>ERZ511473.127-NODE-127-length-180086-cov-21.894322_pt1 | contig 180086 bp, 172 predicted proteins | sample MGYA00374947_ERZ511473 | MGnify/ENA primary metagenome ERZ511473 (study PRJEB26303, sample SAMN06343854) | sediment metagenome | isolation source: hot spring sediment | place: Canada: British Columbia | collected 2012-09-26 ... | reverse complement strand
AAGTTCTGCGCCATGAAGATCACCCAGGACGTGCGCGAATACGCCGAGAAGAAGGGCATCCGCCTGGAGGAGGCCATAGAGGTCGGCCTGCAGGAGAAGGCGCGCGAGTTCCGTCAGGCCGGGGGCCGCATCTACCTGGAGACGTGAGAGGGTGGTGCAGGAGATGGACGACTACCTGGAGATCGCAGGCAAGCGCTTCCGCTCCCGCCTCATCGTGGGCACGGGGCGCTTCCGCAGCATGGAGGAGATGGTGGCGGCGATAGAGGCCTCCGGCGCCGAGATGGTGACGGTGGCCATCCGCCGCCTTCCCCTCGACCGGCCCGGCGAGCCCAACCTGATGGACTATATCGACTGGGACCGCTACCAGATCCTGCCCAACACCGCCGGCTGCCGCACGCCGGAGGAGGCTATCTTCACTGCCCAGCTCGCCCGCGAGCTAACGGGCAGTAACTGGATAAAGCTGGAGGTGGTGCCCGATCCCCGCTACCTGCTGCCCGACCCCATCGGCACCCTGCGGGCGGCCGAGAAGCTGGTGGCCGACGGCTTCGTGGTACTGCCCTACATCCACGCCGACCCTGTACTGGCGCGGCAACTGGAGGAGGTCGGCTGCGCCACTGTCATGCCCCTGGGCTCGCCCATCGGCTCCGGCCGCGGCATCTTCACCCTGGAGGAGATCCAGATCATCGTGGAGAATGCCAGGGTGCCGGTGGTGGTGGACGCCGGCCTGGGAGCGCCCTCCGACGCCTCGCTGGCCCTGGAAGTGGGCGCCGACGCTGTGCTGGTGAACACGGCTATCGCCCAGGCCAAGGACCCGGCTCTCATGGCCCAGGCCTTCCGCCTGGGCGTCGAGGCGGGACGGAAGGCCTACCTGGCCGGGCGCATCCCCAAGAAGCCCCTGGCCGAGGCTTCGAGCCCAACCGAAGGGGTACCCAGGCCCGCCTCCAGCATGTAGCCGCACCGCGCCTCCGCTAAAATGGGGCGGAAGCTAGGACTGCCTCATAGAAAGGGGGCGCGATGGAGGACTGCATCTTCTGCCAGATAGTGAGCGGAAAGGCGCCGGCCAGCGTCGTCTACGAGGACGAGGCGACCATCGCCTTCATGGACATCGGGCACGTGAACCCGGGGCATACAATCGTGGCGGTCAAGACCCATGTGCCCGACATCTTCGGGCTCGACGGCGACCTGGCCGCCGCAGCCTTCCGCACCGTCGCTCGGGTGGCCCGGGCTGTGCGCCGGGCCTTCGCCCCCGAGGGGCTGACGGTGCTGCAGGCCAACGGCCGCGCATCGTGGCAGACAGTGTTCCACTTTCATTTCCACGTCTTGCCCCGCCACACCGACGACGGCGTGGGCCTGACCTGGCCTGCCAAGCGCCCGCCGCGGGAAGAGCTCGAGGCCAACGCCGCGCGCATACGCCAGGCCCTGGCGGCGGGGGGTGACTAGTCTGGGCCGCCCCTTCTTTCCCCTGCCCTGTCTGATGCTGGTCACCGACCGCAGCCTGGCGCCGCTGCCCCTGCCCCAGGCGGCGGCACGGGCAGTAGCCGGGGGGGTCAACATCGTCCAGTTGCGGGAGAAGGACCTGCCCGCCCGCGACCTCCTTGCCCTCGCCGCCGCGCTCCGCGCCGCCATCGCCGGCCGGGCGCTGCTGGTGGTCAACGACCGGGCCGATGTCGCCCTCGCTGCGGGCGCCGATGGCGTGCACCTGCCGGAAGACGGCCTGCCCGTGGCCGAAGCGCGCCGGCTAGTCGGGCCAGCGAGACTGGTGGGCCGCTCCGTCCACTCTGTCGATGCGGCGGTCAGGGCCGAGGCCGACGGCGCCGATTACATCGTGGTCGGGCCCATCTACCCCACCCGCTCCCATCCCGATGCGCCCGCGGCGGGGCCCGGCCTGCTGAGTCAGGTGCGGAGGGCAGTGCGGGTGCCGGTTCTGGCCATCGGCGGGGTGACGGCGGCGACGGCCGCCGAGGCGCTGGCGGCGGGGGCATCGGGTGTGGCCGTCATCTCGGCTATATTGGGAAGCGAGGACCCCGAGGCGGCCGCCAGGGGCCTGCGCTCGGCCCTGGACGCCGCCTGGGCGGAGGTGAGCCGCAGGCCGTGATACGGGTGGTCATCAACGGCGAGGAGCAGTCGCTGGAGCGCCCGCTGACGGTGGCCGAGTACGTGGCCTCCCTGCCGGTCAACCGCCGCTGGGTGGCCGTAGCCAGGAACGGGGAGGTGGTGCCGCGGCACCGCTGGCACGAGGTCCTCATCGAGGAGGGAGATGTGGTCGAGGTGGTGCGGATGGTGGGTGGGGGCGCCCCGCGAGATGGTACAATGGGGGTGGAATCGCGCGGCCCTGATCAGCCCACAGGAGGTGATAGGGTATGATGCGCTGGCTCTTGATGGGTTTCCTCCTGGGCACCGTCGCCGGGCTGGCGGTGGGCATGCTCATCGCCCCCACGCGCGGGTACGAGGTCAGGCAGCGGCTACGGGAACGGGCCCAGCCGGCCGTGGAGCGCATGCGCGAGCGCATCCGCATGATGCGGCAGCGGGCTGCCTAGCTCAGTCGGTCTAGCAGAGCGTACGTCTGCAGGAACAGGCGCGTGAAGTCGGCCAGAAAGGAGACAGGGTTCGTCTCCAGGGCCGGTGTCACGTGCCGGAAGATGGCTATCTCGGCGTAACGCGGATCCTGGCCGCGTCGACGCAGATCGTCCCGCAGCCGTTGCGACTCGCTGTAGGGCACCAGCGGGTCGTGCCGGTCGGCCACGATGAAGACCTCCGTCCGCAGCCCGTCCAGATAGGACTTGGGCGAGAGGAGGTCCAGAGTGCGCGCCAGCTCCGGCGGGGCCTGGGCCAGTAGATCGCGGGCCCGGACCGGGTCGCGCTCCAGCAGCACGGCCTGCACCAGGGAAGCAGTGGCGGAGAGCCCGCCGACCGGCACACGCGTACCCGAGTCCAGGGCGGCAGCCAGGAGGTCGCGTTCGCGGCGGTCGGGCACGAAGTAGAGCAGGCTCGTCTTCAGCACCTCGCGCGCCCACGGGTCAGGCTGCCAGGGCTGGCGTTCGCCGTCCGCCAGGATGGTGCCGGTAGCCACCGAGACGATCAGTTCGCGCACGTCGTGATAGCCGCCGAACGAGCCCAGGGCGCGCACATCGTCGCGGATGCGTGGGTCGGCAGCGGCGGCCACAGCGATGCCCTCGCCCACCGAGAAGCCGAGGATGGCCACCCGGCCGGGGTCTACATAGGGCTGCTGTCTCAGGTACAGGAAGGACTGGACGACTACCTCCACGTCCTCGGGGGAGAGGACCTTGCGGCTGAGGCGCGGCAGCACCGGCATCATGACCACCAGGCCGGAGCGGGCCACTCCCTCGGCCAGTCGCACTGCCCGTGGGTCGCGGCGGGCCGCGGGCGCTGCCCCGATGACCACCAGCACGGCGCCGCGGGGGCCCTCCCCCGGCGGTCGGTAGATGTCGGCCTCGAAGGATTCGGGCGGCTGGCCCGCCCGGAGCGTCACCGTCTCCAGGCGGGGCGCCGATCCTGCCGCGTCCAGCACCGGCCCGGGCAGCGGCACGAGCACCTGGGGGTAGAGCAGCAGGGTGCGCACCGACAGCCTCCAGGCCGGGACCTGCCACAGGGAGACGGCCAGGGCCACGGCGAGACAGGGGATGAGGAAAGCGAGCCAGTAGCGCCGCAGGAAGTCCTTCACCGCTGGGGCACCCTCTGCTATTCTACTTGCCGGCCATGGGCGGCCGTCTGCAAGGGCTGTACGTCATCGTCGATCCGGCTGCGGGCGCGGCGGGTCGGGAGCTGGAGCTGGCCGCTGCCGCCCTGGACGGCGGCGCGCGCCTCCTCCAGTTGCGGGACAAGACCCGCGAAAAGGGCCTCCAGCTCCCTGTCGCCCGGGAGATGGCGCGCCTGTGCCGCGAGCGCGAGGCCCTGTTCATCGTCAACGACCATGTGGACCTGGCCCTCGCCTGTGGCGCCCACGGCGTGCACGTGGGCCAGAAGGACCTGCCCGTGGCCGAGGTGCGGCGTCTCGTCCCGCCGGAGTTCATCGTCGGCTGCTCCACCAACAACGTCGAGGAGGCGCTGGCCGCCCAGGCCGCTGGCGCCAGTTACGTCTCGGTCGGTCGTCTGTTTCCCACTGGCTCCAAGCAGGACACGCGCCCGGCCACGCTAGACACGCTGCGGGCCGTCAAGGCGGCCGTCCAGGTCCCTGTCTGTGCCATCGGCGGCATCGACCAGAGCAACATCGACGACGTCCTGGCGGCGGGCGCTGACATGGTGGCCGTCATAGCTGCCGTCGCCTCCGCGCCCGACCCGCGCTTGGCGGCCCGCCTCCTCGCCTCGCGTTTTCGCTCCTAGTCGAGGAACCGGGCCGGGCTGAAGGGCCCGAGGGGCAGGTCCGTGCCTTCGCCGCAGATGCGCTGGGCCACGAGCCTCCCCGTGATCGGTGCCAGGAGGATGCCGTTGCGGAAGTGGCCCGTGGCGACTGTCAGCCCCTCCCAGCCCGGAACGGGGCCGATGATGGGCAGGCCATCGGGCGAGCCCGGGCGCAGGCCGGCCCAGGCCGAAGCTACCTCCGCGTGCCCTAGCGCGGGCACCAGTCCCCGGGCCATCTGCGCCAGGCGGCGCAGCCCCCGGGCCGTAGTGCGACGGCGGAACCCTACAGACTCCACAGTGGCGCCAGCGTAGGTCACGCCGCCGGCCTTGGGCACCAGATAGCCGTCCGGCCCCCAGACGATGTGGCGCACCGGCCGGGCGTGATAGGCCAGCATCTGTCCCCGGCGAGGAGGGGTGGCCAGGTAGAGGCCGAGGCCGCGCAGCAGCCTCCCTGTCCACGGCCCCGCAGCCACCACCACGTGTCCGCCGCGCAGGAGGCCGCTCGGCAGACGCACGCCCAGGATCCGCCGGCCCCGCCGCAGTATGCCGGCGACGGGCGTGGAGAGGAGCAGGTGGGCGCCGTGGGCCCGTGCCGCCCCGGCCAGGGCCATGGTGAGGCGCTGCGGGTCCACCTGCCCCTCATCCGGCGAGAGGACGGCGCAGCGCACCCTGGGCGAGAGGGCCGGCTCCAGCTCCCGGGCCATGTCGCCGCCCAGCCATTCCAGCGGCAGGCCAGTGCCTTTCTGCCAGCGATAGCGCTCGCGCAGCGCGTCCTCGTCCTCGGCCGACAGGGCGACGCGCAGGATGCCGGTACGCTCGTAACCGATACCGATTCCGGTGACCGCTTCCAGTTCCGCCGCCAGCGAGGGGAAGAGGGACAGGCTGGCCAGGCACAGGTCGAGGAACGGCCCGGGCGCGTGGGCCTCGGCCAGGGGGGCCAGCATGCCCGCTGCCGCGCCGGAGGCCTCGCCCGCCAGCTCTCTGCGCTCCACCACCGTCACCGGCACGCCGCGCCGGGCCAGGTGGTAGGCGATGGCGCAGCCGATGACGCCCCCGCCGACTACGATTACCCCAGCGTCCTCCTCCACGGCTCTACTATGCGCCCGGAGGGCGCGGGGCGTCCAGGCGCGGGTGGCAGGGCCCACGTTTGCCGCCCATCGGGCCCCTTGCTAGAATAGGGCCAAGCCTGCCGCCCCGATGGCGGGCGCATTCCACTGCGAGGTCTGAGATGCGCTGGGGTATCACGTTGCCTCTGGAAGGCGTGCCTCTGTCTGCCCACCGCGAAGTAGTGAGGGAGGCCGAGTCGCTGGGCTACACCGATGCCTGGACGGCGGAGGTGGACGGCTCCGATGCCTTTGTCCCTGCCGCCACCGCCCTGTGCTGGGGGGAGAGCATCCGCGTGGGGACGGCCATCGCTAACGTTTACGGGCGGGGGCCGGCCATCCTGGCCCAGACGGCCATGGCCCTGTCGGAGCTGGCGCCGGGGCGCTTCTGCCTGGGCATCGGGGCCAGCACCCAGGTCATTGTGGAGCGGTGGAACGGGCGCAAGATGGAGCGGCCCCTGGCCTACGTGCGGGAGATGGTGCGCTTCCTGCGGCAGGTGATGGCCGGGGAGCGGGGCACCAGCGAGCTGTTGGGGGTGCAGGGCTTTCGCCTGTCGCGGCGGCTGGCCGAGCCGCCTCCCATCTTCGTGGCGGCGCTGCGGCGCGGGATGCTGAGGCTGGCGGGCGAGGTGGCCGACGGGGTGATCATCAACTGGCTGGCGCCAGGGGACGTGCCGCGGGTGGTGGCGGAGGCGCGGGAGGCGGCCAGGCAGGCCGGGCGGGACCCGGAGGCGCTGGAGGTGGCCTGCCGCATATTCGTCATGCCTCCCCTGCCGGACTCCGTGCTGCGGGCGGTGGGGAAGCGCATGGCGGTGGTGTACCTGACCTCGCCGGTGTACGCCGCCTTCCACGAGTGGCTGGGGCGCGGCGAACAGATACGGCCGGTGGTGGAGGCATGGCAGGCGGGCGAGCGACAGCAGGCGGCGGAGATGGTGCCCGACCGCCTGCTGGAGGAACTGCTGGTGTTCGGCAGCCGGCAGGAGTGCGTGGACAAGATAGTGGAATACTGCCGCAACGGCGTAACCGTGCCCGTGCTGCAGCTCGTGGCCCCTGGCGACGACTCGGCCCAGCGCGGCGAGCTGGCGCGCAAGATGCTCCGGGAGCTGGCGAGACCCTGACCAGGAGGTGACCGTGGACCCCAAAGGCAAGGTAGCCATCGTTACTGGCGGAGGGTCGGGCATCGGCCGCGCCACGGCCTGCACCCTGGCCCGGGCCGGCGCGGCCGTGGTGGTGGCCGACGTGGACGAGGACGGCGGACGGGAGACGGTGCGTCTCATCGAGGCCGGGGGTGGCCGCGCTGCCTTCGTGCCCGTGGACGTGACGCGCTGGGAGGACCTGGAGCGGATGGTCTCCTTCGCCGAGGAGACCTTCGGTGGCGTCGACATCCTGCACAACAACGCCGGCGTCGCCACCGGGCGGCCCAGATTCCCCGATGCGCCCCGCGAGCGCTGGGAGCGCACCCTGGATATCGACCTGTGGGCGGTCATCGCCGCTATCCAGGTCGTAGTTCCGGCCATGCGTCGCCGGGGCGGTGGAGTCATCGTCAACACAGCCTCGCTGGCCGGGGTGATGGGCTATCAGCCCGACCCCGTCTACTGTGCCGCCAAGCACGGCGTGGTGGGCCTGACGCGGGCCCTGGTGTTCCTCAAGGACGAGGCGGGCATCCGCGTCAACTGCATCTGCCCGGGCGTGGTGGACACCCCCCTCATATACCGCGGGATTCAGTCGCTGGAGGGGGAGGAGCGGGATTACTGGGAGACGTATATCCGCAACATGCCCAAGCTCCAGCCGGAGGACGTGGCCGAGGCAGTCCTCACCTTCGTGCGGGACGACTCCCTCAACGGAGAGGCCATGGGGCTGCTGCCGGGCAGCGCGCCCCGCCTGATACCTCCTGCCATAAAGCTGGAGCGGGACCCGTCTCAGCGGTTGTAGGGGGCGCTAGGCCCCGCGTAGCTGGGGCAGGCTGGACTGGTTGGCCACCTGTAGCCCGCGGCGGGCCAGGTTGATGGCCTGCTCGCCCACCGTCTCGAACCCCTCGCCCACGGTGCCGCCGCCCAGGTAGCGGGCGTACATGTTCTCGAGGATGACAGCCAGCTTGAAGTGGGCCAGGACGATGTAGTAGTCCAGGTTGACCAGGTCGCGGCCGCTCTTCTGAGCGTAGCGCTGGGCTACTTCCTCCCAGGTGGGAAAGCCGGGCAGGGCGGTGAGGGCGCCGGCGGCTACCCGCAGCGCCTCGTCCTCGCCCCGGGCCCAGTACATGCGCAGCATCCCTACATCGGCCAGCGGGTCGCCCAGGGTGGCCATCTCCCAGTCCAGGATGGCTATCATGTGGCCCTGGCTGTCCAGGATGGCGTTGTCCAGCCGATAGTCCCCATGGACGATAGAGTGGTCGCTCTCGGGCATAGTGAAGCTGTTCAGGCGGCGGCACAGCTCGTCCAGCTCCGGCACCTCGCGGTACTTTATGCGCTGCCATTGCTCGCTGAAGCGACGCACCTGCCGCGCCAGATATCCTTGGGGCCGGCCGAAGTCCCCCAGCCCCACCTCTTCCGGCCGGATGGCGTGCAGCCTTACCAGATTGTCGATGAGCTCTTCGGCCATGAGGCGCCGCTGCGACTCGTCGTAGCGGCGGGCCACCTCCTCGGGGCTGGAGGGTACGAAGCCGTCCACGAACTCCATGATGTAGAACTGGGCGCCGATGACCTCGTTGTCTTCGCAGAAGGCCAGCGGCCTGGGCACGGGCACGTCGGTGTTCTTGAGGGCCGAAAGGACGCGGAACTCGCGGGCCATGTCGTGGGCGGTGGGCTGCACGTGGGAGAGGGGCGGCCGCCTGAGCACCCAGGCGCGGCCATCGGGCGACTCCAGCTTGTAGGTCAGGTTGGAGCGGCCATGGCCGATGAGGCGTGCCTCCAGGTCGTCCACCTCAGCCACATTGGCCCGGAACCAGGCCACCAGGTTATCGATCTTGATGCCGGGGATGTCCTTGCCCATGCCTGTACCTGCCTCCGCTTTCGTGCCTCTGCCACCGAGAGGCCATGACCATTATAATAGGCGCGAAGCTGGGGCGAATCCCTTTGCCATAGACCCTTCGGGAGGTGCAGGCATGGCTATCGACTTCACGCTACCGCCGGACGTGGAGGAGGTGCGGCAGCGCGTGCGCGCCTTCATTGATGGCGAGGTTGCGCCGGTGGAGCGTGAGTTGCAGGGCGCGCCGCGCGAGGAGTGGGTGCGGGCCATCGGCAGGCTGCGGCAGAGGGCCCGCGAGATGGGCCTGTGGAACCCCCACCTGCCTCCCGAGTGGGGTGGCATGGGCCTGCGGCCAGTGGCCATGGCCTTCGTGCAGGCCGAGGCGGCGCGGGCAGGCATCGGCCCCTTCGTCCTCAACTGCCAGGCGCCCGATGAGCCCAACATGCAGACCCTTCTCCACTGGGGGACCGACGAGCAGAAGGAGAAGTACCTGCGTCCCCTGGCCGAAGGGCGGGTACGCTCCTGCTTCGCCATGACCGAGCCCGAGGTGGCGGGCTCCGACCCCACCCTCATCCAGACGCGGGCCGTGCAGGAAGGCGACTATTGGGTCCTGAACGGGCACAAGTGGTTCGCCTCGGGTGCCAAGGGTGCCGCCTTCGCCGTCGTCATCGCCTGCACCGACCCCGACGCCGACCCGCCCCAGGCGCGCAACTCGGCCTTCATCGTCGACATCCCCACCGAGGGCTGGGAGCTGGTGCGCACCATCGGCACAATGGCCGGAGAGGGCAACCACGGCGAGATCTACCTGCGCAACGTGCGCGTGCCGGCCGGCAATATGCTCGGCCCCAGGGGGCACGGCCACCTGCTGGGCCAGTTCCGCCTCGGCCACGGCCGCCTGGCCCACTGCATGCGCTGGATCGGCCAGGCCGAGCTCGCCCTGGAGATGATGGTGGACAGGGCGCTGAAGCGCTACGCCCACGGCTCGTATCTGCACGAGAAGCAGGCCATCCGGCGGATGATCGCCGAGTCGGCCATGGAGATATACACCGGGAAGCTGATGGTGCTGCACGCCGCCTACAAGATCGAACAGGGCCTCCCCTTCCGCCAGGAGGTGGCCATGGCCAAGGTGCATGTGGCCAACACCCTGTGGCGTGTCATCGACCGCGCCATACAGGTGCACGGCGCCCTGGGCTACTCCACCGACACGCCGCTGGAACGAATGATGCGTCACGCCCGGGCGGCCCGCCTCGCCGACGGCGCCGACGAGGTCCATATGGACTTCATCGCCCGGCACGTCATCGATGCCTACCGCGAGAAGGGGGCTGTGAAATCGGCCCTGGGCGACCTGCTCTAGGCCCTCAGCGGCCGGCCAGCAGATAACGGCTGCGCACCCAGGCGCTGAGGGCGTCCATCGCCAGCGTCAAGGCCAGGATGAGGAGCATTAGGGTGGCCAGACGAGTGTACTCCAGCGTTTGCAGGTAGATATTGACATAAAAACCGATGCCGCCGGCGCCGGCGAACCCCAGTATGGACGAGGCGCGGACGTTGTACTCCAGCATGAACAGGAGCTGGCTGATGGCGGCATTGGCGCTCTCGGGCCAGATCACGAACCTTGCCAGGTGAAGGCGCGAGGCCCCCACGCCCCGCAGCGCCTCCACCACTTCCGGGTCGGTGCCCTCGAACAGCTCCGAGTAGAGCTTCCCCAGGTAGCCCACGGTGTACAGGGCCAGGCCCAGGGTGCCAGCCAAGGGGCCCAGCCCGACGACGATGACGAACAGCACTGCCCACAGCAGGGCCGGCACCGTCCGCGTGGCTGCCACAATGAGGCGCGAGAGCAGCACCAGGGGCAGAGGGGAGAGTACCCGCGTCCCCATGAAGCCCAGGGGCAGGGCCAGCAGGAAGCCCAGCAGCGTGCCGGCGAACGCCATCTGCACTGTCTCCCACAGGGCGCGGCCCGCCAGCGGCAGCACGCCCATGTCCGGGGGTACGGCGTCGCGGGCGAAGGTGAGCACATTGGCAGCCCCTCGGCCCAGCCGTTCGGCATCGAAGAATCCCAGCCGTTGCAGGGCCAGCGAGAGGAGCACTGCCGCTGCCAGCCACAACAGAAGGTCGCGTTTCCCTATGAGCTCCCATCTCATGCCGGCGCCTCCTGCAGCTCCGCCCACGTGACCGCCCGCGCCGGGCCGCGAAAGGTCACTTCGCCGTCGCGCAGCACCGTCACCAGGTCGGCGTAGTCGTGCACCAGGGGCAGTTCGTGCATATTGACCACGAACGTCACGCCCTGGGCCCGGCCCAGCTCCCGCATGGTGGAGAGCACTTCCGAGGCCCGGGGCAGGTCCAGGTCGGAGACGAACTCGTCCGCCAGCACTATCTCTGGCTGTTGCATCAGTGCCCGGGCGATGGCGACGCGCTGCCGTTCGCCGCCGCTGAGCTGGAATGCCTTGTCGCGCGCCTTGTGGCCGATGCCCAGGTCCTCGAGCAGGGACATGGCCCGTGCCACCTCTTCCCTGGGGAAGAGGCCCAGGTAGGGCGCCAGTCCTCGCACCCGCCCCAGAGCGCCCATGAGCACGTTCTCGAGGGCGCTCACGTTGCGCACCAGCCCCAATTGCTGCGGTATGTAGCCCACTCGTGCTCGGGACCGGGGCGAGCGGCCGTTGTGGGCGACGTGGCCCAGCACCTGCACGCTGCCGCGCTGCGGACGCAGCAGACCGGCCAGCAGCCGCAGCAGCGTGCTCTTGCCGGCGCCGGAGGGGCCCATGATAGCCATGAAGGTCCCCCGCGGGACCTCCAGGCTGACCCCCTTCAACACCCAGTCCTCGCCCCTGTAGGCGAACCAGATGTCGTGGGCCCGTACCGGGCAGGAGTCGCGCATCGTTACTTCGGTAGTCACGGCATAGCTTACCCTATCTGGCCGCCGAGAGGGACTCGGTGAACTGGAGGTGGGTGAGGCTGAGGTAGCGCTGTAGCGCTCCCAGGTGCTCTTCGGCGCTGCTGCGCTGGAAGCCCACGAACAGGGCCGAGATGAACTGCCGCATCAGATCGCGCTGCTCGGGGGCGCCCAGGGCCTCGATGGCCTCCAGCACGCGGGAGCGCAGCGGCTCCTGCAGGGTCTTGCCGAACACGACGGCGTGGGAGGGAAGCGGCCCCTGGCTCTCCAGCTGGCGGGTGTTGGCCAGCACTTCGCGGTACAGGGACTCGGGCACGTCGCCGGCGATGATGGACACGTCTACCTGCCCGGCCCGCAGGGCCTGCCAGCACTGCTGGTAGCCGCCGCCGAATATGTAGTCCGAGAAGAACGCCTTGGGGTCTACCTGGCCCGAAGACGGCGTCTGCAGCAACCCCAGCTCCACCAGGCGGCCCATAGGCCCCACGTACCCGGAAGTGGAGAGCGGACTGGGGAAGCAGGCCTTCTTGCCCCTGAGATCGCTGAGGGAGTTGTAGGGGCTGTCCTTGCGCACCACCCAGTACGAGTAATAGTAGGGGGCCTCCACCTTCTGTTCGCCGTGGACTACCTCGCGCACCTCGGCCAGAACCAGGTCGGCGTCAGCCAGTTGGGTGGCGAGGTACGACGGCCAGGCACTCATGAAGGCGACCTGGGCGTGGCCGAAACGCAGGGCCTCCACGATACCGGCGTAGCTCGTGGGCACGTAGATCTCGACGTCCACGTTGCCCAGGCGCTGCTCGAGGAACTGCTCTAGGGGGCGGGCCTTCTCTAGCATCTCGCTGCTGGCCAGGGTGGGCTGGACGGCCACAACCACCTTCTGCCTGGCCTCGCCGGCGGGGGCCTCTTCGCCGCCACAGGCGGCGGCCAGGAGCCCCGAGATGCCGAGCAGGGCGAGGGCGACGACGAGGGCGCGACGCATCGGTACCTCCTCGCGACTGAATTCACCCACCCAAACTGGTACCATAAGGGTATGCTAATGTCAAGAGTTAGCGGTGCCAAATTTCTTGCACGGGACACAAGATGGCAATGTTTCTAAACTTCTAACTTGCTAAACCGCCAGAAGGGTCAGGGCGATGGGTCTTGCGGCGGCTGGGGGCCCTCCCACCGGCGCTCGATGTCCTCCAGCAGCCGCTCCAGTTCGGGGGAGAGGGGTGGCGGCTCCGGTGAGGGCTGGCTCGCCATCTCCTGGTCGTAGGCGCGCTCTAGGTCCTCCACCCAACTGCGCAGCCTGGGGTCGCGACGCACCTGCTCGTCGAGGCCGGCGTACTGTCTCTCCGCCTCCTGCCACAGCTGCGTGAGGGGCAGGGACAGGTCGAGCACCCTGGCCAGGGCCTCGAGCAGCTCCACCAGGCCCCGATAGTCGCGTTCGAGCTGGGCGTAGGCAGGCACCTGCACCAGCAACGACAGGGACTCGATGCCGCGGGCGCGTGCCTGTTCGGTGGCCAGCGTCACGATGGTGGTGGGCCCTTCGTAGCGGCTCTCGCGCACCCCTGCCCGGCGCATGTGCGCGGCCGCTGTGGCATCGGAGGAGGAGCCGGTAATGACCAGTGGCCGGGTGTGGGGCACCGGGCCATAGTAGCTGCCAATGAGGCAGTACCGCGACACCCCCAGGCGCCCCATCAGCTCTACCAGGGAGTCCACGAAGTCCTCGCCGTGGCTGTGCGGCTCCAGGGCATGCACCAGCACCCAGTCGCGCTCCTGGGCGCGGGCATAACGCACGAAGGTGTTAGGCACCGATACCTCGCGCCGTTCGCCGCGCCGGTAAAGGTTAGGCCGGTAGCGAGTGAAGTCGTAGAAGTGGCCGGGGCGGGAGAGCTGGGCCAGGTGCTGGGCGCCCCAGCTTTCTTCCAGGTAGGCCAGGGCCATCGTGCCCACCGAGCCCACGTCGATCCAGGGCTGCAACGCCAGGATAACCGTGGGCCGTTCCAACTCGGGCAGGGGCTCCACCACCTCGAAGGCGCCGACCTGCATGGCCGCGGCCCTGCCCTTCCCTCGCCGCCCTCATTCCCGCATGGCGGCCGGGTCCAGGCCCATGCGGCGACACCACTCCTCGTAGGCCAGGGGAAAGATCTCCGAGGGCTTGATCTCGCTGCGCCCGCCCCAGAAGACGTTGGTGTACAGGACAGGGATGCCCACTTCGGCCAGGTGACGGTCGATGGCCGCCTTGTGGGCCAGGAGCCAGTCCTTCTCCTGCCCGTGGGCCACGGCCATCAGGTTCACGTTGTGGAACTCCGGCCCTGCCTCCCGCCAGTAGCAATGGGTGAGGATGTGATGCCGGCCGATCTCCTGCCCCGCCTTCAACTCCATGCCCGGCGGCACCGCCCAGTGGAAGAGGGCGTTGTAGCGGGCCACCCGTTGTCCGCCAGCCACCGGCTTGTAGTGCTCCAGGAAGGTGGAGAAGCGGCCGATGAGGCCGCGCCGGTCGAGGGACTCGGCTACTTCGTAAAAGGTCTCCAGGCTCACGCCCGCCTCCTCGGCCCGGGCCCGCCATATGTCGGGGACGATCTCGTCAGGGCGGAACTCGCGCTTCAGGGCGGCGAGCACCCGCCACTCCAGCTCGGTGAGCCGCTCCTCCTCGATCCACTGGACCCTCGCAGGGGCCTCGGACTTGGCGCCGGGCTCCAGCCCGCGTCGTCGCGTGTGTCCCACGCCCAGCACGAACAGGGCCTTGGCAGGCATGATGCGGAAGCGGACAGCCCCCACGCGCTGGGCCAGGAACTGGCAGTGTTTGACCAGAGAGTAGCCCTGGGGCACCTTGAGGGTCGTCCAGAGCCGGTACGTGGAGCCAGGGCTGGCCACATCGGTGGTGCGGATGACCACGTGGCCGCTGAAGGGGTCTTCGCGGGCCATGAAGTCGAAGGCCGCGTGAAGCTGGTCCTGGGGCACCTCCCAGGCGATGAGCGCCCCGTGGGCCAGGTTGGTGGTCACCAGCGTCTGGCGCACCCTCCGGATGGTGCCCGCCGCCAGCATGGCCCGGATGCGCTCGACCACCGTCTCCAGGGGCAGGCCGGACCGCCGCGCGATCTCGCCCAGGGGGTCGCGCAGGAAACCGTGCAGCCTGTCCTCGGACACGGCCAGGATGGCCACGTTGACGGGGTCGTCTACGGTGACCGGTATGCCGGCCGTGGTCATGGCGTTACGTCCCCTCTAGCCATTAGCCCTGTCGACTCCATTATAGACCCCCCAGGTTGCAGAGGGCGACCGCAGGGGCGCGCTGCGACGGATGGTCACCGCTCCGGGCCGCTGTGCCCGGTGACGCGTTGCGCTGCCTGTCGGAAGAGCTGGCGGTGCTCTTCGCCCTGGCGCAGGGCCTGGTTCAGCTCTGCCTCGCGGGCCAGGGCGACGCTGTTGTCCAGCGCCAGCTCCATGACCTCCTTGGAGGCCACCAGCGCACGTAAAGAGTGGGCGGCCATTTGCTGGGCCAGCCCCGTCGCCTCCTCCAGCAGGGACTCACGCGGCACCACCCGGTCCACTAGTCCCAGCCTCAGGGCCTCTTCCGCCTCCACCACCCGGGCAGTGAAGACTAGGTCCTTGGCGGCGGGCAGGCCGACGATGCGGGGGAGCTGGGCCGCACCGACCACCAGGCCATAGCTGACCCCCACGAAGCGGAAGCGGGCGTCGGGGGAGGCCAGGCGCAGGTCGCAGTTGATGGCCAGCAAGGCCCCGCCGCCATAGGCGTAGCCGTTGACGGCAGCGATGATCGGCTTGGGGAAGCGCAACACCTTGCCGAGAGCCTGGCCCGTCACCTGGGGCAGGGTCGGGTCGGCCACCTGCTCGGCCATGTCGGCCCCGGCGCAGAAGGCCCGCTCGCCGGCGCCGGTGATGACCACCGCCTTGACCGACTCGTCCTCCTCCAGGGCCTGCAGGGCCAGGTAGAGCTCTCGGGACATCTGACGGCCCAGGGCGTTGTGCTTGTGGGGGCGGTTCAGACGGAGCAGCGCCACCGCCCCGTGCCGTTCCAGCAGCAGTTCCTTGAACTCCAAACGCGTCCTCCTGCCCCGACCTTGCGTCCATTATATAGGGCCGCTAGCCGGGCCGCCGCTCCGGCTGGCGCTAGGGGCTGCACTTGTGCTCTACTAGGACTCGGGCGCCGCCGGCCCATCGCCGCGGGCCCGGTCGTTACACCCTCAGGAGGTGCCGGCATGTACATCCTCGAGAAGCAGGGGCGCTTCGTCATACCGCGCACCGAGCTCACCTATCCCTGCCACACCATGCGCATGCACGAGAACGCTGCCGCCACCAATGCCGACCTGGTGATGGCCGACTTCGAGGACGCCTGCCCCTACGAGTTCAAGGGCGAGCCCAGCCGCAAGGTCATGGTGGAGGCCCTGAACACCGTCGACTTCGGCGAGAAGGTGGTGACGGTCCGTCCCAACAACATTCGCTCGCCCTTCTTCCTGGGCGATTTGGAAGCGGTGATGCTGGGTGCGCCAGACCGCTTCCATGGCGTCATCCTGCCCAAGGTCTACGGGCCCGACGACATCCGCTACGTCTCGCGGCTGCTGGATGCCCTGGAAAAGCAGGGCGGCTGGACGACGCGGGTGCAGTTGGAAGTGCTCATCGAGACCCCCCAGGCGTTGCTGCACGCGTACGAGATCGCCACCGCCTCCGACCGCATGGTGGGCCTAATCTTCGGCATCGCCGACTTCGCTGCCACCCTGGGAGTGGGCGAGTTCGGCGGCGACCAGACCAACTTCCTCTATGCCAAGCAGGAGGTGGTGGTGGCGGCCAAGGCCGCCGGCCTGCACGCCATAGACTGCGTCTACCCGGACATCGTCCGCCGCGACACGCCCCCAGAGGAGGCGGAGCGCATACGCGAGGGGCTGCGCCGCAAGAACCAGATCGCCGCCAGCGTGGGCATGGACGGCGCCTGGGTTATCCATCCCTCCCAGGTGGACGTGGTCAACGAGGTCTTCACGCCCAGCGACCAGGAGATAGAGAAGGCCAAAGAGGCGCTGGAGGCCTACTACCGCCTGGGCGGCGGCTCCATGATCAACCCCGTCACCAACGAGTTCGAGGACGAGGCCTCGGCCAAGATCAAGCTCATGGTGCTGGCCAAGGGCGTGCAGGCCGGCAAGGTCAGCGGAGAGTACCTCACCGCCATGGCCGAGAAGTCGCGGGCCATCACCGGCTACGATATCCTGCAGCTCTTCCGCCGCCTGGCCTAGCCGGCGCTGGCAGACCCGCGCCAGAGGGGCCGCAACTGGCCCATAACTGGCAAGGAAGGTGTATAATCTTAGACACCTGAACGGCCCCTATCGGCGGGGGTATGTGACGTGGCGGACTCGGTCTCTTCAGGCGGCTCGGCCCCGCGGCTGTACACTGGCCTGGCCCGCTTCCTGGCCATTCCTTTCGTGCTGTCGGTGGGGGTCGGCGCCTTCGCCATCACCTATTACGCTTTCGAGGCGCCCCTGTTCGGGGCCGTGGTCTATGGCCTGGTCTCCTTCTTGCTGGCCTGCGCGTTCCTCTTCAGCCTGGGCCTGCTCTACCAGCGCGCCGACCTGGACTCGCTGCTGGAGCGGGCGCCGGTACTGACGCCGGAGGAGCGGCAGGCCGCCTTCCAGAGCTCGCTGGAGGAGGTGCGGCGCCGCGCTGCCCAGGCCCAGTCGTGGAAGAACCGTCGCGTCTTCTACCAGAACGCCGCCTTGGTCGCCCTGGCGCTAGTGGGCATAGCTGCCATGGGGCGGCACTTCTTCGGCCTCTTCCCGCGGGAGGTGTTCATCGTCCCCTTCCCGGTGCTGGTGGCTATGGGCGCCCTGGCGGCGCTCCTGTTGCCGCGCTTCCTGCTGGTGGTGCTGCTGCTGGCGGGCGTGGCCGTGGCCATGATGGCCCTGGGGCTGGGGCCCGAGTTCGTCCTGTTCCTGCTGCCCTATCTCCTGACCTTCCCGCTGCTCATGGTGCTCAACTTCCTCATCCTCTTCGGCCCGCTGGCCATCTTCAACCTGATGCAGATCAAGATAATCCGGCCGGGGGAGGCCACATGGGGCGTCTCCATGGACGACGTGCGGGGCCAGGAGGAGGCCAAGAAGCAGATCCTCACCGCCCTCCGCATCTTCGCCTCGGCCGAAGGGCAGCGGCTGGTGGAGCTGGGCGGTCGTCCCGAGCGGGGCATACTCATGGTGGGCCCGCCGGGCACGGGCAAGACCCTCATCGCCAAGGCCATCGCCAGCACCCTCAGCGCGCCCATCATCATCACCAACGGTTCGGCCTTCCTCTCTACCTTCCTTGCCATCGACGTGCTGGTGATGCTGTACATGCGCCTGCGGGCCGAGGGCCTGGCGCGTGAGTTCGGGCGCGTGGTCGTGTTCATCGACGAGGCGGAGATGCTGCTGCAGCGGCGGGGCGGTATGCAGCCCGTCCAGACGCAGGGGGGCACCAGCCGTGTGGATAGCATCTGGAGCATCTTCGACTACGACCACAACGGGTGCATCTCCTCGTGCGGGCTAATGTTCGACCATTCCTCGGCACGGGAGGCGTTCTGGGAGCGGAAGTTCCCGCCCCGTCAACAGACGGCCCCCCAGATGGTCCCCTTCCCCTTCTTCGGCGGCGCAGGGGGCTTCTCCCTGGCCATCTTCCCGTTCCTGGTGTGGCTGGACGGCATGGATTCGCCGCCCCTCCTCTCGCGACTGGTGCGCAGCAAGGTGAACGAACTGTTGGACGTGCTCTTCGTGCCCCCTTACATCCGCCTGGGCGGAGCGACCATCTACCTGCGCCTGCCCCCGGCCCGTCCCCCTGCCCACAACATCTATTTCTTTGCCGCCACCAACCGGCCGCACCTCATCGACCCGGCCATGAGGCGGCCGGGGCGCTTCGGCAAGACGGTGGTCTTCGCTACCCCGGGCGAGGCGGAGCGGGAGGACATCGCTGCCCTGTACTTCTCGAAGGTGGCGCATCACCCCAGCCTGGACGAGCCCGACCGGCGCAAAGAGTTCGCCCGGGTGACGGTAGGGCTCAGCCCGGCGGAGATCGAGCAGGTGATACGCGATGCGGTCAACTACCGCCACGACCACATCCAGCGCCTGAAGGAAATAAAGGCGGCAGTGGAGGCGGGCCGCCCGCTGGACAGGGACTCGCAGAAGTTCTGGGAGCGGTACCGGCACGAACTGGACCAGCCCGACTGGGACAAGCCCTGGGTCACCTGGGACGCGCTGATGGAGTCGCTGGCGGCGGTGCGCCACGGCACGGCCAAGCCTACCCGCACCACCGAGCGCAACCGCGAGCGCACGGCCTATCACGAGTTCGCCGGCCACTTCCTGCCTTTGCGCTACTTCTGCGGGGAGTGGTACCGGCCCATCGTCCTTTCCATAATGCCCAGGGGCGAGGCCCTGGGCATGGTCGCCCATGTGCCTATCGAGGAGCACGACCCACAGCCTCAGCACGTGCTGGAGGGCCTCCTCAGGGTGAGCGTGGGCTCCATCGTGGCTGAGCGCCTCTTCTTCCAGGACAACGAGCCGGGGGTGTCCAAAGACCTGGAGAACGCCACCCGCATCGCTGCAGCCATGGTGGGACTTTTCGGCATGGTGCCCCGCCGGTGCACGCCCGACGAGCGGCGGCGCTACCAGCGTATCGGCGAGTCCATCTTGTCGGTCGCCAACAGCCATCCGATGCTGCCTACGGAGAGCAACGGCTTCGTCGCCTCGACCCTGGGCTCGCCCCGCAAGAGGGAGGACGTTTGCGTACTCCTGGGCCAGGCCTTCGTGGACGTGTACCGTCTGCTGCGCAAGAACCGCGACCTGGCGCCGCCGGTGGTCAGGGAGTTGCTGGAAAAGGACGAACTGGTAGGGCGCGACCTGGAGCGCCTCTGGGACACGCTCGAATTGCAGCCGCTCCACCCCGACGACAAGGCCATTTGGCCCGAGGAGGAGGTGGCCCCCGAAAACCCCTTCTACCGCAACTCCGATGGCGCCCGCGCCCAGGCCGCCGGCAGCGCCTGACCAGGGGTGGGGGAAATGAAGCGAGCGGCAGCGCTCATCGGCCTGGGGCTGGCCCTTCTGGGCACGGCCTGTACCCGAGACCTCTCCTACGAGCGACCCGAGTTCAGCATCCGCGGCAGCGACAACGACGAACGCATCCGCTCCATCGCCTCGGTGGTGAGGAAGGAGTTCGGCGATGCCGTGGCCGTGCCCAACGCCGAGGTGGTCACCGACGACAACGGCACCCGCGCCCAGTACCTGGTGCTCATCACTGTGCCCCGCGAGACATTCTTCGACTCGCCGTCCAGCACCCGCCAGCTCCAGGCACAGCAGGACGCTCGGGCGCAGGTTAACTCGGCCATCGCCACCCTGCTGCGGCTGAGCATGAAACACCTGGTGCCCCAGGACCTGACCATCCGCTCCATCGTCATGATGCTGGTGCTGCCCGATGGCGAAGTGCTGGAGATATCGGGCCAGGTCGATCAGCTCAAAGGCGTACCCGATGACGCGCCCACCGAGAGCTGGCTGGAGCGGCTGTCGGTCAACCGACAGGTGTTGGTGCCCGAGTCTGTGTGGCAGGACATCATGGACACCCTGAACCGCAGCGGCAGCCGTTCCAGCGCGCCCACGCCCACGCCCCGCAGGTAGGCGCGAGGCTAGGCTGTGCCTGGCCCTCGCTGGGCGGACAGAGAGGCCAGGAACTTGCGCTCCAGCTCGTAGGCCTCGGCCTCCAGGGGCAGGCGGGGGGAGTACCGGAAGCCGCTCCGTCCCAGGTCCCAGAAATACCTGACTAGGAAGCGCACGTAGCCGTAGCGACGGAACTGCTCGATGTGCTTCACCTCGTGGGCCAGGAGCGCCAGGAATGCCGGATCGTCGGGCTCGTAGGCGCGGGTGCCGAGGAACACGAAAGGGGCAACCGTCATGGCCCCTTTTCGCAGGACTGTCCGCACGAACCAGCAGACGGGTCCTCCGGAGACCACCCGCACTCGCTCCAGCTCCAGCCCGGGGAACCAGGGCCGCAGCGCTATCAACACTCTCGACGGCAACCTCATAGGGACACTACACCCCCGCCGACGCCCCCGGCACTAGGCGGGCCCCCTGCCGGACCCGACGGGGCCGACGAGTGCGGCATGCCCATTCTATCCGCCTCCACCCGCTCAGCGCTTGACATTGCGTTCAATAGCGTCTCTATTATGGTGATAGATTTCTGTCCGGCCTATCTCCCGCTGATAGACACGACGCTGCTTTTCGGAGGATCTCGTGGCGCGTCTTCGCCTGAGCGAGGAAGACTTGCGGCGCATACGGGAGAAGATAGACCAGGGCCTTTGGCCTCAATGGCTGCTGACAGACCCCGACATCTACGACCTGGAACTGGAGCGGATCTTCGCTCGCACGTGGCACTTTCTGGGGCACGAGTCAGAGCTGCCTGACCCAGGTAGCTTCGTCACTCGCTGGATAGCCCACGACCCGGTACTGCTCTTGCGGGATGGTACCGGCCACCTGCAGGCCTTCCTCAACTCCTGTACCCACCGAGGCACCATGCTATGCGTGGCCGACTATGGCCAAGCGAAGGCATTCACCTGCCCCTATCACGGCTGGACCTTTGACTTGGAGGGAAAGCTTATCGGCGTAGCGCTTGGCGACCAGGTCTACGGGAGCGAGCTGCGACGAGAGGAATGGGCTCTGCGCCCCGTCCCGCGTCTGGAATGCTACCGTGGCCTCGTTTTCGCCTGTTTGGACCGCGACGCGCCGTCCCTGGAAGAGTATCTGGGCGATATCCGCTGGTATCTGGACATGATCTTAGCGCGTAGCGACGGGGGGCTCGAGGTGGTCGGGCGTCCCCACCGCTGGCTATGCAAGGCCAACTGGAAAGTGACATATGAGAACTTTGCCGGTGACCCTTACCACGTCGTTACCACCCATCGATCGACCGTAGAGCTGGGCGTGACCCCGAATCACAGTCAGGAGCCCAGGCGGCTCCGCTACCAAATAGGGCTGCCCAACGGCCACGGGGTGGTGCTCAGCTTCTACGAGTCCACCCCCTCGCGCCCCTACCAGGGCCTGCCTCGCGAGATGTGGCCCATGTTCGCCCGTAACCTGTCGGAGCCACAGCGTGACCTGCTGGAGAGGTTGCACGCGCTGGTGGGCGGTGTGTTCCCCAATTTCTCGTTCAATAGCCCCCTGCACGGTGCCGAGGGAGAATTGCACAACTTTGTGAACTTTCGGGTGTGGCGACCAGCTGCGCCCGATCGGGTCGAGGTCTGGAGCTGGTGCCTCGTCGACCGGGATGCGCCTGCGTGGCACAAGGAGGCAAGCTATCGGGCCTATATCAGTTCCTTCGGTCCGTCCGGTACTCTGGAACAGGACGACACGGAAATGTGGGCCCGGGTGGTGGATGCCAGCCGGGGTATTATGGCCAGGGACAAGGACCTGAGCTATAACAACCTGTTGCATTACCTGATGGGCCAGGGCCGCGTGGAGCCCGACCCGGCCTTTCCGGGGCCCGGCACGGCATACCCTGGCCTTGTGGATGCTGTATCTAACGGCATCCATCTGCGCTGGTTGGAGCTCATGGGCGGTGACAGCGGTGACAGCCATACCACCCCCTCAAGCCGTTGGCGGGAGGAGCGGATTGGCCTGTGACTCTCTCGAGAGGGCCATTGAACGCTTCCTGTACTGGGAGGCATACCTGCTGGACCACCGACGTTACCGCGAGTGGCTAGGCCTGTTCGCCGAGGACGCTACCTATGCGGTGCTCATGCGATCGACGGTGGAGCGACGGGCCGGCCTCGGGGTGGAGGATGACGCCTTCCTGCTCCGCGATACTAGGCCGTCGCTGGCCGTCCGCGTCGAGCGACTCTATACGAAGTCGGCCTGGGTAGAGGAGCCGCCCCCGCGGCAACGCCACTTCGTCACCAACGTGATGGTAGAGCTCACCGGCCGCCAGAACGAATATCTGGTTCGTAGCTACGTCCTTGTCCTTCGCAGCCGCGGCACGGACGAGGTAGAGAGCCTTTCGGCCGAACGCGAGGACGTCCTGCGTGCTGATGGCGACTCGTTCCGAATCGTCTCGCGCAAGGTAGTACCGGACGAGGCCACCCTGCGGATGAACAATCTCAGCTTTTTTCTGTAAGGCCGTGGATGCGGGCCCGGGAGCCCAATGCTGCCCAGGAGAGCGATAGGCGAGCGCTAGCGCCGACCGGGGTAGCGATGGGAAGGGACCCAAGCCGAGGAGATGAGCGATGAAAAACGCCCGTATTTTCGAGCTGTCGCATATCTTCGAGACGGGTATGCCCCGCTATTGGGTGCTCCCGCCTTTGCTCCATACGTTTCTGTACCGCCTGGGGGAGCAGGTGCGGCCAGGGGACATAACCATAGCTTCCGACCTGCTGGTAACCTCGCTCCATTGCGGCACCCATATCGATGCCCTGTCGCACGTGGCGCGCATGCCAGCGGGGCCGCAGGACGCTGTAGGGCGTGGCGGCGATGCACTCCCACCCATCATCGCGCGGGGCAGGCTCATTGACTGTCGCCCAATGGTCGAGAGCGGCGTCGAAGACATCGGTAGGGAGCTGATAGAAGACTTGCTGGCGAAGCAGGGGACAGGAATTGCTCCGGGAGATGTGGTCCTGATAGCGACGGGGTGGGAACGGCACTGGGCCGCTCCCGACGTGTACGGGGGCCGCGAGGGCAGGCTGCCGGGCATCACCCTGGATGCGGCGCGGTTCCTGGCCGAGAGCGGGGCGCTCGCTATCGGCGCCGACACCCCGACCGTAGAAGCCTCGTCGGCGGCCCTCCAGGTGCACGCTTTCCTGCTCCAGGAAAAAGGGGTCTACATCATGGAGAACCTGAGGCTGAGCGAGCTGGCCGATGCTGGGCTGTCTTCCTTCCTGTTCTTGGCGTTGCCGTTGCGGATCCGCAATGCCACCGCCTCGCCGATTCGCGCCGTGGCCGTGGCCGGCGAAGCGTGCGATGCCTTGCTGCGACTGCTCGAGTAGGCCCTGGTGTCATAGCTACTTACGGGTAGGGGGTAAAGGTAGATGAACATAGGCATTCTCATCGCTCCTGGGGCCAACGCGCCGGAGCGAACACAAAGGGCCGAGGAGATGATGTTCGATGGCGTGTTCTTCGTCGATTCGCCCATGATCTTCGGCGACCCCTTCGTGTCCATGGCGGCAGCTGCAGTGCTGACCCGGCGCATCCACCTCTGTGTGTGCGTCATGAATCCGGTGACACGCATCGTGCCGGTGACGGCAGCCATAATGGCGTCGCTGAACGCGCTGGCGCCAGGCCGCATAGGGTTGGGCATCGGGATAGGGTTCACGGGTACGGGGGCCATGGGCCTGCGGGCCGCCTCGCTGGCCGACTTGGAGGAGTATGTATCGCAGGTTCGGGCGTTGCTGCGGGGCGAAGCGGTGGAGGCGTCCCTACTGGGCGAGCGGCGAGTGGTCCAGTTCCTCAACCAGGGGCCGCCTTTCGTAAACCTGCAGGAACCAGTGCCCGTCTACGTGGCTGCGGCGGGGCCGAGGGCCCTGCAGGTGGCGGCACGGATTGCCGACAGGGTCATTTTGGGTGGGGTCGCCAACCCCGAGCTGATACGCTCGGCCCGGGCGCGGCTGCACGAGGCCGCACGGCAGGCGGGCAGGCAGTCGGAAAGCATTCCGGTCGCGGTTACCCCTTCCGCGTTCGTCTCAGATGAGGAGCTGGACTTTCCGACCCTGCGAGAACTCATCGGCCCTAAGAGCCTAGCCCCGGCCATGAACTTCAGCCGACTGGCCGATGCTTCGCCGGAGGTGTCGCAGGAGCTGAAACACGCCCTGCGAGCAGTGCGCGATGCCTACGAGCCGCCCCAAGAGGCCAAGGATGGCCAACCCGGCTATCTGAGCGCATACCGTGGCTACATGACAGAGCTGAAGGAATCGCAACGGCAGCTCATAACTCCGCTCGTGCTGGAGTCCACCAGCGTCGCCGGTACGCCTGACCAGTGCCTGCGGAAATTGCAGGAACTGGAAGCCTGCGGGGTGGACTGGGTCATCCTTTCGCCATTGCCGCAGTACGTCGACCGCGCCATCGAGGACTTCGGCCGCAAGGTGATCCCCCGGCTCAAGGGTTAGTGGTGGGCCCTGCGGAGGCGGATGCTGCCCCGGAGCTAACGGCTGCTACGTAGCCTGGGGTCCAGCACGTCCCGCAGGGCATCTCCTAGCACGTTGAACGCAAACACGGTGAGGGTCAGGGCCACTCCGGGCCAGATAGCCAGCATGGGATTGCTGGTCAGGAACTCCCGGGCGCTGTTGAGCATCCGCCCCCAGGTAGGGTAGGGAGGCGGCAGGCCGAAGCCCAGGAACGCAAGCGAGGACTCCGCCAGTATAGCTGCGCCGATACCTATCGAAGCGTTGATGATCACCAGGTGGAAGACGTTGGGTAGGATGTGCAGCACCAGGATGCGCAAGTCGGAAGCACCTATTACCCGGGCGGCGTCAATGTACGGGCTCTCTTTCAGGGCGAGGACGGCACCCCTTATGACCCGCGAGGCCGCCGCCGCACTTAGAGAACCCAACGCCAGGGTCAGCACGACCATGCTATTTCCTAGCACAGAGACTATGAAGATCAGGGCCACCAGCCCAGGCAGTGCCTGCCAAATATCCACCACCCGCTGGAAGATGACGTCGAAGCGCCCACCATAGTACCCACTAACGATACCTATAGCAGCTGCCAGCCCCTGGGCGATGGCCACAGCTGCGAAGCCGATGACGACCGATACCTTCGCCCCGTAGACGACCCGACTGAAAGTGTCGCGGCCCAGGTTGTCGGTGCCCATTAGGTGACGCGCGGACGGCCCCTGCTGTCGGTCCCGGAGTACCTGGTAGTCATAAGGATAGACGAACCCCAGCGGCCCTCCCCGGACGTGGCTGGCCCTAGCGGGGAGGTCCAACGCCGCGGCCACAGCGAATGATACCATCAGGAAAATGATGACCACGCCCAGGAGGCCGAGGGGCTTATGCCAGGCGAACCAGAGGAAGCCGCGGAGGGCCCGCACAGGCCAGGGGCGGCTTTCCAGCCGCAGCGCTCCTGGCGAGACGGCCTCCTCCACCGCTCGAGTAGCCATGGTCTCCCTTCCCTAGCACCGCACTCGCGGGTCCAGGGCAGCATACGAGAGGTCTACAATCAGGTTGGATAGCACCACCACCAAGGCAATGAGCAGGGTTATGCCCTGGACCACCGGATAATCGAAGCTGGCTGCCGAACTCACTAGGTAACGGCCTACTCCCGGCAGGAGAAAGATGGTCTCCATGATCACTGCACCCGTTACCACGATGGGTATTTGCACCCCGATGATGGTGACCACCGGAATGAGGGCGTTGCGGAGCACGTGCCGGACGATGATGGCCCGCTCGGCGAGCCCCTTTGCCCAGGCCGTACGCACGTAGTCCTGGCGCAACACTTCCAGCATCTGTGTCCGAACAAGGCGCATCTTCGCGCCCGCCAGGGCAAGCCCCAGCACGATGGCTGGCGTAGCCATGATGGCCAGATTATTGGACAGGTCTTCCCAGGGCGCCGTGTAGCGCGATGGGGGCGCCCAGTTGAACTGGAACGCCCCCACCGCCAGGACCATGATGCCCATGAATAGGGGCGGGACGGCCAAGAGCAGTATGCTCCCACCTCGCACCACATAGTCCAGCCAGGTGTCTTGTCTGATGGCTGACAGCACCCCGATGGGGATGCCGATGAGGATGGAGAAGGTCAGGGCCAGCAGGCCAAGCTCAACGCTCACGGGCAAACGAGTCTTCAACTCCTCCATCACCGGGCGGCCACTGAAGAAGGACTGGCCCAGATCGAGGCGTGCTGCCTCCCCCAACCAGCGGACGTACTGCTGAAAGACCGAGCGGTTTAGTCCTAGCTCCTCCCGTATCTGCTGTTTGAGCTCTTCGTCCTGGTACCCTATCTCCCCTACGAGCTGGTCTACTACGTCGGTGGGAGTGAAACGCGTGAGCAAGAAGACGAAGAGCGTCACCCCTAATACGGTCGGTATTGCCAGCAGCAGTCGCCGAAGGATGTAGACGTGCATGGTCTACCCCGTTGCCGTTTGGGGCAGGTCCAGCCAGTACCGCGTCCAGGTCTCCGTCATGAAGCCATAGCCGGCAGTGATAAAGCTGCCCCAGTTGCGCACGAAGTCTTGGTAGAAGGCCAGGCGCGCCCAGCCGTTCCTGGTGGAGGGCACGTAATACATCTGGTCCGAGGCGAGACGCTGGATCTCCTGAATGAGGGCTCGCCGCCGGTTCCTGTCGGCCTCGACACGCTGGGCCTCCACCAGCGAGACGAGCTGCTGATCGCGCGGGCGGCTCATCACCCACCGGATGCCGTTGGGGTGCAACATGCCGAACACCCACTCGTCGACGCTCGTGAAGAGAGACTGCGGCCCGAAGGCGATACCGCTGAAATTGCCCCGGAATGTGCCCTCCACGTACTGAGTACGGTAATCCTGCGGGTTGGGACGGATATTGAAACCCGCTGCCCTGAGCATGGATATCAGCGCCTCGGTGATGAGGTCGAACTCCTGCCCGAAGAAGCCTACGGCGAAGTTGAGGGTGACCTCTTGGCCGGTATAGCCAGCGGCGTTCAGCATTCGCCTCGCCTCGGCCGGGTCATAGCGGTACCACTGGCCGGCGGAGCCCATGTCGGCGCTGCGTGGATCGAGCCACCAGAACAATGCGCCCTCCCCCCAGCCGATGGGCGACGAGTGCCAGCCCGTCGGCACCTCCAACCCCTGCTGCTTCAGTCGTGACACCTGGCCGAAGGTCTCGATGATGCCGTCCCGGTCGATGGCCATGGAGAGGGCGCGGCGCAGCCGGACATCCCGGAAGGGGTTGTTCGGCTCGTCAAGGTTGAAGAAAAAGAGAGTCATGTTCCAGGTGGGGACCACTGCCTGGCGCTGGGCCTGGGGCACGCGGCTAACGATCTCCGGCACATCCTGGTTGGTGGCTGCCTGCAAGGTAGGGTTGTCTCCCCAACCGTGGATGTTGCCAGCGAGGAACTGCGACACCTGCTGGGCGTATTCCGGGATGACCGATACCACCACGCCATCCAGGAAGGGCAGCCGCTGCGGGCCGCTCTTGGTCTGGACCACCTCGTACCACTCGGGGTTCTTGCGGTATTCGTACGCCACCGACGGCTGCACCCGCTCCAGCATCCACGGCCCGGTGCCAATGACCCCTTCGGGCTTCTGGGGGTCTATCTGTCCCGCCGCAGCCTCCTTGGACAGGATCCACAGGTAGAACGGGGCGGCTACAAGCTCATTGAAGGGGACATAGCGCTGCTTGAGGATGAAGCGCGCCGTCAGCGGATCGACCACCTCTACCCTGTCCACCAGGCTCTGGATGATGGCTCTGTTCGGCGAGCGGGCAAGGAAGCGGTCGACACTGGCCTTCACGTCCTCCGCGTCCAGAGGCCTGCCGTTCAGCGGCGGCTTGGGATGGAACTTCATGTTGGGGCGCAACCTGAAGACCCAGACCTGGCCATCTGGGCTCTCCACGCTCTGGGCGGCATCGCCCACGGTCTCGGTGAGAGGCTGCACGCCAGGGCCCGTGGCCCATTTGAGCAAGCGGCTGTAGGCAGCACCGCCTATATACTGAGACGGGAAGCCGGAAGTGCTCAGGGCCGGGTCCAGGCTGGGCGGATCCTGGATCATTACCGTGCGATAGATGCCGCCCGGCCTGGCGTCGGCGGTGGTGTCCTGTGGCCCTGGGCCGATGATGGCGGGGCTTTCGCCGCCCTGCTCGCGGGAGCCACAGGCTAGCAGGCTGCCCGCAGTGAAGGCGCTAATGCCCCCGAAGGCGGCCAGGCGCATCGCCTGGCGTCGCGAGAGGCGCCGCCGCAAGGCGCGTTGCCAGTAGGTCTGCGTCTCGGACATGGTTGCCTCCTTACCTCCTTTCTCGTTGTCCGTGCGCGTTCGGCGCCACCGCTCGTCGCCCTGATAACCGCTCGTGAGAGGCCAACCAGCAGGAGTGGTTGCCCACAGCTGTGTCCGGCACGCAATCCGTGACCGATGCCTGGCCTTGGAGGAGAATTTGGTCGCGCTGGGGTGCTGTCTACTGGTCGTCCCTCTCGAGCATGGTCTCGTATCTGCGCCCCAGGACCTGGGAGGGCATGACGCCACGGAGGATAGCCTGGGCCATCTCCTCCTCCTGACGTGCCAGCGACTCGGCCAGGGTCACCACCTGCTGGGCTTTTTCCTGGGGCACGAACACCACGCCGCTGCTGTCGGCAATGAGCAAGTCCCCGGGGCGTACGAGGACGCTGCCGATAGTCACGGCGATACCGAATTCCTCTTCCACTACCCGTCCGCGAGCGGTTACGGGGGTAACTCGGCGGGCGAACACGGCGAATCCCGCTTTGCGGATATCGTCCACGTCGCGACAGGCCCCATCGACGATGGCTCCGCGCAAACGGCGTTGGCGGGCGGCCAGGGACAGGAGACCGCCCCAGGCAGCCACGTGTTCGGGCCCGCGGTGCTCGATGACCACGACGTCCAGTTCGCCTCCTGCCTCAATGGCCCGCACTCCTAGATGGTGGGTGGGCGCCTCCCCTCGGAAAGGTCCTACTCGCATCGTGAGTGCGCGCCCGACAAGCCTGGTGTGCCCGGCTACCGGGAATAGACCGACCACTGCCCCTGGCAGCCCGAGCCTGTCCAGGGCGTCGGACACGGCACACGTGTCCAGCTGTTCGAGCCTGGCGATGAGCTGTGCGGCCTGTTCGTCTCCCGTTGTGCTCACGTGACAGCCCTTCGGTCAGGACCAAACGGCGAAGGCCATGGCGCAACCAGTGCCGGCGGGCGTGCGATAGCACGGCTCGTAGACTATCCACTGCATGGCCAGGCTCTCGACAGCCGCAGCTACTACCAGCCAGTTGCGCACTTCAGAGGTCCCCTTCTCCAGCTTTTGGCGGGGTAGACGGGCAAGAGTGTCGTAGTCCCTGGCCTGCATGGCAGCCAGAACCGTGTGGTCCAGCTCTTCATCGATGAGGAAGTGGCTCAGTCCACCCGAGGCGACGATGGCTACGTTCAAGGCTTCGGGCATCGTCTCCACCGCCTCACGAATGACCTTGCCCAGCTCTAGGCAGCGCTTGGGCGTAGGCTGGTTGGGCGGGAAGTAGGTGTTCAGCATAACAGGCACCACAGGCACCTCCAGCCCCTTCAGGATGCGTCGGTAGACGAACCCGAACGCGTGCCCGAGACCCAGACCATTCGGCAGGCGGTTGGACTGGGCTGCATCTACCCCCCGCTCCATCATGTGACGGATTATGTGCTGTGCTAGGGCCGGATGCCCGGGATGTCGCTCTTCCTGTTCCGGGAAGTAGGCCCATAGCGATCGCCGACGTGGTTCGGGCATGTCCTCGGTCAAGTGCTTCCGGCTCAGTACGATCTCATCGCCCCAGTAGACGAGGATGGCGGGCAAGTTGTCGTGATGGAGGAGTTCGTCTTGGTCATCGCCTACGATGAGTACCACGTCGGGCCGGGCGTGTGCCACCGTCTGCGACAGGCGCTCGATGGCCTCCTGGCAGGTCTGGAACCGCCGCTGCCAGACGTCCAGCGAGATCTGCTCCCGCAACGAGGGGTTGGCTGTGGCCTCTAGCTCCTGATAGGTGGTCGGGCGGCCGGAGCGGTCTACTAGGTGGGGATTGGAGCGGTCGGCCTTGCCGAACACCTCCTCCCACTCCTCGGGTCTGATGCTGAGCTGTGGGCTATGGGAGGTACCCAGTCCCAGGACTATCTTGCCCACCAGTTCACCTCCTGCTCACCTGGCGGTGTCGTCCAGTCTGCTGAACAGCTTGCGAGCGTTGTCCTCGAATATGAGCTTGCGTTGCTCCTCGCTGAGCCAGGCGATGGACTCGATGGTCGGTTTCAGGTCATCGAAATCGCGGCCGGTGTTGGGGTCGCGTGCCGATCCGCTGCCCGGCTTCTCGGTGCCGAAAAGGCAGCGGTCGGGCCCCACGGTCTTGAACAGCAGCTCCAGGGCTAGCGGGTCGTATAGTGCGGTATCGTAATAGAGACGGCGCAGGCTTTCGTCGAATGACTCTCGCAGCACCGAGCCCTCTCCCAGACGCGGGTGGAGCCGGGCGGCCCGCCAGCGCCCCGCTTGATAAGGCACTGACCCGCCACCGTGGCAGACGATTATTTTCAGTGTCGGGAAGTCCAAGAACACCCGAGAGTTGAGCAGCGAAAGGACGGCGATGCTTTCCTCGGTGATGAAGTGCGCGCTGTAGGACTCGCGCCCGTTCTTGCACCCCGCGGAATGGATGATGGCGGGAACATCGAGTTCTACCAGTCGCTCGTACAAGGGATACCAGTACTCATCGCCCATGGGCGGGACATACCCAGTTCCCTCTGAGGGGTCCGGGTTCACCAGGCAGCCGACGAACCCCAGTTCGTTTACGGCCCGGTCCAGCTCGTCGAGCCACTCGGCCGGCTCCAGGCTGGGAGCTTGGGGAAGGGCGGCCACTCCCCGCAATCGCTGCGGGAAAAGCCTTACCTGCTCGGCAATGAGGTCGTTGTTGGCCTGTATCCACCAGCGGACAACACTGGCCGGCTGCTCCGAGTGCATCAGCTGGAAAGGTCGGGGAGACAGGAGCTGAATGTCGGTACCGACGCTGTCCATGATGGCGATGTTCTGTTCGGCACACTCGCGCAGCCGTTCCGGCGGTACCTGGGGATTGCCACGACCATGGGCGCCCCGACTGGACAAGAGCCACGCTTTGTAGGCATACAGTTCCGCGGGCGCGATGACATGGGCATGGACATCTATGACCATCGGGCTGTTTTACCTCCGTGAAGGGTCTGTTTGGTCAGCGCTCCTCATCGGCCGACGGCAGCACTGCCCACAGCTCACACTGGACGAGCATGCCGCCGGGTAGATCGTAAGTCAGGACGTGGCGGCTCGGCCGGTCTTCCGGGTCGGGGAACATAGCCACCCATTCCGCGTTGATGAAGCGACGATAAGCGCGGTCCTTGACGAAGAAGGTGAGCCGGACGATGTCGTCAGGTGTACCGCCTGCCGCTTCCAGTATGTCTCGCACATGGCGGAAAATGAGAGAGACCTGCTGGGCGGGATCGTCGGGCAAAGAGCCCGTCGCCGGATCCTGCCCAGAGATGCCGCTGGAGACGAGGACGTTGCCGACACGGACGGCCAAAGGGATGGGCTGTTCACCGTGGCCCACTCCGGGCAGGTGGATTGTGCGACGTCGTTTCCCCATCTATATGCTCCCCGGGTAGTTTAGCGATGTCTATCTCGTGTATAAATAAAGGGGCGGTAGCCGGTAGTGTCAAGGGGCCAGTGCCGGGGCTCGCGAGGCGCTGTCGACCTACCTGTCCGAGAAGACCATCGACTGGGAGAAGGAGATGCGGGCTGTCTACGACCCTTTCGACTACGCGTTTCACTCCGACCCCTATCCCGCCTACAAGCAGCTCAGAGATGAGCACCCTGTGTACCGTGTGGAGAAGTGGGGTTTCTGGGTCGTCTCTCGTTACGATGACTGCCTCCGTGTCCTGACCGACGAGGAGCATTTTTCATCGTCGGCAGGCAACGTCATTGATGATCCGCCAGAGCGTGTGGGGCTGACCCTGGGCACTACCGACCGGCCACGACACGATGAGCTGCAGCAGTTAGTGGTTCAGGCGTACACACCTGCCAGGGTGAGAGCAGTCGAGCCAAGGGTGCGCCAGCATGCTCGGGGCCTGCTGGCAGCCTTTCCCCAGCACGGGGCCGTAGATGTCGTCGGTGGTTTCTCGGCTCCCTTGACTGCCCGGGTGATGGGCGAGTTCGTGGGCATCCCTCCTCAAGACCACGAACGGTTCCGTCGCTGGCGCGAGGCATGGGTCCACCGCGAGCACGGCCGCATGGGCCTCACCCCGCAGGGGCGGGAAGCACTGCGTGAGCAGGTGGCGTATATGAGGGAGCTGGTCGCGCAGAGGCGGGCCACGCCCCAAGACGACCTCGTGTCTGCCTTCCTCGCTGCCGAAGCAAACGGACGGCGCATGCAGGAAGACGAGATCGTAATCACCTCCCTTACGGTACTGGGAGCTGGCTATCAGTCCATCAATTGGCTATTGACCAAGATGATAGCAGTCCTGGCCCGGTACCCTGGGGAGCGGCGACGACTCGTCCGTGAGCCCAGGCTTATCGGTCAGGCCATTGAAGAAGCCCTTCGCTACGATTCCGAGGCCCAGGCCTTTGCCCGTGTAGTCAAGAAGGACGTGGTCATGCATGGCAAGCTGCTGCGGGAGGGAGAGCGAGTGCTGGTTCTGCTGGGCTCGGGCAACAGAGACGAGCGCCGCTTCCCCAACCCCGATGTGTTCGACATCGAGCGGGATACCCGCGGTCATTTGGGCTTCGGCATGGGCACCCACTATTGCCTGGGCGCTTCCCTGGGCCGACTGGTGGTGCGCGTAGCCGTGGAGGAGTTTCTGGCGCGCCTGCCCGAGTACGACGTCGACTGGTCCAGCTGCGACCATATTCACTCGCCGACCTTCAGTGGCTACAGCCGCCTGGTCGTGACTTACTGATGATGGTAGCGGGTGCTGTGGCCACCCTGCGCCGCAGAGCACGCATCATGCACTGGAGGTCTACAAGATGAAAATAGGGGTGTTGCTCACCCCAGGGCCTCAGGCCATTCGTCAGGTCCAACGCGCTGAGGAACTGGGCTTCGAGGCGGCCTTCCTGACCGACAATCCCATGGTCTATGGGGACCCCTTCGCCAGCTTCGGTGCTTGCCTGGCTGCTACGCAGCGGATTCGTATAGGCACCTTCTGCAACCCGCAGACGCGACATGCGCCCCTGATAGCCGCCATGTTGGCCTCCCTCAACGCCATCGGGCCAGGCCGCGTGATGCTGGCCGTCGGCACTGGTTCTGCCGGCGCCAAGGCTCTGGGTCTCCCCAGCGCCACCTTGAGACAACTGGAATCCTTCATCATCGAGGTGAAGGGCCTTCTTGCTGCTCAACTGGTGCAGACGTCCTCGTTCGGGCCGGCGAAGGCCGTAAAGCTCATTGACCCTCGCCTTCCGTGGATGGATGTAGAAGAGCCCATCTCTCTCTATGTCACAGCCTCGGCACCCAGAGCGCTTGCTATGGCAGGGCGCCTCGCCGATGGCATAGTCATCGGGGGAGTGTCCCACCCGAGCCTGGTGAAGGCCTGTCGACGATTCGCGCAGCTCGGGGTTGAAGCGGCGGGCAGAGACGTGGACGCCATTCCGATCGCCGTCACCCCATCGGCCTATCTCTCTTCGCATAGGCTCCAGTTCGAGGAGATGGTCGAGGTCCTAGGGCCCAAGAGCTTGGGCCCGGCCAGCACCTTCGCCACGCTGGTAGAGCGGTCACCTGAAGTGCCGGAAGAGGTGAAGGCGGCCTTTCTGGCCGCGCGCTATCCCTTCCGTGCGACAAATAACGGCGCAGACGACTTGCCACCTCACATACGCGCGTACGAGGGCTACCTGCAGAAGGTGCATCCCTGGCAGCGGGCACTGATGAGCGAGACTCTCCTTCGTGTTACGAGCATCGCCGGTACCCCCGACGAGTGCCTGGAGCAGTTGCAGGCGTTGCGAGCGGCTGGGGTCTCCCTGGTCATTCTGTCCCCGCTACCACATTTGGCCGACGAGTCTATCGAGATGTTCGGCCGCGAAGTCTTGCCTCATCTGACCGGGGAGAGGAGCTAGGTCCGATGGCGCGCTATCTGGAGGTCGAGCGACAGGGGAATATCTGCGTGTTAGTACTGCAGCGTCCCGAGAAGGATAACGCCTTGAATTATCGCCTCGCGCGGGAGCTCGTTCAGGCCCTCTCTCGACTGGAAAGGGCGAGGGGCATCTCGTGCCTGGTGGTGACAGGTGCTGGCGACCAAGCCTTTTGTAGCGGCGCTGACCTGGAAGAGAGGCGCCGAGGGCCAACGCTGGCGGCCACCCGCGAGGCGATGGCCATGCTGGAGCGCCTGCCCATTGCCAGTATCGCTGCTGTAAACGGACGCGCTCACGGCGGCGGCGCCCTGCTAGCGGTGAGCTGCGACCTGCGGCTGGCGGCGCCGCAAGCCACCTTTCGCTTCCCAGGTGCGAACCTCGGCCTGGTGGTTGGTGCGGCCCAGTTGCCCCGCCTGGTAGGCCTGGCAAGGGCGAAAGAGTTGATATACACCGGTCGTGTAGTGAGCGCGGAGGAGGCAGCAGCCATTGGCCTCGTGAACCGGGTCATCCCTGCTGTCGACCTGATGCGGGAGGCCCATGCCCTGGCCGAGATCATCGCGGCTAATTCCTGCCGGGCCATCGCCGCGGCCAAGAAGGTGATGGAACTGGCAGCGGACAATCGCGTAGCCCTGGAACTCGAGCTGGAGACGAACGCGGTCCTGCGCCGCTCTACCGAGTTCAGGCAAAGGGCGCGGCGCTTCGTCGGCAGGTAGGGCTCCTCCGCGTCGGCTTTGTAGGGGTGGGAGCGCCGCGGTGTGGCTGTTTCCGCTATTGCGAAAAGCGGTGGGTTGACCCCTTGACACAAGCTATGGGCAGTTGTAAAAACGCAGATGATTCGTGGCCAGTGATAGGCCAACCCGATGTAGTAGCTCGTTCGGAATACCCTTCGGCGGGCACACATCAAGGGGAAAGTGCGACTGTTCGTTAGGAGGTGTACGGTGTTCGTGCGCTTTCGTGCCTCGTTGCGGTGGCCCCGACGTTCCAGCGTGGGGCTAGTCTCGATGCTCTTGGCCCTCGGCGTGGCCCTGGCAGCGTGCGGCGGCCAGGAGTCCCAAACGCAGGCCTCGCCTACAGCCGGTGCCCGCAGCAACGAGCCCATCCGCATCGGTGTGATCCTCTCCCTCACTGGACCTCTGGCGCCCAACTCCCAGGGCAATCGTGAGGGATTGGAGTTCTTCCTGCAGCAGAGGGGCAACCAGATAGCGGGAAGGCCAGTCCAACTCATCGTCGAGGACGACCAGGGCAATCCACAAGTAGGACTGACCAAGGCCCAGAAACTGGTGGAGAGCGATAGGGTACACGTGCTCACCGGCGTCATATCCAGTTCCGTAGTCCTGGCCCTTAAGGGCTACGTGACCGAGCAGAAAGTACCTCTGGTGGTAATGCAGGCGGCGACGGCCCGGCTGACCGGTGAGGACCCCAGCCCTTACGTCACTAGGGTCATCGGCACCTTTGAGCAGAGCATGTCCGCTCTGGCCCGCTGGGTCGCCCAGAACCAGGGCCGCAAGAGGATCATCGTCATGGCCAGCGACTACGAAGCCGGTTACGATGCCGACCGGGCCGTGCGCGCCACTGCCGCCGCCTCCGGCTCACGGGTGATTCAGAGCGTATTCATACCTCTGGGTGCTAGGGACTTTGCGCCGTACTTCACTCAGCTTGATCCTTCGGGCGATGCTATCGTGGCGTTCTTCGGCGGTGCCGACGCCGTCACCTTCACCACCCAGTTCAAGCAGTACGGACTGGGCAACCGTTATCCCTTGTACGCCCACTGGGCGCTCACTCTCGACCCGCTGCTGGCCTCGCAAGGCGATGCCGCCCTGGGGATCTACACTATCCAGGAGTGGTCTGCCGATACGAACATACCGGAGAACCAACAGTTCGTGAACGCCTGGGTGTCCCGCTTTGGGCAGCCGCCTAACGCCTGGCACTACCTCGGCTACACTGCTGGCATGGTCATCGAGAAGGCGTTGCAGGCCACTGGTGGCGACGCCAGCCCGCAAAAGCTGGCCGAGGCACTTCGGTCGGTGCAGGTGAACTCTCCCAGCGGGCCCATCCAGTTCGACCGCAGCGGCCAGATAACTCCTCGCTTCTTCATCGCTCGGGTGGACCGGGTGGACGGGCGCCTGAAGAACGTGCTGGTGGAGCCTATCCAGTAGGGGAGCTTGCTGGCCGAGGTAGGCGAGCGGCCGGCCCGCCGCTGCCCATCAGGTGGCGGGCCGGCCTCAATAGGTAAAAGGTGGCCCATGGAGCAGTGGCTTTTAGCGACCGTTAACGGCCTGGCTTACGGCGCCCTGCTGTTCATGCTCGCCGCCGGCCTTTCGCTCTCCCTCGGTGTGTTGCGCATCGCCAATCTAGCTCACGGTACGCTTTACCTGTTCGGCGGCTACATTGCCTGGGAGATGCTGCGCTCTGCTGGGTCCTACCCGGCGGCGCTGGTAGTGAGCGTGATAGCGGTGGGGGTGCTCGGGGCCAGTCTCTACCGGCTGCTCATAGCGCAGCAGGGCCTAGTGCACAACGAGCTGGGGCAGGTGCTGTTGACGGTCGGGGTGCTCCTCTTTCTGGACGACCTGATCATGGTCATCTGGGGTGGGGTGCCCCAGCGCATCGCCGAACCTTCCCTTCTGGCTCGTTCGGTGCCCTTCGGCGATCTGAGCATCCCTTTCTACAGGTTGTTTCTCATCGGTGTCGCCCTGGCTGTGGGCGTGTCGCTGTGGTTGTTCTTAGAACGGACACGGTGGGGCAGCCGTGTCAGGGCGACTGTGGACGACAGTGAGCTGGCAGCCTGCAGTGGGGTGAACCCTCGGACGGTTCATATGCTCATCTTCGCTGGTGGTGCGGGCCTGGCCGGCCTGGGCGGGCTGCTGGGCTCGCCGGTGGTGGGCCTCTACCCGGGTGCCGACCTAGAGGTACTGATTCTCGCCCTGGTAGTGGTCGTGGTCGGTGGCATGGGAAGCCTACTGGGCAGCGCTGTGGGTGCCTTTCTGGTGGGGGTGCTGGACACCTGGGGTAAGACCTTCTTTCCCGAGTTCGGTCCCTACTCCCTCTTTGGGCTGATGATGGTAATGCTGCTCCTCCGGCCTACTGGGCTCCTGGGCCGAGAAGTGGTGGTGCGGCGTTGACACTCCGAGGGGTGTACGTCCCGTTTGCTGCCTGGGGGCTGGTCGCCCTAGGAGGCGGCATCGGGGTGGCATTGGTGGTTGTGGGGCCGTTGGTGGACAACTATACACTGCGCTTAGTGACTGATGCCGTCATCTTTGCCCTGTTCGGGATCGGCGTGAACCTGTTGCTCGGTTATGTGGGCCTGCCGTCGCTGGGGCATGCCGCTTTCTACGGCCTCGCGGCATACGCCGCCAGTGTGTGGTCCAAAGAGGTGGTCGCCAACTTCTGGGTGGCTACAGCAGTGGCGCTGTCCATCACCGGCGGATTCGGGGCCATCTACGGGGCGCTAGCTGTACGTACCCGCGGCGTATATTTCCTGATGGTGACGCTGGCGGTGGCCGAGCTCCTGCGCGCTGGGGCCATCAAGCTGAAGGACGTGACAGGTGGCTCGGACGGGCTGGCAGCGGTGCCGCGGCCTGACCTGGGCCCGCTGCCCTGGAAGGTCACTGATCCTCTAGCCTTCTATTACCTCACCGTAGCCGTGTTCCTGATGGGGCTGGTGTCGTTCTGGCTCATGTCCCGGTCCTCTTTTGGTCTGGCCCTGAAGGGGGTCCGAGAGAACGAGGAGCGGATGCTGTCCCTGGGGTACGACGCCTGGCGGCTGAAGGTGGCTGCCTTCGTGCTCTCAGCGCTGTACACAGGCTTGGCAGGGGTGCTGCATGCGTATCACTTGCGCTTCGTGAGCCCTGAGATCCTTAGCCTGCTGACTTCGGCACGGGCCCTGCTGACGGCTATCTTAGGCGGCGCCGGGACAGTGCTGGGGCCAGTGTTCGGGGCATTTCTGCTCACCTTCGTGGAGCACCTGGTGGAAAGTGTGACCGAGCGCTGGATGATGGTGCTGGGGCTGTTGTATGTGCTCACGGTGCTGGTAGCGCCGACCGGGCTCGGCCCGGCAGCAGTCCGAGGGGTGCAAAGGGCGCGGGTGGCCTTGACACGGCGCATGGGTGGTGAGCCCGTGAGCGCCACAGGGAGAGGCCGATGACGCCGGCCCTCGTAATAGATGGAGTGGAGAAGAGGTTCGGGGGCTTCGCTGCCCTGGCCGGGGTGAGCTTTCAGGTGCCAGCAGGCCAGCGCCGTATCATCCTTGGGCCTAACGGAGCCGGGAAAACGCTGCTCATGGATATCATCGGTGGCCAAATTCGGCCCAGCCGCGGACGCGTCATAGCCTTTGGCCAGGATGTGACTCGCTGGCCGGCATGGCGAAGAGCGTCGGCAGGCATTGCCCGCACCTTCCAGCTGAACAATCTGTTCCCGTCGCTGACGGTGAGAGAAAACCTGGCCTTGGCCCTACGTTCGCCTGCGAACCGTGATAACGCTCGAGGACGAGAGTACAGCGAAAAACGGATGGATGATTTGCTGGTGCTGAGCGGTCTAGGGGCACAGGCGGATGTGCCCATACGCGACCTAGCCTATGGCGATCAGCGTAAGATCGAGGTGCTGCTGGCGCTGCATACGCGGCCGCGGCTCTTGCTTTTGGACGAGCCAACGACAGGGCTATCGCCAGCGGAGTGCCAGGGGCTGCTGGACTTCCTCAGGCAGGTCGACCGGACTGTGACCATGTTGATGGTCGAACACAACTTGGATGTGGCCTTCCGTCTGGCAGAATGGGCAACGGTGCTGGCAGCGGGGCGGGTCATCGCCGACGGGCCGCTGGAGGTGGTTCGGGCTAACGATGAGGTGCGACGTCTGTACCTGGGCAGGATGCTAGGCAATGAGGGGCGAAGCAGCACCCATACTTGAGGTGGAGTCTGTCCACAGCGGCTATGGTCGGCTGATGGTTCTCCACGGGCTCTCCATGGCGGTGCGCCGAGGGGAGACTGTAGCAGTACTTGGCCGTAACGGAGCAGGCAAGACCACCCTCGTGCGTACCATTATGGGTATCGTCAGGCCCTGGCGAGGACGCATCTTGTTCGCCGGCAGGGATATCTCCGGTCAGCCGCCCCACAGGGTGGCCCGCTTGGGTATAGGGGTCGTACTCCAGGGACACCGCATCTTTCCCTCCCTGACGGTGTACGAGAACCTCACCCTGCTTGGGCGGGATGGTAACGAGGAGCGGCGGCTGGACGAGATACTGGCACGCTTCCCCAACCTGCGACAGCGGCTCAACGTGAGGGCTGGGCATCTCTCTGGGGGCGAACGAAAGATGCTGGCCCTGGCTCGGGCGCTGATGATGTCGCCCGTGCTCCTGATCCTGGATGAGCCCTCGGAAGGACTGTCGCCTGCCATGGTGGAGCAGGTGAGGTCGCTTCTATCGGGCCTGAAAAAGGACGGGCACACGATTATGCTCGTAGAGCAGAACCTGGACCTGGCCCTGGCTCTGAGCGATCGGGTGTACGTGTTGGCGCAGGGGCAGGTAGCCTATCACAGCAGTACCACTGAGGGTACTGCGAGGGAGTCGCTGGAGGCATTGCTGGCCCTGTGACGCCGGCTAGCCCAGGCCGAAGATGTCCAAAGTGCGTTCGCCGGCTCGTAGCCGTTCGATGATCTGGCGCTCTTTCTCTACCCGCTCCCGGGCCCTCGCGAGCACGTCTGCTACGATCTCGCCAGGCACCACTACTACACCGTCCATGTCCCCTACCACCAGGTCGCCGTGGTTGACAGTGACTTCGCCGATGCGCACACGGCAGTTGACGCCTCCGGCCATACTGCCGTCTTTGGTAGTACCGCGCATGCAGAGGCCTCGACAGAAGATGGGGAAGCCCAACTCGACCAGCCGGGCCCCGTCCCGCACCATGCCATCAATGACCAACCCCGCTAAGCCTCGCACCCTGGCTGCCTCAGTCATGATCTCGCCCCAGTAGCCAGCCTCATAGTGTCCACCGGTGGAACATACCAGGACCCAGCCAGGCGGAGAGGCGTAAATGGCGCGGTGCAGCCAGAGGTTGTCCCCGGGCGGGCAGGCCACGGTGGTGGCCCAGCCGCAGATGCGAAAGGACGAGTGCAAGGGGCGGATGGCTGCGGGCAGGACTCCTTGCTGGCCCATAGCCTCATGAATGGTGCTCGTGGAAAGGGAACGTGCTACTTCCAGCCAGGCATCTTCCCTTATCGGCGCGCCTTGCACACCCATACCCTCATTCCCTCCGACGCTGCAACTGAAAGTAGCCAAACTGTCTGCGCGCCTCGTCCAGGCGCAACCCTTGGCGGACGGCCTCTTTGATCCTGTCCTCGGCCTCGGCTATCTCCTTAGCCGCCGCCAGCACCTCTTCTTCCCGCGAGCGGGGTACTACTACGACTCCATCGGCGTCGCCTACCAGGACGTCCCCTGGCTCGACTCGCACGCCCCCTATGGTCACTGCGACTTGGTAGGCGTCGGCCTGCACCCTGTCCTTCCCGGTGCGCATATAGACGCCACGGCTGAAGATGGGGTAACTCAGCTCTAGGGAGCGCCTGCTGTCGCGGCAGACGCCATCGATGACGGTGCCGCCGATGCCGCGGCGGGAGGCAGCCAGCGTCAGGATGTCGCCCCAGACGGTCGCATCCAGCCTGCCCCCATTATCGATGGCCACCACCTGGCCCGGAGATACGTCGTCGATGAAGTCACCCACCGTACCCTTCGCCTGTGCTACCGGGCGCATCAGCACAGTGAAAGCGCGGCCGCAGATGCGGAACCGGTAGTCCAGAGGACGGATTCCGAAGCACTGGCCGTCAATACCTAGACGGTCGAGTGCGTCGCTAATGGTGGTGACCCCCAAACCCGCAAACTGGACGATAACGTCGTCTATAGAGGCCTCGTGCATTGTGTACCTCACAGCGTCATAGGATATTTCTGTCCCGCGTATAAATGAGAAATGGCTCGATGGTCTGTGTCAAGGGAAGCGGGGCGCGAACAGCATCGCGTCCTCGCACCACATGTGAACATCGACTTAGGTATAATAGCAGCGTGATCAGGTTGAAGAGGGCGTACGACCCTCCCTCGCCGGAGGACGGCGAGCGGTACCTCGTAGACAGGCTGTGGCCCCGCGGCATCGCCAAGGACAACCTGCAGATCGTTGCCTGGCTCCGTGACCTGGCCCCCAGCGATGGCCTCCGCCGCTGGTTCGGCCACGACCCGGCCAGGTGGGGAGAGTTCCAGGCCCGTTACCGGGAAGAGCTGGCGGCGGCCGAACGCCAGGCCTTGCTCCGGGAGCTGGCGCGCAAGGCCCGCGACGGCACCGTGACCCTCGTGTATGCAGCCCAGGACCGCGAGCACAACAATGCCGTGGTAATCAAGGCCGTGCTGGAAGAACTGATGGGGGAGGCGTCGTGAGCGGGCCACTCTCTACGGATGATCTGGCCCAGCGCATCGTAGCGGAAGCGGGCGACGCGATCATCGTAGCCGACCGCGAGGGGACGATACGCCTCTGGAACCGACGGGCGGAGGAGATGTTCGGGTACCTTGTCGCGGAGGCCCTCGGCCAGAGCCTCGACATCATCGTGCCCGAGCGCCACCGGCAGCGGCACTGGGAGGGATACCGGAGGGTCATGGCCACTGGCGAGACGAAGTACGGCCGCGGAGAACTGTTGTCGGTGCCGGCTGTGCGCAGGGACGGCTCACGTATATCGGTGGAGTTCACCATCACGCTGCTGAAGGACGCCGCGGGCCAGGTGGAGGGCGTCGCCGCCATTATGCGCGACGTGACCGAACGCTGGCAGCAAGAGAGGGCCCTCCGCGACCGATTGGCGGAGCTGGAGTCCCGGTTGGCGGCGTCGTCCTGACCTCCGTGTCGCACCACGAATCTCTGTAGACGTTAAGAAAAGCCCGAGACCGGTGGTATACTGGCGCTGGTGAGGGGCTATGCCCGAAATCGTCCTCAGCGAGAACGCCCGCGTCGTCCTGGAGCGCCGATATCTGGCCAAGGACGAAAATGGCAGGCCTATAGAGTCGGCCGAAGGTCTGTTCCGACGGGTGGCCCATAACATCGCCCAGGCGGAGCGCCTCTACCAGCCGCTGGAGGATCCCGGCCAGGCCGCCTACTGGGAGGAGCAGTTCTTCCAGCTCATGGCGCGCCTGGAGTTCCTGCCCAATTCACCCACCTTGATGAACGCCGGCCGCGAGCTGCAGCAGTTGGCGGCCTGCTTCGTGTTACCGGTGGAGGACTCCATCGACGCCATTTTCGATGCCATCAAGTACACGGCCATCATCCACAAGACGGGTGGCGGCACCGGCTTCTCCTTCTCTCGCCTCAGGCCCGAGGGCGACCGGGTGCGGACCACCATGGGCGTAGCTTCGGGGCCCGTGTCCTTCCTGAAGGTGTTCGACGCCGCTACCGAGGCCATCAAGCAGGGGGGTACACGACGAGGGGCCAATATGGGCATCCTGGACGTGACCCACCCCGACATCGAAAAGTTCATCACCCTCAAGGCCGACCTCCGCACGCTGACCAATTTCAACATCTCGGTGGCGGTGACGGACGAGTTCATGCGGGCGGTGGAGGAGGACAGGGAATACGAGCTGGTAAACCCGCGCACCGGACAGGCAGTGGGGCGCCGCCGGGCCCGCTACATCTTCGACCTGATAGTGGAGAATGCCTGGCTCTGCGGCGACCCGGGTCTGGTCTTTCTGGACCGCATCAACGCCGATAACCCTACGCCGCACCTGGGGCGCATCGAGGCCACTAACCCATGCCTCCCAGGCGATGCCTGGGTCATGACCGACGAGGGGCCCAGGCAGGTACGCGAGCTGGTCGGCCGCCCGTGTCGGCTGCTCGTCCACGGTCGGCCCTTCGCCACCGGCGACGAGGGTTTCTTTCTCACCGGTGTGCGTCCGCTGGTACGCATAGAGACACAAGAGGGATACTCGCTGCGTGCCACCCGCGACCACCCGGTGCGGCGGGTGAGGCGTCTTACCCGCCACATCCGGGAGGAGGAGTGGGTGCCAGCGGGAGACCTCCGGCCCGGCGACCTCGTCGTGCTCAACGACCACCGGCAGGCGGCCGAGTGGCCGGGGCCCTACAGCGAGGCCGAGGGCTATCTGCTGGGCCTGCTGCTGAGGGATGGCACCGTGAGGGAGAACAGGGCTGCGCTCTCGGCCTGGGGCCCCGTGGCCAGTGAGGAGAGCGTGATGGCGGCTGCTGCCGCCCCGGTCGTCGCTGCTGCCCGGACGCGGCACCACCAAAGTGATTCCCGCCGGTGGATTGGTGCTCGCCCCGACGAGTGGCGCCTCTCGACGGGGGCGGCGTGCCGCCTGGCCGCGGCCCTGGGCGCGTCCCCCGGCTCTAAGGGGATAACGCCCGAGATAGAGCGGGCGTCGTCCGTGTTCTACCGCGGCTTCCTGCGGGGCCTCTTCGATTGCGACGGTTCGGTGCACGGGAGCCGGAGCCAGGGCGTCTTTATATGCCTGGCCCGGGGTGACCTGGAGTCCCTGCGGGCCGTCCAGCGCATGCTCCTACGCCTGGGCATCGTCAGCAAGCTTTACGTGCGGCGCGCCCGGGGTACGCCCCTGCTTCCCGATGGTCGCGGCGGCAAGCGCTCCCACCACATCCCTCGTCGATACGGACTGGTCATCTCCGGCGAGAGCGTCTTCCGCTACGCCGACCTGATAGGGTTCTCCGACCCCGCCAAGAGGCAACGGCTCCATGACCTCCTCGCACGCTCCCGGCGGCCCGCCAGCCGCGATCGCTTCGTGGCCAGGGTCTCGGCGGTGGTGCCCGACGGCCGGGAGCCGGTATACGACGTGCACGTGCCGGGAGCTAACGCCTTCGACGCCAACGGCTTCCTGGTGCACAACTGCGGCGAGCAGCCGCTGCTGCCCTACGAGTCGTGCACCCTGGGCTCCATCAATCTGTCCAGGTTCGTCCGCAACGACGGAGGGCGTCCGGCTGTGGACTGGCAGTGCCTGGCCGAGGTCATCCCCGTCTGCGTGCGCTTCCTCGACAACGTCATCGACATGAACCGCTACCCCATACCCCAGATCGAGGAGGCCACCAGGCGCACGCGCAAGATCGGCCTGGGCGTCATGGGCTGGGCCGACATGCTGCTCCGGCTCGGCATCCCCTACGACTCGGAGGAGGCGCTGTCGTTGGCCGAGGAGCTCATGAGCTTTGTCCAGCAGAAGGCCAATGAGGCATCCCTGGCTCTGGGGGAGGAGCGCGGGCCCTATCCGGCCTGGGAGGGCTCCCGCCACTACCCCGACCTCCCCTACCGCAACGCTACGCGCACCACCATCGCCCCGACGGGAACCATATCCATCATCGCTGACTGCTCTTCGGGGATCGAGCCCCTGTTCTCGCTGGCCTTCTTCCGTCATCACTATCTCGACCCCAGCGACCCGACCAAGCTCACCCGCCTGCGCGAGGTCAACGAGCACTTCGTGTCGGTGGCCCAGCAGGAGGGCTTCTACTCGGAGGAGCTGATGGACTACCTGGCGAGCGGGGGCCGCCTCCGCGACCGGCCGGAGGTGCCGGACTGGGTGAAGCGTCTGTTCGTCACAGCACACGATATCTCCCCCGAATGGCACGTGCGGATGCAGGCGGCCTTCCAGCGCCACACCGACAACGCCGTGTCCAAGACCATCAACTTCCCGCGGGAGGCCACCAAGGAGGATGTGGCCAGGGCCTTCTGGCTGGCCTATCGCGAGGGGGTGAAGGGCATCACCGTGTACCGCGAAGGCTCGAGACAGATATCGGTCCTCTCCCACGCCACCGCCAATGTAAGGGGCCCGGAGCAGGAGACGCCGGAAGTAGCCCGGGAGGTCGGTGGAGTCCCCACCCGCCCGCGTCCCTACCGTGAGAGGCTTCCCGACGAGCGCCGCTCCATCACCCACAAGTTCCAGGTGGGCGACCAGGAGGGCTACATAACGGTGGGGCTGTACGACGATGGCCGCCCAGGCGAGATCTTCATCAAGATGGCCAAAGAGGGCTCCACCGTGTCAGGGCTCATGGACGCTGTGGCCTTGCTCACTTCGGTGGCCCTCCAGTACGGCGTCCCCGTCGACGACCTGGCCAGAAAGCTGAAGAACACCCGCTTCGAGCCCTATGGCCCCACCAACAACCCGCGCATCCCCTGGGCCACTTCCGTCCTCGACTACATCTTCCGCTGGCTGGAGATGAAGTTCGGTCAGGCAGAGTCCCGTGCGGCCCGTGACGGCGAGCCCATCGACCCGGCCATGCGACCTGCCGAGGAGACAGGCATGACCTGCCCGGACTGCGGTGCCCTGCTGGTGTACCAGGAAGGCTGTCTCATCTGTCGGAGCTGCGGCTACAATAAGTGCGGCTAGAGCCGCAGAGCGACAATGAGGCCAGCGCCCGCACAGGAAGTCCGGCCCCATTACGAGTTCCTGCGCCTACGCCTCCTGCCCCACCTGGTCATGTTCGGGCTGTCGCTTCTCTTCGGCTGGCGCCGCTCCTTCGCCCGCGACGGGGCCCTCCTCATGGCTGTCAACCCCTTCCCGCGGCGGGTGGAGGGCATCGAGAACGTGCCCGAAACGGGCCGCTTCGTGCTGGTCATGAACCACTTCGACCGGCCGGGCCTGCACCCGTACCATTGCGCCATGATGGTGAGCTGCTTCCTCAAGCAGCGGCGGCCGGGTGCCCCGGAGGTGCGCTGGACGTTCACCAGCGAGTTGCACGGGCGGCGCATCGGCCCCATCCCCATCCCCCTGCCTCTCATTCGCTGGACGTTCCGGCGTATCGCCCGGGTCTACAATCTGGTGGTGATGCCGCGCCGGGAGGAGCTGGTCATGGGCCGGGCGGCAGCATTGCGGACCCTCCTGAAGGCGCTGGACGAGGCCCCCATAGGCATCACGCCCGAGGCCAGGGGCTCGGGGCGGCTGGTAGAGCCCCCGCGGGGGAGCGGCCTGTTCCTGCTTTCCCTGGCGCGGCGCGGCGTCCCCTTCCTGCCGGTGGCGGTGTGGGAGGACGACTCCACCCTCAGGTTCCGCTTCGGCCGGCCGTTCGCTCTTTCCTTGCCCGAGGGCCTGCCGCGGGCGGAGGCGGATGCCCTGGCCCGAGAACGGGTGATGACTGCTATCGGCGTGCTGCTCCCGCCAGACTGGTGGGGAGAGTACGCGGAGGCGGTGGCGCAGGCGCTCGCCCCGGAGGCAGAGAGGAGCTAGTCGGCGTGAGTCGGAACCGGGGGTTTAGGCGTTTCCTTCGTATCCTGAAGGGCCCGTGGACGTTCCAGGTGGCGGCCACCGCCCTGTTCGTGGGGCTGGTAGTATGGCAGATAGACCTGCAGCAGGTGGGCGACTCCCTCCGAGCCGCCAACTACGGCTGGGCCGCGCTGGCCCTGGCAGCCAACCTCGTCACCAAGGCCGTGGACACGCTGCGCTGGCAGGTCTACCTGTCCAAGGTAGGGCAGGCCCCCTTCCTCGGGCTGCTGGGGGCGTTCCTCATCGGCAATCTGCTCAACAATCTGTTGCCCATGCGCGCTGGCGACGTCGCCCGTATTCAGATCGTCGCTAACCGCTACGGGCTGTCGAGGGCGGGGCTGGCGTCGTCGGTGTTCGTGGTGGAGGCGCTCTTGGACGGTGTGACGTTCCTGGTGCTGCTGATGGTCGGGCTGGCCGTCCTCGACCTGGGCTTCGTGCCGCCGGCCCTGCTCTGGAGCGTGGCGGCGGCCTCGGGAGGGGGATTCGTGGCGGCGGTGATGGCCAGCGCTCTTCTGCCCCGCCAGGCGCCACGCTGGCGATGGCTGGCCAGGCTGCCAGCATGGGCGCGCTCGGGCCTGGAGGAGGGCTGGCCCCGCTTCTTGGACGGCCTGGAGACCATGCGCAACTGGCGGATGCTGCTGGCGGCCATGCTGCTGAACTTCGTGGGCTGGGGCTCCCAGGTGATCACCTTCGCCCTGTTCGGCCTGGCATTCGGGCTGGACGTGCCGCTGGTAGCCTTCATCGTCATCATGATCGCGGCCAACCTGGTCTCCGCGTTTCCTATAACCTTCGAGAACATAGGCACCTACGAGGCGGTCCTGCTGGGCGTGCTGGCCGCCTGGGACGTTCCCGGCGAACAGGCCCTCGCCTACGCCATCGTCACCCACCTGCTCACCAACCTGTGGGTCATCGGCTTGGGCATGGTAGCCCTGTGGCTCATGCGGCTCCGCCCGCGCGACCTGTTCTCGCTGGTGAGGCAGGGGCGGCCGGCTGCCCTGCCATCGCCTCCCGGCTAGGGCTGAGGACATTGGCTGCCCGACCACCGTTGCTGCTGGCCGTCGCCGTGCACCTGGACAGCATATGGGCCATGCCGTCCTTGTTCTGGCGGATGCGGAGGCTGGAGCGTGAACTGCGCTCCCTCCCCGGAGTGCTCAAGGTGCACCGGTGGGTGTCGCGCCGCAGCCTGATGCTGACGGTATGGTGCCAGGGGCGGGAGGCGGCTGAGGGTTGCCTGAGCGCCCCGGGGCTTGTCGCCTTGCAGCGGCAAGCCCGTGAGGGAGAGGGCCTGCGCCTGTGGGCCGAGATGTACGAACTTCTGCCCGGAGGGCTACACCTGGGCGCGCGCGGCTCGCCGCAGCCGGCCTCAGCGCACCCTCAAAGCGATGCCGATGGCCCCGAAGGGCGGGAAGCCCTGGGTGGCCGAGACGAAGTCTGAGCCAGTATCCAGGTCGATGGGCCCGCAGCCCTGCCCGGGCATGACTGCGGGGCAGGCGTGCATGGCCTGGCCACCGAAACCGGCGATCCCCGTCCACAGGGCCAGGTCCGAGACCTTGCCTGACACCGGGCTGGCGTTCCAGGCGGCTACCCTGGCTTGGCCGAAGACGTCGATGGCCGTGACGTAGAAGTTCCAGTCGTTCTCGCTCGGCCAGGCGCGTCTACCCACCCCGCCCAGTCCCACCGGCGCGGAGCAACCCAAGTCGTTGCATGCCTCCAGCCGGTAGTAGACGATGCCCGTGTCCCACCAGGGGACACCTACCAGCAACACGCCAGGGGCCTCCGCGGCGGGGATATCCCGGCAAGTCAGGCCGAAGGTGAACTCGAAGTCGAGGCTGGCGCACAGCCGGTAACGCGACACCTGTTCCGGTGGCAGCCACGTGGCCCTGGCCCTGCCGTTGTCGAAGGGATGTATGGAGGGGATGGCCGGCGGCACCGGTGGGGCCGTCGGCGGCGGTTGGCCCAGCGGGGGCGGGCCGAGCTGGAGCCTACCTACACCGTAGGCGTTGTCCTTGCCCGGAGCACCCAGGTCTACAGCCCGCGATTCCAGGAACTGGCGCAGTTGGGCACCGCTCCAGCCGGGATTGGCCTGTTTCACTAGCGCCGTCGCCCCGGCCACGTGCGGGGCCGAGGCCGAGGTGCCGGCGAAGCGCCCAGCGCCGTAGGTAACCGTCGATACGCGGTCGGGCGCCACCAGGTCAGGCTTTATGCGGCCATCCCAGGTAGGCCCCTGGGAGCTGAAGAACTCCACAGTATCCGGAGCGGAGGCGGGCACCGCCCCCACAGCCAGGGCGGTGGGCCGGTCGGCTGGGGGCAGGACACTCCGCGAAGGCACCACATACTGCAAGTCACCTAACCCGAACACGAACAGATGCAGACGGCGCGGCTGCGCCCCTGCCCTCTGGCCGATGGCGATGTACAGCCGGCCGTCGGCGGTGTCCAGCGATGTTATCTCCACCGCTTCCCTGGGAAGGGCGCCCGCCGAGCAGTCCTGGCGGTCGTCGCTCCCGACCACCTGAGGACTGCCGGCGGGATCGAAGTAGCCTACCAGCAAAGAATAGTCCTGGCAGGCGCCGCCCCAGGCATCGTCCCAGAGCAAGACCAGCAGCAGGCAGGAAGCGGCGGTGCCCGACAGCACCAGGTCGTTGAAGGGATCGCGGGGCGCGAAGTCGAGCAGCCGGTCCCGGTCGCTGTCGCTCCAGTTCCCCGTCCAGTGGGAGTCGGCAGAGTTTCCGGCGGAATTGGCCCACAGAACACCGGCCTGGGCCGCCCTGTCCACGGTGTCCGCGAAGAAGTCCGTGGCACTGCCGACCAGGCCGTAAGGACGCCCACCCGGGAACACAGCGGAGAAGTTGATGACGTGTACGCCCTGTTGCAGGAGCCAGTCCACCGCCCGGGCGAACTCGACGCTGGTGTTGGCCTGGGCCAGATAGAGGCGGGCCGCTGGTGCCGTATCGGCCACGATCTCGGCCACCGCTGTGCCGTGGCGGCGGGCGAGGGGCGACTCACAGGGGTCGGGCGACGCGGGGGTGGTGAAGTCGCGAAAGACCACGTCCCCAGGCAGTTCCGTGCCCACCAGCGACGAGTAGCCTTCGAAGCTGTCTATGATGCCCACCTTGGCGCCGCGGCCGCTGAGGCCTGCCTGTTGCCAGGAACTCGCCCCCAGTAAGGAGGTGCCCTCCGACACCACGATGGCCTGGGGGCGCGCCCGCAGGGGTTTGCGCACTGCCAGCACCGACGGCTCGGCGGCGAGGGCCTCCAGCGCCTCGGGCGGCACGAGGGCCTGGATCAGTCGCCCCTGCACGGCCTGGATCACGCCGCGGGCCGCAGCGACGGCGGCAAGGGCTGCCTCCTCCCGCCCCGCTGCGGCCTCGACCTCCACCTGAACCGTGGGGGAGGCGGCGGCGCTCTGGGGCACGGGCGTCTCCTGGCGTGCCGCCGCTCCGGGCCGCGGTCGGTACAGTCCGAAAGCGAGCTTGGCTGGTGGCTGGGGGGCATCGCGGAGGGCGTAGACGGCAGAGCGGAGCTGGTCCTCGGAGCCACGGGAGTGGACAGGCGATGGAAAGGGGAGCAGGGCAGCGCTGCCCAGGACCAGCAGCGATATGACCAGCGGTCTCATGAACGGCCTCCGCATTATAACCCGCTATAACATTACGGGCCGCCCACCGCGTGTGGACTCGCCGATGCGGCCTTGACCCCTTGCGAGGGCGCGCCTACAGTGGGAGTGGGTCGGGGTGTAGCTCAGCCTGGTAGAGCACCTGGTTTGGGGCCAGGAGGTCGCCGGTTCAAATCCGGCCACCCCGACCAGGTAATGACGACCCTTCATCTGCGCGCTGCACCTCTCTCCGAAAGTCCCCACGAAACAAGAAACGTCTCGCGGGCGCTGCCGTTGTCGGCGGGCCGCCGGCCTGGTCGCCCGGTGATGTGGGGCAGCCTCATGGGGCGGACCGCGCCGCGGGTCGAAACTCGCGTCATAGCTTGTGCCCTTCGCTTTTCATGCCGCTGGTCGATACCGGCCAGGCTGGCAGGGGATTCCTCTCCGCCCTGGGCCCATCTCTAGCGAGACAGGCCCGGAAAACGTTGACGGCGCCAGATACGTCAGATATAGTGCCGGCATCGGGTCCCGTACACGATGGGGAGGCACGCCATGAACGCGCTCTCTTGGCGGGTATCGTTTCCGGTGATTATCGCCGGCGCCCTGGTGCTGGTCCTCCTGCTGGGGCGGCAGAACGCGCCCACTACCGCGGCCCAGGGAGACGTGGTCCCCGGCGAGGTGCTGGTCAAGTTCCGACCGGGTACCCCCGGACAGGCCATCGCCGAGGCCCACCGACAGAACGGCGGCCGCGTCAAGGAGGAGATTCCGGGCATCGGTGTTCAGGTGGTGCAGGTGCCGCCGGGGCAAGAGCGGGCGCGGGCGGCCGCCTACGCCCGCAACCCCAACGTGCTCTACGCCGAGCCCAACGGTCTCTGGGAAGCGGTGGGCATACCCAACGATCCCCGCTTCGGCGACCAGTGGGGGCTGCATAACACCGGCCAGAGTGGAGGCACCGCCGACGCCGACATCGATGCGCCGGAGGCCTGGGATACTGCCACCGGCAGCGACACCATCCTCATCGCCATCCTGGACACGGGCATAGACCAGAGCCACGAAGACCTGGCGAGCAAGATATACCGGAACGCGAACTTCACCAGGTCGAGGACCGTCGACGACAAGTACGGCCACGGTACTCACGTGGCCGGCATCGCTGCTGCCGTCACCAACAACGGCCTGGGGGTCGCTGGCACGTGCCCTGCCTGCAGGCTGCTGAACGTGAAGGTGCTGGACGACAACGGGTCCGGCTCCTGGAGCGCCATAGCCAGGGGCATCAAGTGGGCGGCCGACAACGGCGCCAGAGTGATCAACATGAGCCTGGGCGGTTACTCGGCCTCCAGCACCGTGCAAGACGCTGTCGACTATGCCTGGGGCAAGGGTGCGGTACTGGTGGCGGCGGCCGGCAACGACAACACGACCAGCAAGCTCTACCCGGCCGCCTACGATAATGTCATCGCTGTGGCCGCCACCGATCGCAACGACCGGAAGGCCAGCTTCTCCAACTACGGCGACTGGGTGGACATAGGCGCACCGGGAGCGACCATCCTCTCCACTGCTCCCGACCACCGCAACCGTATCTGGGGCAGTGGCGTAAAGTATGCCTACGGTAGCGGCACGTCCATGGCCACGCCCTTCGTGGCGGGGGTGGCGGGGCTGGTCTGGGCAAGCGCCTGCTCCACCAATGCGTGCGTGCGCTCGACGGTGGAGGGAGCCGTGGACACGCCCTCGGCCCTGGGCGGGCTATGGCCAGGCGGCGGCCGCCTCAACGCCTGCAAGGCGGTAGGGGGCTCCTGCTCGTATCATCCGGGAAGCCCCTAGGCCGCCCGGGCAGAGCCCGGGACTGTCTCGCTGACGGCAGGTGCGGGCCCGAGGAGCTACGGGCCAGGGCCCGGCCGAGGCCGGGGATGCGACGGGCGAAGGGGGAAGGGCTGCCCTCCGCGTCTCGGCCCCCGGCGCGCGCCGCATGAGGGTCTGGCCCGGGGACAGCCTGGACAGAGGTGGGCCGCCCGGATAACATCGGGGCGGCCCATGCTCGTCTCCAGGATCATCGCCGACCCGCGTCGCCTGCGACGCTTCGTGCGGTTCGTCTCTCCCTCAGCGGAGGCCGTGGCGCTGGATGTGTGGCTGGGGCCCGCAGTCCTGGCGAGGGTGCTGGCGCCCAGGGTCTCCCGCCTGGTCGCTGTGCAGAGGGAGGACCCGCCGCGGAACTGGCGCCGCCCGCGCAACGTAGAGCTGGTACGGGTGGCGGGGCTCGCGCCCGAGCTACCCTTCCCCGACGAGACCTTCGACCTGGTGACCTGCGGCCGCCCCTTCCATCACTTTCCCCGTCCCCGAGAAGTTCTGAGCGAGATGTGGCGCGTCTGCCGACCGGGCGGCTGGCTGGCGCTGGAGGAGACGGTGGCCCACGAGCAAGAGGTGCGGGCGCGCTACCAGGACCGACTGGAACGCCTGCGCGACCGCTCGCATCCGCGCTACTTTCGCCTCAGCGAGTTGCTGCATCTGCTGGGCGAGGCCGGGTTCCTGGTTCGACGGCTGCAGGTGGTGGACCTGCAGCGCGAGTTCAACGAATGGCTGCTGGGCGCGCGCCCCAGCCCTCAGAAGGTCGAGCTGATGCGTCGCCTCATGACCGGCGGACAGGAGGCCGACCTGAGCGGGCTCGACATAAGAGCGGTGGGCGACACCTTCGTCTTCACCCAGAGGCTGGCCTGGCTGGTGGCGGAGCGGATCGCCTAGCTGCCGCCCTTGCGCAGGGAGGAGATCAGCTTCAGCCCTTCCTCGTCGCCCAGGAGCTCTCGGCGCAGCTCGAAGATCTGGTCGCGCAGCAGGGCCGCCTTCTCGAACTCCAGATTTCGCGCCGCCTCCTTCATCTGTCGCTCCAGGTCCTTGATGAGGCGGGCCAGTTCGTCCTTGGGCAGGGGGCCGGTGCGCCAGGCAGGCTTCTCTTCAGCCACCTGCCGCACCCGGTCGGTCAGGTCGCGTATGGCCTTCTTGATGCCCTCGGGGCGGATGCCGTGGCGGGCGTTGTACTCGAGCTGGGCCTTGCGCCGGCGCTCCGTCTCATCGATGGCCTTGCGCATGGACTCGGTGATAGTGTCGGCGTACATGATGACCTTGCCGTTGACGTGACGGGCGGCGCGGCCCATGGTCTGGATGAGGGCCCACTCGGAGCGCAGGTAGCCCTCCTTGTCGGCGTCCAGGATGGCCACCAGGCTCACCTCGGGGAGGTCCAGCCCCTCCCGCAACAGGTTGATGCCTACCACCACGTCGTAGACGCCCAGGCGCAGGTCGCGCAGGATCTCCACCCGTTCCAGGGTCTCGACCTCCGAGTGGAGGTAGTGGGTCTTGATGCCCATCTCCTGGAGGTAGTCGGCCAGGTTCTCGGCCATCTTTTTGGTGAGGGTTGTGACCAGGGCACGCTCGCCGCGCTCCACCCGCTGGCGTATCTCGTGCAGCAGGTCGTCGATCTGGCCGCGGGTCGGCCGCACCTCCACCTCAGGGTCGGGAATGCCAGTGGGCCGCACCAGTTGCTCCACCACCTGCTCGGAGACCTCGTATTCCCAGGGGCCGGGGGTGGCCGACACGTATATCACCTGGTTGATGTGGCCCAGGAACTCCTGGAAGCTGAGGGGGCGGTTGTCCACGGCCGAGGGCAGGCGGAAGCCGTAGTCGGCCAGGGTCTGCTTGCGGGACACGTCGCCGTTATACATGCCCCGGATCTGGGGGACGGCCAGGTGCGACTCGTCTATGAACATGAGGAAGTCGTCGGGGAAGTAGTCCAGCAGCGTCCAGGGGGTGGAGCCGCAGGCCTCGGCCCAGGTGTTCTTGGGACGGTGGCGACGGGCCAGGTGGCAGGCGTAGTTCTCGATGCCAGCGCAGTAGCCCTGCTCCCGCAGGCACTCGATGTCGTAGCGGGTGCGCTCCCACAGCCGCTGGGCCTCCAGCAGCTTCCCCTGCTGGCGGAACCACTCCACCCGCTCCTCCAGCTCCCGCTCGATGTCGCGGATGGCCGCCTCCAGCTTGTCCTGGGAGGTGACGAAGTGCTTGGCGGGGTAGATCTCGACCTCGTCCAGTTCGGCCAGCACCTCGCCGGTGAGGGGGTCTATCTGCAGGATGCGCTCCACCTCATCGCCCCAGAAGTCCACCCGCACCGCCAGCTCCTCGTAGGCGGGCATGATGGTGAGGGAATCGCCCCGCAGGCGGAACTTGCCCCGCACCAGGTTGAAGTCGTTGCGCTCGTATTGCATGTCCACCAGCCGGCGCAACACTCGCTGGCGGTTGGACTGCTCGCCCTTCTTCAGCCGCAGGACGAACTCGTAGTATTCGCTGGGCTCGCCCAGGCCGTAGATGCAGGAGACGGAGGCGACGATGATGACGTCGCGGCGGGTGAAGAGGGCGCGGGTGGCGGCGTGGCGCAGCTTGTCTATCTCCTCGTTGATGTCGGCGTCCTTGGCGATGTAGGTGTCGGTGCGCGGGATGTAGGCCTCGGGCTGGTAGTAGTCGTAGTAGGAGACGAAATATTCGACGGCGTTGTGGGGGAAGAACTCGCGGAACTCGGCGTAGAGCTGGGCAGCCAGGGTCTTGTTGGGCGAGATGACCAGGGTGGGGCGCCCCCAGCGGGCGATGACGTTGGCCATGGTGAAGGTCTTGCCGGAGCCGGTGACGCCCAGGAGGGTCTGGTGCTTGTAGCCCTTGCGCAACCCCTCCAGCAGCTTCTCGACCGCCTGGGGCTGGTCGCCCGTCATCTCGAAGGGCGCCACGAGCCTGAACTCGCTCATCTCAGTAGCCACGAATCCTTACTCGCTCCGGCGAGACGACCGCTGGTGGCCCAACGACTTCGTTGAAGGCGTAACTTGCCACGAAATCCACCATAACCTTCGCGATCTGTTCGACCGTGAATACATCGGGGACTGGGAGCAGAATGACTCCGCCTGGTCTCGGCAGGCAATCGGAAGGTCCAGGTCTCGCGTCACCAGAATACGTTCGTCACGAGCGGCCAGCTCCCACAGATGGGCGTCGCTGCAGCCCCTGTGTTCGGTCTGGGACAGGTGCAACGCATCGTGACCGTGGCGCTGCAGCAAGCTTGCCACCTCTAGCGGCAGGTTCTCATCCACCAGGAAGCGCATAGACCCTTTCCTGGCCCTAGCACTTCCGCGGCATAGGCCAGGGCTGCGCGCACGTCGTCCTCGGTGATGCCGTAGCCGGCGCAGACCTGTTGAAGGCTGGAGCCCCCCGCGAGGGCGCCCACCACCCCTTGCACGGGCACCCGTTTGCCCCGGATCACAGGCTTGCCGCCCATCACGTCCGGAGAGAAGCGAGTCCTGTCTCGCCAGTCCATGCCGTCCTGCTCTCCTTCCGAAATCATTCTACCAGCACCACCCGTCCCGCCCGGCAGCGCGACAGGCTCCTTCGGCACCAGGCGCGGCACCACCGGGTCAACCGTCAGCAGGAAGGCCTCCAGGGTCTCCTCACCCCGCGCGGACGGTGAGTGGGTGCGAAAACATTCCCATGTCGTCCTCCATTCTATCAGGTAGAATGGCGACGGCAGGGGAGCGAGCGAGGAGGGGGAAGTCATGGAGATCCTGGTAGGCACCGCCAACGGCCTTCATCGTCTGGGCGCCGGACAGAAGGTGGAGCTGGAGGGGCACGAGGTGACGGCCATCGCCAGCGAGGGCGGCCGCCTCTGGGCGGTGGTCAACGGTCAGGCCATCTGGCGCAAGGAGGGCAACGGCCCCTGGCGGGAGGCGGCCAGCAGCCAGGGGCTGCGCCTCAACTGCCTGCTGCCCACCGCCGCCGGTCTGCTGGTGGGGACGGCCGAGGCGCACCTGCTGCGCCTGGAGAACGGCGGCCTGGAGATGGTCCGACCCTTCGAGGAGGTGGACGGGCGCCAGGACTGGTTCACGCCCTGGGGCGGGCCGCCCGACACCCGCTCCATCGCCCAGGACGCCCAGGGCAACATCTACGTCAACGTCCACGTGGGCGGCATCGTCCGCTCCCGCGACGGCGGCCACTCCTGGCACCCCACCATAGACATCAACGCCGACGTGCACCAGGTGGTGGTGCACGAGGGCTGGCGGGGGCTGGTGGTAGCCCCCTGCGCCCGCGGGCTGGGCGTCAGCACCGACGGCGGCGACTCCTGGGAGGTCCTCAGCGAGGGGCTGCACGGGCGCTACATGCGGGCGGCGGCGGTGGCCGAGGACGTGGCTGTTGCCAGCGCCTCCCTGGGGCCGTATCGCGGCCGCGACCAGCGGGCCGCCCTCTACCGACTGCCCCTGGAGGCCACCGACCGCCTGGAGCGCTGTCGGGAGGGCCTGCCGGAGTGGTTCGCCGACAACATAGACACCTACTGCCTGGCCGCCCTGGGCAAGACGGTGGCCTTCGGCACCAGCGAGGGAGACCTCTACCTCTCCCAGGACAAGGGGGCGCGCTGGACGAAGGTGGCCGAGGGCCTGCCGCCCGTCCGCTGCCTGCTCATCCTCTGAGGCGGGGCACCTCCCGCTCCAGGCGCTCCAGGTGCTCCAGGAGGACGGGGCGCGGCACCAGCAGGCGCAGGGCCAGCAGGGCAGCCATGGCCACGAGCACGTCGTCCAGCTGCCCGGCAGCGGGGATGAAGTCGGGCACCAGGTCAATGGGGCTGGCCACATAGGCCGCCAGGCCCAGCAGCACCAGCTTAGGCAGAAGGCCGGTGCGTCGGTCCCGCACCAGCGCCCACAGCAGGCGCCCCTTGTCCCGCAGGGGCAGCGACAGGATGCGGCGGCTGAGGGTGGGAGAGGGCGCAGAGCGGCTCACGGACGCCATCCCCTCAGCGGGCCAGGCGGCTGAGCACGGCCCGCAGCTTCTCCTCCAGGGGTGCATCGGCGGGGAGGTCGGTGGCGCGCAGGGCCTCCCGCGCCTCTTCGCGGCTGTAGCCCAGGGCCTGCAGCGCCTGCACCAGCTCCCGCTGGTCGGGAGGGACGGAGGGGGCGGCCAGCTTCCCCCGCAGCTCCAGGACGATGCGGCCGGCCAGCTTCCGCCCCACGCCCGGGGCACGGGCCAGGGCATCGGCATCGCCCTGCTCGATGGCCTCGGACAGGGCATCGGGCCCCAGGGCCGACAGGAGTGCCAGGGCCGCCCGCGGCCCCACGCCGCTCACCCCCAGCAGCGTCTCGAACAGCTCCCGGTCGCGGTCGCTGGCGAAGCCATACAGCCCGATGCCGTCCTCCTTCACCAGCAGGTGGGTGAAGAGGGAGACGTGCTCCCCCACCCGGGCCGCTGCGGCCAGCGGCAGCGGCACCGTCACCTGCAGGCCGATGCCCCCCACCTGGACCACCAGCCACCCCGGGCCCCGCTCCAGCACCTCCCCCTGCAGGCGAGCGATGGGGCTCACGGCCGCGCCTCCGCACCCAGGGCTGCCCGGGCCGACGCCCGCAGGCAGTGGCAGATGGCCACCGCCAGGGCATCGGCGGCGTCGGCGGGGCGCGGCTCCTGCGGCAGGTCGAGGAGGGCACGCACCATGGCCGCCACCTGCCGCTTGTCACCCAGGCCGTAGGCGGCCACCGCCTGCTTCACCTCCAGGGGACGGTAGAGGGCCACGGGCAGCCCCACCTGGGCAGCGGCCAGCAGGGCCATGGCCCGCACCTGACCGATGGTGACGGCCGCCCGCACCTGCCCCACGTAAAAGTCCTCCACCGCCAGTTCGTCGGGCGCCAGCTCGGCGATGGCCTCGCCGATGGCCTCGTAGAGGGCGCGCAGGCGCAGGGGGAGCGGCTGGCGAGCGGGCAGGCGCCAGGCGCCGTAGGGGCCGGCCCGGAGCCCCTCTTCGCTCATGACCACCAGGCCGTAGCCGGTGACGATGCTGCCCGGGTCTATGCCCAGGACCCGCAGGGGCTGGCGCCGGCCGGCCACGGGGCCACCCGCTTAGCGGCTGGCATACTCCAGCAGCACCGAGTCGGGGAACTCGGCGTTGGAGTAGACCCGCTGCACGTCCTCCAGGTCCTCCAGGGCGTCCAGGAGCCTGAGCACCTGGACGGCCGTCTTCTCGTCGAGGGGGACGCTGGCCTTGGGGAGCATGGTCAGCTCGGCCGAGGCGACCTTCAGGCCCCGCTCCTCGAGGCCGGCCCGCACCTGGGCGAGGTCGGCGGGGGCGGTGTAGACCTCGATGCGTCCATCCTCTATCTTCACGTCCTCGGCACCGGCATCTATGGCGGCCAGGGCCACCTCGTCGGCGTCCTGCCCCTCGTCGGTCTCGACGACGATGACGCCCCGGCTCTCGAACTGCCAGGAGACGCAGCCCGCCTCGCCCAGGCTGCCGCCGTTGCGGGTGAGCACTTGGCGCACCTCGGACACGGTGCGGTTGCGGTTGTCGGTGAGGGCATCAATCATGATGGCCACGCCGCCAGGGCCGTAGCCTTCGAAGCGCACCTCCTGATACTGGGAGGCCTCCTCGTCGGCGCCCGTGGCCCGCTTGATGGCCCGCTCGATGGTGTCCATGGGCATGTTCTGCTCGCGGGCCCGTTCGATGGCCAGGCGCAGGCGGGGGTTCAGGTCAGGGTCGGGCCCGCCTTCGCGGGCGGCCACGGCGATCTCGCGCACCAGCTTGGAGAAGAGCTGGCCGCGCTTGGCGTCGTTGGCCCACTTCTGGCGCTTGATCTGGGACCAGTGAGAGTGTCCACCCATATTCCACACCTTCCAGGCCATCGTGTGGCGGCGGGCAGCGCACCGGCCCGCCGCAGTCCCAGGCCATTGTAGCGTCGGCCCGCCGAGGGCGTCAAAAAGGTGTGCTCGTGGCCCGGCTCGTAAGGGGGCCTGCCGGCGCGTAAGGCCCGCCGCAATCCCGCACTCCTCGTGCCGCCGCTGCCGGAACCGCTCGAAGACCCGCACCTGCCCGCAGCCAGGCAGACGCGCGAGGGGTCACGGCTCGATCAGGGCGTTGTCTATCAGGCGGGCGGGGCCGACGCGGGCTGCCAGCAGCACCAGCGCCGGCCCCTCGATGCGCTCCAGCTCGGCCAGCGTCTCGGGGTGGGCGACGCTGACGTAGTCCAGGCCCACCCCCGGCGAACGGCGCAGGAAGTCCTCCAGCCGCCGCCTCAGCTCGGCGGCGTCGCGCAACCCCTCCTCTCGCACCAGGCGGCGGGCCAGCTCCAGGGCACGGGACAGGGCCAGCGCCTGCGTCCGCTCCTCCGGCGACAGGTAGACGTTGCGGCTGGACATGGCCAAGCCGTCGGGCTCGCGCACGGTGGGGCAGGGGACTATCTCCACCGGCAGGTTCAGGTCGGCCACCATGCGCCGCACCACCAGCAGTTGCTGGGCGTCCTTCTCGCCGAAGTAGGCGCGGTGGGGCTGCACCAGATTGAAGAGCTTCAGCACTACCGTGGCCACGCCGCGGAAGTGCCCCGGACGACTGGCCCCCTCCAGCCGCTCCGTCAGGGGGCCGCTGACCTCCACCCAGGTGGCGAACCCTTCCGGATACATCTCCGCGGCGCTGGGGACGAAGACCAGGTCCACCCCTTCCCTCTCCAGCAGCGCCAGGTCGCGGGCCTCGTCGCGGGGGTAGCGCTGGTAGTCCTCGCCGGGGCCGAACTGGGTGGGGTTGACGAAGATGCTCACCACCACGTGCTGGCACTCGGAGCGGGCGCGGCGCACCAGCGACAGGTGCCCCTCGTGCAGGTAGCCCATGGTGGGCACGAAGCCGACGCTGCCCGTGAGGGCGGCCCGCGCCTGGCGCATCTCCTCCAGGGTGCGGACGACGCGCATGGCGCCGGCTCAGTTGGTGGCTGCCAGGCCCAGAACCTCGGCCAGGACGGCCTCGTCCATGCCGTGGCTGTGCTCGGGGCCGGGGAAGGCCCCCTCCTGCACCTCCCGCAGGTAGGCGGCCACGGCCTCGCGGATGGTCTCCCCTAGGCGGGCATACTGCTTGGCGTGCCTGGGCACCATGTCGGGGTAGAGGCCGAGGATGTCGTGCACCACCTGCACCTGCCCGTCGCACCAGGGACCGGCGCCGATGCCGATGGTGGGGATCTTCAGCCGCTCGCTGATGGCCCGGGCCAGGGGCGCGGGCACCGTCTCCAGGACGACGGCGTAGGCCCCGGCCTCCTCCAGGGCGAGGGCGTCGCGCAGCAGCCGCGCCGCCGCCTCCTTGGTGCGGCCCTGGACGCGGTAGCCGCCGAACTGGTGGATGGACTGGGGGGTGAGGCCCAGATGCCCCATGACCGGTATGCCCGCCTGCACCAGCCGGCGGACGATGGGCGCCACCTCGGTGCCGCCCTCCAGCTTGACCGACTGGGCGCCGGCCTCCTTCAGGAAGCGGCCGGCGTTGCGCAGGGCGTCCTCGGGGCCGGTCTGGTAGCTGAGGAAGGGCATGTCGGCCACCACGTGGGCGCGACGGCTCCCCCGCACCACCGCCTTCACGTGGTGCAGCATCTCGTCCATGGTCACGGGCAGGGTGGTCTCGTAGCCGAGCATGACCATGCCCAGGCTGTCGCCCACCAGCAGCACGTGCACGCCCGCCTCGTCCAGGAAGCGGGCGGTGGAGTAGTCGTAGGCGGTGAGCATGACGATCTTCTCTCCCCGCCTCTTCATGGCCTTCAGGTCGTGGACGGTGATACGGGACAAGCCCTCGCCTCCCTTCAGTGGGCCAGTATCTCCTCGGCCACCCTCACGATGCGGTTGTCCTCGTCCACGTAGACCAGGCGGGGGCGGTGGCTGCGGGCCTCCTCCTCCGTCAGGGTCGCGTAGGTGAGGACGATGACGGTGTCGCCGGCCTGGACCAGGTGGGCGGCGGCGCCGTTGATGCACACCTCGCCGGAGCCCCGCTGCCCGGGGATGGCGTAGGTCACCAGGCGGGCGCCGTTGGTCACGTCCAGCACGTGCACCTGCTCGTAGGGCAGGATGTCGGCCGCCTCCATCAGCTCCGGGTCGAGGGTGATGGAGCCTTCGTAGTCCAGGTTGGCATCGGTGACGCGGGCGCGGTGGACCTTACTCTTGAGCAGGGTGCGCACGGGGCTCCTCCTGGCTGGGGGTGCTGAGTGCGACCGCCGGGCCGAGGGGCAGATAGCGGGGGTGATGGGGCCGGGGCGCCCCGTCCCTGTCCGTCCGTCTCGGCCCGCCCGGGGCGGGTCCAAGCGGTGTCGTGCGGGCCATTCGTCTCGTTCCGCTCGCCGCCGCCTGCCGGCGGTCGGTTGCGCCTGCAATATAGCAGTCCCAGACAGAGGCTGTCAACATATGTGAGCTATAGACGGCGGCGAGAGGTGGTAGAATGGTCGTGGCGGTGGGGCCGACAGCAGGCCGGGTGGTCGCTCCCTGCCCCGCGCAGGGGGAGGAAGGTCCGGGCTCCACCGGGCAGCGTGCTGGGTAACGCCCAGGCGGGGTGACCCGCGGAAAGTGGCACAGAAACCAGACCGCCCGGGCCCTGCGGCCCGGGTAAGGGTGAAAAGGTGGGGTAAGAGCCCACCAGCGGCAGGGTGACCTGCCGGCTGGCCAAACCCCACGCGGAGCAAGGCCAAATAGGAGGGCAGGCCCTGCGGGGCCTAGGGACGCCCGGCCCGACGCCCTCGGGTAGGCCGCTAGAGCCTCTCCGCAAGGGGAGGCCCAGAGTGATGACCACCGGCCGCCCCCTTGGGGCGGCTACAGAACCCGGCCTACAGGCCTGCTAGGCCCCACCGCCCGAGTCGGCGGCAGCGAGGTAGCGACTTGTCCCCCCCACCGTCCGGCGAGGCAGCGAGGGCAGCTACCCTCGGCGCCCTGGCCGCCCACGTGCCCGGTGCCCGCCTCCTGGGCGCCGACGTCCCTGTCAGCGGCATCGCCTGGGACTCGCGCCGCGTGGCCCCGGGCGAGGCCTTCGTCGCCGTCCCCGGCCTGAACCACGATGGTCACGCCTTCCTGGAGGAGGCGCTGGCGCGGGGCGCCGCCGCCCTGGTCGTCCAAGACGACCGTCGCCCCCTCTGGCAGGGGCTGGCGGGCGACGGGCGGGCGCCCCTGCTGGCGGTGCCCGATACCCGCCGCGCCCTGTCGCGCCTGGCCGCGGCCTTCCATGGCTTCCCGGCCCGCCGCCTGACGGTCGTGGGGGTCACCGGCACCGACGGCAAGACGAGCCTGGTGCACCTCCTCTCCCACGCCCTGAGCCGCGCCGGCGGGCGGGCAGGCTTCCTGGGCACCGCCGGCTGGGGGGTGGAGGGGCGGGTGCTGGGGGAGGGGGAAGGGCGCACGACGCCCGAGGCCCCCCTGGTGCAGGCCGTCCTGGCCCGCCTGCTGGACGAAGGCTGCCGCTACGCCGTCGTCGAGTGCACCTCCCATGGCCTGGCCCTCTACCGGGTGGAGGACATCGAGCCCGACGTGGCCGTCCTCACCAACCTGGGCCGCGACCACCTGGACTTCCACGGCAGCTTCGAGGCCTACCGCGAGGCCAAGGGGCGCCTCTTCCGCCTCCTGGACGGGTCGGCGGAGAAGGGGGTGCCCAAGGCGGCTGTCCTCAACGCCGACGACCCGTCGGCGCCCTACTTCCGCTCCCTGACGCGGGCGCGTGTCGTCACCTACGGCCTGCGTCCCGGCGCTGACGTGGTCGCCCGCGACCTGCAGCCCGAGGGCTGGGGCGTTCGCTTCCTTCTGGAGACGCCGCAGGGCCGGCGGGAGGCGCGCATCGGCCGGCCGGGGGAGTTCAACGTGGCCAACGCCCTGGCGACGACGGCGGTGGGGCTGGCACTGGGCCTCGACCTGGACGCCCTGGTCGAAGGGCTGGCGGCCTGGCCGGGGGCGCCCGGACGCCTGGAGAGGGTGGACGAGGGCCAGCCCTTCCTGGTGGTGGTGGACTACGCCCACGGCCCCGAGTCGCTGGAGCGCGTCCTGCAGCTCCTGCGCACCACGGTGCGCGGGAGGGTCATCGCCCTGTTCGGCTGCATCGGCGGCAGGGAGCGGGAGCGGCGCTTCCCCATGGGGCAGGTGGCGGGACGCCTGGCCCACTACGTCGTCCTGAGCGACGACAACCCCGACGGTGAAGACCGGGTCGCCATCCTGGAGGAGGTGGCGGCGGGGCTGCGAGCGGTCGGACGACGGGAGGGGCACGACTACATCGTCGTCCCCGACCGGCGGGAGGCCATCGCCCATGCCCTGGCCATGGCCTCCGACGACGACGCCGTGCTGCTGGCCGGCCGCGGCCACGAGACCCGCGTCCTCCTGTCCGACGGCTACTACGAGTGCGACGACCGGGAGGTGGCGCGGCAGGTGCTGCGCTCCCTCTACGGCCGTCCCTAGGGGGAGAGATGGCCTGGCTGGATCTCGCCCGAGTCGAGCGATCACTTCAGACCCGCTGGGTGGGCCGACGCCTGGTCTACTGCACCAGCGTGGGCTCTACCCAGGACGTGGCCCGTCGCGAGGCGGAGGCCGGGGCACCCGAAGGCACCGTCGTCCTAGCCGATGAGCAGACGGCCGGTCGCGGGCGCCTGGGCCGCGCCTGGGCCTCGCCCGCTGGCCAGAACCTCTACCTGACGCTGGTGCTGCGGCCGCCCCTGGAGGCCTTGAAGCGCCTGACCATCGTGGCGCCCCTGGCCGTGGCGCGGGCGGCGGCCGAGACGACCGGCATCCAGGCCGGCATCAAGTGGCCCAACGACGTGTGGGTCGGGCAGCGGAAGCTGTCGGGGGTGCTGCTGGAGTCGGAGGTCCAGGGCGAGCAGGTGCGCTACTGCTTGCTCGGCATCGGCGTCAACGTGAACATGGACGTGGAAGCCATCCCCGAGCTGGCCGACATCGCCACCAGCCTGCGCCGAGAGCTGGGGCGGGAGGTGCCACGCGAAGACGTGCTGGCCTCGCTGCTGAACCACTTCGAGGCCCTCTACGAGGACGCGCTAGGGGGCGGGCCGGTGCTGGAGGAATGGCGCGCCCGCCTCATCACCCTGGGGCAGGAGGTGACGGTGCGCTTCGGCGACCAGGTGGAGGAGGGGCTGGCCGAGGACGTGGACGGCGAGGGCCGCCTGCTCCTCCGCCGTCACGACGGCTCGCGCATCGCCATCGAGGCAGGCGACGTGACGCTACGCAGGCCGTGAGGCCGCGAGCGCGGGCGGGCCCTCCGCGGCGGCGGAAAGCGACGGATGGCCAGTCCGCCCCCTGCCCAGCGCGAACGGCCCCGGCCGGGCCCGGGCCCCCGCTGCGCCTATCCGTCTGGTGCAGGCGCGGGAGGCGTCTGGCTGCCGGCGGCGGGAGCCTGGGGGGCGGCCATGGCCCGCGCCCGGTCGTAGAAGATGCTCAGCAGGTCTATGGGGATGGGGAAGACCACCGTGCTGTTGCGCTCGGTGGATATCTCCGAGAGGGTCTGCAGGAAGCGCAACTGCACGCTGATGGGGTTCTGAGACATGACCAGGGCTGCCTCCGAGAGGCGCTGGGCGGCCTGGAACTCGCCCTCGGCATTGATGACCTTGGCCCGCCGCTCTCGCTCGGCCTCGGCCTGACGGGCGATGGCGCGGATCATCTCCGGCGCCAGGTTCACGTCGCGCACCTCCACCGCCGTCACCTTCACCCCCCAGGGCTCGGTGGCCTCGTCTATCATCTGCTGCAGGCGCTGGTTCACCTGCTCCCGCCGCGAGAGCAGGTCGTCCAGGTCCGACTGGCCGATGACGTTGCGCAGGGTCGTCTGGGCGATGAGGGCGGTGGCGCGGATGTAGTCGGCCACCTTCACCACCGCGTCCTCGGGGTTGACCACCCGGAAGTAGACCACCGCGTCCACCCGCACCGTCACGTTGTCGCGGGTGATGGCCTCCTGGCGGGGGACGTCCATGGTGACGATGCGCAGGTCCACCTTTATCATCCGCTCCACGAAAGGGATGATGAAGAAGAGCCCCGGCCCTCGTGCCCCCACCAGGCGCCCCAGACGGAAGATGACCCCCCGCTCGTATTCCTGCACGATGCGGATGGCCAGCCAGAAGAGGGGGATGGCCAGTATGTAGCCGACATAGGTCAGCAGCCTGGCCAGCCAGTTGGCCACGGGCTGGCCCTGGGGCTCCAAGCGTGCCGTCATGGTCCGCTACCTCCTTCCTGCTGCAAAGGCGCCTTGCGCACCTTCAGGCGCAGGCCCTGGCGGGCGGTGACCACCACCACCTCGCCCGGCTGCACCTCCCCGTCCTCGGCCTCTGCCTGCCAGTATTCGCCGTCTATGAACACCAGGCCGGAAGGGCTCAGGGGCGAACGGGCCACCGCCCGCCGTCCCACCATCGTCTCCGGGCCCATGAGGGCTGGCTGACGGCGGGCCCGCACCACGTTGGTGGCCACGAAGACGAAGAACACGCCCAGGCCCCCGGCCAGGCCGATGACCAGCCAGCGATTGACCTCGATGTCCGGCCCGGCGAAGCGGGGGTTGCCCCCCGTCAGGAAGAGGGCGCCCAGCACCAGGCTGATGGCCCCGCCCACCCCCAGCACCCCGTGACTGGTCACAAACCCCTCCAGCACCAAGAGCGCCAGCCCCACCAGCACCAGCGCCAGCCCCGCCCAGTTGAAGGGAATGACGGTCAGGGCGAAGAAGGCCAGGATGATGGCGATGATGCCGAAAACGGCCGGAAAGATGGCCCCCGGATTGAAGATCTCGTAGGCGAGGGCGAGGGTGCCCAGCGACAGGAGCAACAGGGCGATGTTGGGGTCGGCCAGCAGGTCCAGGGCCCGCTCGGCCAGCCCGATGCCGTTGCGCACCACCGGCGCCGAGGCGGTGGCCAGGGTCACGCTGCGGCCGTCCTGCAGCGTCACCTGGCGCCCGTCCATCTGACGCAGCAGGTCCTGGAGGGTAGGGGCCACCAGGTCCACGACGCCGATGCGCAGCGCCTCCTCCGAACTGGCCGAGGCCGCCTGCCGCACCGCCGCCTCCGCCCAGTCGGGGTTGCGCCCCCGCAGGATGGCGATGTCGCGGATGCGGGCGGCGGCGTCGTTGGTGGCCTTGTCCTGCAGCGTCTCGTCGGTGTCGCCCGTCACGGCCACGGGGGTGGCGGCGCCGATGCTGGTGCCCGGCGCCATGGCCGCCACGTGGGAGGCCATGACGATGAACGTGCCGGCCGAGGCCGCCCGACCGCCCGGCGGCCAGACGTAGACGGCCACCGGCACCCTGGCCGCCAGGATGCGCTTGACGATGTCGTCCATGGAGGTGGAGAGGCCGCCGGGGGTGTCCAGCTCGATGACCACCGCCGCTGCTCTCTCGTTCTCGGCGTGGTCTATGCCCCGGTCTATGTAGCGGGCCATGACCGGCCCCACGTTGCCATCGGCGGTGAGGACGTGCACGGCGCCGGGCTGGGCCTCGGGCCCGGCGCAGGCCCAGGCCAGGGCCAGCAGGCCCAGACAGAAGAAGAGCAGCGACAGTCGGGGCGGCCGCGCCCGCTTTCGCCAAAACATAAGCCGCTTCAATTATACTCTGGCGCCCGGCGTCCCCCTGCCGGCGGCCCGCAATGGAAGCGGCCACCGTGCCCTCCTGTCTGCCCCAGCGACCACAGGCCCCCTTTTTGCCCCAGGGCCGCCCCCGCGGTAGAATGGGCGCTGGCCCCACTCGTGGCCGCTCCCTCCGCCATGAGCGAGCCTCTGCGCTGTCGCGGCATGTATGACCTCCTGCCCGCCGACATGGAGCGCTTCCGGTGGGCGGAGGAGGTGTTCCGCCGCACCTGCCTGGCCTGGGGCTACCGCGAGGTGCGCACCCCCACCGTCGAGCACCTCTTCCTGTTCACCGCCACCGGCACCCTGACGCCCCAGGCCCTGGGTCGCGTCTACTCCTTCCTGGACTGGGACGGCTGGAGCGGCGAGCGGGTGGTGCTGCGTCCCGAGGGCACCATCCCCACCGCCCGCCTCTACGTGGAGCACCTGGCCGCGGAGCCCCTGGCCAAGCTCTTCTACGTGCAGAACGTCTTCCGCTTCGCCGAGGGCGACGCCCGGCGCGAGGAGTGGCAGGCGGGGGCGGAGCTCATCGGCGATACGCAGCCCCTGGGGGACGTGGAGCTGGTGCTGGTGGCCCAGGAAGTCCTCTCGGCCCTGGGGCTGGGAGGGGTGACCCTGCGCCTCTCCCACCCCGGCCTGGTGCGGGCGGTGCTGGCCAAGATGGGCCTCCCACCCGAGGAGCAGTTGCGCCTCTACGACGGCATACTGGAAGGGGACGCCGAGGCCCTGGCGAGGGTGCAGGAGCGCATACCGGAGCTGGGGGCGCCCGTCGGCCTGCTGCTGGCCGAGGAGGGGCAGGGCAGCGGCTACCTCGCCAACCTGCGCTCCGTCTTCCTCCCCGCCCTGCCCGAACTGGCGGCCCCGCTGGAGGAACTGGCGCAGGTGGTGGCCGCCCTGGAGGGGCTGGGGCTGCAGCCGCGGGTGGCGGGGGCGCTGGTGCGCCACTTCGAATACTACACGGGGCCCGTCTTCCGCCTGGAGGCCGACGGAAGGCTGCTGGGCGGCGGCGGCCGCTACGACTCCCTCATCGGCCTGCTGGGCGGTCGCGATGTCCCCGCCTCGGGCTTCGCCCTCTACCTGGGCGACCTGCTGCCGCTGGTCTCGCCGCCCCGGGCCCGGGCCGGGGTGCCCGCCTGGGTGGAGGCGTCCGACCGCAGCCCCGGCGCCATCGCCGAGGCCTACCGGGCCGTGCGCCTGCTGCGCGAGCGGGGCCGGCAGGCGCAGGTGGCCCTCTCGCCCTCCCAGGGAGGGGAGCCGCGCCTGCGCCTCGGCGACGGGCGCTACCTGGTGACGTCGGGGGGCCGGCAGCGGGAGGCCGCGAGCCTGGAGGAGGCCATCGCCCTGCTGACGGGGGAGGGGCGGCGTTGATAAAGTTGGCGCTGCCCACGGGCGACCTGCGCCGCCCCCTGGCCGCCCTGCTGGAGCGCATCGGCCTGCAGGTGGAGGGCTACGGCGAGGGCTCCCGCGCCTACCGTCTGCCCGCCCGTGGCCAGGCCCCCCTGCGGGTGCGCGTCTTCCGCGAGCGCGACATCCCCATCCAGATCGCCCTGGGCAACTACGACCTGGGCATCTGCGGCCTGCACTGGGTGGAGGAGTTCCTGGGCCGCTACCCCGGCGAGGCCATCGTGCGGCTGGGCGGCCTGCCCCTGGGCGAGGCGTCCCTGTTCGTGGCCGCCGCCCCCGGGCAGTGGGGCTCCCTGCGCGACCTGGCCGGAAGGTGGGGGGTGCGCATCGTCTCCGAGTTCCCCAACCTGGCCGAGTCCTTCGCCCTGGCCGCCCGCCTGCCCGCCTACCGGGTGATACCGGTGTGGGGGGCGGCCGAGGCCTACCCGCCCGAGGACGCCGACCTAACCCTGGTAGCCGCCCGCGACGAGGCGGCCCTGGCCGAGATGGGCCTCGTGCCCCTGCACCGGCTGCTGGCGGGCCGCGCCTGGGTCATCGCCCACCGCGAGAGCCTGCGCAGCAAGGACATGGGCTGGCTGCTGGCCGCCCTCGCCTCCTGCGGCCTGGAGACGGGGGGCGGGCTGTCGCTGCCGCCGCCCCTGGCCCTGTCGCGGGTGCCGCCGGCGCCACCGGCGCCGCGGCAGACGGTGCGCATCGCCCTGCCCGACGGTCACCAGCAGCGACACGTGCTGGAGGCCCTGGCCGAGGCGGGCCTGGAGTTCGAGGGCTACGCCCAGGGCGAAAGGCGTCCGCGGGCGCCCCTCGAGGACGTGGAGGCCAAGGTGGTGCGCCCGCAGGACATGCCCCAGATGGTGGCCCTCGGCGCCTTCGACCTGGCCGTGACGGGCCGCGACTGTTTGCTCGAGCACCTCTATCGCTTCCCCTCCAGCCCGGTGGAGATGGCCCTCGACCTGGGCCGGGGCGCCTTCGACATGAGCGCCGTCGTGGCCGCCGACCTGCCCGCCGCGACCCTGGCCGAGGCCCTGGCCTTCTGGCGCTCCCGGGGGAAGAGGGTGGTGCGCATCGCTTCCGAGTTCGTCAGCATCGCCGACCACTACGCTCGCAGCCGCCACTTCTGGCGCTACCGGGTCGTGCCCACCGCCGGCGCCTCCGAGGGCTTCGTGCCCGAGGACGCCGAGCTGCTCATCGAGGGCACCGAGACCGGGCGCACCCTGGCCGAGAACCAGCTCAAGGCCATTGACGTCCTGTTCCGCTCCACCACCTGCGTCATCGTCGGCAAGGGGGCCGTCCATGGCGAGCGGGGCGAGCTGGTGAAGGCGCTCCTGGCCAAGCTGGCCCGTGGGGCAGTAGCCGCCTCTGCTAGAATGTAGGCGGGTGAACATGACATGCCGCCCCTGGGCCTGCACACGGTAGTGGCCAAGGACATCGCCGACCGCCTGGGCCACGGGCTGCTGGACCGGGAGCGGGGCGCCCTCTACCTGGGCTCCACCGCCCCCGACATCCGCGTCATCACCCGCTGGGACCGCCGCCAGACCCACTTCTTCGACCTGGACAACTTCGACGAGCAGAGCGGCGTCGAGGGCCTCTTCCGCGCCTATCCCGACCTGGCCCGCCCCGAGCGGCTCTCGCCCAAGACGGCCTCCTTCGTGGCCGGCTACATCACCCACCTGGTGATGGACGAGACCTGGATCACCCAGATCTATCGCCCCTTCTTCGGCGAGCGGTCGCCCATGGGGGGACGCCCCTGGGCCAACATCATGGACCGGGCGGTGCAGTGGTCCCTGGACCTGCGGGGCCGCGGCGACCGGGAGCTGATAAAGCACATCGTGGCCGAACTGGCCCGCGACGAGCTCGCCCTCCAGGTGGGCTTCCTGGACGAGGAGACCCTGCGCCGCTGGCACCATCTGGTGCGCGAGCTCTTGGAGCAGCCGCCCACCTGGGACCGCTTCGGGCGCATCGCCAGCCGCTACCTGAAGGATGCGGGCATCGAGACGGCCGAGGCGCTGGCGGACTTCCTGCGCCTGCTGCCCGAGGTGGCCGAGGAGGCGGTGCGCTACCTGACCTGGGAGCGGGTGCAGGCCTTCCTCGACGACTCGGTGTCGCAGGGCCTGGAGGCCGTCAGGAGGTATCTGTGCGTCTAGTGCGCGGCCTGGAGGCCGCCCGCGCTTGGCTCGGCCAGCGCCCCCCGCTGGAAGAAGACCTTCCCGCCCCCGTGCGCCGCCGCATCGCCGAGGCCTTCGGACAGGAGCTGACGGTGGCCCAGGTGGTGGAGCGGGTGCTGGCCGACGTCCGCCGGGAGGGCGACCGGGCACTGGCCCGCTACAACGCCCTGCTGGACGGCGTGCCCGAGGGGGTGCCCCTGGCCGTCGCCCCGGGGGAGATCGAGGCGGCCTACGCCCAGGTGGAGCCCGACCTGGTGGAGGCCCTGCGCCTGCTGCAGGAGCGCATCGAGTCCTACCACCGACGGCAACTGGAGCACGCGCAGCGACCCTTCCAGGCCGACGGCTGCGGGCAGGTGGTGCGCCCCCTGGAGCGGGTGGGCATCTACGCTCCCGGCACGGCCGTCGTCTACCCCTCGACGGTGCTGATGATCGCCGTGCCGGCCCGGGTGGCCGGCGTGGGCGAACTGGTCATGTGCACCCCCGCCCGTCCCGACGGCAGCGTGGCGCCCGTCAAGCTGGTGGCCGCCCACATCGCCGGGGTGGACCGCATATACCGCGCCGGCGGCGTGCAGGCCATCGCCGCCCTGGCCTGCGGCACCGAGTCGGTGCCCAGGGTGGACAAGGTCTGCGGGCCGGGCAACGTCTTCGTGGCCGCCGCCAAGCGCCGCCTCTTCGGCGAGGTGGGCATTGACGGCCTCTTCGGCCCCTCGGAGACGGTCATCGTCGCCGACGGCGCCGCCGACCCGTCGCTGGTGGCCATAGACCTGTTGGCCGGGGCCGAGCACGACGAGCTGGCCACCTGCGTCTTCATCGCCACCGACGAGTCCCTGGCCCGGGCCGTCCTGCGCGAAGTGGCGGCGAGGCTGGACTCGCTGGCCCGTCGGGAGGTGGCCCGCGCCTCGCTGGAGGGGAGGGGGCTGGTGGCGGTGGTGGCCGACCTGGAGGAGGCCCTCGACCTGGCCAACGACCTGGCGCCGGAACACCTCTGCCTGCACCTTCGGGACGCCCCCGCCTGGCTGGAGCGGGTGCGCCATGCCGGCTGCGTCTTCCTGGGGCCCATGTCGGCCGAGTCGCTGGGCGACTACGCCGCCGGCCCCAGCCACGTGCTGCCCACGGGCGGCAGCGCCAGGTTCGCCTCGCCCCTGGGGGTATGGGACTTCCTGAAGGTGACGGCCTACGTGGGCCTGAACGGCGAGGAGGCGGCCCGGCTGGGGCCCGCCGCCGCCCACGTCGCCCGCGCCGAGGGCCTCACCGGCCACGCCATGGCCATCGAGGCCCGCTACCGCCGACCATGAGCGAACCCTGCCTGCCGCCCCTGGCCCGCCCCCACCTGTGGGAGATGGAGGGCTACGAGCCCATAGACCCGCCGGAGGTGGTGGCGCGGGAGCTGGGCCTGCCGCCCGAGGCCATCGTCAAGCTGGACGGCAACGAGAACCCCTACGGGCCGTCGCCGCGGGCGCGGGAGGCCCTGGCCCGCCTCGATTCGCTGCACCTCTACCCCGACCCCTGGCAGCGCCAGCTGCGTCGCGCCCTGGCCGAGCGACTGGGCATTGACGAGGCCCACATCGTCTGCGGCGCCGGCTCCGACGACCTGCTGGACGTGCTGGCGCGGCTCTTCGTCGGCCCCGGCGACCGGGTGGTTCTGTCGCCCCCCACCTTCGGCATGTATGCCTTCATCGCCCGCCTCTACGGCGGCGAGGCGGTGGAGGTGCCGCGAAAGGAGGGCTTCCGCCTGGACGCGGCGGCCGTGGCCGCCGCCCTGCGCGACGGCGCCCGCGTCTGCTTCCTCGCCTCCCCCAACAACCCCACCGGCGACGCCCTCTCGCGGGAGGAGCTGGAGGCGCTGCTGGCGACGGGCGCCCTGGTGGTGGTGGACGAGGCCTACGTCGAGTTCGCTGCCGCCGACTGGCCGGCGGCCGAGGCCAGCTTCTATCCGCTGGTGCCCGAGCGCCCCAACCTGGTCGTCCTGCGCACCTTCAGCAAGTGGGCAGGGCTGGCCGGCCTGCGGGTGGGCTACGGCGTCCTGCCCCGGCCCCTGGCCGAGCTGGCCATGAAGGTGAAGATGCCCTACAACCTGAACGTGGCCGCCCAGGCCGCCGCCCTGGCCTCGCTGGAGGATGTGCCCTTGCTGCGGGAGCGCCTGCGGGCCATCGTCGCCGAGCGGGAGCGGCTGCTGGCCGCCCTGGGGCGCTTCCCCTGGCTGGAGGCCTTCCCCTCGCGGGCCAACTTCGTGCTCTGTCGCCTGCGCAACGGCGATGCTCGGGCGGTCTGGGCGGGGCTGCGGCGGCGCGGCGTGCTGGTGCGCCGCTACAGCCACCCCCTGTTGCGCGACTGCATACGCATCAGCGTCGGGCGGCCCCGGGACACCGACCGTCTGCTGGAGGCCCTGGCCTCCCTGGAGCGCCAGGAGGGAACATGAACAGACAGGCGCGGGTGCTGCGCGAGACCGGGGAGACGCGGGTGGAGGTCTCCCTCGACCTGGACGGTAGCGGCCGGGGGAGCATCGCCACCGGCATCGGCATGTTCGACCACCTGCTGGAGCAGGTGGCCCGCCACGGGCTGCTCGACATAAGCATCAGCGCCAGCGGCGACCTGGAGCGGGAGGCCCACCACCTGGTGGAGGACGTGGGGCTGGCCCTGGGCCAGGCGCTGGACGAGGCGCTGGGCGAGCGGCGGGGCATCGTCCGCTTCGGCCACGCCCTGGTGCCCCTGGACGAGGCGCTGGCGCTGGTGGCCGTAGATTTGGGCGGGCGGCCCCACGCCGTCGTGGAGGCGTCCTTCCGTCGCGACTACCTGGGCGCCCTCCCCACCGAGATGGTGTCCCACTTCCTCGCTTCGCTGGCCCAGGCCGGCCGCCTGAACCTGCACGTGCGCCTGCTGGCGGGCGAGAACGACCACCACCGGGCCGAGGCCATCTTCAAGGCCCTGGCCCTGGCCCTGCGCCAGGCCACCCGTCCCGAGCCCAGGCTGGGGGGCGAGGTGCCCAGCACCAAGGGGGTGCTCTAGACGAGGCCGGCGCTGTAGCATCTCTAGCGGAGGAGGGTAGAGATGGCCGACATCCTGACCGAGAGGGTGAGCTTCCCGGCCAACGGCGAGGAGATGCCGGGCTACCTGGCCCGACCGGAAGGCGATGGCCCCTTCCCGGGCGTCATCGTCGTCCAGGAGTGGTGGGGCCTAGACGACCACATCCAGGACGTGTGCCGTCGCTTCGCCCGCGAGGGCTACGCCGCCCTCGCCCCCGACCTTTACCGGGGCAAGGTCACCAGCGAGCCCGACGAGGCCCAGAAGCTGATGATGTCCCTGGACATGGCGCGGGCGGCCAGGGAGCTGGCCCGCGCTGCCGACTGGCTGGCCGCCCAGCCCTACACCCGCGGTCGCGGCATCGGCGCCATCGGCTTCTGCATGGGCGGCGGCCTGGCCCTGGAGCTGGCCTGCGCCAGCCCCCACATCAAGGCGGTGGCCCCCTTCTACGGCGTCAACCCCCAGCCCATCGAGAAGGTGCAGAACATCCAGGGGCCCGTGCTGGCCATCTACGCCGAGCACGACCCCTGGGTGGACCCGCCCCGCCGCTCGAAGGAGCTGCGGGAGGCCCTGGAGCGCTACGGCAAGCGCTGCGAGATCCACGTCTACCCGGGCACCCAGCACGCCTTCTTCAACGACACTCGGCCCCAGGTCTATAACGCCCAGGCGGCCCGGGACGCCTGGCAGCGAGTGCTGCGCCTCTTCGCCGAGAACCTGTAGGGGGGACGGTCGGCAGGGCACGGCGAGATGATCGAGCGCTACACGCGGCCCCAGATGGGCCGCATCTGGTCGCAGGAGAACCGGCTGCAGAAGTGGCTGCAGGTGGAGGTGGCCGTGGCCGAGGCCTGGGCCGAGGTCGGCCGCGTCCCCTGGTCGGCGGTCGAGGAGATGCGTCGCGCCACGGTGGACGTGGAGCGCTGGCGCCACTACGAGGCCCAGATGCACCACGACCTGAACGCCTTCCTGCGCGCCGTGGCCGACTCCCTGTCGCCCGAGGCGGCCAGCTACCTGCACCTGGGTCTCACCTCCTACGACGTGGAGGACACCGCCCTGGCCCTGCTGCTCGCGGAGGCGGCCCAGCTCCTGGACGAGGACCTGGCCGCCCTCATGGACGCCGTGCGCGAAAAGGCCCTCGACCACCGGCAGACCATCGTGGCCGGGCGCACCCACGGCGTCCACGCCGAGCCCACCTCCTTCGGCCTGAAGCTGGCCCTGTGGTGGGACGAGCTCTCCCGCCACCGCCAGCGCCTGGCCCGCGCCCGCCAGGAGGTGGCCGTGGGCAAGATGGCTGGGCCGGTGGGCACCCATGCCAGCGTCCCGCCCGAGGTGGAGGAGAGCGCCTGCCGCAGGCTGGGGCTGGCGGTGGCGCCGGTGGTGGACCAGGTGGTGTCCCGCGACCGCCACGCCCACTTCGTGGCCGTGCTGGCCGGCGTGGCGGCCAGCCTGGAGAAGTTCGCCACCGAGATACGCCACCTGCAGCGGACGGAGGTGCTGGAGGCCGAGGAGCCCTTCCTGCCCGGGCAGACGGGTTCCAGCGCCATGCCCCACAAGCGCAACCCCGAGAAGTGCGAGCGCATCTGCGGGCTGGCGCGCCTCTTCCGCGGCTACGCGACCGCTGCCCTGGAGAACGTGGCCCTCTGGCACGAGCGCGACATCTCCCACTCTTCGGTGGAGCGGGTGGTGCTGCCCGATGCCTGCATCCTGCTGGACTACATGCTCGACCTGTTCACCTACGTGGTGCGGGGGCTGCGGGTCTACCCCGAGCGCATGCGCCGCAACCTGGAGCTTTCGCGGGGGCTCATGTTCTCGCAGCGAGTGCTGTTGGCGCTGATGGAAAAGGGGCTGCCCCGTCCCCGTGCCTACGAGCTGGTGCAGCGCAACGCCATGCGCGCCTGGGAGGAGGAGCGTTCCTTCCAGGAGTTGCTGGCCGAGGACGGGGAGGTGATGGCCCACCTCTCGCGGGACGAGCTGGCCGCCCTCTTCGACTACCGCTGGTTCCTGCGCCACGTGGACGCCACCTTCCAGCGCCTGGGCCTGTCGTGAGAAGCGATATGGAGGTAAGGACATGACGGTGCCGGTGCTGATGGAGACCCAACTCTCCTTGCCCCTCTACCGCCGGGGCAAGGTGCGCGATACCTACGACCTGGGCGACCGCTTGCTCATGGTCTCCACCGACCGCATCTCTGCCTTCGACGTCGTCCTCCCCACCGGCATCCCCGACAAGGGGCTGGTGCTCACCCAGCTATCGGCCTTCTGGTTCGAGCGCACCGCCGAGGTGGTGCCCAACCATTTCCTGCGCCTGGTGGACGCCACCAGCGTTGACGGCCTGGAGGTGCCGCCCGACCTAGTGGGGCGGGCCATGCTGGTGCGCAAGGCCCAGCGCATAGACATCGAGTGCATCGTGCGGGGCTACCTGGCCGGCTCCGCCTGGGACGAATACCGCCGCCAGGGGACGGTCAACGGCCAGAAGATGCCCGCCGGCCTGCAGGAGAGCCAGGAGCTGCCGGAGCCCCTCTTCACGCCCACCACCAAGGCCGAGGAGGGGCACGACCAGCCCATCACCTTCGAGCAGATGGTGGAGATGGTGGGGCAGCGGGCGGCCACGGCCATGCGCCTGCGCAGCCTCGCCCTCTATCGCTACGCCCGCGACTACGCCCGCGAGCGGGGCATCATCATCGCCGACACCAAGTTCGAGTTCGGCTGGCTGGACGACGAGATCATCCTTATAGACGAGGTGCTGACGCCCGACTCCAGCCGCTTCTGGCCGGCCGACGATTACCGGCCCGGGCGCTCCCAGCCCAGCTTCGACAAGCAGTTCGTGCGCGACTACCTCACCTCCGTGGGCTGGAACCGGGAGCCGCCGGCGCCCGCGCTGCCGCCCGACATCGTGGACCGCACCGCCGAGAAATACCGCGAGGCCTACCGGCGGCTCACCGGCCGCGAGCTGCTGCGGCCCCGGGGCTAGCGATGGGCTACCTGGCCCGCGTCTACGTCACCCTCAAGCCGACGGTGAACGACCCCCAGGGCCTCACCATACGCGGCGCCCTGCACGACCTGGGCTTCCAGGGGGTGGAGTCGGTGCGGGCGGGCAAGTATATGGAGCTGCGGCTGCAGGCGGGGAGCGTCCAGGAGGCACAGCGCCAGGTGGAGGAGATGTGTCGCCTGCTGCTGGCCAACCCGGTGATCGAGGAATACCGCTTCCAGGTGGAGCCCCTGAACGACGGCCGCGACTAGCTCCACCCCTGGGCGCCGGTGCCTTTCGGCAGCGCGACCGCCTGTGCTACCATTGCTCTGACCTCCCGCCGCGGAAGAGTCCATGGCCGAGATCGCACTGACCGTCAACGGCGTTCCCTATCGGCACGACGTGGAGCCTCGTCTGCTACTGGTGCACTACCTGCGCGACGTGCTGGGGCTCACGGGCACCCATGTGGGCTGCGATACCTCGTCCTGCGGCTGCTGCACCGTCCTCCTGAACGGCCGGGCAGTGAAGTCGTGCACGGTGCTGGCGGTGCAGGCCAACGGCGCCGATGTCCTGACCATCGAGGGGCTGGCCAGAGACGGGCGCCTCCATCCCCTGCAAGAGGGCTTCTGGGAGAAGCACGGCCTGCAATGCGGCTTCTGCACGCCTGGCATCATCATGTGCGCCTACGAGCTGCTGCAGCGCCACCCCGACCCCACCGAGGACGAGATCCGCCACTGGCTGGAGGGGAACCTCTGTCGCTGCACGGGATACCAGCACATCGTGGAAGCCATCCGCTATGCTGCCGAAAGGCTGCGCACGGGCCCCGCTGGCTAGAGGCCGCCGCTCGACCGCGACCGCCGATCTCTCGCTCGGGGAGGGAAAATGATCGGCCGGAGCGTGAAGCGTCGGGAAGACCCGCGCCTGCTGACGGGCAAAGGCACCTTCACCGACGACCTGCGCCTCCCTGGCCTCTGCTACGTCGTCTTCGTCCGCAGCCCGTATGCCCACGCACGCATCCTGTCCATTGACACAGGCCGGGCACGGGCCCACCCGGGGGTGTTGGCAGTCCTCACCGGCCAGGACCTGGCAGGCAGGGTGCGCGCCATCCCGCTCATCCGCCGGCCACCGGGCCAGCAGGTGCAGCCGCCGCCGGTGCCTGTCCTGGCCACCGAGCGGGTCGTCTACCAGGGGGAGCCGGTGGCGGCGGTGGTGGCCGAGAGCCGCGAGGCGGCCTACGACGCGGCCGAACTGGTGGAGGTGGAATACGAGCCGCTGCCGGCGGTGGCGGACATCGAGGCGGCCATCGCCGAGGGGGCACCTCAGGTGCACGAGGGCTTCCCGGGCAACATCGCCTTCCACGCTCGGGTGGGATCGGGCGACGTGGAGAGGGCCTTCCACGAGGCGGAGGTGGTGGTCTCCCAGCGCATGGTCAACCAGCGCCTGGTCCCCTGCGCTCTGGAGCCGCGCTCACTGGTGGCCCACTACGACCCCGTAAGCGAGCGACTGACCGTCTGGCTCACCACCCAGCGCCCCCACCACACCCGCTGGTTCATCGCCCACCTGCTGGGTCTGCCCGAGCACCACATCCGCGTGATAGCCCCTGACGTCGGGGGCGCCTTCGGCAGCAAGGAGCCCATGTATCCCGACGAGACGGCGGCCATCTACTGCTCGCTGCTGCTGGGGAGGCCCGTCAAGTGGACCGAAGACCGACGGGAGAACTTCCAGGCGACCACTCACGGCCGCGACCAGGTCGCCCACCTGGAGGTGGCGGCCAGGAGGGACGGCACCATCACCGCCGTCCGCGGCACCATCTACGCCAACATGGGCGCCTACCTCTACCCCAACTCGCCCGGCGTGCCGATAGCCCGCACGGCGCCGCTACTGCCGGGGGCATACACCATCGGGGCGGTGGCGGTGGACGTCTACGGCGTTTATACCAACACCACGCCCACGGGCCCCTATCGGGGCGCTGGCCGCCCCGAAGCAACCTACTACATCGAGCGACTGGTGGACCTGGTGGCCCGCGAGCTAGACCTGGACCCGGCCGAGGTGCGGCGCCGCAACTTCGTGCCCAACGACCGCTTCCCCTACACGACGCCCACCGGCCTCACCTACGACAGCGGCAACTTCGAAGGCTGCTTCCGGCGCACCCTGGAGTTGCTGGACTACGAGGCGTTGCGCCGCCGCCAGCGAGAGGAGTGGGAACGGGGCCGCTACCTGGGCATCGGCTTCTCCTCCTACGTGGAGCTGGGCGGCGTGGTGCCGTCGCGGCAGGCAGCGCGGGAGGGGTCGTCGGGCATGTGGGAGAGCGCCGTCGTCCGCTTTCACCCCACGGGCAAGGTGACGGTGCTCCTGGGCACCGCCGGCCACGGCCAGGGCCACGAGACGGCCTTCGCCCAGGTGGCCTCGCACCTGCTGGGAGTGCCCATGGACGACGTGGAGGTGGTCTTCGGCGACACGGAGGTGGCGCCGTTCGGCTTCGGCACCTTCGGCAGTCGCAGTCTGACGGTGGCAGGGGCGGCCCTGGCGCGGGCCTGCCAGAAGGTGCTGGACAAGGCCCGACACATCGCCGCCCACCTGCTGGAAGCGGCGCCCGAGGACATCGAGTTCGAGCAGGGGCGCTTCTACGTCCGTGGCGCCCCCTCCGCTGCCAAGAGCATCCAGGAGGTTGCCCAGGCTGCCATCCTGGGCTGGAAGCTTTTCGACTCCGGTCTGGAGCCGGGGCTGGAGGCGCAGGCGGCGTTCGACCCTCCCGACTACGCCTTCTCCTCGGGCACCCACGCCTGCGTGGTGCTGGTGGACCCGGAGACGGGCCAGGTGCAGATCGAACGCTACGTGGCCGTGGACGACTGCGGGCGCATCGTCAACCCCCTGCTGGTGCACGGCCAGGTGCACGGCGGCGTGGCGCAGGGCATCGCCCAGGCCCTCTACGAATACGTGGTCTACGACGAGAACGGCCAGCTCCTGACGCCGTCGCTGAACGAATACGCGGTGCCGCGGGCACACCATCTGCCACCGCTGGAGGTGGACTTCATCGAGACTCCGTCGCCGTTGAACCCCCTGGGGGTCAAGGGCATCGGCGAGGGCGGGGCCATCGCCGCCACGCCAGCGGTGGCCAACGCCGTGCTGGACGCGCTGCGTCCCCTGGGCATCCGCCACCTGGACATCCCCCTCACGCCCGAGAAGGTCTGGGCGGCCATCCAGGAGGCAAGGGGAGGGCAGCGGTGATACCTGCTCCCTTCGATTACGTTCCGGCCCGCAGCCTGGAGGAGGCCATCGAGCTTCTGCAGCGCCACGGCGAGGAGGCGAAGCTCCTGGCCGGCGGCCACAGCCTTATCCCCATGATGAAGCTGCGCCTGGTGCGCCCGACGCTGCTGGTGGACATCGGCGGGCTGGAGGAGCTGCGCTACATCCGCGACGAGGGCGACGAGGTGGCCATCGGCGCCCTGACCCTCCACAGCGATGTGGCCCGCTCGCCCTTGCTGCGCGAGAAGGCGCCCTTGCTGGCCCAGGCGGCCTCGGTCATCGGCGACGTGCAGGTGCGCAACCGGGGCACCATCGGCGGCAGCCTGGCCCACGCCGACCCCGCCGCCGATTACCCCGCCGCTGTGCTGGCCAGCGAGGCCGTCATCGTCGCGCAGGGGCCGGGGGGTCGGCGGGCCATCCCCGCCCACGACTACTTTCTCGGCCCCTTCACCACCGCCCTGGCCCCTGACGAAGTGCTGGTGGAGGTGAGGGTGCCGGCGCGCCCCGCCGGCGCTGGCGCCGCCTACCTCAAGTTCCCCCACCCTGCCTCGGGGTTCGCAGTGGTGGGGTGCGCTGCCCTTCTCAGCGTCGAGAGGGGGAAGGTCGCCGCGGCGCGCATCGCCTTCACGGGGGTAGCGGGGACCCCCTTCCGTGACGGTGCCGTGGAGGGGGCCTTGCGGGACAGCCCGGCCAGCCAGGAATCGCTGGCCACCGCGGCGGCCATGGCCGCCCAGGGCGTGGACTACCCCTTGAGCGACACCTTCGCCTCGGGCAGCTATCGCCTGCACCTGGCACGGGTCTTCGCCCGCCGCGCCCTGCTCCAGGCCCTCTCCCTGGCAGGCGGCTGAACGTCCGCTCCGGCCGCCACCGGCGGGCCACCCCTAGAACTGGGGCCCTTCCGCCCAGGCGTATTCGCCTTCGGGGTCGCCGTATCGGGCCCGCAGCCATACCCAGAGGCGCTTCTCCTCGCCCCCATACCAGCGGCTGCGTCGCTGCAGCTCGTCGGGGCTGAAGGGGACGCCCTCGGGCCCAGCGTAGAGGGCCAGCCGGCAGCGCTCCTCCAGGCTCCAGGCCCTGACCATCGCCTGGGGCAGGTCGCTGCCGAGGACGATGGCGCCGTTGCCGCTCATGAGCACGGCATCGGCGTCGCCGACGGCGGCGGCCACGTCTTCGCCCATCTGCCGGCTGTGGAAGAGGTCGGGGTCGTCCCAGAAGGCCACTTTGCCCGCGATGCCACCGAAGCCGTGCAGCACCGGCGGCACCCGACGCCTGGCCGCCCATACGGTGATGCCCAGGCCGTGGATGCGGCACATGGCGCCGACCTCCGGTCGGTGGCGGTAGAGGCCCAGGTGGAGGTCCACCTCGATGGGCCGGTAGCGCTGCTCGCCCCGCACCACGTTCCCCTCTAGGTCCAGGAGCAGCACCCGCTCGGCGGTCAGGCGCCCCAGGGGCGGCCAGGTGGGGGTGAACCAGACGTGGTCGCCGTCGCGGGCGCTGACGTGGCCGAAGGCGTGGACATATTCCATGCGGGCCAGCATCCGCGCCGCCGCTGCCACCTGGTCAGCCAGCAACCTGTGCCTCCTCGCGCTGGTCACGGATAGGAACGTCCGCGGGCGTGGACGACGACCTGCCGCGCCGCCGCCGGCGTGTTGCGGCTGCGCAGCGCCCGTATCTGCCCGTCTATGATGACGGCACAGATGCCGGGTATGTCGCCGAACTGGAGCGACTCCAGCGGCCCGGGCTGCGTCCCGCCCCAGGGCTCCTGCAGCAGCACCATGTCCGCCGGCCTCCCCGGCTCCAGCACCCCGTCCTCCACACTCAGGACGCGAGCGGCGTTGCCGGTGGCCAGAGCGATGGCATCGGCAGCGGCCAGGCCGCCCAGGGACGACAGCTCGGCGATGGTCTTCAGCATCCCCAGGGGCATGACGCCGGTGCCGGAGGGGGTGTCGGTGCCCAGGATGACCCGCCCCAGCGCACCTCGCTCCCGCGCCTGCCGCAGGATGAACAGGGACGAGCGCAGGTTGCCCGCCTGCACCAGTTGCAGGGCCATGTCCGAGCCCTCGATGAGCCGCACCAGGTCTTCGTCGGGCAGAGCAGTGGTGCCGCCGTTGATGTGGCCGGCGATGTGCGGTCTTAGCGCGAGCAGGTGGTCAACGGTGATGGGGCGGGAGCCGGGTATGGAGGCCCCACCCGAGTGACACATCACCAGCAGGCCGGCCTCCTTCGCCCAGGCCACCTGCGGCGCCGCCTCGGCCGGGTCGCTGAAGGCGCCGAACCCCACCTTCATGAGGCGGACGCCGGCCGCCGCCAGCTCCTGGAAGTCCTCCCTGGTCAGGACGGGCTCGCAGATCACGGAGCCGCCCATGACCTTGACCCCGCCCGGCCGGAAGTTGGCGTAGGCCCTCTGGGCGGCGATGGCCAGCGCCTTCACTCCCGCCCGGTCGTTGGGGCGACCGGGCAGGTGGACCTCCGAGGCAGACATGACGCGGGTGACGCCGCCGTGCATGTAGCTCTCCAGCCAGCCGATAGCGTGCTGGCGGGGAGTGTAGTCGCCGAAGACCACGTGCGAGTGGGTGTCTATGAGGCCAGGGACGGCCACCGCCCCCTGGGCATCCACCACCACATCCGCGTCCCCTCCCTCGTCGCCGATGGCGACGATGCGCCCGCCCTCGACGCGAATGGACGAGGCGGGCAAGGGCGCCTCGCCCAGTCGCCCCGTCACCACCGCCCGCAGGTTGCGCACCAGCAGGGAGCCTTCGGGCGGCCCGAAATGTCCCACGTCGTAGGTGCCGTCCCAGGTCATCGCAGCCCGTCCTCGCCCTTCACTTCTTCTTTGCGCAGGCCCCCCAGCCGCTCGTTGATGCGGCCGCGGTTGGTGACGGCCAGGCAGACCATGATCTCGTCGGGCAAGGGCGCATCGGGCACCATGATGGTGACCGTGTCGTAGTGGGAGCGCACCCAGAGCGCGTGGCGGTAGGCGGTGGGAATGTCAATGGGGGTGCCGGCCGAGGCGCGCTTGGTGACCGACGGGAGCCAGGCCTTGCCGCCGCCGATGGCCTCGCGGAAGGCGTCGCCGAACACGCTGGTGAGGCAGGCGACGGCGTGCTCCTGCTCCCCCGCCAGGCCGACGATGGCCCCCTTGCCGAAGCCCTCCACCGGGCAGCCCAGGGCGTCCAGGGCGCGGCGGGCCAGCAGCCGCGCCAGGTCGGCGCTGGGCCCCACCAGCTCGCTCAGGTCCCGGCTCCAGGGGCGGCCAGCATAGGGGTTGCGGATCACGGCCGCGGCAGCCACCTTGCGCAGGGGGCCCAGGTCGTCGCCCCGTCCCCCCTCGGTGTGCACCTCCTCCACCACCACTACGACCTTGCGGATGTCCATGGCAGCCCTCCTCGGCAGGCGTGATAGGCAGGCAGCGCCGACAAGGGGCGGCCCGGGCGGGGCCGGTCGGCATCATGATGGCATCGGTGAGCGGCCTCTGTAAAGGGCGCTACCGGCCTGGCGGGGCGCCAGAATAACGGGAACAGCGCCGGGGGAGGCTGCCGACGGCAATAAACCTGTGCGATAGTGGCCATAGGTCTCCCCTCGCCTGCCGGCCTTGACAGCCCCTCGTGGCTCAACATAGCATTAAGGCGGTGCTTCACTTCCCGCACGGGAGGTGCCATTGATGTACAGGCTCCACAAGTTCCTGTGGGAGCTCCGCCGCAACCCCGACCTGGCTGAGCGCTTCCGCGCCGACCCCGACCAGACCATGCGCGACTACGGGCTCGACGACGAAGAGGTGCGCGCCATCAAGGAAAAGGACTTCAGCAAGCTCTATCGCGCCGGGGTGAACCCCTACATCCTTCTCTTCGGCGCCGTGCACATGGGGGTGCCGCGCCAGGAATACTATGAGCGCGTCCGTTCCGGTTCCTAGGCCAGGAGGTATGGGCCGATGGGGAAGATAGTCGGCGCTTTCGCCACCTCCCACTCCCCGGGCATCACCGGCTTCCCGGAGATGGCCAACGAGGAGCAGCGCAACAACGTTTACCGGGCCTTCGAGCGGGTGCGCCGGGAACTGGAGGCGGCCCGCCCCGACGCCATCGTCTGCGTCTCGGTCGAGCACTTCACTAGCTTCTTCCTGAACAACTACCCCGCCTTCTGCATCGGCATCGCCGACTCCTACATAGGGCCACCCACCCCGGAGTTCGAGCGCTTCCTGCGGGTGGAGAGCAGGACCTTCCCCGGCCACGCCGCCCTGGGCAACGAACTGCTCCGCTTCGCCTACCGCTCTGGCTTCGACCCCTCGTTCTCCTCGGGCGACATGGCCTTCGACGAGAACTTCTGCGTGCCCTTCCACTTCCTTCTGCCCGGCGACGACCTGGTGCCGCTGGTGCCCATCATCGTCAACGGGGTGCAGCCGCCCTTGCCCACCCGCCGCCGCTGCTACGAGTTCGGGCGGATGCTGGCGCGGGCCATCGAGACGCAGACGGTGGCCGAGCGGGTGGTGGTGCTGGCCACCGGCGGCCTGTCCCACTGGGTGGGAGCGCCCGAATCGGGTCAGATAGACACCGAGTGGGACCGGCGAGTGATGGACCTGCTCTCCCAGGGCAGGGGGGAGGAGATCGCCGACTGGAGCGACGAGGAGGTAGCAGCGGCCGGCAACGGCGCCGAGGAGATCCGCACCTGGCTGATACTGGCCGGAGCGGTGCACGGACGCAAGTTCCGCTTCCACGCCTACGAACCCGTCCCGCCCTGGCTGACGGGGACGGCCGTGGCCAGCGTGGAGCTGTGAGGAGGTAGCGATGGGCAAGCTGCCCAAGTTCACGGTGGCCGACATCAAGGGGGTACAGGGCTACCCGCCCACACCGGCCAAGGAGGGCGCCGACGACCCCCGCGCCCGCGACACGGTGGACCTGGACGAGACGGCGCGCATGATCCGTCAGCTCATCGCCGACGGGGTGGACAGCATCGCGACCAACGGCACCCTGGGCGAGATGGCCACCCTCACCCTGGACGAGTGGAAGGCCTTCGCCGCCACCGCCTGGGAGACGGCCAGGTCAATCAACCCCGACTACCCCTTGTTCATCGGCGCCACCACCCTCAACACCCGCGACACCCTCGAGCGCATGCGCTTCCTGCACGACCTGGGGGTGCCGGGCGTGCTACTGGGACGGCCCATGTGGTCGGAGATGACGGCCCAGGGGATGATCCGCTTCTACCGCGACGTGGCCGAGACCTTCCCCGACATGAACATCATCGTCTACGACAACACGGCCGCCTTCCGCGGCGTCATACCCACGCCGGTCTACGCCGCCCTGGCCGAGATACCGCAGGTGATAGCGGTCAAATACGCGGGCGGGGCGGCCATCGGCTTCCGCTACCACCACGATCTGCAAGCAGTGCGGGGCAAGGTGCGGCTCATGCTCATCGAGACCATCTGGTTCCTGGCCTACAGCCTCTACCCGGAGGAGTCGCCCGCCTGCTGGAGCAGCACGGTGGCCTGCGGGCCGTGGCCGGTGCTCTACCTGCGGGACGCCATCCAGTCGGGCCGGCTGGAGGAGGCGCGCTGGGTCTCGGAGCGCATCCTCTGGGCGCACGAGCCCTTCCTGGTCTCGCAGGACTTCACCGAGTTCGCCCGCTACAACACCCCCCTGGAGAAGATGCGCTTCAACGCGGCGGGCTACATAAAGGCGGGGCCATCCCGCCCGCCCTACACCTTCGACATCGTGCCGGAGAAATACGTCGAGGGGGTGCGGGAGCACGTGCGCCGCTGGCAGCAGGTCATCGAGGAGGTCCGCCAGCGCACCGCCGCCCGCGCCGCCTCCTAAGGCACGGCGAACCGAAGCGGATGAAGGGGAGCGAGCGGCGAACCGAGCGAGGGAGGTCGTGAGCCATGCAGGTGCTGAAGGGTCGCAGGCAGCCCAGCCCGGAGACCCGGGCCATGCTGGAGTCCATGCTGGACATGGTGCCCCAAGGCCGGGTGCCGGTGCGCATCTTCAACGACCCCGAGATCTTCGAGCTGGAGCAGGAGCGGGTGTTCGGACGGTGCTGGGTGTTCCTGGCCCACGAGTCGGAGATCCCCAGCCCCGGCGACTACGTGCTGCGCTACATCGCCAACAACTCCATCATCGTGGTGCGGGACGAAGAGGGGAAGGTGCGGGCCCACCTGAACATGTGCCGCCACCGGGGCAACCAGGTGTGCAAGGCCGAGATGGGCAACGCTTCCCACTTCCGCTGCTCCTACCATGGCTGGACATACAAGAACACCGGCGAACTGATCGGCGTCCCCTACTGGAACGAGGTCTACCACCGGCGGCTGGACAAGGCGGAGTGGGCCCTGGTGCCGGTGCGGGTGGAGACCTATAACGGCCTCATCTTCGGCAACCTGGACCCGGAGGCCCCCTCGCTGGAGGAATACCTGGGCGGCTTCCAGTGGTATCTGGACTTCTACCTGAAGCCCGGCCCCAACGGCACCGAGGTCTACGGGACGCCCGACAAGTGGGTGGCCGACACCGACTGGAAGATCTGCGCCGAGAACTTCGCCGGCGACGGCTACCACACGCCGGTTGCCCACGCCTTCGGCTTCGAGCTGGGCTACTTCCCGTCGTCGGCCCGCACCCACTTCGAGGGGGTGGCGGTGCACATACCGGGCAAGGGCCACGCCATAGGCCTGGGGCGCACCCCGGGCATGCCACCGTTCTTCGGCTTCCCGCCCGAGGTGGTGGAGGCCATGCACCAGACCCTCACCCCCGAGCAGGTGCAGGTCTTCAGCCAGGTGCGGACGGCCGTCTGCACCGTCTTCCCGAACCTGTCCATTCTCCTGCAGCCCTTCAGCCGCATCCCGGGCCAGCCGGGGGTGCGTTTCGTGACCATGCGCCTGTGGCACCCCATCGGCCCGGGCCGCATCCAGATGTGGTCCTGGTGCATCGTGCCCAAGGATGCCCCCCAGTGGTACAAGGACGAGTCCTATCTGGCCTACACCCTGGCCTTCGGTGCAGCGGGGATGTTCGAGCAGGACGACTTCGAGAACTGGACGAACCTGACCCGCCAGGTCAAGTCCACCCTGGCCCGCGACCTGGTCTTCCCTTACGAGATGGGCCTGGACCTGGAGCCCGACCCCAGCTTCCCCGGGCCGGGGGTGGCTGTGCCCCCCTACGTGCACGAGACCAACTTCCGCAACATGTGGGCCACCTGGGCCCGTTACATGCTGCGCGACTAGACCGGAGGTGCGAGGGACGGAGATGGGCGTGGACCCCGCCATCAAGGCCGAGATCGAAGAGTTCCTGCTCCACGAGGCGGAGCTGCTGGACGAGCGCCGCTTCGAGGAATGGATCGATCTCTTCGCCGAGGACGCCCGCTACGAGGCGCCGATGCGGGTGACCAAGGCCCGCGACGCCGGGCCGGACATCGTCGAGGAGAGCAAGATCTTCTCCGACAACCGCGAGACGCTCCACATCCGCGTCCAGCGCCTGGGCACCGAGTTCGCCTGGGCCGAGGACCCTCCCTCCCGCACCCGCCACTTCGTCACCAACATCCGTGTCCAGCCCGGGGACAGGGAGAACGAGTACCGGGTGCGCTGCAACCTGCTGGTCTACCGCAACCGCGGCGATACGCCCGACTACGACCTCCTCTCGGCCGACCGTCAGGACATCCTGCGCCGGGTGGACGGCGGCTGGAAGATCGCCTACCGGCGCATCGTGCTGGACCAGAGCACGGTGGGCAGCCACAACCTGTCCATCTTCCTGTGAGGGGCGCCATGGCCGACCGGCAGGACGGGACGGAGGCAGGCCGCGACCGGCGGGACGAGTTCATCATCGCTAACGAGTTCGCCACCGTCATCGTGCGCAAGGTGCACACCCGCAACGGCGTCCGCCTGGAGATCGCCTCGCCCAAGCTGGGACACAGCATCCGCCTCGACCCGCTGGAGCTGGAGAGCCTCACGTGGCAGACCACCGACACCTTCTCCCGCTTTCTGGAGAACCCCTTCGGCCCCGGCTCCTAGGGCCCATGGCGGCCAGGGAAGGCGCTCGCTCGTAGCCAGGGCCCCGTGCGAGGCCCTTCGCAGCGGCGATGACACAGGACGGCAAGGGCTGGCTGGAGGGACAGGTCGCCCTGGTGACCGGGGGTGCTTCGGGCATCGGCCGCGGCATCGTGGACGTGTTCGTGGGCCAGGGAGCGCGGGTGAGCGTGCTCGACCTGTCCCAGGAGGGGTTGCAGGCGCTGCGCTCCCGATATGGCCAGCGGGTGCTGCCGGTGGTGGGCGATGCCACCCTCTGGGAGGACAACCGCCGGGCAGTGGCCGAGACCGTGGCCGCCTTCGGGCGGCTGGACACGCTGGTCTGCAGCGTGGGCCTGTTCGATTACTACGTCACGCTGCAGGACGTGCCGGCGGAGCGCCTGTCGGACGCCTTCGACGAGATCTTCGCCGTAAACGTGAAGAGCTACCTGCTCAGCGCCAAGGCGGCCCTCCCCGCCCTGCTGCAGTCGGAGGGCTCCATCATCTTCACCGTTTCCAGCGCCGGCTTCTACACCGGCGGTTCGGGCTTCCTCTACGGGGCCACCAAGTGGGCATTGCGGGGCCTCGTGTCGCTGCTGGCCTGCGAACTGGCGCCCAGGGTGCGCGTTAACGGCGTCGCCCCGGGCGGAACCACCCGCACCCGGCTGCGGGGGCTGCGCAGCCTGGGCCAGGACGTCTCCGCCGACCAGGTGGAGGGGCGCGACGAGCGCATCCGCGCCTCCAACCCCCTGCGAGCTCTGCCCACGCCCGAGGACCACGCCTGGGCCTGCGTCTACCTGGCCTGCAAGCGGCTCAGCGGTGTGGTCACGGGCGTCATCATCAACACCGACGGCGGCCTGGGGGCGGCGCCACCCGGTCGCCCCCTCCCCTGAGCCCCGGGTGGGGGGCGTCCCTTCGCCCTCCCCGTGCCATAATGGGCTCGACCCCGCGAAAGGAGGGAGAAGCGTGCCCGGCGAAAGGTTCGAGCAGGGACTGGCCATACGCCGTCGCGCCCTGGGCAACGAGTATGTGGACAGGGCGCTGCGCGAGGCGGACGACTTCTCTCGACCCCTGCAGGAGCTGGTGACGGAGTATGCCTGGGGCACCGTCTGGGCGCGACCGGGGCTGGGCCTGCGGGAGCGCAGCCTCATCACCATCGCCGCCCTGACTGCCCTGGGCCGGAGCCACGAGCTGAGGCTGCACATCGGCGCTGGCCTGCGCCACGGCCTCACCCGCGAGGAGATCCGCGAGGCGCTGCTGCACCTGGCCGTCTACGCCGGCGTGCCGGCAGCGGTCGAGGCCTTCCGCATCGCCCGTGAGGCCTTCCAGGAGATGGAGCGATGACGGGGCCGGTGGGCTTCATTGGCCTGGGGCAGATGGGGGGCCGCATGGCCCGTCGGCTGCTGGCCCACGGCCAGACGCTGGTGGTCTGCGACATCTCTCCCCAGGCGCTCGCCCCCTTCCAGCAGATGGCCGTGCCAGTGGCCGACTCGCCAGCCGAGGTGGCCAGCCGCTGTCGGGTGGTGCTGGCCAGCCTCCCCACCCCCGCCAGCGTGGCCGAGGCGGTGCTGGGGCCGGGGGGCCTGCTGGAGGGCGTGACAGCGGGCTCCCTGTTCGTGGACCTCTCCACCACCGGCGTCGAGGTGGAGGAGCGGGTGGCCGCGGCGCTGGCGCAGAACGGGGCCCACTGCCTGGACGCCCCCGTGAGCGGCGGCGTGCGCGGCGCCGAGGAAGGCACCCTCAGCATCATGGCCGCCGGTAGCAGAGAGGCGTTCGAGCGGGCGCGACCGTTGCTCGAGATCATCGGACGACATGTCTTTCACGTGTCGGAGCGCCCCGGACACGGCCAGGCCATGAAGCTCATCAACAACCTCCTTTCGGCCACCGCCATGGTGGCCACGGCCGAGGCCCTGGTGCTGGCTGCGAAGGTGGGACTCGACCCCGAAACGGCGCTGGACGTCCTCAACGTCAGCTCCGGCCGCAACACCGCCACCGAGGACAAGTTCCCCCGCGCCGTGCTGTCCCGCAGCTTCGACTACGGCTTTCGCGCTGGCCTGATGCACAAGGACGTATCGCTGGCGACGGCCCTGGCGCGGCAGGCGGGCGTCCCCCTGCTGGTGGGACGGGCGGTGGAGCTGGCCTGGGAGATGGCCGTGGGCGAGGGGCTGGCCGACCAGGACTTCACGACGGTGGTGAAGCTCTACGAGCGCTGGGCAGGCACCGTGCTGTCGGCTGGCGGCGCCCGTTAGCCTTCGGGGCGCGAGCGTCGCTGCCGCTTGCGCACCTGCCACTCGGCGGCGGCCGCTGCCGCCTCGGGAGAGGCCAGGCAGCCAGCCAGCAGCTCCCGCGCCTCGGCCAGCGCCTCGTCGAAGGACGACTGGAAGGCCCGCTGCATCAGGCGCTTGGAGGCGATGGCTGCCGTGCGCGGCACCTTCAGGTAGAGGGAGACCACCTCTGCCAGCCCCTCCTCGAATCGCTCCGCCGGCACCAGGTAATCTACCAGCCCCAGGCGGTGGGCCTCCTCGGGGCCGATGGGCTGGCCGGAGAGGATGAGGCGGCAGGCAGGCCCCAGGCCGATGAGCCGGGGTAGGCGGTAGGGGGCCATGCCGGGCATCAGCCCCTCGTTGATGGCGGGGAGGCCCAGGGTGGCGTCGCTGCTACACACCCGCAGGTCGCAGGAGATGGCCAGTTGCAGCCCCCCGCCCAGGCAGTAACCGTGGATGGCGGCGATGGTGATCTTGTCCATCTCTTCCAGCCCGTGGAAGCCCCGCTCCTGGGCCTCGAAGAAGCCCGGAGGCATCAGCTCGCGGCTATACATGTCCAGGTCCAGGCCGGCGCAGAAGGCGCGGCCCCTGCCCCGCACCACCACCACCCGCACTTCGGACATAGAGGCCACCAGCTGCACCGCCTCCTCGAAGGCCAGCACCCACTCCATGTTCATGGCGTTGAGGACACGGGGGCGGTTGAGGACGATGTTGGCCACGGGGCCATCGGCTTCCAGCAGCACCGCCTTCTCGCTCATGCTCCCTCGCTCCCGGTGGGGTTCAGGCCCCGGCCACCCGCCGCCAGTGGCCCGCCCAGTATGGTTCGCGCAGAACACGCTTCAGCACCTTGCCGCTGGGGTTGCGGGGCAGCGCCTCCACGAAGTCCACCGAGCGGGGGCGCTGGAAGCCTGCCAGCCTCTCGCGGCAGAAGTCCAGCAGCTCCCGCTCGCTGACCGTCATGCCCGCCCGCAGCACGACGATGGCCTTCACCGCTTCGCCCCAGCGCTCGTCGGGCACGCCGATGACGGCGGCGTCGGCCACAGCCGGGTGCTGCAGCAGCACCTCCTCCACGGTCCGCGGGTAGACGTTTTCGCCCCCCGAGACGATGACGTCCTTCTTGCGGTCCAGCACGTAGAGGTAGCCGTCCTCGTCTAGGGTGCCGATGTCGCCGGTGTGGAGCCAGCCGTCGCGCAGGGCCTCGCGGGTCTCGTCGGGCCGCTGCCAGTAGCCGCGCATGAGCTGGGGGCCGCGGGCCACCACCTCGCCGGGCTGGCCCGGCGGCAGAGGGTGACCATCGTCGTCCACCACCATCACCTCCGTGCCCAGGGCGGGGCGTCCCGCCGAGAGGAGAAGCCGTGGCCTCTCCTCCAGGCCCAGGCGGTGGTCTTCGGGGGTGAGGTAGGTCAGCGCCTGGGTAGCCTCGGTGAGGCCATAGGACTGCAGGAAGTCGCAGCGGAAGACCGTCAGGGCCCGCCGCAGGGTCGTCTCGGCGATGGGGGAGGCGCCGTAGTGGACGAGACGCAGGGAGGAGTAGTCCCGTCGCTCCACATCGGGAACGTCGTTCAGGCACATCTGGATCATGGACGGCACCAGGGTGGTCACGTTCACTCCCCCCTCGCTCAGGGCCTCCACCACTCGAGCGGCGTCGAACCGCTCCATCACCAGCAGCGAGCAGCCCCGCGAGACGGGCGCCAGGACGGTGGGAACGATGCCAGCATGGAACATGGGCAGCACCGCCAGACAGCGCTCACCGATGCGGAAGTCGAAGGCGGTGGCCGCCTGCACCATGTTAGCGCTCACGGCCGCCTGGGACAGCACCGCCCCTTTGGGCGGGCCGGTGGTGCCGCTGGTATACATCTGGTAGGCGTCGGCCTCGGGTGGGACGTAGCGCCGGGGCGGGCTGGCGGGCTGGTCGTGCTCGAGGGCAGCCAGCGGTTCCCATCCCGGTACCTCTCCTTCGTCCAGCAGGACGAAGCGCTCCACCGAGTCCATCTCCCGCCTCACCGGCTCCAGCGCCCGGGCATACTCGGCCGAGGCGAAGAGCACGCGGGCGCCAGCGTCTCGCACCATGTAAGACCAGTCGGCCGGGGTGAGGCGATAGTTCAGGGGCACCAGGGCGACGCCGGCCTTGGAGGCAGCGAAGTAGAGGACGACATACTCGATGCTGTTCAGAGAGAGGACGGCCGCCCTGTCGCCGACCCGCAACCCCACGGCGACCAGCGCATTGGCCAGGCGATCGGCCAGGGCCCGCGCCTCGGCGTAGCACAGGCGTCGCCGGGCGTCGGCTGCGAAGTCGGCCCTGGGCCGCTGGTGGGCCCAGTAGTCCAGGAAGTCGTGCAGGCGCATCACCGGCCGGTCACCTCCGCACTCGGCCGCAACAGGCGGCGCATCAGATGGGCGCCAGCAGCACGTCTATCACTGCCGACTGGCCGCAGCGCACCCGCTCCAGCCCGCGCCGCAGGGCAGGCAGGACCTCCTCCGGCTCCTCCACCCTCTCGCCGTAGGCACCCACAGCCGCGGCCACCAGGTCGTAGCGCAGGGGGTCGCCCAGCTCCACGCCCACGTAGCGGCCCGTGCGCACCGACTCCCCTTCGGGGTAGGCGGCCACCAGGGGCTGCTTGGTAGCGTTGTAGCCACCGTTGTCGAAGATGACGGTCAGGAAGGGGGCCCTGGCCCTGTGTGCCGACCACAGGGCGGCCAGGGGCGACCCGAAGACGAAGGAGCCGTCGCCAACGGCAGCGATGACGGGACGCTCCGGATGGGCCAGCTTCACGCCCAGAGCAGCCCCCAGCCCCCAGCCCAGCCCGGAACCGCCGCTCTTGAACCAGGTGCCCGGCAGGGCAGCAGGCACGTGCGCGAAGAGCAGGCGGGCGTTGGTCACCGTCTCGTCCACGACGATGGCATCGGGGGCGTCCTCGGCCAGGAGCCGCCCCAGGCAGTGGGCCAGCCACTCGGGGGCGATGGGCCGCACCGCCGCCCTGTCCAGCGCCTGCCGCTGCCACGCCTCCCGCTGCTGGCGGTGGCGGGCGGCCAGGGCCTCCCGCCGCTGGGCGATGCGCCGCCGATCGGCGGCCGCCAGTGACCTCTCGGCATACTCCAGCAGCAGGGGCAGGGCCTGGGCGCTGTCGGCCTGGACGGCACAGTCCAGGGGGTAAGTCCAGAGGGGAATGGTCGCCTTCACCGGGTCGAGGTCTATCTGGGCAATGAAGGCGTCGGGCCGGGGCCCGTCCAGGGTGGGGATGTAGGGCACGTCGTGGTCCAGCACCAGCACCACGTCCGCTTCCGCCAACCAGGGACGCGGGTCATAGCCCTGGTGCAGGGGATGACCGGCGGGAAAGTTCACCCGGTCGCGCCACTCCACCACCGGCAGCGCCAGCGCTTCGGCCAGACGCAACAGGGCGCGAAAACCGTCCTCGGTGCGACCGGTGCTGCCGGTGAGGACTACGGGCCGTCGCGCTCTGGCCAGCCGTCGGCCTATCTCGCGCAGGGCGTCCAGGTCGCCGGGCCCCAGGCGCGCCGGCGGCATCCGGTCGCGGCGGAAGATGGGCACCTGCCCGGGCCGGGCCATGAGCACCTCCCTGGGCAGGGTCACATAGACCGGGCCCGGCGGCTGGCTGGCGGCGATCTGGAAGGCGCGGGCCACCACCTCGCCCAGCAGGTCGGGACGGCGCACCTCGTAGTCCCACTTGACGTAGTTGCGGACGATGCCGTGCTGGTCCAGCTGCTCCTGCAACCAGTGAATGTAATCGTCGCGCGTGCCGCGCACCTCGGGGTCAGTGGTGTAAGGGGCGCGGCCGGCGCAGAGGAGCACCGCTATGTGGGAGCGCTGGGCGTTGTGCAGCAGGCAGCCCAGGTTCTGGGTGCCCACGTCCACGTGCACCAGCACCACCTGGGGCTCCTGGGTGGCGGCGTAGTAGCCGTGGGCAGCCGCCAGCGCCACCCCTTCGAAGGGGCAGAGAATTACCTCCGGCACCGGCCGGCCCTGCTCCTGCAGGCGCACTATGGCCTCCTGCACCGGAAAGGTGTCTGTGCCTGGGTTGAGGAAGAGGTAGCGCACGCCCTGGGCGGAAAGGGCGCAGACGAAGGCGTCGGCCCCTTCTTCCACCGAGCGCCAGTCGGCCATGCCCGAGCGAAAGTCCAAGGCCACCCCCTTGACGCCCTCGTCCTCCCGCCGGGCAGCCCCCGCTGCCGGGGCCGCCCGCCGGACGCCGCCTTCGCCCGGCGCTAGACCTTCAGGAAGAATTCGTTCTTCACCTTGGCAGCGTCGTTCCAGACGTCGGAGCGAAGGATGGTCCCGTGCTCGCGGTTGAACTTCAGCTGCTCGATGATCAGGTTCATCTGGTCGTCCGTCAGGCCATAGAGGATAGTCGTGCGCGACATGGCCCGCACCACCACGTCCCGGGGCAGCTGGGTGATCTCCATGATGGATGTGATGGCCGCCTCGTCGCGCCGGTTCCACATCTCGGCCGCCTCCCGCTGGGCATCGTTGATGTCGCGCAGCAGCTGCGGGTACTGCTGGGCGATCTCGGGCGTGGTCAGATAGACCACGTGCACCTGGGTGAGGCGGCTGCCGCTGGCCTGCTCCCAGAGCTGCTGCTGGGTGACTAGGATGCGGAAGCGACCCGTCAGCTCGAGCTGGGCCAGGGTAGGCTCCCAGATCAGCAGGGCCTCCACCTGCCCGGTCTGCAGCAGGTTAGCAGCCGAGGGCGGGTCGGTGGCCTGCACGAACTGTGTGTCGCGGAAGACGTCCAAGTTGAACAGCCGCCGCAGCGATCCGTTGATGTCCTGGGTGGTGGTGCCGCCAGGGATGCCGCCCACCTTGCGGCCCCTCAGGTCGGCGGCGCTGCGGATGGGCGAGTCCTGGGGCACGATGATGCCGCCCAGGCTGCCCACAGCGGTGCCGAACACCTTCAGCTTGACATTGTTCTCGTACATCTGGCCGGCGATGATGACCGACATGTCGATGATGTCCGCCTGGCCGGAGGCGAAGGTGTTCACAAGCCCGCTGATGGGCCCCACCGTCTGCCACTGCATGTTCCAGCCGCGGCGCCCCAGCAGGTTCTGACGGTGGATGATCTCGGTGCCGGCCCAGCCCAGGGTCAGGTAGGCGAAGTTGAAGGTGCGGGAGGGCCGCGTCACTGCCGGCGTCGTGCCAGCCCGAGGCGTGGTCGGAGTGGGGGCCGCCTCCTCCTCGCACGCCTGCACCAGGGGCCAGAGGGCAGCGCCGCCGCCCAGGAGCATGGCCCGCCAGAGGAAGTCCCTGCGGCTGATACGGTTCCCCTTCATGGCTGACGCACCTCCTTCACGACCTGGTTACCGATGCCACCCATCGGCTGTCACCCGCAGGACTCGTGCTCACCGCCACCTCTGCACCCAGCGAGAGACGCTCTCGAACACCAGCTTGTCCGTCACCAGCATGACCACGATGAGGACGATGGCCCAGGCGAAGACCAGGTCGGTGCGCAGGATGTCGCGATTGAAGTTCATCATGTAGCCGATGCCGGTGGTGACGCCGAAGATCTCGGCCACCACGCTCACCCGCAGGCCCAGGGCGAAACCCACCTTCATGCCGGCCACGATGTAGGGGACGATGCTGGGGATGGTGATGTGGGCGAAGCGGGCCAGCTCGTTGAAGCGATAGACCTTGGCCACCTCCAGCAGGCGTCGGTCCACGTTCTCGATGCCTTCGATGACGTTGCTGAGCATGATGGGGATGGTGATCATGAAGGTGGTGAACATGGGCCCCCGGTCCGTGAGCCCGAACCAGATGAGGGCCAGCACGATCCAGACAAACACCGAGGTGCTGTTGAGCACGGTGGTGATGTCCTTCACCGCCACGCTCAGGAGCGGCGAACGGGCCACCAGGAAGCCCAGGAGCAGCGAAACGGCCACCGCTGCCCCGAAGCCCAGGGAGATGCGGTAGAGGGAAGCGGCCACGTGCTCCCAGACTTCACCGGTGACCACCAGGTCGCGCAGGCCGTCCAGCACCCGGCCGGGCGGCGGCAGCACGTAGTCGCCAAAGCGGCGCGAGAGAGCGATCCAGGCCACCACGATGATGGCCAGGGCCACCAGCGTGGGCAGGTGCAGCCGTATGGCCACCCGCGACAGGGCCTCGGCCGGGCGCTGCCGCTGAACGGCCGTCGTCGCCTTTGCCAGCCTCTCCACCCTCATGTCTGGGCCATCAGCGCCTGCTGCTGCCGCACCTCCTGGGCCAGGAGCTGGCCCAGCTCCTCGCGCAGGGCGACGCGGTCGGAGGAGCCGTCCAGCTCCCACGACCCGCGGATGCGGGCCGGCCGGGCCGAGAACAGGACGATGCGAGTGCCGATGTAGGTGGCCTCCTCCAGGCTGTGGGTAACGAAGATGATCGTCTTGCCGGTGGCCCGCCAGATCTTCACCACCTCGTCCTGAAGGATCTGACGGCTCTCGGGGTCCAGGGCGCTGAAGGGCTCATCCATCAGCAGCACGTCCGGCTCCACCGCCAGAGCCCGGGCGATGGAGACCCGTTGCTGCATGCCCCCTGAGAGTCGGCTGGGATAGTAGCCCTCGAAGCCTCGCAGCCCCACCAGGGACAGATAGTGGAGAGCGCGCTCCCTGGCCTCCCTGCCCCGGATGCCCAGGGGTGCCAGGCAGAGGACGATGTTGCTCAGGGCCGTGCGCCAGGGGAGGAGGCGCGGCTCCTGGAAGACAACGCCGATGCGGTGCTGGCTGGATACAGCCAGGTCCACCGCCTCCCCGTCAATGAGGATTTCGCCGGTGTCGGGCTGCTCCAGCCCGGCCAAGATGCGCAGGAAGGTGGTCTTGCCACACCCGTTGGGCCCCAGCAAGCAGACGAACTCGCCGGGACGGATGCCCAGGTTCAGGGCCTCGATGACCGGTATCTGGTAGCGCTTGCTGAGGCCCCGCACCTCGAGCTTGTAAGGCCCGCCCTTGTCTCCCTTCATGGCCGGAGCCTGCAATGGTAGCTATAGGTGACCATAGCTCCAGATCGAACGGGCCGGCCGCGCTGCAGTCCGCTGAATCGCCTTCTATATACAACTGCTGGTGCATTAAGTCAACCATCCGTGCGCTCTTTATAATCGCTCCGAGTTAGCCTGCCGCGCTCGCGCAGCCTCGACGCCACCCGACGTAAGCCCGCCCCGCTGACCTTGACAACTGCTGGCGTCGAGGGGGTAAATAGTATCTGGGCCGCTAGCTCAACTGGCAGAGCGGCGGACTCTTAATCCGCGGGTTCCGGGTTCGACTCCCGGGCGGCCCTCCAGCCCTTCTCGCCTCCGAAGCTGAACGACGCGGCGTGGGGAAGTGTCGGAACCGGTAGACGAGCGTGACTTAGGATCACGTGCCGTAAGGCGTGCGGGTTCGAGTCCCGCCTTCCCCACCAAACCGCCATCACCCCTGTGTCGGCTACGGGCCACGCCCTGGCAGCGCCGGAACTCCCCTCGCCGGGCCTGCATCGCCGCGACATGAGGGGGTCTGGTCGGCCCGGGGCAGCCGGGGCCAGCCCACCCTCACTACGTCACCGCTCGCCGACCAGCACCTCGAACAAGCGGTTGAAGTCGGCGGGGGCCGTCTCGATGAACACGTCTTTGTTGCCGCCGATGGCCACCGTCCACTCGCCGCCTGAGTATGCCCAACCCTGCTGTAGTCCCCCAGCCGGCCGTCGGCCGTGAACTCTCCTGCAGCCACTACGCCCTGATGCTGAGCAGCCCATCCGACGTTGCAACTTCGTTCGACTCCTTTCTGGTGGGCGAGCCGGGGCCTGGATCTGGCACGGGTCGGGCAGCGAGCGGGGGTCAGCCACCCGTCGGGAGGGCGGCCCTGGCCGGGCGCCGGGGCTGCCCTCGTCGCTGCAGCAGAACCGACCTGTCGGCCCGGTCCCGTCGCTCCACGCACCGGCCACCCCAGGGCCGGGAACCGTCGTGCCCGTTATCCTCACCTCCGCGCCAGTGAGGGGGATGCCTGTGGACGTGCCATCGCGGCCCGGGCGGCGTCCGGGAAGGCCGACCACATCTCTCCCCCAGCGCCCGCTCAGCCGCTGACGACCTTTTCGGCTGCCACGATCAGTTCGGCGAACTCCTTCGGCGTGACGAAGCGGGCGTTCTTTCCCTGCAGGTCTGCCTCAGTGACCCCACGGGCCCTGCTGCAGCCCCCTCAGACGAAGATGGGCACGCCGTTGGACACGAGCCTTTGCAGCAGGTCTTTGAAGGGCGGCCAACCGATCCCCTGGACCTGTTCGGCGACGACGTCCTTCATCAGGTAGGTGGCCTCGCCCGCCAGGAAGAGCTGGGGCGTGTGGCCAGCCTCGATGGCACCCCCTGCCGCCACGAGCGGCAGCGACGCCCGGGTGGGGTCGTCGGAGCCGAACGTGCTCACGAACAGGATGGTAGCCACCGGAAAACCTCCTTTCCTCACGCTGGAAAATCGGGGCCTGCAAGAGGAACTGCGAAAGCCTGGGCCTCGCTTCCGGCCGCGCCGGGGCCCCCGTATCCCCTCGCGTGGAATGACGATGGGGAGAATATAGCAGACTGCCCTGACCGTTGCAAACGCTTCTTCGGGCCAGGGCACACGTGCGTGGCAGCTTCCGCCGAGGCGACTCAGGCAGAAGGATACCTTCCCCCTGCTCGCCTCCGGCCCGATTGCCAAGGGTTGCAGAGGGCACTAAAATATGGGCCACGAGACCCGGGCGGCCAGGACGCCGCCGAGAGGAGGGGCCGTGGCTGAACCGCTGCTGAGCGTCCGCGACCTGCGCACATACTTCTATACCGATGAGGGCGTGGTCAGGGCGGTGGACGGCGTTTCCTATGACGTCTACCCGGGCGAGATCGTGGGCCTGGTGGGGGAGTCGGGCTGCGGCAAGACGGTCAGCGCCCTCTCCATCCTGCGTCTCATCCCCCAGCCGCCGGGGAAGATCGTCTCCGGCGAGATCTGGTTCGAGGGCCAGGACCTGCTCAAGCTGGACGACGAGGGCATCCGCAGCATCCGGGGCAACAAGATCGGCATCATCTTCCAGGAGCCCATGACCTCCCTCAACCCGGTGCTGACCATCGGCCGCCAGCTCACCGAGCCCCTGGAGGTCCACCTGAAGATGGACCGGGCCAGCGCCCGCCGGCGGGCCATCGAGCTCTTGGAGATGGTGGGCATCCCCGAGCCGGAGCGTCGCATTGACCACTACCCCCACCAGTTCTCCGGGGGCATGCGCCAGCGGGTGATGATCGCCATGGCCCTGGCCTGCAACCCCCGCCTGCTGCTGGCCGACGAGCCCACCACCGCCCTGGACGTGACCATCCAGGCCCAGATCCTGGAGCTGATGACCCGCCTGACGCGGGAGCTGGGCACGGCCGTCATCATCATCACCCACAACCTGGGGGTGGTGGCCCGCTACGCCGACCGGGTGAACGTGATGTATGCCGGCAAGATAGTGGAGTCGGCCAGCGCCCAGGAGCTCTATCACCGGCCGCGGCACCCCTACACCCTGGGCCTGCTGCGCTCGGTGCCCAGGCTCGACCAGCCCCGCAAGGCCAAGCTGGACCCCATCGAGGGGTTCCCGCCCGACCTGGTGCACATGCCCTCGGGCTGCGCCTTCCAGCCCCGCTGCCGCTTCGCCGTGGAGCGCTGCAAGGTGGAAGCGCCGCCTTTGATGCTGGTGGGCGACAACCACCTGTCGGCCTGCTGGGAGTGGCAGCGACTGGCCCAGGAAGTGGAGGCCCCCACACCGGCCTCGTAGCCGCGAGGGGCCGAAAGGAGCGTAGAGATGTCCCTGCGGACCACCGGCGAGCGACAGCCCAGCACCGTCACCGGCGACAACGTGCTGGTCTCCATCCAGGACGTAAAGATGCACTTCCCGGTGACGGCCGGCATCATCTTCCAGCGGCGGGTGGGCACCATCCGCGCCGTGGACGGGGTCACCTTCGACATCCGCCGCGGCGAGACGGTCGGGCTGGTGGGGGAGTCGGGCTGCGGCAAGACCACCCTGGGCCGCTGCATCCTGATGCTCTACCGCCCCACCTCCGGGCGCATCGTCTTCGAGGGACACGACCTGACGGCCATGAAGCCGGGCGAGATCCGGCGCATGCGCCGCCGCATGCAGATGATCTTCCAGGACCCCTACGCCTCCCTGAACCCGCGCATGACGGTGGGGAGCATCATCGCCGAACCGATGATCATCCACGGGCTGGCCAAGAACCGCAAGGAGCGGCGGGAGCGAGTGGAGGAGCTGATGCGGGTGGTGGGGCTAAACCCCTTCTACGCCAACCGCTACCCGCACGAGTTCAGCGGCGGGCAGCGACAGCGCATCGGCATCGCCCGGGCGCTGGCCGTCCAGCCCAGCTTCATCGTCGCCGACGAGCCAGTGTCGGCGCTGGACGTATCCATCCAGGCCCAGATCATCAACCTGCTGGAGGAGCTGCAGGAGCGGTTCCAGCTCACCTACCTGTTCATCGCCCACGACCTGTCGGTGGTGCGGCACATCAGCAACCGGGTGGCGGTGATGTATCTGGGCAAGGTGATGGAGCTCACCGACCGCGACGAGCTCTACGCCAACCCGCTGCACCCCTACACCAAGGCGCTCCTGTCGGCGGTGCCGGTGCCCGACCCGGCGGTGGAGGCCAAGCGGGAGCGGATCATCCTGCACGGTGAGATCCCCAGCCCCATGCGGCCACCGCCGGGCTGCGTCTTCCACACCCGCTGTCCCATCGCCATAGACGAGTGCCGGACGCGGGTGCCGGAGTGGCGCAACGTGGGCAGCACCGATCGTCCCCACTGGGTGGCCTGCCACCGGGTGGTGGGCGGCAAGCTGGACGGCTGGACCGGCGCCAAGCCCGACAACGCCCGCTAGAGCCCACACCACCCCCCTGCCCACGAACAGCGGCCCCCGGCACCCGGGGGCCCCTTTCTTATCGTCGCTTCCCCATCAACATCAGCAGCGCCTCGGCACCCGCCCCTTCGCTCCCCTGTCCCACATCCTCCCCTTGCCTCATCTACAGCTCTCTCGCGCGCCCCTTCCAGCCGCTCCCCCTCCAACACCGCTCCACCACACCGCCCAACGCCCACCGACCCCCTTGCCCCGCCTTACTTAGCTGTTATCATTCGAGTATAGAACGAGCATTATTCGAGCATCGCGCCGATGCCCTGGCGACGGTCGCAGCTGGCACCCTACGGTTCGGTGCGGGGGCTCCTGCGCTTCCTGCACGAGGCGTCTCGCCACGGCTGGCCCGCCCGCCTCGATGCGCCCTTCCTCCAGCGCACGGGCCTTCGCGGCGGCTCAGCCTGGGAGCTGCTGGTCGCCCTGCGCTTCTTCGGCCTCGTGGACCCGGCCAGCGATCGCCCCACCCAGCGCTACGCCCTCCTCCTGCGCCCCTGGCCGGAGGCCCGCCAGGCAGTTGCAGAGGCTATTCATAACGCCTATACGGCCACCCTCGGCGCCGCCGACTGGACGGGCTGGGAGAGCCAGCGGCTGGAGCGTGCCTTCGCTGAGCGTTATGGAAAGGACTTGGCCAGGCGACAGGCCCGCTTCGCGCAGGGGCTGGCCAGGGCCCTGGGCCTGAGCAGCGCCTTCCCCCTCAGGCGCCGTCGCGACTGGGAGGCGCTGGCCGAGGGTCGGGGCGTGGGCGAGGGGCCGCCGGCCGAGGGCAGGCCAGCGGCGCTGCCCCCGAGGCTCCCAGACGATGGCGCGGGCCAGACGGGGTCGGGGGCGGACGAGGGGCGGGAGGAGGGAGCGGCGGGACGGGAGGGCGACGACCAGGTGCTGCGGCGCCGCTACGCCGAGGTGCTGCTGCGGCGGCTGGAGCGGGCCGGCCCCGAGGAGGCCGAAGCCCTGGCGCGGCGCCTCGACGCCCTGTTGGGCATCCCGCGGCGGCGGTCGGGACTGTGGGGCCGCCTGCTGGCGTTCCTGCGCCCTCGCCGCACCGCGCGTCGCTGAGGGGCGGCGTCAGCGCTCCAGGCGGAGGAGGGCCAGGAACGCCTCCTGCGGTATCTCCACTCGCCCGATGCGCCGCAGGCGCTTCTTGCCCTCCTTCTGCCTCTCCAGCAGCTTCTTCTTGCGGGTGACGTCGCCCCCGTAGCACTTGGCCAGGACATTCTTGCGCAGGGCGCGGATGGTCTCGCGGGCGATGACCCGCCCGCCGATGGCGGCCTGAATAGGCACGTCAAAGAGCTGGCGCGGGATCAGCTCCTTCAGCTTCTCCACCAGGGCCCGCCCCACCTGCTGCGCCCGCTCGGCCGGCACCAGCAGGCTCAGGGCATCAACCGGCTGGTTGTTGACCAGCACGTCCAGCTTCACCAGGCGACCGGGGCGGTAGCCGGCGAAGGAGTAGTCCATGCTGGCGTAGCCCTGCGTGTGCGACTTGAGCTGGTCGTGGAAGTCCACCAGCATCTCCGAGAGGGGGAGGCGGTACTCCAGCAGCACCCGTCGCTCTCCCTCCCGCACCTGGGGGCCGTGGTCCAGGTATTCCATGCGGACGAACTCGCCCCGGCGCGAGGTCACCAGCTCCATCACCGCCCCGATATAGCGGTCTGGGGTGATGACCGACAGGTTCATCCAGGGCTCCCGTATCTCGGCGACGCGAGTGGGTGGGGGCAGCTCGGCGGGGCTGCGCACCGGCACCTCCTGGCCATCGGTGGTGACGACGCGGTATTCGACGCTGGGGGCGGTGGCCAGCAGGTTCAGGCCGAACTCGCGCTCCAGTCGCTCCTGGACGATGTCCATGTGCAGCAGGCCCAGGAAGCCGCAGCGGAAGCCGGGCCCCAGGGCCAGCGACGACTCGGGCACGAACTCCAGGGCGGCGTCGTTCAGCTTCAGCTTCTCCAGGGCGTCGCGCAGGGCCTGGTAGTCCTCGGCGTCGGCGGGGTAGAGGCCGGCGAAGACCATGGGCTTGGGCGGGCGGTAGCCGGGCAGAGGCTCCGCGGCCGGGCGGTGGTCCCAGGTGACGGTGTCGCCCACGCGACAGTCGCCCACCATCTTGAGGCCGGTGGCGACGTAGCCCACCTCGCCGGCGGCCAGCCCCTCGGCCGGCGTGGGGGCGGGGCGGAAGTAGCCCACCTCCAGGGGCTCCAGCCGACGGCCGGCGGCCATCAGGCGCAGGGGGCGGCGGGTGTCCAGGTGGCCGTCCACCACCCGCACGTAGGCGACGACCCCCTTGTAGGGGTCGTATGTGGAGTCGAAGACCAGCGCCCGCAGGGGCGCCTCCGGCCGGCCCGAGGGCGGGGGCACCCGGCGCACGATCTCCTCCAGCAGCTCCGGCACACCGCTGCCGTCCTTGGCCGAGACGAAGAGCACCTCGTCGCGGCGAAAGCCGAAGGTGTCGCACAGCTCCTGGGCCACCCGTTCCGGCTCGGCGACGGGCAGGTCTATCTTGTTCACCACCGGCACGATGACCAGCCCCTGGTCCAGGGCCAGGAAGAAGTTGGCCAGGGTCTGGGCCTCGACGCCCTGGGAGGCGTCCACCAGCAGCACTGCCCCCTCGCAGGCGGCCAGGGCGCGGGAGACCTCGTAGCTGAAGTCCACGTGGCCGGGGGTGTCTATCAGGTTCAGCTCGTATTGCTGGCCGTCGCGGGCGCGGTAGGTCATGCGCACGGCCGAGGCCTTGATGGTGATGCCCCGCTCCCGCTCCAGGTCCATGTCGTCCAGCACCAGCTCCCCCGCCTCGCGGGTGGAGAGGGTGCCCGTCAGCTCCAGCAGGCGGTCGGCCAGGGTGGACTTGCCGTGGTCTATGTGGGCGACGATGCAGAAGTTGCGTATATGCCCCTGGTCCATGCCGAGGGCCATGTTAGCAGAGGCGAGGCGGACGGGCGCCTAGCCCGGGGGCCCGCCCCCCAGGTTGACGCAGCCCGGCACCTGCTCGTGGAGGCCGTCGGGCTCGATGGTGGCCAGCAGGCGACCGCTGCGGTCGTAGATGCGCGCCTCCACCATCACGTTGCCGTTGGGCAGACGCTCGATGGTCAGCAGCACCTCGCCCCGGTCGTCGGTCACCTCCACTCGGCGATACTGCTCGCGGCCGATCTCGATCAAGGCGGCACCTCCGCGCTGGCGTCGGCTTCAGATGAGCACCAGGTCCTCGCCCCCGTCCACGCAGATGACGTTGCCGGTGAGCCAGGGGGAGTCGTCCTGGCTGAGGGCGGCGATGGCCCGGGCCACGTCCTGGGGGGTGGTGATGCGGCCGCCCGGGTTGTATTTGGCGGCGAACTCCAGCATGCGCTCGTGTCCCGGTATCTTGCGCAGGGCGGGGGTGTCGGTGACGCCGGCCTGGATGGCGTTGACGGCGATGCCCCGCCGCGCCAGCTCCACCGCCAGGTGCTTGACGTGGTATTCCAGGGCCGCCTTGGCCGCCCCCACCGGGCCGTAGTCGGGGAAGACGCGGTGCGAGCCGGCGCTGGTCATGGCGAAGACCTTGCTGCCGGGCCCCAGGAGCCCCAAGTAATACATGTCCTGCACCCAGTAGACGAGGCTGTGGGCCATCACGTCCAGGGTCATCTCCATCTGCGAGCGGGTGACGGCCTGGGCGCGTTCGGGCGGCACGTAGGGTCGCAGGGTGCCGAAGGCTAGGGAGTGCATCAGCACCCGCACGTGCTCGCCCTCGGGCAGACGCTGGCGCACCCTCTCCAGCACCTGCTGCCGCTTCTGGTCGTCGGCGGCGTTGGTGTTGAAGAAGATGGCCTCGCAGCCCAGGTCCTGGATCTGGGCCTGGACGCGCTGGGCGTTGGGCAGGGTAGCGCGGGTGTCCAGGTGCACGCCGAAGATGTTCATGCCGTGGCGGGCCAGCTCCAGGGCGGTGGCGGCGCCGTGGCCGCTGGAGGCGCCCAGCACCAGGGCCCATTTGCCTTTAAGGGGAGCCATCTTCCCTTCCCTCCTGCTGGCCAGCAGGGGAGACCTCCTCCTGCGGCCGCAGCCCCAGGGCGGCCTCGATGCAGCCGCGCAGGGTCTGGGCCAGGGCCATGCGGTCGAAGGTCGGGTTGAGGTCTCCCACTGGTGGCAACAGTAACAGGCGTCCCCCGTTAAGGGCAAGCTCGGCCGCCACCGCCGCCCCGCCCGGGCTGCGGGCGAAGACCCGCGCCTCGGCCTCGGCGCGGGGGTGCAGGTAGGCGCGGAAGGAGAGGCGGGCGCCGAACTGCTCGACATAAGGCGCGAAGGGGTGCTCCGGGTCGGTCAGCGCGGCGCCACGGCTGCCGAACCCGGGCAGGAGCACCTCCTCCCACGTCCCCAGGTCGCCCTCGGGCAGCCAGTAGTAGCGGCGGCAGTCGGGCATCCCCTCCACGCCCGGCAGGGGCGCCTCGGGATAGGCGAACAGGACGAGCAGCCCGCCCCGGGCCAGGAAGCGCTCCGTCTCCCAGCGACGGGCCCGCAGCAGCCGCGCCAGGGACATGGCCTCGGGGCCGCCCGGCCCGTTGACGATGCGCTGGCGGTCGTAGGTCTCGTGTTCGCCAGTACCGGCCACCGCCTCGGCCACGGCGCGGCTCACCGCCGATGCCTCGACGACGAGGGCCTCGTAGTCGAAGAAGGAGGGGGCGCTGAGGAAGCTGTAGTTGTCGAAGCTGGGGTCGGGCATGGGCAGGCCGATGACCAACACCCGCATGGCTACCCGGCCCCCTGCAGGTAGCCTTTGAGCCTGCGGGCCAGGGCCGGGTCGCGGGCCGCCAGCCACAGGGAGGCCTCCAGCAGCCCCTGGGGGTTGCCCGTGTCCAGCCAGCGCCCGCGCAGGCGGCGACCGTAGAGGGGGCGCCGCTGGCAGAGGCGGGCCAGGCCATCGGTGAGCCAGACCTCCCCCGCCCGGCCGGGGGGCGTCTCCTCCAGCACGGGGAAGATGTCGGGCGTCAGCACCATGCGTCCGATGACGGCCAGGGTGGAGGGCGCCTCATCGGGCTCCGGCTTCTCCACCGTGGAGCGCACCCGGAAGTCGTCACCGCCCAGGGGCTCCCCTTCGACGACGCCGTAGCGGGAGACCTCCTCCCGCGCCACCTCCACCAGGCCCAGCACCGGCCCGTCCAGGCGCCGGTGGGCCTCCACCAGCTGTCCGATGGCGGGCGGGTCGGCCACCACCACGTCGTCGGCGTAGAAGAGGGCGAAGGCGGCGCCGTCCAGCAGCCACCGGGCCTGCAGGAGGGCATGGCCAGTGCCCAGGCGCCCCTCCTGGTAGACGAAGGCGATGCGGGCCATGCCGGCGATTCGCTCTAGCTCCTCCAGCTTGGGACCGTCGCCGCGGGCGTGGAGGGCCTGCTCCAGCTCGGGGGAGCGGGCGAAATGCTGGGCCAGGGCCTCCTTGCCCGGGGAGATGACCATGACCAGCTCCCGCACGCCTGCCGCCGCCGCCTCCTCGACGATATGCTGCACCACGGGCCGGTCCAGGAGGGGGAGCATCTCCTTGGGTATGGCCTTGGTGGCTGGGAGGAACCTGGTGCCGAAACCTGCCGCCAGTATGACGCCCCTACGGACAGCCATTCCCGCTCTCCGCCCCTGGCGCCCAGCCATTCTACACCAGCCCCTAACCATGGACAAGGATGCGGGGGTTGACAGGCCGCCATGTTACGGTAAGGTTGAACGGGGCGGCCGTGCTAGGCGGGGAGCTGGCGGTGCCCTGCACCCGCAATCCGCCACAGCGGGGCCGAACTCCCGCTCGAGGCCCGGGGCTGTGGATGCTACCGCCGGCGGGGGGCGATGATGGTCGGGTCCTGCGCGGCGGGGCGCCACGAACCCCGTCAGGCCCGGAAGGGAGCAGCGGTAAGTGGTGGCCTCGGGCGCCGCAGGTCGGCCTGGCCGGAGCCGGCCACCGGCGGCAAGGCCGTAGCGCCGGGTCGAAAGCGGGTGCACGGCTGCCCTCGCACCTGCTCTGCCGAAGGGCAGATGCGCAACCGAAGACGAGGTGATGGGCGCCGACTTACATAGGCGGGCCCGCCCCCTGGCAGCCCGCCTGAGTGCAAGCGCATCCAGCCTCATAGGGAAGTGGATAAGAGTCCGGCCAGAGGCCAGGCACCATCTGTCGCTGGCCCTGGCCGGCGGTGCGGTGGCGGTGGCGGTGCTGGCCCTGGCCCTCGTCCAGGGCCGCGCCGGTGAGGGCAAGGGGGTGGCCCTGGCCTCCCCCGAGGAGCCCTTTCCCCAGGGGCTAGTCCCCTTCGTCCTCTACGACAAGGGCATGGCGCTGCACCTGCTGAGCAGCGCCCCCACCGTTGGCGGCGCCCTGGACGGCCTCCAGCTGCGTCTGAACGAGGCCGACCTGGTGAGCCCCTCCCGCGACGCCCCCCTCACCCCCGGCCTGCGGGTGGTGGTGCGGCGCGCCAAACACGTGCTGCTGCAGGTGGACGGCGGCCAGAGCTGGGTCCCCACCCACGCCGTCAGCGTCGGCGACCTGCTCGCCGAGCGGGGCGTGGGGCTGCGGGCGCTGGACAGGGTGCTGCCCGGCGCCGACAGCCCCATCGCCGACGGCATGCTGGTGAAGGTGGTGCGGGTCAACGTGGGCCACGACGTGCAGGAGGAGACCATCCCCTTCGAGGTGGTCTACCGCGACGACCCCAACGTCCTGCAGGGCCAAAGCTACGTGGCCCAGGAAGGCGCCAACGGCCTCGTCCGCCGCGAATACGAGGTGGTCTACGAGGACGGGCAGGAGGTGCTGCGCCGACTGGTGGCCGAGGTGACCGTCCCGCCCCAGCAGCGGGTAGTGGTGCGGGGGACGCGGCGCCCGCCTCCGCCGCCCCTGGTGACCTCCACCCCCGGCGGCGACTGCTCCGGCATCTCCTACTCCCGCACCATGACCGTGTATGCGACCTGGTATGCGCCCGGACGCGGCGCCGGCTACTACACCGCCACCGGCCTGCGGGTGAACTACGGCATCGTCGCCGTGGACCCCAGCGTCATTCCCCTGGGCACCCGCATGTGCGTGCCCGGCTACGGCATGGCCGTGGCCGCCGACACCGGCGGCGGCGTCCGCGGCTACATGATTGACCTGGCCTACCCCGAGGGCGTCACCCCCAACTGGCGCACCGGCTGGGTCACCATCTACATCCTCGACTGAGGCCGACGCCAGCGCCCGGCAGCCCCGGGCCCCGTCAGCTGACCGCCCGACGCACCAGCTCGACGATGCGCGCCTCTTCGGCGGCAGTCAGCTCCTTCAGGGCGAAGGCGGTGGGCCACATGTTGCCCTCGTCCAGGTTGGCGACGGCGTTGAAGCCGAAGGTGGCGTAGCGCCCCTTGAACTTGGAGGCGGGGGTGAAGTAGCAGAGCACCTTCCCGTCCTTGGCATAGGCGGGCATACCATACCAGAGCCGCGGCGAAAGGGAGGGGGCGGTGGCCCTGATGAGGGCATGCAGCCGCTGGGCCATGCTCCGGTCCGGCTCGGGCAGCGCGGCGATCTTGGCCAGGACGGCCGCCTCGTCGTCGGCGGGGGAGCCGCGGCGGGCCGCCCTCAGCTCGCGGGCCCGCTCCCGCATGGCCGCCCGCTCCTCGGGCGTGAACCCTGCCAGCGACTCCTCGCCCTCGCCTGCCTGCCGATCCTTTCTCAACGCCTCCTCCTCCGACGGCTGCGACGTGGCCGGGCGCCGAGCGCGACCCGTCGCGCGCCATACATGATACATCGGCGTGCTCTATCATGGTCTGCGGGGGTGACCAGAGGGAGAGCATGGGCGTGCGTCGGCGGAGGGCACTGGGCCAGCACTGGCTGGTGTCGGACCGCTACCTGGAGCGCATCGCGGCGGCGGCCGAGTTCGGGCCGGAGGAGGTCGTCATCGAGGTGGGGCCGGGCACCGGCAACCTGACCCGCCGCCTCCTGCGACGGGCCGGGCGCCTCATCGCCGTGGAGCTGGACGAGGCGCTGGCCGAGGCGTTGCCCGCCCGCCTGGGCGACCCGCCCAACCTGACGGTGGTGGCGGGCGATGTGCTGCGTATGCCCCCCGCCGACCTGCTGGCCCTGGCCGGCGCGGCGCCCCCCTACGTGGTGGTGGGCAACCTGCCCTACTCCATCGGCACGGCGGTGGTCCGCCACTTCCTGCGCTCGCAGCCGCCGCCCCGCTGGCTGGTGGTGACGCTGCAGCGGGAGGTGGCCGAGGGCATGGCCGCCCCGCCTGGGCAGATGAGTTTCCTGAGTGTCGAGATGCAGTATTTCGCCCAGGTGCAGGTGCTGTTCGTCATACCGCCCGCCGCCTTCCGTCCGCCGCCGAAGGTCTACTCGGCGGTGGTGCGCCTGGACGTGCGGAGCGCCCCGCCGGTGGACGTGGACGACGTGGACTCGTTCCTACGGGTAGCGCAGGCCGGGTTCGCGGCCCCCAGAAAGCAGCTGCGCAACTCCCTGGCCATCGGGCTGTCCCTGGCGCCGGCGGAGGCAGGGGAGATCATCGCCGCTGCCGGGCTAGAGCCGCAGCGGCGGCCAGGGACGCTGGACCTGGCGGAGTGGGCGCGCCTCTACCGGGCCGTGACCGCCCGGGGCGCCCTGGCGAGGGCCTGAGATGCGCGTGCTGGCGCCGGCCAAGATCAACTGGACGCTGGAGGTGCTGGGCCGCCGTCCCGACGGCTACCACGAAGTGTTCACCGTCCTGCAGACCATCGCCCTGTGGGACGAGCTGGAGCTGGAGCCGGCCCCCGGCCTGGCGCTGGAGACCCCCGACGGCCCCACCTTCGGCGAGGATGACCTGACGCTGCGGGCGGCGCGTCTGCTCCTGCCCGAGGGCGGCGTGCGGATGCGCCTGCGCAAGCGCATACCGGTGGCGGCGGGCCTGGGGGGCGGCAGCTCCGACGCCGCCGCTGCCCTGCGGGGCATCCGCGCCCTCTTCCGGCTACCCCTCTGCGCCGAGGAGATGTCGCGCCTGGCTGCCTCCCTGGGCTCCGACGTCCCCTTCTTCCTGCACGGGGGGACGGCCCTGGCACGGGGGCGAGGCGAAGAGGTCTCGCCCCTGCCCGACGCCCCCACCTGCTGGCTGGTGCTGCTGACGCCGCCCCTCTCCCTGCCCGACAAGACGGGCGAGATGTATCGCCGGCTGGCACCCTCGGCCTACAGCGACGGCTCCTTCACCCGCGCCTTCCTGCGCCGCCTGGCCGAGGCGGGGACGGTGGACGAGGCGCTGATGCACAACGCCTTCGAGCACGTGGCCTACTCGCTGCTACCCGACCTGGCCCACTACCGGCGGGCGCTGCTGCGGGCCGGCGCCCGCCGCGTGCACCTGGCCGGCAGCGGCCCCGCCCTCTTCGCCCTGGCCGCCGACGCCGCCGCTGCCGAGGCGGTTGCCGCCCGCCTGCGGGGGGAGGGGCTGGAGCCACTGGTGGCCCGCACCGTAGGCCGGCAGGAGGCCCTGGGAGGGTGAGGCGTGGCCGAGGTCTTCGCGGGGGCGGTGCTGGGCTACGGCCTGTCGCTGGTGCTGGCCTGGCCCGTCAGCTTCGGGCTGGTGCGGATGCGGGAGCGGGTGCCCACCCTGGCCAGGGCCATCGCCCCCAACCTGGGGCCGTTCATGCTGGCGGTGCCCGTCTCGCTGCTGCTGTTCGCCTGGGGGCCGCTGGTGGGCATCGTCCTGGGGATGCTCTACCGGGGGGCGCTGGACAACCTGCCCGGGGCCGGGCTGGGCAGCCCCAACTGGGCCTTCACCGTCGGGGTGCTGGCGGCGGGCGGCATCCTGCTGGCGCTGGTCTACTACATCTGGTCGCGGCTGTGGTGGTGGCTCGTGGCCGCCGTGGGCCTCTGGGTGGGCGCCTTCGGCTGGGGCCTCCCCTATCTGGCGCGGGCGGCCCCGTGAACGGGGAAGGAGGCAGGGCATGACCGAGCGGGAGGAGCCGCTGGACGCCTATTCGCGGGTGGTGGTGAGCGTGGCCGAAAGGGTGGGGCCGGCGGTGGTGAACATCGCCGTCGCCCAGCGGGTGCTGATGCGCGACCGCTACCAGCGCATGGTGCCGCGGGAGCGCACCGGTGCCGGCTCCGGGGTCATCATCTCGCCCGATGGCTTCGTGCTCACCAACAGCCACGTGGTGTCGGGGGCACGGCGCCTGGAGGTGACGCTGAACGATGGGCGCCAGTTCGCCGCCGAACTGGTGGGCGAGGATCCCCACACCGACCTGGCGGTGGTGAGGGTGCCCGCCTCGGGGCTGCCCGCCGCCACCCTGGGCGACTCGTCGCGGCTGCGGGTGGGGCAACTGGTGGTGGCCATCGGCAACCCCTTCGGCTTCCAGTGGACGGTGACGGCGGGGGTGGTGAGCGCCCTGGGGCGGGCCTTTCGCTCCCGCACGGGGCGGCTGCTGGAGAACATCATCCAGACCGATGCCGCCCTAAACCCGGGCAACTCGGGCGGGCCCCTCTGCAACGGCGCCGGCGAGGTCATCGGCATCAACACCGCCGTCATCCCCTACGCCCAGGGCCTCTGCTTCGCCATCCCCGTCAACACGGCCAAACGGGTGGCGGGGCAGCTCATCGTGCGGGGGCGGGTGACACGGGGCTATCTGGGCATCTTCGTGGAGGGGAGGGAGCTGCCCCCGCCGGTGCGGGCCCTCCTGCGGGGACGCCAGGAGACGGGGGTGATGGTGCTGGAGGTGGTGGCGGGCAGCCCGGCGGCGCGGGCCGGCCTGCGCCCCATGGACGTCATCGTCGGGCTGGGGGGAAGGGTCATCGCCAGCATAGACGACCTGCACCGGTTCCTGGACGAGGAGCCCGTGGGCCGCGTCTACGAACTGGAGGTCCTGCGCGATGGCCAGCTGCTGCGGGTGCCCGTGGGCATCGAGGAGCAGCCCCCGGAGAGCGCCCCTTGAGCCCTGGCTCCCCCTTCCTTACCATGCCTGGTGAAGGGTGGAAGTCGTCGGAGAGAGCAGGAGGACGATGGGGACCATCGTAGACATGCACGTGCACACGGTGCGGGGCGCCTCCGACTCGTCCCTCACCCCGGAGCAACTGCTGGAGGAGGCGCGCCGCATCGGCCTGACGGGCGTGAACATCACCGAGCACGACCGCGCCTGGGACGACTACGAGTGGGAGGCGTTCCGGAAGCGGGCCGGCATCTTCCTCAGCCGCGGCATGGAGGTCTCCACCGACCTGGGGCACATCATCGTGGTGGGCATCACCCGCTACGTGCCCGGCATCCGCCGGGCGACGGAGCTGCGGCGGGTGGTGGACGAGATCGGCGGCTTCATGATCGCCGCCCACCCCTTCCGCCACTTCTTCGACCCGGTGCACTACCGGCGCGACGGACGGCCGGCGGTGGAGATAACGCCCCAGGAGGCGGCGCGCCTGCCCATCTTCCAGCTGGTAGACGAGATCGAGGTGGCCAACGGCGGCTGCACGCCCCGCGAGAACGCCTTCGCCCTGCAGGTGGCCCGCATCCTGGGCAAGCGCGGCATCGGCGCCAGCGACTGCCATTCCACCGCCGGCCTGGGCTGCTTCACCACCGTCTTCGAAGAGGAGCTGGAGTCCCAGGAGCACATGCTGGCCCTGCTGCGGGCCGGCCGCTATTACCCGGCCGCCGGCCTGAACGTGGGCGACCTGCGCCCCTTCGAGGAGACGGTGGCCCACCTCATCCCCGGCTAGGGGCGCGCCCGTGGACGCCCAGGCGCAGGGCGGGCGCGTCAGCCTGCGTCCCCTCTTTCCCCACGAGAACGCGCAGGTGGCTGCCTGGTGTCCGGGCTATAATGGCCCTGCCGACGAGCTGATGGCCGTCCTGACGGCCGAAGGGCTCGCGGGGGCCATCGGCTACCGGCTGGGGGAGCCGGCGCCGGGCTGGTGCACCCTGTCGCTGGCGGTCGTGGCACCGGAGCGGCGGGGCTTCGGGCTGGGCAGCGAGGCGGTGCGCGCCCTGGAGGAGCGCCTGACGGCGGCGGGGGTGCGCTGCTTCCGCGCCCTGGTGCCCGAGTCGCTGGGGCTGGCGTTCTATTTTTGGTTACGGTTAGGCTACAAACCGGACGACTGCCGGGACGGGCAGATGGTCATGACGCGTTGCTCGGGAGGGTGAGGCTATGGACCGAGTCCTGCGCTACCTGGACGACCGCCTGAACGACGCCCTGCGCGAGCTGCAGGAGCTCTGCGCCCTGCCCAGCGTCAGCGCTAGGGGCGAGGCCATCGAGGAGACGGCCGCCTGGCTGGTGGAGCGCCTGCGCTCCCTGGGCTTCGAGGCCCAGGCGCTGCCCAAGCCCGAGGGCGGCCACCCCGTGGTCTGCGCCTTCGCTCCCGGCCGCTCCAGCCGCACCCTCCTGTTCTACGACCACTACGACGTGCAGCCCGAGGAGCCGCTGGAGGAGTGGTCGTCGCCCCCCTTCCGGCCCACCCTGCGGGCGGGGCGCCTCTACGGCCGCGGCGCCTCCGACAACAAGGGCAACATCGTCGCCCGGCTGTGGGCCATCCGTGCCTGGCAGGAGGCCGGCGGCGGCCTCCCCTGCAACGTCAGGTTCTGCATCGAGGGCGACGAGGAGATCGGCAGCCCCCACATGGAGGAGTTCGTGGCCCGCCACCGCGACCTCCTGCAGGCCGATGCCTGCCTCTGGGAGGGGGGTGGCGTCACCTGGGACGGCCGCCCCCAGCTCACCCTGGGGGTGAAAGGGCTCCTCTACGTGGAGCTGGCGGTGCGTTCCCTGGCCCGCGACGCCCACTCCTCCTGGGGCACCGTCCTGCCCAACGCCGCCTGGCGGCTGGTCTGGGCGCTGGCCAGCATCAAGGGGCCCGACGAGCGGGTGCTGGTGCCCGGCTTCTACGACGCCGTGCGCCCGCCCACGCCCGAGGAGCTGGCGGCGGTGGAGGCGATGCCTGCCGAGGAGGAAGAGACGCTCCGGGCCTACGGCGCCAGGGCCTTCGTCGGCGCCGCGACGGGGGCGGAGGTGCGGCGGCGCCACATCTTCGAGCCCACCGCCACCGTGGACGGCATCGGCGCCGGCTACACCGGCCCCGGCCCCAAGACGGTGCTGCCCGCCCAGGCGCTGGCCAAGATGGACTTCCGCCTGGTACCCGACCAGGACCCCGATGACATCTTCGCGAAGCTGCAGCGCCACCTGCACGAACAGGGCTTCGAGGACGTGGAGGTGCGCCGCCTCTCGGGCGAGCGGCCCGCACGCACGCCCATCTCCCACCCGCTGGTGGGGCTGGCGCGGGAGGTGCTGCGGGAGGTCTACGGCAAGGAGCCGGTGGTGGTGCCCTCCATGGCCGGCACCGGCCCTCTTTACCCCTTCGCCCACGGCCTGGGCATGCCAGTGTTCGACTTCGGCGTGGGCTACCCCGACTCACGCATCCACGCCCCCGACGAGAACGTACGGGTGGAGGACTTTCTGCGCGGGGCCAAAGCGGTGGCCGCCCTGCTGGGGCGCTTCGCCGAGGCGTGAGCGACGGCGAGGCCCGCTACGGCGCCGTCACCGGCGGCGCCTCGCGGCCCACCGCGATGGCGCAGGGCCGGCAGAGGTGGACGAGGCCGCAGCAGGCCAACGGGTTTGGCAGGGCGTGTCCGCAGGCGCGCTCCCGCGTCAGGTGGAAGGGCCGACCGCACAGATAGCAGTAGACCCCCTCGCCCGCGGCCACCGCCAGGCCGCAGACGGGACAGACGCCGCCCGTCAGTGGGCGAGGCCCACCGGCGGCTCGACGCCGGGCGACTTTCCCAGACAGACGTTGCATCCGAATTCGAGGGTCAGGAACTGCATGTGCACCCACGCCTGGCCGCAGTCGTCCTCGGCGGGGCCGGCGCTGTGGCTGAAGTGGAAGGGCTGGCCACAGCCGTTGCAGTAGGCGGTGGTCTCGGCCAGCAAAGGCCGACCGCAGACGACGCAGAGCGACTCTTCCATGCCGCAGTTCCAGTATAGCAGCCGGCGCCTCCGGCCGAGGGCTAGGTGCCCGCCGCCAGCAGCGACCGCACCAGCGCCACCTCTTCCTCGCGGCTGCGGACGCGACCATCGCGGCAGGCGTCGCGCAGCTCGGCCAGCAGCCTGCCCAGCTCGGGGCCCGACGGCACCCCCATGTCCAGCAGGTCGCGGCCGGTGAGGTGGGGACGCCGTCGCCGCCACTCCCGCAGGTAGAGGACGACCCGCTCCCGCGCCAGCGGCCGCGGGGCGGTGAAGGCGAAGGCCCACAGGGAAGGCACGGGCAGGCCCTCCAGCAGGGCGCAGGCGCGGCTGGGCAGCAGGTCGGGCGCGGCCAGGGCATCGGTCAGGGCGCGCAGGCGGGGCATGGCCAGCAGCACTTGCCGTTCGGCCCGGGTCAGAGCGAGGCGCGAGGCCAGCGCCGCCGCCTCCCCCTCGCTCAGGCGGGCACCCATGACGGCCAGGGAGAGCAGGGGGCTCACCTCGCGCCCGGCCTCCCTCCTGGCCCGGGCCAGGGCACCGGCGGCGGCCGCATCGAAGGACAGGGCCGGATGCAGGCGGCGCAGGACGCCCATTTCCGACAGCACCAGCAGCACGTCCTCGGGTCGCTCCTCCCGCAGGCAGCGCAGCAGCTCCTGGCGCAGGCGGGCGCCGCTGATGGCGTCCAGGTAAGGCAGGTCGCGGTGCAGCCAGGCCAGGGTCTTCTCCTCGATGCGGAAGGAGAGGCGGGCGGCGTAGCGGGCGGCCCGCAGGATGCGGGTGGGGTCGTCGCGGAAGCTGCCCTCGTGCAGGACGCGCACCAGGCCCGCCTGCAGGTCGGCCATGCCACCGTGGGGATCCAGCAGTTCCCCCCGGCGGGGGCCGGCCAGGCCCAGGGCCATGGCGTTGATGGTGAAGTCGCGGCGGGCCAGGTCCTCGGCGATGGTGGCCGGGCGCACCACCGGCAGGGCGCCCGGACGCGGGTAGCTCTCGGCGCGGGCGGTGGCCAGGTCCAGGTGGAAGTCGCGGCCGCGGAGGGAGGCGGTGCCGAAGCGCCGGTGGGCCACGACGCGGGCGTCCAGGGCCGCGGCCAGCGCCGCCGCCAAAGCGGGGGCGTCGCCCTCCAGCACCAGGTCCAGGTCTATGCTGGGAAGCCCCAAGGCCAGGTCGCGCACGGCGCCCCCCACCAGGTAGAGGGGCGCGTCAGCGGCCAGGTCGAGCAGCGCCGCCAGGGCGCGGGCCTGGGCCGGGGAGAGCCGCTCCCATAATTTTTGCGTCAAGTTTGCCTTTTGCACCGTCCGCCCCGAGAAATTATATCCTGGTCTTGACAAGGCTCATCTCGGGGCCTATCATGGCAGCCGTCAAAGCTGGTTTTTTGGGCTTCCCTTGGCCCTTCCGGGCCCGTAAAGGCCAGTTTTGACGATATAGTTTGCCTGGACGGACATGGCCAGGGACTGGCGAGAGCTGGCGGCCGCCCTGGGCCTGGAGATGCGGGAGCCTGCCCTCCTGCAGCAGGCCCTGGTGCACCGCTCCTACCTGAACGAGGTCAAGGAGCGGGGCGTCCGCGACAACGAGCGCCTGGAGTTCCTGGGCGATGCCGTCCTCAACCTGGCCGTGGCCGAACACCTCTACAGCCTCTTCCCCGACAGCAGCGAGGGCGAACTGAGCCAGATGCGCGCCCATGTCGTCCGCTGGGACACCCTGGCGGCGGTGGCCGAGCGCATCGGCCTGGGCCGCTACCTGGTGCTGGGCAAGGGGGAAGACCTCTCCGGGGGGAGGAAGCGCCCCTCCAACCTGGCCGGGGCGCTGGAGGCGGTCATCGGCGCCGTGTATCTGGACGGGGGCCTGGAGGCAGCCAGGCGGCTGGTCATGCGCCTCCTGGGGCCGGAACTGGAGCGGCTGGCGGCGGGCCAGCCGGTGGTGGACAGCAAATCGGAGCTGCAGCGGGTGGTGCAGGCCCGCTGGCACCAGATACCCCGATACCGGGTGGTGGAGGCCGAAGGGCCTGACCACGCCAAGACCTTCACCGTCGAGGTGGTCTTGGGCGAGCAGGTTCTGGGGCGGGGACAGGGTCGGAGCAAAAAGCAGGCGGAGCTGGAGGCGGCACGCCAGGCCCTGCAGACCCTCTCCAGGGCCAGCTAGCCCATGTTCCTGCGCCGCCTCGAGGTCTCCGGGTTCAAGAGCTTCGCCGCCCGCACCGTCTTCGACTTCGGGCCCGGCATCACCGCCGTGGTGGGGCCCAACGGCTCCGGCAAGTCCAACGTCGTCGAGGCCCTCCGCTGGGCGCTGGGCGAGTCCTCCAGCCGCGCCCTGCGCGCCCGCAAGCTGGAAGAGGTCATCTTCGTCGGCTCCCGCACTCGCCCGCCGGCCGAGAAGGCCGAGGTGACCATCGTCCTGGACGGCATCGGCGGTCACGACGGCCGCAGCCAGGTCTCCATCTCCCGCCGCGCCTACCGCTGGGGCGAGAGCGACTACCTGCTCAACGGCCGCCGCGCCCGCCACCGCGACGTGCAGGAGCTGCTGCTACGTATGGTCGGCTCCACCGGCGCCTCCTACGCCTTCATCGGCCAGGGGCTGGTGGAGAGCTTCCTGCAGATGCGCCCCGAAGACCGCCGCCAGCTTATCGAGGAGGCCTCCGATGTCCAGCGCTACCGGCTGCGGCTGGAGGAGGGGGCTTCGCGACTGGGGCGAGCGCGGGAGAGCATGGAGAAGCTGCGGCTGGTGCTGGGGGAACTGGCCCCGCGCCTCTCGCAGCTGGAACGACAGGCCCGTCGCGCCGCCGAGCAGCAACGGCTCTCGGCGGAGCTGGCCGAGGCGCTGGCCCTCTGGTATGCCCACGCCTGGCAGCGCTCGCGACGGGCCCTGGCCGATGCCAGCCGCCGGCTCGACCAGGCCCAGCGGGAGGAGGCGGAGCGAAGGCGGGAGTCGGGCGCCTGCGCCGAGGAGCTTTCGCGGGCGGCGGAGGCGGTGAAGGCGCTGCGCGCCCAGGCCCAGGCCGCCGCCGAGGAGAGGGCCAGACGGCGCGAGGCCGTCCAGCGCCTGGAGCAGGAGCTGGCCCTGGCCGAGCAGCGCCAGGCGATGCTGGCGGCCCGCCAGCGCGAACTGGCCGAGGAGGTGCGCTCGCTGCGCGAGGAGCTGACCGCCTCCCCCTGGCCCGAGGACGAGGACGACCGCCGCCGGTCGCTGCAGGCCCTCCTGGCCTCGCTGCAGCAGGAGATGACGCGCGCGCAGGAGGGGCTCCGTCAGACCGAGGAGGAGTGGCGGGAGCTTTCCGAGGCGGCGCGGGTGGCCCGCCAGCGAGCCGAGGCCCTGCGCGCCTCCGCCCAGGACGCCGCCGCTCGCGCCACACGCCTGCGCTCGGCCAGCGGCGGCGGCAACCGCCAGATGCAGTCCCTGCAGGAGCAACGCCAGACGACGGTGCGCAGGCTGGCCCAGGTCGTCCACGCCCTGCGCGAGCTGGCGCGCCAGGACGAGGCCCTGGCTGCCCAGGTGCGCGAGCTGTCGCAACAGGCGGCGCAGCTGGAGCGAGAGGCGCGGCAGGTGGCGGCCCAGGTGGGGCAGATCGAGTCCAATCAGGCCCAGCGCCGCGCCCAACTGGAGGAGATGCGCTCCCGCCTCCAGTTCGTCCAGGACCTGGAGCGGCAGTTGCGCTCTGCGGCCGAGGCGGAGGGCGCGGTGCGGGTGCCCGGGACGGAGGGCGCCCTCTTCCAGGTGCTGAAGGTGCCCAAGGGCCTGGAGCGGGCCATCGAGGCGGCCCTGGGCGACTGGCTGCGGGCGCTGCTGGTGGCCCGGAGCGATGACGCCCTGGCCGCTGCCCAGGAGATAGCCGCCCGCGGGGGAGAGCGCAGCTACCTGGTGCCCATGGACGGCCTGCAGCCCGTCTACCCCCTCAGCCTGTCGCGGGAGCGGGGGGTGGTGGGCGTCGCCGCCCAACTGGTGCGCTGCGAGCCCCGCTACCGCCGCCTGGTGGAGGCCCTCCTGGGGCGGGTCATCGTCGTGGAGGACCTGGAGACGGGACGGCGCATGGCCCGCCGCGGCCTGGGCACCGTCGTCACCCTCGACGGCATCGTCCTGCACCCCTGGGGGGCCATCAGCGCCGGCCAGGGCCAGCACACCCGTCAGTTCACCGTGCGCCTGGAGTGGGACAGCGAGGACGTGAGCAAGGAGGTCCAGCGTCTCAACGCCCTCATAGACGTGGGCGAGCGGGAACTGGCCCGCCTGCGCACCCATTTGGAGGAGCGCAACGGCCTGCTGGACTCCCTCCGCCGCCAGATGGCGGCGCTGGAGCAGGAGCGGGCCCGCCTGCGGGAGGCGGCTGCCCAGCAGCGGGCGCGCCTGGCCCAGCTCAAGGGCGAGATGCGGGGCATCATGGCCTCCCTCTCCCGCCTGCGGGAGCAGGAGGCCGCCTCCCTGCAAGAGGCCCAGGCCCTGGAGGAGCGGGCTGCCCAGCTGACGCAGGAGGCCCGCGAGGCCGAGGCCATCGCTGCCCGCCTGCAACCCTCCCTGGAGGCGGCGGCGCAGCGGCGGCAGGAGGCGCTGGAGGCCGTCCGCAGCGCCAGCGCCCGCCTGGCCTCCGTCCAGGGCGAGCTGCGCTCCCTCCAGGAAGAGGGGCAGCGACGACTGGAGGCGCGGCGGCGCCTGGAGGAGCGGGCGGCGGCCAAGGAGTCCCAGCTGGCGCAGGCGCAGGCCGAAGGGGAGCGCCTGGCCGGGACGCTGTCCGACCTGCGGGGGCGTCTGGAGGAGGCGCGACGCCACCTGGAAGCGGCGGCCAGAGCCGGGCCGCCGCGCGAGGCCATAGCCGCGGCGGAAGCGCGGGAACAGGAGGCGCGCCAGCGGCTGCTGGGGGTGCAGGAGCGGCTCATCGCCGCCGAGCGCGCCCTGGCCCAGGCCGAGGCCGACGTCCGCTACTGGCAGTCGGAGGTGGAGTCGCTGGCCCACAAGGCCCGCGCCGACGGCTACGACCCCGACGCCCTGCCCCCGCCGCCAGCGACTGAGGTGCCCGAGGGCCTGGAGGAGCGCATCGAGCGGCTCCGCGCCCAGCTACGGCGTCTGGGGTCGGTGAACCTGGAGGCGGAGGCCGAGTTCCGTCAGCTCAGGGAGCGGCACGACGCCCTGGCCGCCCAGCTCTCCGACCTGGAGGCGGCCGAGGCCGCCCTGCAGCGGGCCCTGGAGGAGATGGAGCGCTTCCTGGAGCGGCGCTTCCACGAGACCTTCCAGGCAGTGGCCCAGGGCTTCGCCCGCTACTTCGCCTCCTTCTTCCCGGGCGGCGAGGCGCGCCTGCGCCTGACCGATGGCCCCGAGCCCGGGGTGGAGATGAGCGCCCGGCCGCCGGGCAAGCGCGTCCGCACCCTGAACCAGCTCTCGGGGGGAGAGCGGGCGCTGACGGCCCTGGCCTTCCTCTTCGCCCTGCTGGATGCCAACCCCTTCCCCTTCTGCGTCCTGGACGAGGCCGACGCCATGCTGGACGAGGCCAACGTGGTCCGCTTCGCCCAGGGGCTGCGGGAGCTATCGCGCCAGATCCAGTTCATCGTCGTCACCCACAACCGCAAGACCATCGAGGCGGCCGACGCCGTTTACGGCATCTCCATGGGCCCCGACGGGGCCTCGCGGGTCATCTCCCTGCGCCTGAGCGACGTGGCCGCGGGCTAGGCGGGCCTTTTTTGACCCGCCACTGAGGCCCTGCTATCCTTCTTGCAGAAGGCCCATGCTGAGGCTGTTCGGCCGTCGCGCTCCCCGCACCGGCCCGGCGCTGGAGAAGACCCGTCGTGCCTGGTTCTCCCGTCTGGGCGCCCTCTTCCAGCGGGGGCTGGACGACTCCCTCTGGCAGGAGCTGGAGGAGACGCTCCTGGCCGCCGATGTGGGCGCCGCCACCACCGCCTTCGTCCTGGAGCGGCTGCAGGAGCGGGTGCGGCGGGAGGGCATCGCCGCCCCCGAGGCCGCCCTGGCTGCCCTGAAGGACGAACTGGTGGCGGTGCTGGACGTGGGGCCGCCCCGGGGCCAGCTCTGGGGCAGCGAGGGCCCCTGGCCCCGGCCGGCCGTCATCCTAGTGGTGGGGGTCAACGGCACCGGCAAGACCACCTCCATCGGCAAGCTGGCCCACGCCTTCCGCAGCCAGGGGATGAAGGTGGTGCTGGGCGCTGCCGACACCTTCCGCGCCGCCGCCATCGAGCAGTTGCGCCAGTGGGGCGAGCGGGTGGGGGCGGACGTGGTGGCCCACCAGCAGGGCGCCGACCCGGGGGCAGTGGCCTTCGACGCCCTGGCCGCGGCCGAGGCCCGCGGCGCCGACGTGGTCATCGTGGACACGGCCGGTCGCCTGCACACCAAGACCAACCTCATGGAAGAGCTGCGTAAGGTGCACCGGGTCGTGCAGCGGCGCATCCCCTCGGCGCCCCACGAGGTGCTGCTGGTGCTGGACGCCACCACCGGCCAGAACGCGGTGCAGCAGGCGCGCTACTTCAGCGAGGCTGTCGGCGTGACCGGCGTGCTCCTGGCCAAGCTGGACGGCAGCGCCAAAGGGGGGGTGGTGTTCCCCATCTGTCACGAGCTGGGGCTGCCGGTGCTATTCGTGGGCACCGGCGAGGGCCCCGACGACCTGGCCCCCTTCGATCCGCAGGAGTTCGTGGAAAGCCTCCTGGCAACGTGAGGCCCCCCCGACCCCTGTCCCGGCGGCCGGAGCGCCCCGGGGGCAGGGCCGACCCCGCCTCGGCCATACCCGCCCCGCCGCTGGCGCCCGCCCGCGCACCGGTCCTGGAGGTGCCTCTGGGCACCCTGCTGCTGGCGGCGGTGGTGGCCGGGGGCGCCGCCCTGCGCCTGGCTGGACTGGACGCCTTTTCCCTGACGGTGCGGGAGGCGGCGCAGGCCTTCCCCGCCTGGGCAGCCGCCCAGGGCGTCCGCCCGCCCGGATGGGCCGCCGACGCCACCTCCGTCCTTACCGCCTATCTCTTCCGCGCCGGTGCCGACGGCGACGGCTGGGCGCGGCTGGTGTCCGCCCTGGCCGGGGCGCTGCTGGTGCCGACCGTGTATCTGCTGGCGCGGCCGGGGGGAAGGGGCGTGGCCTTTCTCGCCGCTGCCCTGGTCGCCTTCTCGCCCCCGGCCCTGGCTGCGTCGCGGACGGCGCTGCCCGGCGCCCTGGGGGGCCTGCTGGCCGTATTGCTGGGGGCGGCCCTGCTGCGGGCCTGGCAGCGCCCCCAGCCCGCGTCCCTGCTGGCCGTGGGGCAGGCTGCCGGCCTCTGCCTGGGCACCGACGCCGTGGGGATGACCGGGCTTCTCGCCTGCGTCCTCTTCCTGGCCACATCCGCCTGGGCCGACGAGTCTGCGTGGGCGGCAGCGAGGGCCTCCCTGCGACGCTGGGCCTGGGCGCTGGCCCTGGGCCTCGCGCCCGGGGTGCTGCTGAGCGCCGTCCACTGGGGGGCGGGGGCGCAGAGCGCGCTGGCCGCGCCGCGTCTCTGGGCCGACCTGTTCGCCCTCCCCCGCGCCGACTCGCCCGCCCTGCCCCTGGTCTCACTCCTGGCCTACGATTGGCCGCTGACGCTGCTGGGCCTGGGAGGCGCTGCCCTGTTGCTGGGGCGCATCTGGCGCCAGGGCGGGCTGGCAGCGCTGGCGCCGTGGGAGCGGCTGGCGCTGTGCTGGCTGGCGCCCGCCCTGCTGCTGGTGCTCGCTGGCACCCGCGTGCATGAGGGGGCGCTGCTGGCCGTGGTCATCCCCCTCGCCTGCCTGGGCGCGCGGGCGGTGGCCTGGGGCCTGGACTGCCTGCCCTGGGCCGACCTGCGCCGTTCCTGGCCGCTGACGGTGCTGGCGGTGGCCTGCCTCGGCGCCATGGGCATCCTCTGGACGCTGTGGTCGCGGCCCTTCGCCCGGGTCTCGGCAGCGGAGGCGTGGGGCGCCTGGCTGGCGGCCGTGGCGCTGACGTGGGGCGTGTGGTTGGGCTGGCGCTGGTGGCGGGCAGGGATGGCCCCCGCCCTCGCCCTGGCGGTGGCGGGCCTGGCGGTGGCCTTCTGGCCCCACTCGCTGTGGGCAGTGGGCTTCCACGGCGGCGCCGAGCCGCTGCTGGGCGCCCGCTACACCTTCGGCGCCGGCCAGATTGAACGCTCTCTGCCCCAGGCGCCCACGCCCGAGATGCCTCTGGCCCTTTCGCCCGCCGCCGCCGACCTCCTGGGCTGGCAGTTTCGCCACCTGCCCCTGTCGGTGGGCGACCCGCCGCCCCAGTCGAGCGTATACATAGCTATTGCGGGGGAGGCGACGCCGCGGGGCTTCTCGCTCCACGGCGGCCCCACGGCCGTGGCCCGCGACTGGCGCTGGGACAGCGACGGCCTGCGCTTCTGGCGCTGGCTGCTGCTGCGGGAGCCCTACGGCCCCTCCCGCGATCTGTCCGTGCAAGTGATGGTGAGAACGCCATGAGGCAGGAGGCGGCCCTGGCGCCACCGGCGCCGGCGCTGGAACGCGCCCTGGCCGTCAGGGTGCGGGTCTCGGCCGAGGCGCTGGCCTGGACGGCCACCCTGGCCGCCGCCATGGGCCTGCGCCTGTGGGACCTCGGCTCCCGCGCCCTTCACCACGACGAGACGCTGCACGCCTTCTTCTCCTACCTGCTCTATCGCGACGGCAGCTACGAGCACCTGCCCATGATGCACGGGCCGCTGAAGTTCTTCCTCACCGCTCTCTCGTATCTGCTCTTCGGCGCCAGCGACTACACCGCCCGCATACCCACTGCCCTGGTCGGGTCGGCGCTGGTGCTGCTGCCCCTAGCCCTGCGCCAGCGCCTGGGGCGGACGGGGGCGCTGGCGACGGGCGTCCTCATCGCCCTGTCGCCGGTGCTGGTCTACTTCAGCCGCTTCAACCGCGACGACATGCTCATCGCCTTCCTGACCCTGGCGCTGGTGGCCTGCCTCTGGCGCTACCTGGACGACGGTGGCGAGCTCTACCTGCTGCTGGCGGCGCTGGTGCTGGGGCTGGGCTTCGCCACCATGGAGACCACCTACATCCACCTGGCCATCTTCCTGCTCTTCCTGGAGCTGTGGCTGGCCCAGCACTTCTGGGAGCAGGTGGTGGAGCGCAGGCGCCTCAACGGCCTGGGGTCGGGGCTGGCGCTGGCCTTCTTCATCGCCTTCGCCTGGGCGACGGTGGCCCTGTGGCCCTTCACCCGCCGCCTGCGGGAGCGCTGGGGCCTGAGCGACTGGCACCGGGCCGCCGACCTGATGCTGGTGCTGGGCACCCTGGCGGCGCCCCAGTTCGCCCCCGGCATCCAGATGCCCCTCTCCGCCCTGGGGCTGGACGAGGAGCGGCTGTCGCGGCTGCTCTGGGAGCGGTTCCTCTGGTTCCGGGGCGTGACGCTGGAATACGCCATCGCCACGGCCACGGTGGTGGCGCTGCTCCTGGCTACGGCTGCCGTGGGAGTGGCCTGGGACCGGCGACGCTGGCTGCTGGCGGCCGCCGCCTTCTACGTGCCCTACGTCCTCCTCTACACCACCTTCTTCACCAACAGCGACGGCTTCGCCTCGGGCATCTGGGGCTCCCTGGACTACTGGATCGCCCAGCACAGCTTCCGCCGCGGCGACCAGCCCGACTACTACTACCTGGTGGTGCTCCCCGCCTACGAATACCTGCCGCTGCTGGTGGGCGGCCTGGCCCTGCTCTACCACTGCCTGCGGGGCGGGCCCACCTCCTGGCTGCTGACGGCCATCGCTGCCTTCTCGCTGCTGGCCTTCTTCGGCGCCAAGGGCTACGACCCGTCGCTAGGGCACGACCGGCTGGCCTTCCTGGTGCCCATCGCCGGCCTGGCCCTCTACGTCACCCTGCAGGGCAACCATTTCGAGCGCTTCCTGTGCTTCTGGCTGGGGGGCGCCATCTTCGCCTACTCCCTCATGGGGGAGAAGATGCCCTGGCTCACCACCCACCTGGCGCTGCCCCTCTGTTTGCTGGCCGGATACGCCCTGGGGCGGATGCTCTCGCGGGCCTGGGCGGGCGGCGCCCGCCTGCGCCTGCTGTGGGGGGCGGCGGCCATGGCCCTGGGCGCCGGCCTCGCCGTCTACATGCCCTGGCCGGCCGAGGCCCGGGCCGTCGCGGTGGGAGCGGCGGCCGCCGTCGGCCTGCTGCCGCTGCTGGCCGGGCGGATGGCCACGGCGGTGGCGCTGGCCGCCCTGGCGCCCCTGCTCCTCTTCGGCGTCAAGACGGGCATCACCGCCTCCTTCCAGAACGGCGACGTGCCCCGCGAGTTGCTCGTCTACACCCAGACGTCGCCGGCGGTGCCCGACGTGGCCGGCCGCATCGCTCGCCTGGCCGCGGAGACGGGGCTGGGGCGCGACCTGCCCCTGGTGGTGGACACCACCTACGCCTGGCCCTGGCAATGGTATCTGCGCGACTACCGCAACCTGCGCTACGTCAGCCCCACCCAGGGCTTCACCCAGCCGCCCCAGGGGGCGGTGGTGATACTGGCCTACGAGAACGCCGGCCTGATGCAGCCCTACCAGGGGGCCTACATGCCGCCCTACCGCTATCCGTTGCGCTGGTGGTTCCCGGAGGTCTACCGCGACATCGCCCGCCCCAAGCTGGGCGACGCCATCCTGGACTTCGTCCGTGGCCTGGGGCGGCCTTCCACCTGGGAGAACTGGGGCCGCTACCTGCGCGACCGGGTGCCGCCGGCGCCCGTGAACCGGCAGGAAGGCGTCTGGGTGCGCTGCCCCTGGTGCGGGTCGGTGGACGAGCTGGCCTTCTTCCCCCTCGTCGTCCCCACCCCTAGATGACATAAGCAGAGACGGCGGCCAGGTCCTGGGCCACCAGGGCGGCCACCTGCTCCCCCAGGCGGATGCTGTAGTTCTGGCCCCGGTCCTCGGGGAAGATCTGGGACATGTTGGCCAGATACAGTCCGGCGATGGGCGTGCGGTGGGGCGGCACCCGTCCGGCGTTCTCCACCGTGAAGACGGGCTGGGCATCGGGCCCCTTGAACAGCCAGCGCTCCACCACCCAGGAGTCGTCGAAGTCGGGGTTGATGCGCGCCAGATAGGGACGGTATTCGCGCCACAGCTCCTCTTCGCTCAGATCGAAGTAGCGGTGCCCCTTCTCCAGGTAGTTGGAGATGTAGAGGACGTGGTGCCCGCCGTAGTTCTCAGGGCCGATGAAGTTGGTGTGCTCCACCAGCGCCAGGAAGGGGAAGCCGCGGTCGTTGATGTTCAGCCAGTAGAAGCGGGTCAGGGGGCGGCGCAGGGCCAGCACCAGGCAAAGGGCGTCCTGGTAGGGGATGCCCTGGCAGAGGGCGGCGTAGTCCGGGGGCACCTCCGGCACCAGGCGCAGGAAGATGCGGTTGGCCACCGTCGCCACCACCGCATCGGCGGGCAGGAAGGAGCCGTCGGCCAGGCGGACGCCGGTGGCGCGGCCGTCCTCCACCACCACCCGCTCCACCGGCGACGAGGCGTGCAGGTGCCCGCCCAGGGCGCGAACGCGGGCCACCAGCTCGTCCACCAGCAGGCCGAAGGAGCCCAGGAGGTAGCCCAGCACCTCCTTCTGCAGCGGCCCGCCCCGACGCGACGAGAAGCGCAGGCGCACCTTGTTCCAGAGCCAGATCATGCTCACCTGGTCGCCCATGTCGCCGAACTTGCCCCGAAACAGGGGCCCCCAGACCACCTGCCAGTTGCGCTCGCCGGCGAAGCGCGACACCCACTGGCGGGCGGTGACGCGCAGGAAGCGCTCGCCGTCCCGCTGCCGGCGCAGGTAGAGGCCCATGAGCCCCAGCCGCAGCCGGTCAACCAGCCCCACAGGAGTGAAGCGGAGCAGGTCTATGGGGGTCACGAAGGGGTAGAGGCGCCCCTGATAGTAGATGCCGACCTTGGAGTCGCGCCAGACGAGCCGCGGCGAGAGGCCTAGCTCCTGCAACAGGGCCACGATGGTGGTGTCGGTGGTGAAGATGTGGTGGTAGAAGCACTCCAGGCGCCCGCCGCCCAGCGTGAACGTCCGCACCAGTCCCCCCCACTCAGGCCCCGCCTCGTAGAGGTGGACTTCGTGGCCCCGCTGCAGCAGGCGATAGGCAGCCGTCAGCCCCGCCACCCCGCCGCCGATGACGACGATGCGCCGCCTTCCCTCGTTCACTCGCGCACCTCCGCCCTCGCCTCCTCGGCCCGGGCCAGTACCGCCGCCGGCGCCAGCTGGATGCCCCACAGGAAGAGCAGCCCGACGACGATGACGGGCAGCAGCAGCAGGCCGTGCAGGGCCAGGGCGTAGGCCGAGGCGACGCCGCTGGCCACCCCCACCGCCACCAGCACCTCCCGGGAGGCCCACTCGAAGGGGCCCACCCCGCCCGATGTGGAGGGCACGGTGATGGCTAAGTTGGCCGCCCCGGCCAGCACCAGGTAGACGGCGAAGCCCTCCCCCAGGTCGAAGGCCACCCCCACCAGGTAATACATGCACGCCTCCAGCAACCAGGCGATGAGCCCGCACAGGGCCACCCCCGCCAGCACCATGGGCGAGCGCAGGGCGCCCGCCCCCTCCAGAAAGGCGTCCACCGCTCCCTGCAGGCGGGTCGCCAGGCGCGGGGGCAGGGGTCGCAACAGGAAGCCCAAAGCGCGCTCCACAGCTCCGCGGTGGGAGGCCGCCCAGAGCAGGAAGGCGGCCCCGCCCAGCACCAGCCCCGCCGCTGCCAGCGACAGCGCCCGCAGGTGCCCCTCCAGCCCCACGAAGGCGGCGGCCGCGGTCATCAGCACCAGCAGCACCACCGCGTCCAGCAGCCTCTCGACGGCGATGGTGCCCAGCACGGCCATCTTGCTCAGGCCATAGCGCTGGCCCATGATATAGGCCCGCACCACCTCGCCGAGGCGGGCGGGCAGCAGGTTGTTGGCCATGTAGCCGATGACCAACACCGGGTAGAGGGCGCTGGCACTCATGCGGGCCAGGTGGCGCAGCAGCAGCCCCCAGCGCAGGCTGCGGAACCAGGCCGAGACGAACCAGAGGGCCACGGCAGGGACGGCCCAGCGGTAGTCGGCGGCGCGGAGGGCGTCCCACAGCTCGCCCAGGTCGGTGCGGGCGAAGAAGAGGCCCAGGAAGAGGGCAGTGCCCGCCAGCCCCAGCCAGAGGCGCCCGCTGCGCAGCCAGCCCCGCGTCAACCCGTCCACAGCCGTCACATGCCCCAGTATAGGGCGCCAGGCCAGCGGGAAGAAGGGCGGCGCCGCCCTTGCCCGGCCTTGGTGAAGACAATTACAATGTGGGGGAGCGGCCATGGGACTCACCTCGCGCCACGCCTCCCGCTTCACTCCCGTTGACTTCTTCGCCGACGACACCGGCGTCGTCGCCCGCGTGCAGGCGCTGCTGGAAGACCTCGAGCCCGACCGCGCCCAGATGCTGGAGGCGCTGCACCGCATCCAGCACGACCTGGGCTACGTCCCCAAAGAGGCCATCCCCTTCCTGGCCAGCAAGTTCAAGACGACGCCGGCCATGGTCTACGGCGTCCTCACCTTCTACTCGGAGATACGCACCGAGCCGCCCCCCAGGGTGGAGGTGCAGTGGTGCAGCGGCCCCGCCTGCCTGCTCAAGGGCTCCCGCAACATCCGCCTGGCCCTGGAGGCCGAGCTGGGCTGCGGCATGAACGAGTCCACCGCCGACGGCGCCCTGGGCCTGCGCCTGGTCCAGTGCGACGGCACCTGCCACCTGGCCCCGCTGGTGCGGGTGGGCGGGCGCTACATCGGCCCCCTCACCGTCGCCGGCGCCATCGAGCTGGCGCGGCGGCTGAAGCGGGAGGCGCGGGGAGGCTAGCGTGGCCGACCCCCTGGAGGCCTATCGCCGGCTGCAGGAGGTGGCCCGCCCCGCCTGGGAGGCGGTGGCCCGACCGAAGCGCCCCCTCTTCCGCGTGGCCATCGCCACCTGCACTCGCGCCGCCGGCGCCGACGAGACCCTGTCCGCCCTGCGCCAGGAGCTTTCCCGTCGCGGCGCCGACGCCGACGTGCTGGTGGTGGGCTGCCCGGGCCTCTGCTTCGCCGACCCGGTGGTGGACGTGCACCTGCCCGGCCTGCCCCGCGTCCTCTACGGACGCGTCACCGCCGACCAGGTGCCGCGCCTGCTGGACGCCGTGCTGGGCGAGGCGAAGGTGCTGCCCGACCTGGCCCTGGGCGTCGTCCTCTCCGAGGAGGAGCGACTGGAGGGCTACCGGGGGACGCCCGTGGAGGGGCTGCCCGACCTGGCCCAGAGCGACTGGATGCGCCTGCAGGTGCGTCGGCTCATGGCCAACGTGGGACACATCGGCGCCGAGGAGATAGACCACTACATCGCCCGCGGCGGCTACGAGGGGCTGGCCAAGGCCCTGGCCATGAGCCCCGAAGAGGTCATCAAGGAGGTGCTGGACGCGGGGCTGTGGGGTCGCGGCGGGGCCGCCTTCCCCACCGGCCGCAAGTGGGACTTCCTGCGCCAGGCCCGCGGCTCCCCCAAATACCTCATCTGCAACGCCGACGAGGGCGACCCGGGCGCCTTCGTCAACCGCAACCTGATGGAGGGCGACCCGCACCTCCTCATCGAGGGGATGCTCATCGCCGCCTGGGCCACCGGCGCCTCCTACGGCTACATCTACATCCGCGACGAATACCCCCTGTCGGTGGAGCGGATGCGCAGGGCGGTGGAGCAGGCGCGCGAGCGGGGCCTCCTGGGCGAGAGCATCCTCGGCTCGGGCCTTTCCTGCGACCTGGAGGTGGTGCGGGGCGCGGGCAGCTACGTCTGCGGCGAGGAGACGGGCCTCATATCCTCCCTGGAGGACGTGCGGGGGATGCCCAAGATCCGCCCGCCCTATCCCGCCCAGTCGGGCGTCTTCGCCCGGCCCACCAACGTCAACAACGTCGAGTCCTACGCCAACGCGCCCCTCATCCTGCGCCACGGCGCCGCCTGGTATGCCTCGGTCGGCAGCGAGCGCAACAAGGGCACCAAGATGTTCAGCCTGTCGGGACAGGTGCGGCGGGTGGGCGTGCTGGAGGTGCCCCTGGGCACGCCGGTGCGCGACGTCATCATGGTGGCCGGGGGCGGCCCGCCCGAGGGACGTAGGCTCAAGGGCGTCCAGCCCGGCGGGCCCCTGTCGGGGGTGGCCCCCGCCTCCCGCATCCTGGCCGACGACGGCCTTCCCCTGGAGCCGGAGCCCTTCCGCGACATCGGCATGCTGATGGGCGCCGGCGGCCTGGTGGTGCTGGACGACTCCTGCTGCGTGGTGGACCTGGCCGTCTACTTCCAATGGTTCGCCGAGGACGAGTCCTGCGGCCGCTGCACCACCTGCTTCGCCGGCACGCGGCGGCTGCTGGAGATACTGCGGCGCATCGCCGAAGGGCGCGGCCGCCCCGAAGACCTGGAGCTGATGCGCCTCCTGCCCGATGCCATGCGCAACGCCAACTGCGCCCACGGCCAGGCCGCTCCTACCATCATCCTCTCCCTCCTCGACCTGTTCCGCGAGGAGCTGGACGAGCACCTGCTGAACCGTCGCTGCCCGGCCAGGGCCTGTCGCGGGCTGGTGCGCTACGAGGTGGTGGCCCAGGACGACGCCCTGCCCAGGGCGGCCGACATCTGCCCCACCCGGGCCATCGTCAAGGACGACGGCGCCTACCGCATAGACCAGGGCCTCTGCATCCGCTGCCACGCCTGCAAGGAAGTGGCCCCGCAGGCCATCGCCGTGCTGGACGCCCACACCGGCTAGACGGTCGCGGCAGCCGAACCATAACGGCAACAACTCTCGCGGCTGTCTGGGTAACGGGCTCGTGCGCCCGGTCGGGAATCCCTCGCAGGCCGGGGAAGTTCAGGGAGACGAATCCGCAGGCGCGGAGCGCCGCCTGCAGGCTTTCAGGGGGCCAGCAGGCCGCCGCCCACCCGCCAGGGGCCCAGCGCCTGGGCCACGCTTACGAAGCCGCCGCCCGGCCAGACCGCCTCGCACTGGCCTCCCGGCGCCAGGCCGGCGCAGGTGTGACGCAGCAGGGCGCCCGGGAAGCCCTGCAGCCCCTGGTAGAGCTCCAGGTCGGCGCTGCCGGTCGCGCGCAGGTTGCGCGCCTTGACTATCGTGTAGCCAGCATACGTGCTGACGGTGGCGTAGAAGTCCCAACCGGTCGCGTCCGGCCACTGCCGCCGCACAATACCCCCTGCTGGCGTCGGTGCCGAGCAGCCGAAGGGGTTGCAGGCCTCCAGGCGGTAGTAGTGAGCCTCCAGGTCGCCTCTGGGCACGTCCACCACGGCGAAGCTGTAGCCGTCGGCGGACAGGTCGGTGCAGGCGATGCCGCCATCGAAGGCGGGAGAGGGGCTGCGGCAGAGGCGGTAGGTGGTGGCCTCGGGCACCGCCGCCCAGGTCACCCAGGCGCGGGCGTTGTCCAGGGGTTGCAGGGCGGCGGTCGGTGCCGGCGGCGGCCCGAAGGGGGAGCCGCCACCCATGTAGACCAGGCCGTAGCCGTAGCCGTTGTCGGGGCCGGCGGGGCCCAGGTCCAGCGCCCGCGAGCGCAGGAAGGCCCGCATCTCCGCCACCCCCCACCACGGGTAGACCTGCTTGATGAGGGCCACGACCCCGGCCAGATGGGGCGAGGCGGCGGAGGTGCCGGCGAAGCCCATGGGCCCGAAGGTGGCGGTGCTGACCACGTCCGGCGCTGCGAAGTCCGGCTTCACCGCACCCGTCCAGGCCGGGCCGCGGCCGCTGTAGGGCTGCAGGAAGCTGGCATCCCAACTGGCGGCCGCCCCCGCTGCCAGGGCGTTGGCGCTGTCGGCTGGCGGCGCCACGCTGTAGGTGGGCACGCTGTTCTCCAGGGTGCCACCCCACACGAACAGCTCCAGTCGCCTGGGCTGGGCGTTGCCCCGCCGGCTGACGGTCACTGCCAGGGTGCCGTCGGCGGAGACGGCGTTGCCCGTGGCCACCTCGAGAGGCTGGGCGCCGCTGCTGCAGTCCTGGGTGGCGGTGGCGGAGATGGCCTGGGGGCCGTAGGTGGGGTCGTTCCAGGTCACCGTCAGGTCGTAGTCGTTGCAGGACCCACCCCAGGGGTCGTTCCAGCGTAGCACCACCATGAAGCCCACCGGCCGCCCCGCAGGCACCAGCATGCGGTTGACGTCGCTGCCGGGGGCGAAGTCCTGCAGGCCGTTGCCGTTGGCGTCCTGCCAGTCGCCCAGCCAGTGCTTGTTGGCGAAGTTGCCGCCGGAGTTGACCCAGACCGCCCCCTGACGGACGGCCTTCTCCACGGTGAGGGCGTCCAGACCGTTGCCGTCGCTGGGAGGAGCGAAGGGGGCGTTCATGGACATGTTGATGACCTGGACGCCTTGCTGCAGGAGCCAGTCCACCGCCGCCAGCACCTCGGGGATGGAGACGGCCTCGGCCAGATACAGGGTGGCCCCCGGCGCCACGTCGTAGACCACCTCCGCCACCGCCGTGCCGTGACGGTTGAGGCCCGGATAGGAGGTAAAGCTGCGGTAGACCAGTCGCTCGGGCGGGGGCAGTTCGCTCCCCACGAGCCGCTGGTAGTCGCCGAAGGTGTCAATGATGCCGATCTTGACGCCGCTGCCCGCCCCCGGGAAGGGGGGCACCGGCTGCAGGGCCATGGTGCGGAACCCCTCGCTGACGGGCCCGCTGTCGTGGACCAGGGGCAGGGGCCTGTCCACCCGCTGTACCAGGGGGGCCTGGGCCAGCGGAGCCAGGGCAGCCGGTGGCACCAGGGCCTGCAGCCAGTCGCCGACGGCCACCTCTACCGTCCCGCCCAGGGACTCCACCAGGGCGGCCGCCTGGCCGCCAGCGCCGGGGGCCGACCGCAGCACCACGCGGACGGTCTCGCCCCCTTCGCTCTGGGCGAGGAGGGCCGGATCGAGCTTGGCCGGTGCCCTGGGCGCCGTTGCCAGAGAGGCGCGGGCGGCGGCCAGCAGGCGGGACGGGTCGGCGCTGCCCTCGCGAGACGGCCAGGCGATGGCCACGGCCAACGCCAGCCCGAGGAGGAGGAGGACAGCCGGCCAGGCCGAACGCGGCAAAGGGATGGCGAGAGAACGCATGTGTCCCGGCAGCTCCTCCTGCAGACGAGACGCCCGAGACGGGGGGCCGTTACACGGCGGCGGGCGCCCGTTACCCCTGGGCGGCGGTCGCCCTATAATGGGCGGTAAAAAGGCGCCCCGCCGCCAGCAGGGACGCCGGACGGGCGACGGGGGGCTCAGCGGAGGCTATTGATAGCGGCCAGAGAGGGGAGGCGCGACGTGGCCGAGGCGCCCATGCGGTGCCAGTACCTGGAGATAAAGCGTCGCTACCCCGACGCCATCGTCCTCTTCCGGCTGGGCGACTTCTACGAGACCTTCGACGACGACGCCCAGGTGGTGGCGCGGGAGCTGGGCATCGCCCTCACCTCCCGGCCGGTGGGCAAGGGCAAGCGGGTGCCCCTGGCCGGCATCCCCCACCACGCGCTGGAGTCCCACCTGGCCCGCCTCATCGCCGCCGGCCACAAGGTGGCCATCTGCGAGCAGATGGAGGCGCCCGGCAAGGGGAAGCGGCTGCTGTCAAGAGAGGTGGTGCGGGTCGTCACCCCCGGCACGGTGGTGGAGGAGGCCCTTCTGCCCCAGCGGGAGAGCAACTACCTGGCCGCCCTGGTGCTGGAGGGCGAGCAGGCCGGCATCGCCCACGCCGACGTCTCCACCGGCGAGTTCGCCTGCTGCCAGCTACCCGCCGATGAGGCCGCCACAGAGCTGGAACGCATCCGCCCCGCCGAGCTGCTCTGCCGGGGGGAGATGGCGCCCGAGGGGGTGCGCGTCTCGCCCCTCCCAGCCGACGCCCACGACCCGGAGTCGGCCCGCGAGCGGCTCCTGGCCCACTTCGGCGCGCCGGGCCTCGATGCCCTGGGCCTGGAGGCGCTGCCCCTGGCTGCCCGCGCCGCCGCCGCCCTCATCGCCTACCTGGAAGAGAACCAGCGCTCCGCCCTGTCGGGGCTGGTGCGCCTGCAGGTCTACAGCCCCCGGGCCCACATGCTGCTGGACGCCGCCGCTCGCCGCAACCTGGAGGTCTTCCGCCCCCTGCGGGGCGACGACGGCGCCTCCCTGCTCTCGGTGCTGGATCTGACCCGCACCAGCATGGGCTCCCGCCTGCTGCGCCGCTGGCTGGGGCAGCCGCTGCTGGACGTGGCCGCCATCCGCCGCCGGCAGGACGGCGTGCAGATATTCTTCGACTCGGCGCTGCGACGGGAACGGACGGCGCAGGTGCTGGCGCGGCTGCCCGACCTGGAGCGGCTCATGGCCCGCACCGCGGCGGGGGTGGCCTCGCCCCGCGACCTGGCCGCCCTGGGCCGCGGCCTCTCGCTGGTGCCCGCCCTGCAGGAGGCCCTGGACTGCGACCTGGAGCGGGTGCCCAGGGGCTGTCGCGCCCTCCTGGAGGAGATGCTCGCCCGCCTGTCGCCCTGCCAGGAGGTGGCCGACCTCATCGCCCGCGCCATCGCCGACGACCCCTCGGGCTCCTTCGAGGAGGGGGGCATCATCCGCCCCGGCTTCTCGCAGGAGCTGGACGAGCTGCGGGAGCTGCAGCGGGACGCCCGGCGGCTGCTGGCCCAACTGGAGGCGCGGGAGCGGGAGCGCACCGGCATCCGCTCCCTGAAGGTCGGCTACAACAAGGTCTTCGGCTACTACATCGAGGTCACCAGGGCCAACCTGCACCTGGTGCCGTCCGACTACGAGCGCCGCCAGACCCTCACCGAGGCCGAGCGCTTCGTGACGCCGGAGCTAAAGGACTTGGAATACCGCATCCTGCACGCCCGCGAGCGACAGGAGGCCCTGGAGCGGGAACTGTTCCGGCAGGTATGCGCCCAGGTGTCGGCCTGGACGGGGCGGGTGCTCTCCCTGGCCCGGGCGGTGGCGGAGGTGGACGTCTACTGCGCCCTGGCCGAGGCCGCCGCCCGCTACGGCTACGTCCGTCCCCAGGTGGACGACGGCGACGAGATACGCATCCGCGACGGCCGGCATCCGGTGGTGGAGCGGATGCTGCCTGAAGGGGCCTTCGTCCCCAACGACACGTACCTGTCGCGGGACGGCTGCCAGATCATGCTCCTCACCGGCCCCAACATGGCCGGCAAGTCCACCTACCTGCGGCAGGTGGCCCTCATCGTCCTCATGGCCCAGGTGGGCTCCTTCGTCCCCGCCCGCGAGGCCCGCATCGGGGTGGTGGACCGCATCTTCACCCGCATCGGCGCCAGCGACGACATCGCCGGCGGCCGCTCCACCTTCATGGTGGAGATGGTGGAGACGGCGGCCATGCTGCACGGCGCCACCCCGCGCTCGCTGCTCCTCTTCGACGAGATCGGCCGCGGCACTTCCACCTACGACGGCATGGCCATCGCCCGGGCGGTGGTGGAGTTCCTGCACAACCGCCCCGAGGTGGCGGCCAAGACCCTCTTCGCCACCCACTACCACGAGCTGGTGGACCTGGCCGCCTTCCTGCCGCGGGTACGCAACTATCACGTGGCCGTGGCCGAGGAGGGCGGACGTATCGTCTTCCTGCACCGGGTGCTGCCCGGCGGCGCCGACCGCTCCTACGGGGTGCAGGTGGCCGAGCTGGCCGGCCTGCCCCGGCCGGTGGTGGCCCGCGCCCAGGAACTCCTGCAGGAGATGGAGCGGCGGGACGCCTCGCCCCCCTCCCGTCGGCGCCGCCGCGGCGAGGCGGCGGTGCAGCTGCCGCTGGCCGCCGACGGCCTGGGGCTGCTGCAGGAGCTGGCCGCGCTCGACGTGGACTCCCTCACGCCCCTGGAGGCCATCACCCGGCTCTACGAGCTGCGTCAGCGGGCGCGCGAGGGGCTGGGGCTGACGGGCACGCCCCCGTCGCGCCCTGGCGTATAATAAGGCAAACGCTAAGGTAGCACAGGCAGGGGAGGGCGACATGACGCGGCTGCGCATCCCGGCAGGCCCCGAAGAGGTCACGGCCGACTGGCTCACGCACGCCCTGCACGAGGGCGGCGTCCTGCAGCGGGCGCGGGTGACGGGCTTCGAGACGGAGACCATCAGCGAAGGGGTGGGGCTCATCGGCCAGGTGCTGCGCATCAGGCCCCGCTACGACCAGCCCGAGGAGGGTGCCCCCGCCTCGCTGGTGGCCAAGTTCCCCGCCGCCGTGCCCGAGAACCGTTACATCGGCCACCTGTTCCGCTTCTACGAGCGCGAGATCCGCTTCTACGAGACCCTGGCCGGGCGGGTGGGCATCGCCACGCCCCGACGCTACTACAGCGCCATGGACCTGGAGCGGGGCGATTACGTGCTGCTGCTCGAGGACCTGGCCCCCGGCCGTCGCCTGGGCGACCAGGTGGGCTCCTGCAGCCTGGCCGAGGCGGAGCTGGCGGTGCGGGAGGCGGCCCGCCTCCACGCCACCTGGTGGCAGAACCCCCGCCTGGACGAGCTGGAATGGATGCCCTACGTCAACGACCCGGTGAACAAGGCCGCCCAGGAGCAGTTCGTGCAGTCGTGGGAGCCGTTCCGGGAGCGCTTCGCCGACCGACTCCCCTCCTGGCTGCCCGATGCCGCCCGCAAGCTGGGCGAGAACATCGAGGCCATCCTGGACTCCTTCACCGAGCCGCCCCGCACCGTCCTGCACGGCGACTACCGGCTGGACAACATGTTCTTCAGCGAGGAGGGCGGCCGGCCCACGCTGGCGGTCATAGACTGGCAGATCACCTGTCGCGGCCGGGCCACCTTCGACGTGGCCTACTTCACCTGCACCAGCCTGGACGTGGGCCTGCGGCGGCGCCACGGCCTCGACCTGCTGCGCCTCTACCACCGCACCCTGCAGGAGCACGGGGTGCGCGACTACAGCTTCGAGCAGTGCCTGCAGGAGTTCCGGGTAGGTGCCTTCTTCTGCCTGGTCTACGCCGTCATCGCCGGCGGCAGCCTCGACTGGGCCAACGAGCGCGGGGCTGCCCTGGCCATGGCCATGGTGGAGCGCACCGTCACGGCCATCGCCGAGCTGGAGGCGGCCGATGCCATCTAGGGCGGGCGGTCGCTAGCCGATGCCCATCCGTGTGCTGGCGCCGGAGGTGGTGGCGCGCATCGCCGCCGGCGAGGTGGTCGAGCGCCCGGCCTCGGCCGTCAAGGAGCTGATCGAGAACGCCCTGGACGCCGGGGCGCGCCGCATCGCCGTCGAGATCAGGGGCGGCGGCCTGGAGCTGGTGCGGGTCAGCGACGACGGCTGCGGCATCCCCGCCGAGGAGCTGGAGCTGGCCTTCGCCCGCCACGCCACCAGCAAGCTTTCGGGCCCCGCCGACCTGCAGCGCATCGTCACCCTGGGCTTCCGGGGCGAGGCGCTCCCCTCCATCGCCGCCGTGGCCGACGTGGAGATGGCCTCGCGCCCCGCCGGGGCCGAGGTGGGCACCTGGCTGCGCCTGGAAGGGGGGCGACCGGTGGCACGAGGGCAGCGGGGCATGGCCCCGGGCACGGTGGTGACCGTCTGGCGCCTCTTCGCCCGCCACCCGGCGCGACGCAAGTTCCTGCGTTCCCCCGCCAGCGAGGGGGGACTCATCGCCCAGGTAGTGTCCCATTACGCCCTGGCCTATCCCGAGGTGCGCTTCCAGCTGCTGGCCGACGGTCGCAGCGTCCTGGCCACGCCGGGCAGCGGCGACCTGCGCGATGCCGTCGCCGCCGTCTACGGGGCGCAGGTGGCGGCCGCCCTCCTGCCCCTGTGCTGGCGACAGGAGGGGGCGGAGGTGGCCGGGCTGGTGTCGCCGCCCCACCTGGCCCGGGCCAGCCGCGCCTATCAGAGCTTCTTCGTCAACCGGCGCTGGGTGCAGAACCGGCGCCTCTCCTTCGCCCTGGCCGAGGCCTACCAGGGGCTGCTGCCCAGCGGCCGCCATCCCCTGGCGGTGGTGGACATCCGCCTGCCGCCGGAGGCGGTGGACGTGAACGTGCACCCGGCCAAGAGCGAGGTGCGCTTCCAGGACGAGCACGCCGTCCTATCGGCCCTGGCCCGGGGGGTGCGGGCCGCCCTGCTGGAGGGGTCGCCCGTGCCCAGGTCGCCCGCGGCGGCGCCGCCCGCCCCACCGCCCTCGGAGACGCCGCCACCCCGCGCCCTGTGGGAGCCACCGACGACGGCTCCGGCCCGGTCGCCCACCCCCCGCCGCGCCCTGCCCCTGCTGCGGGTGGTGGGGCAGGTGGCCAGCCTCTACATCGTCGCCGAGGGGCCCGACGGCATGTATCTCATAGACCAGCACGCCGCCCACGAGCGGGTGCTTTACGAAGAGGTGCTGGCGCGACGCCAGAGAAGCGAGCCTGTCTCCCAGGGGCTGCTGGCGCCAGTGCCGGTGGAGCTTTCGCCGGCACAGGAGGCGCTGCTCAGGGAGGCCCGCGAATCGCTGGAGGTCAATGGCTTTCGGCTGGAGCCCTTCGGCCAGCGGGGCTACCTGCTGAGGGCAGTGCCTGCCCTGCTGGGGAAGGAGGAGCCGACGGCGGCCCTCCTGGCCGTCCTCGACCGCATGGCCCAGGACAGTCCGCCCGAAGGCGTGGACCGGGTGGCGGCGGCGGTGGCCTGCCATGCTGCCGTCCGCGCCGGCAAGGCCCTCTCGCCCGAAGAGATGCGCGAACTGGTGCGACGGCTGGAGGAGGCGCAGGTGCCCCACACCTGCCCCCACGGTCGGCCGACGATGCTCCAGCTCAGCGCCGAGGAGCTGGCCAGGGGCTTCGGGCGCCGCTAGAGGGGACGCGGACGGTAGCGGACGCCCTCCCCCAGCTCCACCACCAGCACCTGACCGGTGCGGGCGGGCGAGCCCGAGTAGGCGGCCACCACCCCGCCGACGCTCACGTCGGCGGGCAGGTCCCAGTGCCCCAGGGCCACGTAGTCGCGGCCGGTGGCGCCGATGTCCTCTGGAAAGATCAGGTAGCTGCGGCCCAGGTCGCGGCTGTCGCGCACGTAGTGGCCGTGGGCCATGGCCACCTGCCAGCGCTCCGGGCCGCGGGGCGGCAGGTCGCAGAGGGGGCGACAGTCGCTGTAGTCCACATGGGCGCGACCCCACACGGCCAGGTCGGCCTGGGGCAGGCGCACCGTCTCCCCCTGGGGCGAGCGCACCACGTGAACGTTCTCGGCACCGGCGCAGGCCCGCTCCAGCCGCCGGTAGACCGAATCGGGCGTGTAGCAGTCGTGGTTGCCGGGCAGGAAGATGGCCGGGCGCCCCCAGGCCACCAGCAGGCGCGCCACCGCCGCCACCAGGTCGTCGCCCACGCGGTTGCTGTCAAAGATGTCGCCCACCAGCAGCAGGGCGTAGGCGTCCTCGTCGCTGGCCGCCGAGAGCACCCGCTCCAGGAGGGGCAGGCCGTGGTCGCCGTCGCGACCGTGCCAGGACCCATACATGGCCCCCAGGTGCAGGTCGGAGGTATGGACCAGGCGCAGACGCTCCCTCGCCGCCATCTCAGGACGCCTCCAGGGACTCGGCCAGATAGGGCGGGAGGGCCATGGACGCCAGATAGACCTCGTAGGAGAGATAGCGGGGTGCCCCCTCCACCTCCTGCAGGCGCCGCTGGAAGGCCGCCCGCCCCAGCCGCCGCAGCGGCCGCTGGGAGGCGAGCAGGAAGGCGTAGAGGCCCGCCTGATAGGACGGAACCATGGCCGTGTGCAGCCGCACGTGGGGGAAGACCCGCGACAGGGTAGCCCGCAGGTGGCGCACCCAGTCGGCCTGATAGGTCAAGGAGCCGCTCTGCACCGAGACCACCCCCCGCGGGCGCAGGGCGCGGCGAACGTCCTCGAAGAAGGGGACGGAGTAGAGGGGGTTGGCAGGGCCGTCGCTGGTGGGGTCTGTCAGGTCAACGATAACCACGTCGAAGCGACGGCGGAAGCGCTTCGCCCACTCCAGCCCGTCGCCGATGATGACCCGCGCCCGGGGGTCGTCGAAGGCCCCCTGCGAGATGGAGGGCAGGAAGCGACGGCTGACGGCGATGACCCGCTCGTCCAGGTCCACCACCGTCGCCCGGCGCAGGGAGCGCAGGCGCAACACCTGGCGCAGGGCACCCCCGTCGCCACCGCCGATGATGAGGGCCTCCCGGGGGCGGCCCACCTGCAGGCAGGGCAGGAGGGCCACCATCTCGTGGTAGACGAACTCGTCGGCCTCGGCCGTCTGGACGATGCCGTCCAGGAGCAGCGCCCGGCCGAAGCTCCCCAGGTCGAAGACCTGTATGTGTTGGTAGGGCGAACGCTCGTCGTGGAGCACCCGGTGCACGCGCACCTGGGTGCGCAGGTTCTGGTCCCAGTAGGGGGGAAGGGACTCGGTGAACCAGAAGGGCTCCTGGCCCGCCCCTTCCTCAGGCCGGGGGGCCGCTTCCCGGGCCACGCCGGACCTCCTGCACGGCCATGCGCCGGGCGCCCACCGCCTCCTTCAGCAGCTCCAGCCCCCGGTAGGGGTCCATGCTGGGGCCGCAGGTGAAGATGTCCACGGCGGCGTAGCCCAGCTCCGGCCAGGTGTGGATGGACATGTGGGACTCGCCCAGGAGGGCCACCGCCGACACGCCGTGGGGCTTGAAGGCGTGGGACTTGATGCCCAGAAGGGTGCCCCCGGCAGCCCTGACGGCCTGGGCCAGGGCCCGCACCAGGTAGCGGCGACGGTTCAGGGCCTGCCGGTCGCAATCCCACAGCTCGCAGAGCAGGTGGATCCCCAGGGCCAGGACGGCCGCCTCGCGCTCCTGGTATGTGACCTGTGCCAGCCTCTCCATCTCCCCTATTCCAGCTCCAGTTCTCGTTTCAACTGCCGGACGCCTTCCACCATCACCCGCAGCTTGCCCTCGGCCTCCTCGGGCGTGCGGGTCTTGAGCCCGCAGTCGGGCAGCACCCACACCTGCTGCGGGGGCAAAAGCTTCAGCACCAGCCGCAACCCTTCCACCACCTCCTCCACCGACTCGACCTTATGGTTGTGGACATCGGTGACGCCCACCCCCAGCACCTTGTCGGCCGGCCAGGGGTGCTCCTCCAGCAGCTTCAGATACTGGTAGTTGGTGTTCTTGAAGGCCAGGTGGATCTGCTTCACGGGCAACCGCAGCACGCCCGGGTAGATCTTCTCGATGGGGCCGTAGCAGATGTGGGTGTGGAACTCGCAGTCTATGCCCTCTACCACGCGGCGGAAGGCCTCCACCGCCAGGTCGAAGTCCTCCTCGGGGCGGGTGTGGATGGCCGGCTCGTCTATCTGGATGTAGCGGCAGCCGGCGGCCACCAGCGCCTTCACCTCCTCGCGGATGACCAGGGCCATGTCCATCACCGCCGCCTCGCGGGTGGGGTAGTGCTCGTTGAAGGACCACTCCACCATGGTGTAGGGGCCGGTGAGCATCCCCTTCACCGGGCGGTCGGTGAGGGACTGGGTGTAGCGCCACATGTCCACCGTCATGGGGCCGGGCCAGCGCAGCTTGCCGGCGATGATGGGCTTGTGGTAGTAGCGGTTGCCATAGGAGCGCACCAGCCCCCCCAGCCGCATCCCCTCGATGACGACGCCCCCGGGTTCGCCGGCGAAGAAGGCCACCATGTCGCCCCGCTCCTGCTCGCCGTGCACCAGCACGTCCAGGCCCACCCGCTCCTGCACGCGCACCCAGTATTCGGTGGCCTGGCGCTCCAGTCGGCGCAGCTCCGCCACCTCCAGCTTCCCCTGGGCGAAGGCGTTGCGCGCCCGCACCAGGTAGTCGGGCTTGGGGTAGGAGCCCACGGCGCTGGTGATGAGGGCACCCTGCATCTCAGGCCTCCACTCCCAACTGCTGGCGGGCCGCCCGGGCGCCCTCCGCCAGCCGCTGCAGCTTGGCCTGGGCCACCTCCCGCGGCAGGTATTCCAGGCCGCAACTGGGGTTCAGGTAGAGGCGGTCGGGCGGGACGATGCGGGAGAGGTGCCGCACCGCTGCTACGATCTCCTCCACCTGCTCCATGCGGGTGTTGCGACCGTCCACGATGCCCGCCGCCAGCTTCCTGTCGGCGGGGAAGGGGTGCTGGCCCAGCACCTGCCAGTTGCGGGGCTGGGAGACCAGGTCCACGCCGAAGGTGGTCACGGGCAGCTCCAGCACCTGCGGGTAGATACGCTCGATGCTGCCGAACCAGGTGTAGAGGGCGGTCTCGCAGGCGACGCCGGCGAGCATGGTCGCCAGGGCACGGCGCAGCAACGGCAGGTCTTCCGGGTGCCAGAGGATGAGGGGCTCGCTTATCTGGACGATGGGGGCGCCCGCCTCGGCCAGGGCCTTCACCTCGGGCGCCAGGGCCTCGGCCAGGGCCATCACCAGCCGCTCGTGGCTGCCGTAGCTCTCGTCCTGGGAGAGGCGGGCCAGGGTCACCGGCCCGGTGACGATGGCCTTCACCGGGCGGGGGCTGTGCTCCTGGGCGAAGCGCCAGTCGCGCACCAGGAAGGGCTCGCCCGGGTGACGCACCTGGCCGCGGACGACGGGCTGGCGGAAGTAGGTGTTGGTGTCCAGGTAGCGGACGAGGCCGTTGATGGCGAAGCCGTGCAGGCGACGGGCGATGTAGGTCTGGTCGTCCTCCCAGCGTATCTGCCCGTCGCTGACGATATCTATGCCGGCCTCGACCTGCTCCTGGATGACCTCGATGGTCACCTCGTCTTCGATCCTCGCCAGCTCTTCGCGGGAGATCTCGCCCCGCTCGTAGCGGGCGATGGCCTGGCGCAGTCGGGCCGGCCTGGGGCGGTTGGGTATCTTCGGGTAGTGTCCTACGACCGTCGTCAGCATCTGACCGCTTCCGTTGGGGAAGGCTGGCTTCCCCAGACTAAGGGCCCTGTCTCTCCTCCTCCTGCTGGGCGCGACGCAGGCGCTCCAGTTCGGCCTCCACCTCTCGCAGCTCCTGCTCCAGGTCCTGGCGCATCTGCTGCAGGTCCTGGCGGTAGCCCTCCAGCCACTGCCGGTATTCCTGGAGGCGGGGGAAGGGCCAGGGGCGGTGCCAGGGGCCGCGGCGATGCCAGGGCCCGGGCCCGCGGAAGCCGCCCATCCAGAAGCCGAAGGGGGCGTAGAAGCCGAACCGGAACCAGCGCCTGTGCATTGGCCCGTCCCGTTTTTACACAGAGAAAGGGCCGAGCCCGACCTCGGAAGGCTTCGACCCCCTCTTCTGCTGTCTCGAGAGCAAAGAGTAGTCTAGCACGGGCACCCCGGGGGGTCAACCGTCCCGGGTATGAATACCGTAAAAGGGCACAGCCGACGCGCGGTGGCCGCGGGCGGTCAGGGCCGCACGCGCACCTTCTGGGCCACCTTCAGGCCCAGGGGCACCGTCTGCCCGTCCGACTCCACCACCATCAGGTCGCTGGCGGGCACCACCTCCCGCACCACCACCCGCCGGCCGGGCATGATACGGCCCCGCTCCAGATAGCGCAGCAGGTCCAGGTCCTCCTCCAGCTCCTCGGAGATGAACTCGATGGTCGCCTCCTGCCCCGGCGCCAGCGAGGAGAGGGGCACCAGGTCGGGGGGCAGGGCAGCGCCCGAGCCGGGGATGGGGCTGCCATGGGGACAGGTGGTGGGGTTGCCCAGCAGGGCGACGATGCGCTGCTCCAGCCTGGGGGTGAGGGCGTGCTCGAAGAGGTGCGCCTCCTCGTGGCAGTCGGCCCAGCCCAGGCCCAGGATGTCGGTCAGGAAGCGCTCGGCCAGGCGGTGGCGGCGGACGATGTTCTCGGCCAGGCGCTGGCCCTTCTCGGTGAGGTGGATGGTCTTCTTGCGGTCGAGGGTCACCAGGCCGTCGCGCAGCATGCGCCGCACCGTGGCCCAGGCGGTGGGCGGGGCGACGCGCATGCGCCGGGCCAGGCGGGCCGAGAAGACCTCCTCCCCCTCCCCCTGCAGGCTGTAGATGGCATGCAGGTAGTCCTCTACCGTGGGCGTGGGCGTCTCGCTGCCGACTCTCGGCGCCATGGCTAACTCACCCCCTGGCCATCATACGAATGCAGCATGAGGGCGTCAAGCTAATTTCCCTTCTCGCCGTCGCCTCACGACCCGGCGCGCCGGGAGGCGGCCGCCACCAGGCGCGGGGCCATCCGGGGCGAGTGGCCGAAGTGGAGGTGCACGTAGCTGGCCCAGACGCTACCCACGCGGAACCCCTCCAGTCGCCCGGGCTGGTCCAGCACCTCGTAGGCGGCGGGCGCCTCCTCCAGCGTCTCCAGGAGGGAGTAGTGGAACTCGTGGCCCCGCGCCTCCTCCCCCTCGGCCAGGACGGGGCCGTCGGCCAGCGCCCGCACGCGACGGTATCCCAGATGCAGGCGCGCGCCGGCCATGCTGGTGCGGAGGGGCAGCAGGCCGGCCATGGGGTGGGCGCGGCCGTCGGCGTCCACCAGCTCGCGCCCCAGGAACATGAGGCCGCCGCACTCGGCGTAGACGGGCAGTCCGCGGCGGACGGCCTGCCGCAGCGCCGCCAGGAAGGGGGCGTTCTCGGACAGCTCGCGGGCGTAGAGCTCGGGGAAGCCGCCGCCCAGATAGAGGGCGCCGCAGCCCTCAGGCAGGGAGGCGTCCTCCAGGGGGCTCACGGGCACCACCTCAGCGCCCCAGGCCGACAGCAGGTCGAGGGCGTCCTGGTAATAGAAGCTGAAGGCGCGGTCGCGGGCCACCGCCACCACCGCCCGCCGGGGCAGCGGCTCCGGCGGGAAGAGGACGGGCGCCACGGCGGGCGGGTCGGGCGCCTCGGCCAGGCGCAGCAGCAGGTCCAGGTCCACCGTCTCCTCCACCTGGGCGGCCAGGCGGTCGAAGAACTCGCCGGCCACGGGGCCTTCCACCTCCGGCACCAGCCCCAGGTGGCGCTCGGGCAGGCGCAGGTCGTCGCGGCGGGGCAGATAGCCCACCACCGGCAGCCCCACCGCCTGCTCGATGGGCCGACGGCAGTAGTCCAGGTGCCGGGGACTGCCGATGCCGTTCAGCAGCACGCCCACGAGGCGCACCTGCGGATCGAACTGCCGGAAGCCCAGGACGGTGGCGGCGATGCTGCGGGCCACCTTGCGGGCGTCGGCCACCAGCAGCACGGGCAGGCCCAGCAATCGGGCCACCTCGGCCGTGCTGCCCTCGTCCGAGTCGGGCGAGGAGCCGTCGAAGAGGCCCATCACCCCCTCCACCACGGCCACGTCGCAGCCGCGCACCGCCCGCGCGAACAGCTCCAGCAGGTGTCGGTGGGGGAGCATCCAGGAGTCCAGGTTGCGGGAGGGGACACCGCAGGCAGCACGATGGTAGGTGGGGTCTATGTAGTCGGGGCCGACCTTGAAGGGCTGGACGCGCAGGCCGCGGCGGGCCAGGGCGGCCATGATGCCCACGGCAGCGGTGGTCTTGCCCACCCCGCTGGCCACCCCCGCCACCACGATGCCCTTCATGGCTCAGTATTCCAGGCCGGGCTGCGCCCGCACGCCCTGCCTGTAGGGGTGCTTGACCTCCCGCATCTCCGTCACCAGGTCGGCGAAGTCCACCAGCTCCTGGGGGGCGTTGCGGCCGGTAAGCACCACGTGCACGTGGGGCGGACGGGACGAGAGCGCCTCGATGACCTCCCCCACGTCCAGCCAGCCGTAGCGGATGGGGTAGGTGATCTCGTCCAGCACGACGATGTCGTATTCGCCCGAATGGAGGCGGCGGACGGCCTCCTGCCAGCAGGCGCGGGCCATGGCCCGGTCCTCTTCCAGGTCTTTGGAGAGCCAGGTGAACCCCCGGCCCATGGGCACGACCTCGATGCCCATGCGCTCGGCCGCCCGGTGCTCGCCGTAGCGGTGGTGGGAGGCCTTGATGAACTGGAGCATCACCACCCGCATGTCGCGGCCCCAGGCGCGCATGAGGATACCCAGGGCGGCGGTGGTCTTACCCTTGCCGTTGCCGGTGTTCAGGAGCACCAGCCCGCGCCTGGCCCTAGCCCCGCCCATGCCCTCCCTCCTCCGCCCGCGGGAAGAAGAGCACCGTCAGGTCGCCGAAGTCCTCGCGGCTGGCCAGTTCGCCCAGCGTCAGGGGCACCTGCCGCTCGCCGTCCAGGGTGAGGCGCTCCAGCACCACCGCCGGCCGCGAGGGGTCGAACCCTTCCGCCAGCAGCCGCCGGGCGACCCCGGCGGGCATGAGCTCGTAGGGCCGGGGGAAGGCGAAGACGTGTCGCTGCCCTCCCCTCAGCGCCTCCACCAGCTCGACGAAGGCGTCCTCGCTGCCCTGGCGCCGGTGCAGACTGACGAAGATGGCCTCCTCCAAAGCGACGCCGACGCGGGCGCAGGCGACGGCCAGGGAGCTCACGCCCGGCACCACCTCCACGCAGGGGTAGGCGCGGCGCACCCTGGCTATGAGCTCTCCGGCCGAGACCGACGGGTCGCCCCAGGCGCAGACGACGCAGCGCTTGCCCTCCCGCGCCGCCGCGGCCAGCCGCGCCAGCCCCTCCTCCTGGTCGCGGTAGGTGAGGACGACCAGCTCGCCCCGCACGTGGGGGCGCACCACCGCCAGCACGGTGGCGAAGCCTGCCACCAGGTCGGCCTCCTGCAGCAGGCGGAGGGCCTTCAGGGTCAGGAAGTCGGGGTCGCCCGGCCCCACGCCCACCAGGTGCAGTGGCCTCATGCCTGCCCCTCCCCTCGGTAGCCGCGGGGCGTCAGCAGCAGGCCGTCGCGGGCCAGGGTGCGCGAGCTGCCCACGATGACGGTGCTCTCCATGTCCACAGTCGTCTCGTCCAGGTCGCCCAGGGTGACGATGGTCACCGCCTGGCCGGGCCGGAAGGCGCGGCGCACCACCCCCACGGGCGTAGCGGGGTGGCGGTGACGCAGCAGGATGCGCCGGGCCTGCCCCAGCTGCCAGGGGCGCCCGCGGCTGCGGGGGTTGTAGAGGACGACCACGAAGTCGGCGGCGGCGGCCGCCTCCAGCCGCCGCTGGATGACCTCCCAGGGCGTGAGCAGGTCGCTCAGGCTGACGACGGCGAAGTCGTGGCCCAGTGGCGCCCCCAGCAGGGCAGCGCAGGCGACCAGGGCGGGGACGCCCGGCACCACCTGCAGTCGGGGACGCTCGGCGCGGGGCAGGGCCAGCCAGGCGGCCAGGGCAGGCGAGGCCATGCCGTAAATGCCCGCGTCGCCGCTGGAGACCAGGGCCACCCGCTCCCCGGCCCGCGCCAGGGCCACCGCCCGCTCCGCCCGCTCCACCTCCTGCCCCAGGTCGTAGGCGAGGACGCTCTTGCCCGCCAGTAGCGGCGAGACCATGTCCAGATAGGCCCGGTAGCCCACCACCGTCGTCGCCTCCGCCAGGGCGCGACGGGCCAGAGGGGCCAGCAGCGCCTCGTCGCCCGGGCCGATGCCGACGATGCTGAGGGAACCGCTCACGCGTCCTCCTCCCGCCGCCGGGCGACGGCCACCGTCACGCGGCCGTTCTTGGCCCGCGGCACCAGCAGCGTCTCGGCGCCGGCGGCGGCCAGGGCCGACGCCTCGGAGACGGAAGGCAGGCCCAGCAGCCGCTCCGAGGCCGAGGGCGACACCCGCCCGGCCAGCCGCCGCAGGGCAGCGGGCGGTAGCGGCACCAGGGGGACGTCCAGCAGGGCCGCCGCCTCCCGCAGGCCGGGCTCTTCGGCCTTGCTGGCCACAGTGGCCAGGGAGTGCAGGGACAGGGGCGAGAGGCCGTTCTCCCGCAGCGTCTGCCGCACGAAGGCGGCCACCTCCGCCCCGCCCACGCCCCGCCGGCAGCCCACGCCCGCCACCAGCGTGCGGGGACGATAGACGATGGTCGGCAGCTCGCTCAGGGCACCCTCGGGCAGCAGCCGCTCGCTGACGACGATGCAGGCGACCGCCCGCTCCCGCGCCTCCGCCAGGGACGAGACCTCCACCAGGCCGGGCGGCACCCCCTCCCACGGCCGTCGCCCCGAGTCCTGGTAGAAGGCCACCGGCCCGCCGTTGACGAGGGCGGCGGCTACGGCCGTCAGGTGCTCCTCGCCCTCCAGTCGCCAGCCCCACTCGTCGCCCAGCAGGTCCAGGGCGGGGAGGCCGAGGGCAGCGCTGGCCGAGGTGAGCACCGGCGTGGCTCCCAGGGCGACGGCCACCTCCTGCGCCAGGGCCTCGCCGCCACCCCGGTGCCCCGACAGCAGGCAGACGGCGAAGCGCCCCGCCTCGTCCACCGTGACCACCGCCGGGTCGCGGGACTTGGCCGACAGCAGGGGCGCCAGCAGGCGCACCGCCACTCCCACGGCCACGAACAGCACCAGCGACGGGTAGCGGGCGAAGAGGTCGGCCAGCACCGGGCGCAGGGGCAACGCGAAGGCGCGACAGGGCGCGCCCGCCTCCGCCGCCCAGCGCTGCTCGACATAAAGCTCGACGCCCTCCAGGCGGCCGGCCAGGGACGCGGCCATCTGTGCCCCCCGTCGGGTGATGGCCACGGCGGCGATGGGCCGGCGCGCCCGCTGCCCGCTCATCCCTTCCGGCCGCGACGGAACATGTGGCTGAAGGTCGGGTCGTAGAGGCGGGAGGTCGGCCCCCGGGGGCCCTTCAGGGCCGGGTCGAGGGCCTTCCCCACTAGCACGACGGCCTGCCTGGTGATGCCCGCCTCCCGCGCCAGGCTGGGGATGTCGGCCAGGGCGCCCCGCAGCACCCGTTCGTCGGGCCACGACGCCCGGTAGACGATGGCCGCCGGCGTCTCGGGCCCGTAACCCCCCTCCAGGAGCGCCTGCACCGCCTCCCGCAGCCTGGCCGCCGACAGGAAGAGGGCCAGGGTAGCGCCATGGCGGGCCAGGGCACGCAGGTCCTCCCCTGCGGGCATGGGCGTGCGTCCGGGCGCCCGGGTGACGATGACCGTCTGCGAGACGCCGGGGGCGGTCAGCTCCACCTTCAGGGCGGCAGCGGCGGCGAAGAGGGAGCTGACGCCGGGGACGACCTCGTATTCGATGCCCGCTTCCTCCAGCACCCGCATCTCCTCCAGCAGCGCACCGTAGAGGGACGGGTCGCCGCTGTGCAGACGCGCCACCGTCCTCCCCTCGGCAGCCGCCTCAGTCATCAGGCGGGCGATCTCCTCCCGAGTCAGGGAGGCGCTGCCGTGCAGGCGGGCATCGGGGCGGCAGAGGGAGACCACATCCGGCGAGATGAGGGAATCGGCCCAGATGACCACGTCCGCCTGGCCCAGGACGCGCACCGCCCGCACCGTCAGCAGGTCGGGGTCGCCCGGCCCGGCGCCCACGAAGTAGACCTTGCCCCTCACGGCACCCTCCGCACGATGAGCAGCGAGAAGTAGTCGCGCACGCGGCCATCGAGGGCGGCGGCGCCCCGCAGGACCTCCTCCTGGGGAGTGGTGGCGCGGCGCACCAGCACCGCGTTCTCCACCAGGCCCCGCGCCGCCAGTTCCCGCTGCACCACCTCCAGCACCCGGTTCACCTTCACCAGCACCAGGGCGTCGCTGGCGTCCAGGGCCGGCCCGATGGCGTCGGGGTGATACAGGCCCGGCAGCACGGCGATGCGCTCCCTGCCCGCCGCCAGGGGGACGCCCGCCCGCGCCGCCGCCGCCGTCACCGACGACACCCCCGGCACCACCTCCAGCGGCACCTGCGGGTGGTGGCGGCGCAGGTGCTCGTAGACATAGACGAAGGTGCTGTAGAGGAAGGGGTCGCCCTCGGTGAGGAAGGCGCAGTCCTGCCCCTCGGCCAGGCGCTCCAGCACCTGCCCCAGCGCCCCCTGCCAGGTGTCGGTGCTGTGGGGCTGCGACATGGAGAAGGGGAAGGGCACCAGCTCCTTCCCCTCCAGGGGCACGGCGCCGGCGGCGATGGCCAGGGCCATGCTCCCCTCGCCGGAGGTGGAGCGGGGATAGCAGACCACCGGCACCTGCCGCAGAATGCGGGCGGCCTTCAGCGTCAGCAGCTCCGGGTCGCCCGGGCCAACGCCGATGCCGTAGAAGCGGCCCCAGCCCTGGCTCATGGCTCCCCCTCCCTCCAGGCAGCGACGACGAAGACGGGGTTCAGGGCCTCGAAGCCCGTCAGGCCGCCCAGCTCCCGTGAGCGCGCTACCTGCACCGCCGTCACCTGCCAGCGCAGGCCCAGGCAGACGAGGGCCGCCCGTGCCCGCTCCAGGTTCTCCAGGGTGGCCAGGTCGGCCACGATGCGCCCTCCCGGTCGCAGGCGGCGGGCGGCGCAGCCCAGGATCTCGGCCAGGCGGCCACCGCTCCCGCCCACGAAGACGGCGTCGGGATCGGGGAGGCCTTCCAGGGCCTCGGGCGCCTCCCCTTCCACCACAGTCAGGTTGGGACGCGGGAAGCGGGCCACGTTGCGGCGCAGGGCAGCCAGCGCCTCGGGCCGTCGCTCCACCGCGTAGACGTGCCCCGCCCGCGCCACCAGCGCCGCCTCCAGCGACAGCGACCCGCTGCCCGCCCCCACGTCCCAGACGATGGCGTCGGGGCGCAGGCGCAGCTTGAACAGGGCCACCGCCCGCACCTCCTCCTTGGTCATCACCCCCGGCGGGTGCGACTCCAGCGCGTCGTCGGGCAGGCCCAGGAAGGGGCGCTCGCTCATGGCGCCTCCGCCCGCCCCAACAGGGCGCCTTCCTGGTCGAAGCAGAGGCACTCCACTACCAGCTTCCCGTCCACATAGGCCCAGGCCGCCTCGCACACCCTCCGGCAGAGGAGGTCGAAGTAGCCCGACAGGCCATGGGCCAGCACCAGCTCCTGGGCGTGGCGGGCGCTGGACGCCCTGCGCACGGCCTCCACCAGGTTCGCGGGGGCGCCCAAGGCCAGGGCCAGGCCGGCCAGGAAGTCGGTATCCACCTGGTTGCCGGCCACGTGGGTGACCATCTTTCCCTGGGCCACCTTGGACAGCTTGCCGATCATCCCCGCCAGGGTGACGCGACCGATGCCGCGCAGGACGGCCCGCTTCAGCCCGGGCCCGAAGAAGATGCCCGCCTCCACGAAGGCCATGTCGGGCAGGTGCGAGAGCAGCCGCCGCGCGAACTCCTCGCTCTGGGTGCCGGTGCTGAGGACGATGTGCTCGAGGCCGTTGGCGGCGGCCACGTCTATGGCCATCTCGACGCTGGCCCGCCAGGCGGCGGTGGAGTAGGGCACCACGATGCCGGTGGTGCCCAGGATGGATATGCCCCCCACGATCCCCAGGCGGGCGTTGGTGGTCTTGGCGGCGATCTTCTCGCCCTCGGGCACCCACACCTCCACCGTCAGGCCCCGCTGCGACGCAAGCGGCCCCAGCCCCTCCAGGACCGCCTCGACGATCATGCGCCGGGGCACGCGGGTGATGGCCGGCTCGCCCACCGGTATGCCCACCCCCGGCCGGGTGACGGTGCCCACCCCCGGCCCACCGCGGATGCGGACGCTGCCCGGCTCCTCGGCCCAGGTGACGGTGGCGCAGATCTCGGCGCCGTGGGTCACGTCGGGGTCGTCGCCGGCGTCCTTGATGACCGAACAGGTGGCCCGCCCGTTCTCCACCTCGGCGCGGTGGACGGCCAGGGTCGCCTCCTCGCCCACCGGCAGGCGCACCGTCACCAGCGCCGGCGGCCGACCGGTGGCCAGGGCGATGGCAGCGGCCTTGGCGGCGGCGGCGGCGCAGGTGCCGGTGGTGTAGCCGCGCCGCAGCCCCCGCCGCCTCACCTGGGGCATGGCTCCAGCACCTCCCGCACCCGCTCCCACAGCAGCGTCGTCAGGGCCTGGTCGCTGCCTATGGTGTCCAGCAGCAGTATACGGCGGTCGGGGTGGCGTTGCCGCAGCGCCTCGGTCGCCGGCAGCACGTCCTGGCGCAGGATCTTCCCCGGGAAGAGGAGGCAGGGGAAGACGGCCAGGGTCGGCGCCTCGGCCAGGAGCGCTTCGCCCTCGGTCAGCAGCGGCTCCGGCCCGGGGCCGGACTGGACGGCGGCCGCCCGGCAGGGACGGCCCAGTGTGCGGGCGACGGCCGCCGCCAGGTCCCGCGCCCAGCCCAGGTCGCCCCCGTCGTAGCGGGTGTATGCCTTCACCAGCAGCAGGCCCCAGGGGGCGGGCTGCCCCTCCAGGGCAGCGGCCACCCGGCGGGCCACCAGCGCCGTCAGCCCCGGGTGGCGGGCCAGGGGGCGCCCCACCCGCACGGACACCCCCGGCCAGCGGCGGGCCAGGCCCTCGGCCAGGGACACCGCCTCGCGCCAGTGCTGCCCCTCCCCCAGCAGCAGCGGCTGGACTACCAGGCTGTCGGCGCCCCGCGACAGCAGGTCGCAGGCGGCCTCGGCCAGCCCCGGCGAAAGGGACTCCAGGTAGGCCACGGCCACGGGCAGGCCGCCCAGGCGCCGCGAGAGCCCCTCGGCCAGCAGCGAGGCGCCCAGGGGCGTCTCGTCGCCGTGGCGGCTACCGTGGGCCAGGAGAACGACCCCCGGCCGTCTGCCCTTCGGGGGCGAAAGCGACGTGCAGGGGCCCAAAGGCACCTCCTATCACCAGCCAGAAGAGGGCCAGCCCGCCCGCCGACAGCGCCCGGAAGCGGGGCAGCAGGTCGGAAAGGCCGGCGGGCACCTCGTCGGCGGGGCCGGGCACCAGGAAGTAGAGGAGCGCGCAGACGCCGCCGTAGGCCAGGAGCGCCGCCGCCCGTCGCCACGGCGAGCCGCCCGCCCCGGCCAGTCGCCAGGCCGCCAGCAGCGCGGCCGCCGACAGGACGGTGAAGATCAGGTAGCCCGCCTGCCGCGAGCCGACCGTCGCCTCGTCGCCCACGCCCGGCGGGTTGGCCGGGAACTTGAGGAAGGGGAAGATGGCCACCGCCCACAGCGCCCCCAGTGCCAGGGCCAGGCCCTTCTGCCAGGGCTGGCGGCCGGGCAGGTGCCGCTCCAGCAGCGAGTAGGCCCCGGCGAAGATGAGCCCCCAGGAGACGCCGTAGAGCAGGAAGCCCCCGAACAGGCCCAGCCGCTGCACCGAGCGCGGGAAGACCTCCTGCACCGGCCCCAGGGCCGCCTCCCGGCCGATGGCCTCCTGCAGCACCGGTTCCGTGGCCAGGAAGTGGTAAAGGGCCACCAGCATTCCGGCCAGGGCGCCGGCGCCCAGGGCGGCCTTCATGTTCTGGGCCAGACCGGAGGGAGCCATGCCCTAGTGACAGGGGAACCCGGCCGTGTGGCGGGCGTCGTGGAACAGCTCGTGCAGCCAGTTGGAGCGCAGGGCCACCTCGCCCAGGAAGGCGCCCAGGGCTACCCCCTGGTCCATGCCCACCAGGTAGAGGCCCAGCAGCCCCAGCAGGATGGCGCCCCAGGCCAGCCAGGTCTCCGCCTGGGCCTCGCTCCACTCGCGCACCTGCGCCAGAAGCCTCATATCGCTCCTCCTTTCCCCGGCAGCCGGGGCCGCCCCGGCCGCCGAGCGGTGTGTTGCTCTCGGTCACTCCCCCTCTCGACGTGACCCCGGGCCTGGGCGCCCTTCGCCCTTCGCCCTGGCCTGGGCCAGCGCCAGCAGGGCGTTGACGATGGCGGCGGCGACGCCCCCGCCGCCGCGCGTCCCCTCGATGACGATGTGGGGCAGCGGGCGGCGCCGCAGCTCCTCCTTCGCCTCGGGCGCCAGCACCAGCCCTACCGGCACCCCCACCACCAGCGCCGGTCGCGCCAGCCCTTCGTCCACCAGGTCGAGGAGGGCCAGGAGGGCGGTGGGCGCCGTCCCCACCGCTGCCAGAGCGCCGTCCAGTCGCTCCCGCGACAGCAGCATGGCCGCCGCCGAGCGGGTGATGCCCCGGCGCGACGCCTCCTCCGCCGCCCCGGGGGCGTCGAGGGCACAGGCGAGGGGGCAGCCCAGCGCCTCGGCCGCCGCGCGGTCTATCCCCCACAGGGCCACATGGGAGTCGGCCACTATGGTCGCCCCCCTCGTGAGGGCCTCCACCGCCGCCTCCACGGCCCCTGGCGAGAAGCGCAGGAGCGAGGGCAGCGACGGGTCGCCCGTGGCCCGCAGCACCTGCACCGCCACCTCCCGCTCCGCCGCCGAGAGGGGCAGCGGCGGCAGCAGGGCGCGGGCTGCCTCCTCGCCTCGGCGGGCGATGTCGGCCGGCGACGCCCCGTAACGTTCCAGCAGGCCCATCGCTCACCTCAGCACCAGGCGGATGGCCCGCGCCAGCGCCCGCCCGTCGGCGTCGGTCACCGGCACGCGGGGGGCGCCCAGGGCGCGGGCCAGCCCCTCCGTAAGCCCCAGCGAGAAGGGGACGCCCCCCTCGGCGTCCAGCACCACCGCCTTGAAGCCGCGGCGGTGGATGGCTTCCGCCTCGGCGATGGCCTCGGCGTAGGGGTCGCCACCGTGCAGGGAGCGGTTGGCGCGGCCATCGGTGGCCAGCACCAGCAGGCAGGGGGCGCGGGGGTTGGCGCGCCGGTGCCGCTCCAGCAGCCAGGCGGCCCGCGCCAGCCCCGCCGCCAGGGGGGTGGCGCCGCCGGCGGGGACGGCGGCCAGCAGCCGGCGCGCCCGCTCCAGGCTGCCCGTGGGCGGCACCACCACCGCCGCGCCAGCGCCGCGGGCGCACACTAGCGCCACCCGGTCGCGGCGACGGTAGGCGTCGGCCAGCAGGTCGAGCAGGGCGCCCTTGACGGCGGCCAGGCGCCGGCGGGCGGCCATGGAGCCGCTGGCGTCCACCACGAAGGCCAGCAGCGCCCCCACCCGGCCCTCGCGCACCTTCACCCGCAAGTCGTCGGGGAGGAGGGCGACGCCGCCCTCCGGCCGACGGCGGGCACCGCGCCGGGCGGCGGCGCGCAGGGTGGCGTCCAGGGCCAGGTCGGTCGGACGGCCCTGCGGCAGCCTGGCCGACACGTAGCGCCCGCGACCGGGCAGGCCCGTCACCAGGGCGCGTCGGCCCAGCCGCGGCGAGAGGGGCGGCCCCTCCTCCCGCAATTGCAGCGAGGGCGCCCGGCCGGGCGCGGGAGGCATCGGGCGCTCGCCCGTCTGCCCCCTGGCCTCCTCCGGCGGGGGCGGGGCGGGCCCCTGCCCCGGGTCGCGGGGCGGCGGCGGGGGCGGGAAGGCGGGCGCAGGCCCCTCGGGCGGGCGGGCGCGGTGCAGCAGGGCCAGGGGTGCCACCGCCGCCACGTCCTCCTCGCCGGCCCGGTCGCGTCCCTGCAGGGCGGCATGGGCCAGGGCGGCCCGGTAGATGACGATGTCGGCCCTCATCCCCTCCACCCGGTGCGCCAGGCAGAGGCGGGCGATGCCCTCCAGCAGGCCGTCCTCGGCCGAGACCTGCGGCAGGAGGGACTGGGCCGCGGCCAGGCGACGACGCAGCGCCTCCTCCTCGTCCCGCCAGCGGGCGAGGAAGGCGGCGGGGTCGCGCTCGAACTCCAGGCGCCTGCGCACCACTTCCGCCCGCAGCGCAGGGTCGGCCAGCTCCTCCACCTCGGCCACCAGACCGAAGCGGTCCAGGAGCTGGGGGCGCACCTCTCCCTCCTCGGGGTTCATGGTCCCCACCAGCACGAAGCGGGCCTGATGGGAAAAGGAGACGCCCTCCCGCTCGACATAGTTCACGCCCATGGCAGCGGCGTCCAGCAGCACGTCCACCAAGTGATCGGGGAGCAGGTTCACCTCGTCTATGTAGAGGACGCCGCGGTGGGCCTGGGCCAGCAGCCCGGGCTGGAAGCGCCGCTCGCCCTCCTTCAGGGCGGCCTCGATGTCCAGGGTGCCGATGACCCGGTCTTCGGTGGCGCCCATTGGCAGGTCCACCAGTCGCGCCGGCCGCACCGTGGCCGGGGGCGGCGCGTCGCCCTGGCAGAGGCCGCAGAGGCCCTGGGGCGCCCGGGGGTGGCAGGAGAAGGGGCAGCCGTCCACCACCTCGATGGGGGGAAGGACCGCGGCCAACGCCCGCACCGCCGTGGACTTGGCCGTCCCCTTGTGCCCGCGGACGAGGACGCCCCCGACGCCCGGGTCCACCGCCGCCAGCAGCAGAGCCAGCTTCATCCGCTCCTGCCCGACGATGGCGGTGAAGGGGAAGACGGGTCCCCGCTCAGCGCCCATGGGCCTCCTCCAGCAGGGCGTCGGTCTCCAGGTAGACGCGACGCAGGGCGGCCAGCACCTCGGGCGGCGGCGCCTGCCACAGGCCCCGTCCTGCCGCCTCCAGCAGGCGGGCGGCGATGTCCCGCAGCGCCCAGGGGTTGCTGCGACGGAAGAACTCCTGCACCCGGGGGTCCAGGGCGTAGGCGCGGGCCACCTCGGCATACATCCAGTCGTCCACCACGCCGGCGGTGGCGTCGTAGCCGAAGAGGTAGTCCACGGTGGCAGCCAGCTCGAAGGCGCCCTTGTAGCCGTGGGCCATCATCGCCTCCAGCCACTTGGGGTTCACCACCCGCGTGCGGAAGACGCGCCGCGCTTCCTCGGCCAGGTCGCGCACCCGCGGCAGGGAGGGGTCGGACGAGTCGCCGAAGTAGGCCCGCGGGCGGCGGCCGGTGAGGGCCTTCACTGTGGCCACCATGCCGCCGTGATACTGCAGGTAGTCGTCGGAGTCGAAGATGTCGTGCTCGCGGTTGTCCTGGTTCTTGGCCGCCACGGCGATGCGGGCGAACTGCTCCCGGAACTCCAGCGGGGCGCTCTCGCCCTGGCTGCGACGGGAGTAGGCGTAGGAGCCCCAGGCGATGTAGATGCTGGCCAGGTCCTCCTCCGTGCGCCAGTTGCCCTCGTCCAGGGCGGCCAGGATGCCGGCGCCGTAGGTGCCGGGCTTGGAGCCGAAGATGCGGTAGAGGGCACGGTCCCGCGCCTCCTCCCGTCGCTGGCCGGAAGCCGTGCGCCGGGCCAGGTCCTGGCGATAGTGCCGGGCGACATAGTTCATCTCGTCGGGCTCGTCCAGGGTCGCCACCGTCTCGATGGCCTCGTCCAGCAGGGCGATGAGGTTGGGGAAGGCGTCGCGGAAGAAGCCCGAGATGCGCAGGGTGACGTCAATGCGCGGCCGCCCCAGCTCCTCCAGGGGAATCACCTCCAGGCCGACGACGCGGCCGTCCTCCTCCCGCCAGCGGGGCCGCACCCCCAGCAGCGCCAGCGCCTGAGCGATGTCGTCGCCCTGGGTGCGCATGACGGCGGTGCCCCAGACCACCAGCCCCACCATCTCCGGGTAGCGGCCCTCCTCCCGCAGGTAGCGCTCCACCAGCCCCTCGGCCAGCGCCCGGCCCACCTCCCAGGCGAAGGGGGAGGGCACCGAGCGCGGGTCGAGGGAGTAGAAGTTGCGGCCGGTGGGCAGGACGTTGGCCATGCCACGGGTGGGCGACCCACTGGGGCCGGGCGGCACGAACCCGCCCTCCAGCCCATGCAGCAGGTTGCGCACCTCGTCGCCGGTGCGCTCCAGGTCGGGCACCAGCCGCCGACAGACGTGCGCCAGCGTCCGCGAGACGGCCTCGCTGACGCAGCCCAGCACCCTCTCCTGCACCTCGATGACGGCGTCGGCGTCGAAGCGGCGCGACGCCAGGTCCGCCAGCAGGCGCCGGCAGAGGGCGTCCACGGCTCCCAGGACGTCGCCCCGGGTGCGCAGGGGCATACCCGGAGAGGCGAGAGCCGGCGCCACGGGGCCTTCGTAGGGCAGCCCCAGATCGGAGCGCAGGTCCTGGTAAGGGACGCCCAGCGCCTCGGCCACCCCCCGGCGCAGGGAGGGGACGTCGCCGTTGTCCAGCCGCGTCAGGGCCAGCAGCGTATCGAGGAGGGCCTCGCCCTGCGGCGGCTCCCCCAGCACGTGCAGCCCGCCGCGGATGATGGCGTCCTTCAGCTCGCAGATGTAGCCGTCCACGTGCAGCAGGAAGGAGTCGAAGTCGTCGGGCTCCCGCTCCACCCCCAGGTCGCGATGCAGGTTGGCCCGCTCCACCAGCTCCCAGATCTGCTGGCGCACCAGGGGCAGCTTGGCCGGGTCCATGGCCTGGGCGCGGGCGTATTCGTCCATGAGCTGTTCCAGGCGGGCCAGGTCGCCGTAGGTGCCGGCGGCGGTCATGGGCGGCATCAGGTGGTCAACGATGACGGCGTGGGCGCGGCGCTTGGCCTGCGCCCCCTCGCCCGGGTCATTGACAATGAACGGATACAGCAAGGGCAGGTCGGGGAGGCAGGCAGTGGGGTAGCAGGCGGGCGAGAGGCCGATGCCCTTGCCCGGCAGCCACTCCAGGGTGCCGTGCTTGCCCAGGTGCACCACGGCGTCGGCGCCAAAGCCGTCCCGCAGCCAGCGGTAGAACGCCAGGTAGTGATGGGTGGGCGGCAGGTCGGGGCTGTGGTAGACGGCCATGGGGTCCTCGCCGAAGCCCCGCGGCGGCTGCAGCCCCAGGTAGACGTTGCCCAGCACCAGGCCGGGGACGGCCAGGGCGCCGTCGCTGCGGTAGACCTGGCCGGGGGGCGGCCCCCAGGCGCCTTCCATCTCCCGCCGCAGCGCCTCCGGCAGCGTTTGGAACCAGCGCCGGTATTCGTCCTCGGGCACCCGTCCGGGGGCACTCGCCAGGTGCTCCTCCGTCAGGTGCTCTCGGTCGTAGGTGCCCGACGCCAGCAGCCGGTGCATGAGCTCGTCGCCGTCGGCGGGAACCTCCGGCAGGTGGTAGCCGGCCTCGCGCAGGGCGGCCAGCAGGCGGACGGCAGAGGCGGGTGTGTCCAGGCCGACGGCGTTGCCGGCGCGGGCGCTCTTGGTGGGGTAGTTGCTGAGGACGATGGCGATGCGCTTCTCGCCGTTGGGCTTGCGCCGCAGGGCCGCCCAGCGCAGGGCCTGCCGCGCCACCGTCTCCACCAGCGCCGGGTCGGGGACGGTGCGCGCCACCGCCACCCCCAGCCGGGGGTCGTGACGCTCCTCCTTGAAGGCGATGGGCAGGGAGACGATGCGCCCGTCCAGCTCCGGCAGGGCGACGTTCATGGCCACGTCCAGGGGCGACAGGCCCACGGCGCTCTCCTCCCACTGGCGGCGGGAGGCGGTGGCCAGCACGGCCTGGACGATGGGGACGTCCAGGGCGGCCAGGGCGCGGGCGCTGGCGTCGGGGTCGTCGCGGGCCAGGGCGAAGCTGAGGGTGGAGATGAGGCAGTCCACCGCCGGCCGCCCCTCCTCGTCCAGCAGGTGCCGCCGCAGGGCCAGGGGTAGCTGGCCGGGGGCGGTGGCCTCGTCCCGCAGGCTGTAGCAGAAGACGGGCAGGGTGTCGGCGCCCAGCCTCTCCAGGGCAGCGACCAGGGCGTCCACGGCGTCGGTGTTGCCGCTGGCCCAGAGGGCGCGATAGAAGAGGACGCCCACCCTGGGGCGGTCGCCGCGCCAGAAGCGGCGCCGGTATTCCCGGGCGGTCAGCGGCTCGCCCACGCCTGGCCGGTAGACGCCGTCCCAGGGCAAAGGTGCCGGCGGGCGATAGCCATAGGGGCTGCCCAGGAACCGGTCGCTGAGAAAGAGCAGCAAGTGGCGCAGGTTCTCGGCGCCGCCGTGCACCAGGTATTCGTAGGTGCGGGCGACCACCGGCGGCGGGACGGTGGAGGCGGCCTCCAGGGCCGGGTCGCGGGTGGCCTCCCCCGGACAGGCGACGAAGGGGACGCCCCGCTCTCGACATAACGTCGAGAGGCGCTCCACCCCCTCCTCGAAGGCCCGCTTGCCACCCAGCAGTCGCACCAGCACCAGCCCGGCAGCGGGGATGACGCTGGCCAGGAAAGCGTCCAGGGCCTCGGGCGACGCCAACTGGCGGACGTGGCGGGCGACGACGGGCGGGAAGTCGGACGGCAGCCTGTCCAGGGCCCCGGCCAGGGCCTGCAGGTCGGTGTCGGCCGTCGTCAGGAAGACTATCATCCGTCCGCTGCTCCCGGGTGCGGGGAGAGCGGACAGGAGGGGCAGAGTCCCCGCCTGGGCGCCCTCCCCGACGCGAGGAGGCCCGCGCCCGTCTCCCGGGCAGGTCTCCTGGCTGGCAGATCGTCGCCCTCGGCGCCTTCCCATCCCCGCCGGGACAGTGGCCTCTGCCGGGGCTCCCTGCTCACAGTGGCGCGGCCGCGGGGGCTTCTACCCCACTTCCCTGTTAGGCCCTTGCGGGCACCCGGGAGACTGCCTATGCGGTTGTCGGTCGCCCTCTTCTTAACATAGGCCGCTGCCCCCGTCAAGGTGCGCCGGCGTGATAGCATAGGGGGCGATGAGCGCCCGCTTGCTCATGGTCCAGGGCACCATGTCCCACGTGGGCAAGAGCGTGCTGGTGGCCGCCCTCTGCCGCATCCTCCACCGCGACGGCCTGCGGGTGGCCCCCTTCAAGGCCCAGAACATGGCCCTCAACTCCTACGTCACCCCCGACGGCCTGGAGATCGGCCGCGCCCAGGCCGTCCAGGCCGAGGCCGCCGGCATCCCGCCCGCCGTGGAGATGAACCCGGTGCTGCTGAAGCCGGAGGCCGACCACCGCAGCCAGGTGGTGCTCATGGGCCGGCCCATCGGCTCCTTCAACGCCGCCGACTACCACCGCCTGAAGCCGTCGTTGCTGCCGACGGTGCTGGCAGCGCTGGAGCGCCTGCGCTCCCGCTGCGACGTGGTGGTGATGGAGGGGGCGGGCAGCCCCGCCGAGGTCAACCTGCGCGACCATGACATCGTCAACATGGGGCTGGCCCGGCAGCTGGGGGCGCCGGTGCTGTTGGTGGGCGACATAGACCGGGGCGGCGTCTTCGCCCAGCTGGTGGGCACCCTGGAGCTTCTGCCCCCCGAGGAGCGCTCGCTGGTGAAGGCGCTGGTCATCAACAAGTTCCGTGGCGACAAGGCGCTTTTGCTGCCCGGCCTACGCTTCCTGGAGGAGCGGACGGGCCTGCCCGTGGCCGGCGTCATCCCCTACGACCCGGAGCTGTCGCTGGCCGAGGAGGACTCGGTGGCCCTGGAGCGGGCACCCCGCCACGGCCAGGGGCTGCTGGACGTGGCCGCGGTGCGGCTGCCGCGCATCGCCAACTTCGACGACCTGGACCCCCTGCGGCGGGAGCCGGGGGTGGGCCTGCGCTTCGTGACCGGGAGCGACGAGCTGGGGCAGCCCGACCTGATCGTCATACCCGGCACCAAGACCACTGCCGCCGACCTGGAGCACCTGCGGGCCACCGGCCTGGCCCAAGCCATTGTGCGGGCAGCCAGGGACGGTGCGGCGGTGGTCGGCATCTGCGGCGGCTTCCAGATGCTGGGGCGGGCCGTGCTGGACCCGGACGCCGTCGAGAGCGACCGGCCAAGGGCCGCGGGCCTGGGGCTGCTGCCCGTGGTCACCGTCTTCCGCCCGGCCAAGACCACCCACCAGGTGGAGGCGCGGGTGGTGGCCGACCGGGGGCTGCTGGCCGGCTGCCGCGGCCTCCAGGTGCGCGGCTACGAGATACACATGGGCGAGTCCCGGGGCGAGGCGCCTGCTGCGCCCTTCCTGCTCCTGGCCCGTTCGGGGGAGCCCTGCCAGGTGCCCGACGGCGCCCTCAGCGACGACGGCTGGGTGCTGGGCACCTACGTCCACGGCCTCTTCCACAACCGCGACCTGCGGCGGCGGATGCTCCTCAACCTGGCGCGGCGCAAGGGCGTCCCTCTGCCCCAGGCGCCCGAGGACGCCGCCGACCCCTACGACCGGCTGGCCGACCTGGTGCGCGCCCATCTGGACATGAGGCTCATATACCGACTGCTGGGCATCGAGCGGTGAAGGGCAAGGCCCTGGCCCGGAGCCTGCGCCTGCCTTCTTACTACGGCTGGTGGATGGCCCTAGTCGCCACCGGCGCCATGGCCGTGGTCTCGGGCGTCTCCTTCTGGGCCTTCGGCCTCTACTTCGAGCCCCTGGAGAGGGAGATGGGCTGGACGCGCTCCCAGCTATCGGGGGCGGTGGGGCTCACCTGGGCGCTGAGCGCGGTGGCCGGGCCGGCTGTGGGCTGGTGGGTGGACCGCTACGGGGTGCGCTCCGCCTTCTTGTTGGGCACGGTGCCCACAACCATCGTCTACCTGCTGCTGGCGGGGCTGCGCTCCCTGTGGCAGTTCTACGCCCTGATGCTGGCGGCGGCCGTCTTCCGCGCCTGGCTGGCCAACGTGCCCGTGCAGTCCCTGGTGTCGCGCTGGTTCCGCTGGCGACGGGGGCAGGCCCTCAGCCTGGCCAACGCGGGGCTGGGCATCGGTGGCTTCGTCTTCACGCCGCTGCTGGTCTACATAATCGAAGAGTGGGGCTGGCGCCAGGCCTTCGCCTTCTCCGGCCTGGTGCTGCTGGCCTACTTCCTGCCCGTCTCCCTCTTCCTCGTGCGCGACAGCCCCGCCGAGATGGGGCTGGAGGAGCCACCCCTGTCGGGGGCGGTGCCCGCCAACTCGGCGGCCAGCGCCGTCAGCTACCGGCTGGCCGAGGCGGTGCGGACGCCCGTCTTCTGGGCCATCGCCTGCGCCCAGGGGCTCCTCTACGTGGGGCAGACGTCCTTCCTCATCCACGCCGTGCCCTTCCTGCGCTCGGAGGGGCTCACGGCCGGGGGAGCGGCGGCGCTGGTCTCGGCCATCACCGCGCTATACACGGTGCTGCGCGTCACCACCGGCAGGCTGACGGACCTGGTGCCCACGCGGCTCCTGGGGGCGGGCATCGCCCTGCTGCAGGCAGCGGCCCTGGGCCTGCTGCTCTGGAGCGTCTCGCCGGTCACCCTGGCCATGTTCGTGCCTGCCTGGGCGGTGGGGCAGGCCAACGGCTTCGTCATCGAGCCGCTGCTGGTGGGTCGCTACTTCGGGCTGGTCCACTTCGGCGCTGTGCTGGGGGCCTCGGGGGTGGTATCCACCATGGGGCTGGCCGTGGGTCCCTATCTGACGGGCGCCCTCTACGACGCCAGCGGCAGCTACGACGCCGCCCTGCTGATGCTGGTGGCCGCCCTGGGGCTGGCGGCAGCCTGCTACCTGGCGGTGGGGCCCCTGGGGAGGCCACTCCTGCGACGGTCGCTGGAGGCGGCGCCTTCCTGAAAACAAAAATGGTGGAGACGGAGGGGAGTCGAACCCCTCGTCCAGGAGAAGACCAACCCGGACCGCCTACAGGCTTAGCCGGCGCTTTGCTCTCGCCTGCCGTGCCGCCGCCGGCGGCGTCGCGACAGGCCAGCCGATGGCTCTTAGGCCGCCCCTATCGGCGTCGGGGCGACAGCACCCCTGCTCTCTGGCGCCGCTGCCGGCCCGCAGGGGGAGGGCCGGGGCGACGTGCCGCCTAATCGCTTAGGCAGCAGCGGCGAGTGCAGGCTCGCCAGTTACTTTTTGCCACCTGTTTAACGAGGGCTGTGGCGACCTCGGCCTGCTGTCCGGGCCCGACCTTCCCTGTCGAAACCCGCTCGTCCCCACGCAGCAAAGTTATTATAGCGCATCGGCGCCGGCCGCGCCTATGCCCGGCGCATGAGGGCCTGACGCATGCGCCGCTCGGCCTCCCTGCGCGCCAGGTCTTCCCGCTTGTCGTATTTGCGCTTGCCCTTGGCCAGGGCGATCTCCAGCTTGGCCAGGCCGCGGGGGTTGATGTAGAGGCGCAGGGGGACGATGGTCATGCCCTCGCCCTTGCGCAGCGACTCCACCAGTCGCCTGATCTGGCGGCGGGTGAGGAGCAGGCGACGCTTGCGGGTGGGGTCGTGGTTCCAGGGGCCGGCGGCGGGATAGCGGGCGATGTGGGCGCCCACCAGCCACATCTCGCCGTTCTCGGGCCGCACGTAGGCGTCGCGCAGGTTCACCCGCCCCAGGCGGATGGACTTGATCTCGGTGCCCGTGAGCTGGATGCCGGCCTCGTAGGTCTCGAGGATCTGGTAGTCGTGGTAGGCCTTGCGGTTGACGGTGATGGTCTTCTCCCCCGGCGGGGGGGCCTTACTCGACATAAGACTAACGCCCGGCCTGGGCGATGACCTGACGCAGGTGGTTGACGGCCGTCTCCAGGGCCAGGTCGCGGCCTCCCGGCCTCTCCTCGGTGGAGACCTGGATGTCGGGGCTAACGCCGATGCCCTCGATGAGCTCCCGGCGGGGCGTCAGCCAGCGGGCCACCGTCACGTAGAGGGCGCCGCCGTCGGACAGGTCGTGCAGCTGGTTGACGGTGGCCTTGCCGAAGGTCTTCTCGCCGATGAGGATGGCGCGGTTGTTGTCGCGCAGGGCCGCCGCCAGCACCTCGGCGCCGCTGGCGGAGCCCGGCCCCACCAGCACCACCATGGGCAGGCCCGTGCCCTCGCCCCCGGGCCTGGCCTGGAAGGTGCGCTCGGCACCGCCCCGCTCCACCTCGGTCAGGATGACGCCCCCGTCCAGGAACATGTCGGCCACGTTGATGGTGGCGTTGAGGGAGCCGCCCGGGTTCACCCGCAGGTCCAGCACCAGCCCGCGGGTGCCACGGCTCTTCAGGTCGCGCAGGGCCTGGGCCAGGTCGGGCACCGTCTGCTCGGTGATCTGCTCTATCTGCACCAGGGCGATGTCGGGCAACTGCCGCCCGGCGCTGTCGGTCACCGGTCGCACCGTCACCGTCGGGATGACGATGCGGTCGCGGACGATGGTCACCTGCTCGGTGGTGCCGTCGCGGTGCTGGACGGTGAGGGTGACGGAGGTGCCCCTGGGCCCGCGAATGCGCCGCACCGCCTGGGCTACCGTCCAGCCGGCGGTGGACTCGCCGTCCACGGCCAGCAAGCGGTCGCCGGGGCGGATGCCCGCCCGCTCGGCCGGCGAGCCGCTGAAGGGGGCGACGATGACGATGTCGCCGCTGAGGGGGTCCTGCTCCACCCGGGCGCCGATGCCCTCGAAGGCGCCGGTGATGACATCTATGCCCGACTCCTTGCTCTCGGGGTCTATATACATGGTGTGGGGGTCGCCCAGCGCCTTGAGCATGCCGTCAATGGCGCTGGCCCGCAGCAGGTCGGGCGTCACTTTGTCGGGGTCAACGTAGCGCTCCTTGAGTATCTGGTATATCTCTTGGAGGACGCGAAAGTCGGGGCTCTCGCTGGCGGAGAGGGTGGCCTGGCGCTGGGGACCCTGGCCCTGGTTGTGGCCCAGCACGAACCCCACCACCCCGCCCATGACCGGCAGGGCGACCACCACTGCCGCCAGGAGAAGGACTCGCCAGAAAGACCGCATCGCCGCTCCCCGTTCGCCCGGCCTTTTCGCGTTCAGTCTACCATTGGCCAGCTACGGGGACAACGGCGACACGGCCCGCCCGGCCGCCCTCCAGAGGCGCGCCCGCCCGCTCCGATGTGCCCTCCGTCTTTACCGTTCAGCGACCGAGCGTGCCGGTGACCGGGTAGGGAGGCTGGCAGTCGGCATCGCTGGGGCGCCCCACCTCGACCGCCTCCAGTTTGAAGCCCCCAGTGGCCATGTAAGGCATAGCGCCGTCGTCGTTCCAGCACAGCTCGAAGCGGTCGCTGCCTGTCTGCTGCGATGACATGCAGGTGGCCTGCTGGCTGGCGATGGTGCGACTGCTGCGCTCGCCGCGCCGGTTGTTGCCGCTCTCGAAGGTGGTGTAGTCTGGGGTGGAGGCGCGGGGGCTATGCTACATAACGAACATAGTGCGAACCAAGGCAACTACCGCATCACTCTCTCCGGCCACGGCCTCCGCTTCGCCGCCGCCCACTTCGCCACCTTCGCCGGCCAGGCCGAACCCCTCCACGGCCACAACTACCAGGTCACCATCGAGCTGACGGGCGAGCTCACCGCTGACGCCTGGGTGCTGGACTTCGCCGAGGTGCGCGACCTGGGCGCCGCCCTCTGCCGCGACCTGGACCACCGCTTCCTCCTGCCCCTCCGCAACCCCCACCTCCAGGCCCGCGAGCAGGAGGGCGCCTGGGAGGTGCGCTTCGGCCCCCGTCGCTACCTAATCCCCTCCGGGGACGTCGCCCCCTTGGCCATCGAGAACTCCACCGCCGAGTGCCTGGCCCGCTACCTGGCCCAGCGCCTGGCCGAGGCGCTGCGCGCCCGCGGCCACCGCCACCTCCGCTCCCTCAGCGTGGGGGTCGAGGAGGCGCCGGGGCAGGCGGGATGGTATACCATAGCCCTGACGGAGGAGTGAGGCGCCCCTGCGTTATGTCGAGTCGGAGGCAGCCATGAAGGACGACCTGTGCTTCCGCCCCGCCCACGAGCTGGCCCACCTGCTGCGCAGCCGCCAGCTATCGCCCGTGGAGCTGATGGAGGCCTGCCTGGAGCGCATCCGCCAGCTGGACCCGCTGCTGCGGGCCTTCATCACCCTGCGGGCCGATGAGGCCATGGCCGAGGCGCGGCAGATGGCCGAGCGCATCGCTCGCGGCGAGGATGCCGGCCCCCTGGCCGGCCTCCCCCTGGCCGTCAAGGACCTGGAGGACGTGGCCGGCCTGCCCACCACCTACGGCTCCCTGCCCTTCCGCGACAACGTGGCCCGTCGCGACTCGGTGCAGGTGGCCAGGCTCAAGGCGGCCGGGGCCATCGTCGTCGGCAAGACCAGCACCCCCGAGTTCGGCTACACCTTCTTCTGCCGCAACCTGATCAGCGGCGCCACCCTCAACCCCTGGCACCTGGAGCGGACGCCCGGCGGCTCCAGCGGCGGCTCGGCGGCGGCCATCGCCGCTGGCCTGGTGCCCCTGGCCACCGCCTCCGACGCCGGCGGCTCCATCCGCATCCCGGCCGCCTACACGGGCTGCTTCGGCATCAAGCCCCAGTTCGGGCGGGTGCCCATGGGCCCCTACGACGTCATCCCCTGGAGCGGCCTGGCCTGCTACGGCCCCATCACCCGCACGGTGGCCGACGCCGCCCTCTACCTGGACGCCGTGGTGGGCGACCACCCCTCCGACCCCCACTCGCTGCCCCATCCCGGTTATTCTTATGTCGAGAAGCTGCGGGAGCCCCTGCCCCGCCTGCGCCTGGCCTGGAGCCCCACCCTGGGCTATGCCGCCGTCCAGCCCGATGTGCTGCGCGAGGCAGAGGCGGCCGCCCGCGTCTTCCAGGAGCTGGGACACGAGGTGGAGGAGGTGGAGGACGTGTTCCCCGACCCGGCCTGGGCCTGGGGCATCGTCGAGGGGGGCGCCCTCTGGATGCGCATCGCCGACAAGCTGGAGGCGCACCGGGAGGAGTTCGGCCGCGGCTTCCTGGCCATCGCCGAGCGGGGACGACAGGTGACCCCCGAGCACTACTATCAGGCGCAGAAGGTGCGGGCCGACCTGGTCAACCGACTCTGGCAGCTCTTCGAGCGCTACCATCTGCTGCTGACGCCCACCACCGCCACCGAGGCGGTGGACGCCCACGGCCACCTGAGCATGGAGATCGGCGGGCGGCGGGTCGAGAACCCCATATCTTATGTCGCCTTCACCTACCCCTTCAACCTGTCGGGCCATCCGGCGGCCACGGTGCGGGCCGGCTTCAGCGACGCCGGCCTGCCCGTGGGCCTGCAGATCGTGGGCCCCAGGCTGCGCGAAGACCTGGTGCTGCAGGCGGCCTACGCCTACGAGCAGGCGCGGCCCTGGGCGGAGCACTGGCCGCGGGAGCTACCCGCCCGCTGAGGGGCCGGCGGGGGCCGTCGCCTGCCGTCGCCCACCCGCGGGCGCGGGCGGCGGTTGACAGGGGGACGGGGCGGCCTATGATAAGAGTTGCGAGGGGCCCTGCGGACGCGCAGCCGTCATGCAGATAGACTGGCAGCGGACCATCAACGAGATCCTGGCCAACAAGCTCTCCTGCCCCCGTTGCGGCGCGCTGGCCGATGAGGTCTACATCGGCTACCTGCGCTCGCCCGAGGCGGCCCACTGGGCACCCCTCTGCGAGGGCTGCAACAAGGAGGAATACTGCGACGCCCGCAAGCTGGTCACCCTCTGCGAGGAGTGCGCCCGCGCCGTCCGCCTGCGGGGACGCAAGGTGGACCAGTATGGCATGATGGTGGCCCTGCTGGAGGAGTGCCGCCGCCAGCTGGAAGAATCCCTCGACTACCTGAGCGAATACTGGCGCGAGGACCTGGACATCGAGCCCGAGGAGATGGACAAGCGCCTGGAAGAGGTGGACCCCGACCTCTTCCAGGAGGAAGACGCCTGGCGCCGCTACCTGGAAGAGCAGTATCTGAAGCTGCACCGCTGGTTCCGTCAGCACGGCTACCGCATCCCCAACCCGGGCTGGCGCTCCGAATACGTCGAAGAGGTGGTCGCCCTGGGTTACTCCACCCTCCTGGGCGACTAGCGGTCGGCCCTCTCGCCTCCCCGCCCCCATGGTCACCGTCCTGGTCCTGTTCGACTCCCGGGGCGGACTGGTGGAGCGACTGGCCGAGGCCGTGGCCGAGGGGGTGCGCTCGGTGGAGGGCGTGCGCCTGCTCTACCGGCGGCTGGACGAGGCCACCCCCGACGACCTGAAGGCCGCCCAGGGCCTCGTCCTGGGCTCCCCCAACTGGAGCGGCATCACCGGCAAGCTGAAGGAGTGGTTCGACCACTCCGGCGACCTGTGGGAGACGGGCGAACTGGCCGGGCGGGTGGGGGCCGCCTTCACCGGCGGCTACTCCCGCTCCGCCGGCACCGAGGCCACCCTGTTGCAACTACTGCACCTGCTCTTCGCCCACGGCATGGTGGTGGTGGGGCTGCCCTGGTCGGAGCGCATGCGCCTCTCCGGGTCCTACTACGGCGCCACCGCCCACGGCCAGGTCACCGATGACGACCGCGAGCAGGCGCGCGCCCTGGGGCGGCGGGTGGCAGAGCTGACGCTGAGGCTCTGGGGCGACGCGGCCACCGCCTAGGCTAGCTGCGGCCGCGGGCGGGGAGAGAAGGGGCGGCGCTGCGCTGGCGGCCGTCGCCGGCGGCGGTCTGCGCCCGGGCCAGCGCCGCCTCCACCTGGCGCAGCAGCTCGTCCAGCCCCCAGCCGCGCAGGGCCGAGACCAGCACCGCCCGCGGCTGCCACGACCGCAGGTAAGGCACCAGGTCGGTGACCTCCTCCAGCCCGGCGATGGGCCGGCCGTCCTTGCGCTGGAGGCGGTCCACCTTGTTCAGCACGGCGATGCGGGGCTTCTCGGCCAGCCCCAGGTCGCGCAGCGTCGCCTCCACCGCCTCCGCCTGGTCGGCGGCGTTGGGGTGAGTTATGTCAATCACGTGCAGCAGCAAGTCGGCCTCGTCCAGCTCCTCCAGGGTGGCGCGGAAGGCCGCCACCAGTTGCGGCGGCAGCTTGTTGATGAACCCCACCGTGTCCGTCAGCAGGAAGAAGCCGCCGCCGGGCAGGCGCACCCGCCGCGTCAGGGGGTCGAGGGTGGCGAAGAGCTGGTCGGCCACCAGCACCTCCGCCCCCGACAGGGCGCGCATGAGCGTGCTCTTGCCGGCGTTGGTATAGCCCACCAGCGAGACCAGGGGCAGGCCCTCGCGGGCGCGACGGCGTCGGTGCAGGGCGCGGTGCTTGCGCACCTCCTCCAGCTCCCGTCGCAGGTGCTGGATGCGGCGCTTGATCAGGCGGCGGTCGGTCTCCAGCTGCGTCTCGCCCGGGCCGCGGGTGCCGATACCTCCCCCCAGCCGCTCCAGGTGCGACCACTGGCCCCGCAGGCGAGGCAGCAGGTATTCGTGCTGGGCCAGCTCCACCTGCAGGCGGCCCTCCCGCGTGCGGGCGTGCTGGGCGAAGATGTCGAGAATGAGGGCCGTCCGGTCCAGCACCTTCACCTGCAGGGCGCGCTCCAGGTTGCGCTGCTGGACGGGAGACAGCTCGTCGTCGAAGATGACCAGGTCGTAGTTCAGGGAATTGCGCAGGGAGACGATCTCCTGCAGCTTACCTCGCCCCACGTAGTAGGCGGGGTCGGGGCGCTCCAGCCGCTGCACCACCTTCCCGACCACCCGGGCGCCGGCGGTGCCGGCCAGCAGGGCCAGCTCCTCCAGGGAGCTTTCGGCGTCCCAACGGCCATCGCGGCGGCCGTTCTTGGCCTCGGCCGCCACCAGCAGCGCCCGCTCGGGCGGCGGGACCGTCTCGACCGGTCTCCTCGCTATGCTCTGCTCCCTCCCCAGAACAGTATACCGCCCCCCGGCGAGGGGCTCACAGGCGCACGGGGCGGCCCCGGGCCAGGGCCTCCAGCCGCCGCAGCCCCTCCTCCAGGTCGTCGTCGGGCACCGTCAGGGAGAGGCGGATGTAGCCCTCGCCGCTGGGGCCGTAGCCCACCCCGGGCGTCACCACCACCGCCGCCTCCTCCAGCAGCCGCGCCGTGTAGGAGACCGACGTTTCGCCTGGGGGCACCCGCGCCCAGAGATACAGGGAGGCGGGGCTGGGGTCCACCCGCAGCCCCAGGGCGCGCAGGGCCATCACCAGTCGGTCGCGGCGCCGCTGGTAGACTCGGTTGTGCTCCTCGATGCAGTCCTGGGGCCCCTCCAGGGCGGCGATGGCCATGCGCTGGATGGCCTGGGGTATGCCCGAGTCCAGGTTGGACTTGACGTCGCGCAGGGCGCGGATGAGGTCGCGGTTGCCCACGGCCATGCCGATGCGCCAGCCGGTCATGTTGTAGGACTTGGAGAAGGAGTGGAACTCGATGCCCACTTCCTTGGCGCCCTCGGCCTGCAGGAAGCTGGGGGGACGGTAGCCGTCGAAGGCGACCTCGGTGTAGGGGCCGTCGTGGCAGATGGCCAGGTCGTAGCGACGGGCGAACTCCACCGCCCGCCGGAAGAAGTCCAGGTCGGCCACGGCGCCGGTGGGGTTGTTGGGGTAGTTGAGCCAGAGCACCTTCGCCCGTCGCGCCACCTCCGCCGGCACCTCGTCCAGGTCGGGCAGGAAGCCGTTCTCGGCCCGCAGGGGGAGGTAATAGGGCTCGCCGCCGGCCAGGACCGTGCCCATGGAGTAGACGGGGTAGCCCGGGTCGGGCACCAGGGCGATGTCGCCCGGGTCTATCAGGCAGAAGGCGACGTGGCCGATACCCTCCTTGGAGCCGATGAGGGGCAGCACCTCGGTGTCGGGGTCCAGCTCCACCCCGAACCGCCGCCCATACCAGCGGGCGATGGCCTGCCGCAGCTCCGGCAGCCCCTCCGTCTCCGGGTAGCGGTGGTTGGCCGGGTCGCGGGAGGCCTCCATCAGGGCCTCCAGGATGTGGGGCGGGGTGGGAAGGTCGGGGTCGCCGATGGCGAAGGAGACGACGCGGATGCCCTGTGCCCGCTTCTCGGCGATCTTGCGGCTGATCTCGACGAACAGGTAGGGGGGCAGCTTCTCCAGGCGACGGGAAAGCCTCAAGGGCGTCCTCCCTCAGGCGACGATGGGGTGCTCCTGGGCCAGGAAGACGGTCGAGCGCTGCAGGTCTATGAAGTTGCGCTCGTCCTCCAGCAGCTCCTGGGCAGCGCGGCGCCCCTCCTCCGTCTGGCCGGCGGCCAGGAAGTCCTCCAGGCTGTCCCACCAGAGCTCGGCCACCCCGTCGTAGGGCTCGCCGGCGTTGCCCCGTCGCTGGCCCAGGGCCTGGTTGAGGGGGTTGTCGAGGGTGTGCACCTGCACATAGCGGCGCACGCGCAGGGCAGCGGCGTGCTTGGCCACCAGGGGGCCGTGCACCTCGCGCCAGTAGCGCTGGAAGTCGGCCAGGGACATGCCCTCCTTGCGCCGCAGGCAGTAGACCATCTTGACCATGGCGCGCCTCCTTTCTAAGACCCCTGGCGGGAGGGGTCGCCCCCCAGCCAGGTGCCCTCGAAGACCCACTCGGCGGGGCCGCTCAGGTAGGCCTCGCCCCGCCCGTCCCACTCGATGGTCAGGGGGCCGCCCGGCAGCTCCACCTCCACCCGCTCGCCCACCAGCCCCCGCAGGCGGGCGGCCACCACGGCGGCGGTGGCGCCGGAGCCGCAGGCCAGGGTCGGCCCCGCCCCCCGCTCCCACACGCGCAGCTCAATGCGCCCGGCGTCCAGCACCCGCGCCACGCCGAAGTTCACCCGCTGGGGGAAGAGGGGGTGGCGCTCCACCGCCGGCCCCACCTCCTCCAGGGGGAAGTCCCGCACAGGCGTCGTCAGGAAGTGGACGGCATGGGGGTTGCCCAGGGACAGACAGGTGAGGGAGAGGCGCCAGCCCTTCACCTCCAGGGGCAGCTCCAACAGTGGACCGGGCCCCTCCGCCGCCACCGGCACCTCCGCCGGCGAGAAGCGCGGCACGCCCATGCCCACCCGCACCCGCCGCACGCTCCCGCCCTCCGTCTCCACCCAGGCGGGGAGGACGCCCGCCAGCGCCTCCACCATGACGCGACCGTCGCGCGGGGTGGCGATGCCCCTCTCGACGGCGTAGCGCACCAGGCAGCGGATGCCGTTGCCGCACATCTCCGCCTCGGAGCCGTCGGGGTTGAAGATGCGCATGCGCACGTCGGCCCGCTGCGAGGGCAGCACCAGGATGACGCCGTCGGCGCCGATGCCGTAGTGGCGGTCGCAGAGGGCCCGGGCCAGGGCGGGCCAGTCCCGCCCCTCGTCCTGCGGCTGCAGGAGCACGAAGTCGTTGCCGGTGCCGTGCATCTTCACGAAGCGCACAGGGCCGCCCCCTCCCGCGTCGTCAGGAACGCCTCCACCAACGCCGCCGCCCGCTCCACCAGGTCGGGGTCGTCGGCGCGCAGCCAGCGGATGCGCGGGTCGCTCCGCCGGAACCAGTTCTGCTGATGGCGCACCAGGCGATGAGTCCCCAGCTTGATGCGCTCGATGGCCTCGGCCAGCCCCAGTTGGCCGCGCAGGTGCTGGCACACCTCCCGGTAGCCGATGCCGCTCATGGAAGGGAGGTCAGGCGAGCAGCCCGCCGCCAGCAGCCCCCGCACCTCGTCCACCAGCCCCCGCCGCACCATCTCTTCCACCCGCCGGTCAATGCGCCGGTAAAGCTCATCCCGCGGCAGCCAGAGGCCGATGGCCAGATAGGGCACGGGGGGCCCGCAGCGCTGCCGCTGCTGGGAGTAGGGACGCCCGGTGGCCTCCATCACCTCCAGGGCACGGACGACCCGCCGCAGGTTGCGGCGGTCCACGAAGGCGGCCGCCGCCGGGTCGCGGCGCTCCAGCTCCCGATAGAGGGCGTCGAGGCCCTCGCGCCGTGCCCGCTCCTCCAGCCACCGCCGGAGCTCGGGCTGGGGCGGCACCCGGGGCACCGTCCACCCCTCCAGAAGTGCCCAGACGTATTGCCCCGTCCCGCCCACCAGCAGGGGCAGCCGTCCGCGCGACCAGATGTCGTCCAGCGCCTGCCGCGCCAGGTCGAGCCAGCGGCCCAGGCTGAAGGGCTCGTCGGGGCGGGCGACGTCGAACAGGTGATGGGGCACGCCTCCCCGCTCGGTGGGGGCTGGCTTGGCGGTGCCGATATCCATGCCAACGTAGACCTGGCGCGAGTCGGCGTTGACCACCTCGCCGTCGAAGCGGCGCGCCAGGGCCACGGCCAGGGCCGACTTGCCCGTGGCGGTGGGCCCGACGATGGCCACCAGCCTGCGGCGGCCTCCGTCCGTCCTAGCCTCCATGAGAGAGGGGCACCTCTATGGCCACGTCCACACCGCTATAGTAGCGCTCGAACTCGCGGGCCGTGTAGCGGGCCTTGAACCGCTCGACGATGTCCTGGACGACGGCAGGGTCGCGCTGGACCGACGCCCTGGCGCTCAGGCTCTCGCCACCCACCTCCAGCCGCACCTGGGGGTCGGCCTCCAGGTTGCGGAACCAGGGGCTGCGGGAGCCACGGATGGGCAACAGCCACAGGCTGGAGCGCCCCTCGTCCAGGACGAACCACACCGGCAGCGAGATATCGCGGCCGCTGCGACGGCCCTTGACGGTTATGTTCACCTCTCTGCTGCTTCGCAGGCGCTGGAGCGTCGTCTCCCTTGCCATCGCCCCTCACCTCCCGCCTCTCTTGGCCTGTGCCGTCGCCTGCACGATCTGGGCGAAGGAGTCGGCCTCGAGGCTCGCCCCGCCCACCAGGGCGCCGTCCACCTCCGGCCGCGACACGAACTCGCCGATGTTGGCCGGCGTGACGCTGCCGCCATAGAGGACGCGCGTTTGCTCCGCCACCTGGTCACCCAGGTAGCGGGCGACCAGCTCCCGCACGAAGGCGATGGCCTCCCCGGCCTGGGCGCCGGTGGCGGCCACGCCGGTGCCGATGGCCCAGACCGGCTCGTAGGCCACCACCAGGCCATGGCAGCGGCCCAGCCCCTCCAGGGCGGAACGCATCTGCCGCTCCAGCACGGCCTGGGTGTGGCCGCGGACCCGCTCCTGGGACGTCTCGCCCACGCACAGGATGGGCAGGAGACCCCGGGCCAGGGCCGCCTCCAGCTTGCGCCGCACCGCCTCGTCCGACTCGCCGAACTGGTACCTGCGCTCCGAGTGGCCGATGATGACGTAGCTGACCAGTTCGGCCAGCATGGCCGGCCCTACCTCGCCGGTGGCAGCCACGTCGTCCTGCCAGTGGGTGTCCTGGGCGCCCAGGCGGATAGACGACCCCGCCAGCTCCTCCTTCACCGGCAGCAGGTGCACGAAGGTGGGGCAGACGGCCACCTCCACCCCGTCCAGCCCTTGCAGGCGCTGGCGGAGGGAGGCGGCCAGGGCGCGGGCGCTGTCCAGGCGCAGGTGGCACTTCCAGTTGCCGGCGACCAGGGGCGTCCGCATCTCAGGCCCCGAACTTGAGCAGGCGGCCGGCATGGGCCAGGGCCAGGGGCATCGCCTCCACCGCCGGGAAGGTGCCCAGGATGCCCCGCTGCAGGGCCACCTCGTTGAAGGCGTCGCAGTCGTCGGCGCGGGCCCAGCGCGCCCGCATCATGAACGGCACCGGGTGCCAGGAGTGGGCGGCCATCACCGCCGGCGTCGAGTGGTCGCCGGTGACGATGAGCACGTCGGGGTCGAGGTCCACGAGGGCGGGGATGGCGCGGTCGGCCGCCTCGATGGCCTCCACCTTGCGGTCGAAGTCGCCGTCCTCGCCGGCCGTGTCGGTGGCCTTGTAGTGCAGGAAGAAGTAGTCGAAGCGGTGCCAGTGCTCCCGCGCCGAGGCGATGGCGTCCTCCAGCCGCGGCCCCGAGGGCAGGGGCTGCATCCCCACCAGCTTGCCCAGGCCGCGATACATGGGATAATAGGCCACCGCCGCCGCCCGCAGCTTGAACACCTCCTGCACCGTGGGCCAGCGGGGGCGGATGGAGAAGCCGCGCAGCAGCAACATATTGGCCGGCGCCTGGTCGCGCAGGCGCCGGGCGGCCTCGTCCACGAAGCGCGCCACCACCGCTGCCGTCGCCTCGCCTTCGGGGGCGGTCGCGGCGGGGGCGAGGGGCGGCACGCCCTCCCGCTGCGGGTCGGTGTCGGCCACCCGCTCCGAGAGCCCACGGCCGCGGAAGACCACCAGGAAGCGGTGCTCGCGCACCGGCTCCACCAGCACGCGCACGCCGTCTATCTCGATGCCCTGCAGAAGGGAAACGAGCTGGGCGCAGCGCTCCGAGTCTATGCGCCCCGCCCGCCGGTCGGTGATGACGCCCGCCTCGTCCACGGTGCAGAAGTTGCCGCGGGCAGCGACGTCGCCCGGCTGCAGGTCGAAGTCTATGCCCAGGGCCTCCAGCACGCCGCGGCCCACCTGGTAGCGCAGGGGGTCGTAGCCGAAGAGGGCCAGATGCCCGGGCCCGCTGCCGGGGGTGATGCCCGGGGCCACCGGCACCGTCAGCCCGCACATGCTTTCGCGGGCCAGGCGGTCCAGGTTGGGAGTGTAGGCTGCCTCCAGCTCGGTGCGCCCCGTCTCGGGGTGGGGTAGCCCGCCCAGGCCGTCCATGACCAGGAGGACGATCTTGGTGTCGGCCTCGACGCTGAGCTGGCGCGCCAGTTCCAGTTCCATCGCCACCTACCGATTATGGGGCAGGACGCCTTCGCTAGCCAGCGTCGGGGCGGGCCAGCTCGATGACGCAGGCCCAGTCGCGCTCGCCCCAGCCGCGGGCCAGGGCGGCCAGCAGGCGGTCGCGCAGCAGGCTGGCGACGGGCAGGGGCAGCGCCTTCTCCTCTCCCGCCGCCAGGGCCAGCTTCACATCTTTCAGGCCGTGGCGCAGCCTGAAGCCCGCCGGCTCGAAGCGCCGCTCGGCCACCAGCCGACCGTAGTTGGCATAGAGGGGCGAACGGAAGACGCGCTCGGCCACCACCTGCAGGAATAGCGCCGGGTCTACCCCGTGCAGGCCCGCCAGGGCGGCGGCCTCGCCCATGGCCTCGATGGCGGCGGCGATGAGCAGGTTGCCGGCCAGCTTGACGACGTTGGCCGCCGCCGGGTCTTCGCCCACCACCGTGTAGCCGGCGGCCATGGCCTCCAGCAGCGGAAGGCAGCGCTCGATGTGCTCGCGGGCGCCGCTGGCCACGATCCACATGGCACGGGCAGCCGCCGCGTCGGGCCGCCCGAAGACGGGGGCGGCCACGTAGCCCTGGCCCCGCCCGGCGTGGGCCTGGGCCAGCCGCCGCGAGGTCTCCACGCCGATGGTGCTCATGGACAGGTGGACTGCGCCCGCTGGCAGCGCGTCTAGGGCGCCTTCGGGCCCCAGCAGCACCGCCTCCACCGCCGCGTCGTCGGCCAGCATGGTCACCAGCACCTCGGCGTCCCTGGCTGCCTCGGCCGGGGTGCGGGCCACCTCGGCCCCCTCCGAGGCCAGCTCTTGGGCGCGGGCCAGGGTGCGGTTGTGGGCCCGCACCTGGTGCCCGGCGGCCAGCAGGTTGCGGGCCATGGGCATGCCCATGTTGCCCAGGCCGATGAAACCTACACGCATGGTGCACCCCCTCAGGCGTCCTGCAGGACGGCGATGCCCGGCAGCTCCTTCCCCTCCAGGAACTCCAGGGTGGCCCCGCCGCCGGTGGAGACGTGGGTGAAGCGGTCGGCCAGGCCCAGGGACTCCACCACCGCCGCCGTCTCGCCGCCGCCGACGATGGTCACCGCCCCCTTCAGGCCGGCTATGACCCCCGCCAGGCGCCGCGACCCGCGGGCGAAGGGCTCCAGCTCCATGACGCCCATGGGCCCGTTCCAGACCACCGTGCGGCAGTCCTCCAGGGCGCGGGCGAAGGTCTCCAGGGTGGTGTCGCCGATGTCCACGATGTGCCAGCCGACCGGCACCTCCCTGACGGAGACGCGGCGCGCTTCGGCGTCGGCGGCCACCCGCTCGGCGACGATGACGTCGCTGGGCAGGAGCAGGCGCACGCCCCGCTGCCGCGCCTCGTCCATGATGCGTCGGGCCTCGTCCAGGTAGTCGTCCTCCGCCAGGGAGTCGCCCACCGGGAAGCCCTCGGCCTTGAGGAAGGTGTTGGCCATGCCCCCGCCCAGCAGGAGGCGGTCGGCCCGCTGCAGCAGGTTGCGCAACACGCCTATCTTGGTGCTGATCTTGGCGCCGCCGATGACGGCGGCGTAAGGGCGCTCCGGCTCCAGCGCCCGCGACAGGTTGGCCACCTCCTGCTCCATGAGCAGCCCCGCGACCGCCGGCAGGTAGGCGGCAACGCCCACGGTGGAAGCGTGGGCGCGGTGGGCGGCGGCGAAGGCGTCGTTGACGTAGATGTCGGCCAGGCGCGCGAGAGCGCGAGCGTATTTGGGGTCGTTCTTCTCCTCCTCTGGGTGGAAGCGGACGTTCTCCAGCAGCAGGACGTCGCCCTCCCCCAGAGAGGCGACCATCGCCTCCACCTCCGGCCCCACGCAGCACGGCGCCAACGCCACCGGTCGGCCCAGCAGTTGCGAGAACCTCTCGGCCACGGGCGCCAGCCCCTGCGCCTGGTCGCGCCCCTTGGGCCGCCCCAGGTGAGAGCAGAGGACGATGCGGGCCCCCCGCTCCTGCAGGTAGCGGACGGTGGGCAGCGAGGCGCGGAGGCGCGAGTCGTCCAGCACGCGGCGGCTGGCCGGGTCGAGGGGGACGTTGAAGTCAACCCTCACCAGCACCCGCTTGCCGCGCACGTCTATATCGCGGACGGTCTTCTTGGCCACTCTCTCCTCCCTACTCGTGTCGCGGGGTCTCAGGGGATGAGGTGCAGGCGCGACTCCAGGTGCCTCTCCACCTGTTCCCGGTCCCAGGGCAGGGGGTGGTATTCGCCCCGCAGCCAGAGCTGGAGCTGGTCGGTGTAGTGGCGACTGGCGGGGCTGCCCGACTGCCCCCCGGGGATGACGCCCAGGCTGCGGTTGAAGTCGGCCAGGTCCACAATCATCCGCCAGGAGGCGGCGAAGCTGACCACCTCGTAGCCGTCGTAGGGCAGGAAGGCGGCCTGGGCCACCGTGTTGGCATCGCCACCCACCGCGTAGGGGCCACGGTTGAAGAGGGGCGCCAGCGCCCGCACCTGCCCCAGGGGGTGCCGCAGCAGCAGGCGGTGCAGGCGCCCCCACTGCCAGCGGGTCATGTCGTCGCCCAGGCGACGGCGCAGGTCGCGCACCGCCTCCGTTAGCGCCTGCTCGGCCACCTCCTGCCAGGTGCGCCCGGGGAACCAGTCGGGCCGCTCCTCCATCTTGCGCAGCAGCCAGGAGGCGGCGTTGAGGAAGAAGTTGCCGGCGTCGCGCAGGGGGTGGATGGGCCGCCCCAGCAGGAAGTCGGCCATGGCCCCCACCCGCTCCTCCAGCGCCAGCCGCACCAGATGCACGAAGAAGGACTCGACGATGGCGGCGGCGATGCTCTCGGGATGCAGCGTGCCGTCCCAGGCGCCGACGAAGGTCTGGGCCCGCCGCGCCCAGGGATCCCTGGGCTGCAGCGACAGGACGAGGCGGGCCAGCTCCTGCCCGGGCAGAGACGTGAGGTCTGTCTGCAGGGCCTTGAAGTCCTCCACCGACAGGGTGCTCCTGCCGGTGAGCACCTGGACGATGCGCTCGCTGCGGGGGCTGTCGGCGTATTCGGCGCTGAGGAAGTGGGGGTAGCTCTCGTCGTCCACCACCTTGTTGTTGGCGGTGGCCAGCCAGTGGGTGGGCGGGTTGAAGCTGTGGGGCAGCTCCTCGAAGGGGATGAAGCCCTCCCACTCGTATTCTCCCGACCAGCCCGGCACCGGCACCAGCCCCCGCCCCTTGCGGCGCCGCGGCACCAGCCCCGCCATCTGGTAACCGATGTTGCCGTCCACGTCGGCGTAGACGAAGTTCAGGGTGCTGGCCAGCCAGCCCCGCAGGGCGGCGCGGAACCCATCCCAGTCCCGCGCCTGCATGATGGCCAGCAGGCTGCCGGTGAAGTCCCGCTCCTCCAGGCAGACGGTGCGCAGGGCCAGCGGCCTCTCCTCTCCCCGCAGGCAGGGGCTGATGATCGGCCCGTGACGGGTTATGAGCACCTCTTCCACGGCCGGCTCCGGTCGCCCGCGCACCCGTATCTCCTCCCGCACCACCTCCCCCTGCTCCCAGCGTCCCTGGAACTCGTAGCGGGTGCGGTCGGACGGGTCCAGCCGCTCGATGAACAGGTCGTCCTGGTCAACCATGGCCGCCGTGACGCCCCAAGCGATGCGCTCGTTGTGACCGATGATGATGGCCGGCACCCCCGGCAGGCACACGCCCGCCGCCCGCAGGCCGGGCGCCTCCAGGTGGGCCTCATACCAGATGCAGGGGATACTCAGGGGCAGGTGGGGGTCGTTGGCCAGCAGCGGCCGGCCGGTGGCCGACTTGGCGCCGTCCACGACCCAGTTGTTGCTGGCGCCGCCCCGGGCCACAGCCAGGGCCAGCTCCCGGAACTCGGGCAGGACGTCCGGCCCCACCCCCCGCGACGTGGCACCGGGCGGCAGCACCAGGGGCTTGTCGGCGGGATAGAGGGGCTCCAGTTCGGCCAGCACCTCGGGGCCGAAGCGTTCCAGGAGCCAGGAGCGCAGCACCTCCCGGTCCCAGTTGCCCGAGAGGGTCCAGGCCACGAAGCGCCCGATGGCCAGCGAGTCGGACACCTGCCAGGGCTGGGGGCGGTAGCGGAGCAGCAGGCACTCCAGGGGCGGGCTGCCGCCCGCCAGCCAGGCGTTGACGCCGGCGGCGAAGGCCTCCAGCGCCTCCCTCACCTCCGGCTGCAGACGGGCCACGTCGCGGCGGGCCACCCGGCCGATGCCCACCCGCCGCATCAGGCGGTCGTATTCCAGGGCAGCCTCCCCCAGCACCTCGGCCAGGGTGCCCGTGGCCAGCCGCCGGTAGAAGTCTAGCTGCCAGAGGCGGTCCTGGGCCTGGACGTAGCCCAGGGCGAAGAAGAGGTCCCACAAGTTGCGGGCGTAGATGTGGGGGACGCCCCAGCGGTCGCGCAGGACCTCGACTTCCTCGCGCAGGCCCACCAGCCGCGCCTGCCGCTGCAGTTGGGGCGGGCGTCCCCGCAGCAGGCGATAGGCCAGGGCTGCCGCCCCCACGCCCACGGCGGCCACGAGGGCGGCGCCCCTCAGCCTACGCAGGGTCATTCCCCACACCCATGGCTCGGGGGATTACTGCTAACCAGTTTTGGTCGTTGACAGATTGCTGCCTCGGGGCTAGCATGGGAAGCAAGCGACCGGTCATGGCCCAGGTCGGCCCTTCTGCCAGCCACCGGCTGTCCACCTCCGACGACGTGGAGGTCTCCGCTTACCTGGAGATCGCCCGCCAGCGAGAGGGGCAGGCACCGGCCCCCGCGCCGTCGGTCCAGCGACGCCAGCCGGAGACGGTCGTCGTCCTGGACTTCGGCTCCCAGTATAGCATGCTCATCGCCCGCAGGGTGCGGGAGTGCAACGTCTACTGCGAGCTTCTGCCTCCCCAGGCGCCCTGGGAGGAGGTGGCCCGCCTCTCGCCGCGTGGCTTCATCCTCTCCGGCGGCCCCGCCTCCGTCTACGAGCCGGGGGCGCCCGCCGCCCCCGACTACGTCTTCGCGTCGGGGTTGCCGGTGCTGGGCATCTGCTACGGCATGCAGCTCCTGGCCCACCAGCTGGGCGGGCGCGTGGCGCCATCGGAGCGGCGCGAGTATGGCCTCTCGCTGCTGCAGGTGGACGACGGCGCCTCGCCCCTCTTCGCCGGGCTGCCCCGCTCCTTCCCCGTCTGGATGTCCCACGGCGACCGGGTGACGGAGCTACCCCCCGGCTTCCGCGCCCTGGCCCACTCGGAGAACTCGCCGGTGGCCGTCATGGCCGACGACTCCCGCCTCTTCGGCCTCCAGTTCCACCCCGAGGTGGCCCACACGCCCCTGGGGAAGGAGATCATCCGCAACTTCCTCTATCGCGTCTGCGGCTGCCGCGGCGACTGGACGCCGGGCAACTTCATCGCCGAGGCGGTCGAGCGCATACGGGAGACGGTGGGCGGGAGCCGCGTCCTCTGCGCCCTCTCGGGCGGGGTGGACTCGGCGGTGACGGCCGCCCTGGTCCACCGGGCCGTGGGCGACCAGCTCACCTGCATCTTCGTCAACAACGGCCTCCTGCGGCGGGAGGAGCCGGAGCGGGTGCAGGACACCTTCCGCCGTCACCTGGGCATACCGTTGGTCTATGTGGACGCCAGTCGCACCTTCCTGGAGCGCCTGCAGGGGGTGACGGACCCCGAGGAGAAGCGGAAGGTCATCGGCGAGACGTTCATTCGCGTGTTCGAGGCCGAGGCGGGCAGGCTGGGCGAATTCGAGTTCATCGCCCAGGGCACCACCTACCCCGATGTCATCGAGAGCGCCGCCGGCTCCGGCGCCGCCGCCAAGATCAAGACCCACCACAACGTGGGTGGCCTGCCCAAGGAGATGAGCTTCCGCCTGCTGGAGCCCCTGCGCTACCTGTTCAAGGACGAGGTGCGACGGGTGGG
>ERZ511473.126-NODE-126-length-180846-cov-7.298978_pt1 | contig 180846 bp, 175 predicted proteins | sample MGYA00374947_ERZ511473 | MGnify/ENA primary metagenome ERZ511473 (study PRJEB26303, sample SAMN06343854) | sediment metagenome | isolation source: hot spring sediment | place: Canada: British Columbia | collected 2012-09-26 ... | reverse complement strand
GAAGCGCATGCCTCACCCCCGAGAATCGTATATTCTATACTCTACCTGTCGCCCCATTATCGCCCCACTCCCCCCTCCAGTCAACCCAGCCCCCCACACCCTACTGTTGGGAGTGCATAGAATATATAATACCCAGTGAGGACGGCGAGCCCCCACCCGAGCGCAGGCCTCGAAGGGCCCTGCGCCGTTCCAAGACGGAGGCGACGATGCGAGGACCTCTGACAGGCATCAAGGTCATCGAATGGAGCACCTGGGCCATCGGCCCTCTGGCCGGCCTCGTCCTGGCCGACCTGGGCGCCGACGTCATCAAAGTGGAAGACCCTCAGACGGGGGGCGATCCCGCCCGCCACATCAAGTGGGCCGGCGGCTTCATCGACTGTGAGCTCCCCAAGGGCCGCAACGCCCTCTTCGAGGCCATGAACCGCAACAAGCGTAGCATCACCCTCCACCTCAAGCACCCCGCCGCCCGCGAGCTCCTCTACTCCCTGGTCAGGGAGGCCGATGTCTTTCTGCACAACTTCCGACCCGGCGTTCCCGAGCGGCTCGGCTTGGACTACGACTCCCTCTCTCATCTCAACCCTCGTCTCGTCTACGCCGCCGGCAGCGGCTACGGCCCCCTCGGCCCCGATGCTACCCGCCCCGCCCTGGACTACGCCGGCCAGGCTCGCTCCGGCCTCATGTGGGCCATGGGCCACCCCGGGGACCCTCCCTACTGGGGCTCCATCGGCTTCGCCGATGCCATGGGCGGCATTATGCTGGCCATGGGAACGCTGGCCGCCATCGCCGCCCGCCAGCTGCAGGGCGTCGGCCAGCGGGTGGACGCCTCCCACCTCGGGGCCAGCATGTTCCTCCAGACCATCGCCCTCGGCATACTCCTCCTCTCCGGGGACAAGGAGTGGCCCCGCTTCGACCGGCGGGCCGCCGGCAACCCCCTCTGGAACCACTATCGCTGTCAGGATGGTCGCTGGCTGGCGCTGGCCATGATCCAGCCGGACCGCTACTGGCACGACTTCTGTGACGCCATCGGCCAGCCGGAGCTGGCTGATGACCCTCGCTTCCAGACCACGGAGCAGCGCCGACTCAACTGCCGGGAGCTGGTGGCCCACCTGGACGGCATCTTCGCCACCCGGACACGGGACGAGTGGGAGGAGATATTCGCGCGTTACCCGGACTTCATCTACGAGAGAGTCCAGATCCTGGGCGATCTGACCGATGACCCTCAGGTGCAGGCCAACGGCTACATCTCTGACTTCGACCACCCCGACCTGGGCCCAGTCAGGCTCCTAAACCTGCCCCTGTTGCTGAGCGCCACCCCGGCCAGCGTGCGCTCCGCTGCCCCCACCCTGGGCCAGCACACCTATCAGGTGCTGCGGGAGGAGCTGCGTCTCTCCGACGAGGAGATAGCCAGGCTGGCCGAGGCGGGGGCCATATAAGGTAGGCGAGGAGGGGGGCAGTACAGCCTTCGGCCAGTCCCCACTGGGATGGCCTCTAGCCATCCCAGTTTGTGTATAATATATATAATGTGTAATTCTGCCGAGAGGGGCCTGTGGCGGTGCCAGGCCGCCCCCTTCGCCCTTCCGACACCAGCGCCAGCGGCCCTGGCCGCAGCCCCTGCCGGCCCGCCCATCACGCACGGAGGTAAGAGATGGGGCCTCTCAGCGGGATCCGCGTCGTAGACCTCAGCATCGGCATGGCCGGCCCCTACTGCACCATGTTTCTGGCCGACCTGGGCGCTGAGGTCATCAAGGTAGAGCCCCCGGAGGGGGATCTCATCCGCCGGACGGGGCCCTTCGCCCCTGACGACCGCCTCCGCGCCTTCGGCGGCTACTTCCAGAGCATCAATCGCAACAAGAAGGGGCTGGCCCTGGACCTGAAGCAGGACGAAGGAAGAGAGGTGCTGCGCCGGCTGGTGGCCGCCTCCGATGTCCTGGTAGAGAACTTCCGCGCTGGCGTCATGGAGCGCCTGGGCCTCGCCTACGAGTCCCTGCGCCAGCTCAACCCTCGCCTCATCTACGCTGCCATACGCGGCTTCGGCGACCCTCGCACCGGACGCAGCCCCTATCTCCATCGTCCCGCCTTTGACCTAGTAGCCCAGGCCATGGGCGGCCTCATGGGCACCACCGGCCCCGGCCCCGAGCAGCCCCTCAAGGCCAGCGGCGGCATCGGCGATACCGTCCCCGGCCTCATGGCCCTGGCCGGCATCCTGGCTGCCCTCCACCACGTCCAGCGCACAGGCGAGGGCCAGTTTCTGGACGTCGCCATGTACGACGGCGTCCTTTCCATATGCGAGAGGGTCATCTACATGTACTCCTACGCCGAAATCGTCTCCCGCCCCCAGGGGAACCAGCACAACCTTCTCTGCCCCTTCGAGGTCTTCCCAACCCGGGACGGCTGGGTGGCCATCTGTGCCCCGGCCGACCATCAGTGGCGCGCCCTCTGCGCCGCTATGGGCCGCCCCCAACTGGGGGACGACCCTCGCTTCGCCACCAACGCCCAGCGCGTGCAGCACATCCAGGAGGTGCGCCGCCTAGTCAGCGACTGGACCAGCGGCCTCACCAAGGCCCAGGTGGTGGACGCCATCGCCGACCTCGTCCCCTGCGGCCCTGTCCAGGACGCCGACGAGATCTACAACGACCCCCACGTGAGCGCCCGCCAGATGATAGTGGAGCTGGAGCATCCTGGCTGCCTGCGCCCCAAGGCCATCGCTGGCCTCCCCATCAAGCTCACCGCCACCCCAGGCGAAGTCAGGCGGCGCGCCCCCCTGCTGGGTGAGCACACCGAGGAGGTGCTCTCCGCCCTGGGGTATACTCCAGACCAGATAGAGGGACTGCGCGCCCGGCGAGTGGTCTACAGCTACCGCGCGCCCGAAGGCCCCGCGCCCGGCGACTGAGGCAGAGCGACGGGGAACAGGGAGCGATGACCGCTGGCAGGGGGAAAGAGATAGAGATGACCATAGACACCCGCAGCGCTACCCTTAGGCTGGCTGATCATACCCTGGGGCTGCGGTTCGAAGGGCTGCCAGCGCCCGTAGTCCAGAGGACGAAGGAGCTCTTCCTGGACTTCCTGGGTGTGGCCCTGGGCGGGCGGCTGGCCGAGTCCACAGGGCCCCTCGTCCAGGCCGTCTCTCGACTGCGGGCAGGCCAGCCCGGCCAGGCTACGGTAGTGGGGGAGGGAGAGCTCTACCCCCCGCACTACGCCGCCCTCCTCAACGGCGCCCTCGCCCACTCCCTGGACTTCGACGACACCTACCGGGAGGGCGTCCTCCACCCGGGGGCGCCCGTCTTCGCTACCCTCCTGGCCCTGGCGGAGGCGGAGACGACGTCCGGGCGTCAGTTTCTGACCGCCGCCGTCGCCGGCTACGAGGTCTCGTGTCGCCTCGCCCGCGCCCATGGGTCTGCCGTACACCACCGCGGGTTCCATCCCACGGCCACCACGGGCATCTTCGGCGCCACCGCCGCCGGCGCCCACCTCCTGAAGCTGGGTCCAGAGGCCCTTCTGGACGCCTGGGGACTCAACCTCTCGCAGGCGGCGGGGAGCCTCCAGTTCCTGGAGAACGGTGCCTGGAGCAAGCGCGTGCAGGTAGGACTGGCCGCCAGCAACGCCATCATCGCCCTGGTCATGGCCCAGGAAGGGGTCACAGGGGCTGCCGAACCCTTCAGCGGCCGCTTCGGCTACTACCCCTGCTATGCCGGGGTGGAGTGCGACCTGGAGGAGGCCCTCAGCGGTCTGGGCCAGGAGTTCCTGGTCATGCAGACGGCGGTGAAGCCCTACCCGTCATGTCGCTACAACCACTCCGTCATCGACGCTTGTCTGGAGTTCGTCGCCCGGGGGCTGGCCCCGCCGGCGGACGTCCAGGAGGTGGAGATAGTCCTGCCACCCAGCGGCGCTCGCATCGTGGCGGAGCCGGAGGAGCGCAAGCGAGCGCCCCAGAACATCGTCGACGCCCAGTTCAGCGTCTATTTCGCCGCCGCCGTCGCCCTCCAGGACGGCCGGTTCGACTGGGGCAGCTACCGTCGCATCGGCGATCCGGCCATCGCCTCCCTCATGGCGCGGATGCGGGCCCGGGAGGCATCCCTGCCGGAGATGGGGGCCGTGGTCACCATCGTGTCCCGGGGCGGGCGCCGCTACACCCTGGAAGTCCCGGTCCCCACCGGGGAGCCGGAGCGCTTTCCTCACTGGAAGGAGCTGGCCGACAAGGCGCGCTCTCTGGCCCGGGGGACGCTGCCGCCTGACCAGGTGGAGGGACTCATGGAGGACGTGGCGCGGCTGGACGCCCTGGAGGACATGAGGGACCTGACCGCCCGCCTCCGGCCCCTCTGAGCCCGCCGACTTCGGGCGAGGATGCCCTCCCGCCAGGGTTGACGGGCCCATTCCCCGCTTATACCTTTGCGTAAAAGACAGTCTCCTCAGGAGGAATGGAGCCGTGGCAGTGATACCTTATGTTCAGGAACCCGTGCCCCCAGAGCTGCAGGACTTCTACGCCCGTGTCCAGCGAGCCAGTCGGGGCGAGATCCCCAACATCTTTTTCGTCATGGCCCACAGCCCCCGGCTGGTGGAGCACTGGTGGCGCACCATGGCCACCGCCCTCTCCCGCCTGAGCCTCTCTCCCCGGCTGCGGGAGCTGGCCATCCTGCGCGTCTTCGTCAACACAGGGCAGGCCTACGGCTTCGCCCATCACGTCGTCATCAGCCGTCAGCTCGGCATGAGCGACGAGGAGATCTTCGGCGTCCGCTCCTACGCCGAGGCCCCCTGCTACGACGAGCTGGACCGACTCGTCCTCCGCTACACGGACGCTGTCACCCATCTGGCGCCAGAGGCGCCGGTCCTGGCCCAGGAGCTGGCCCGGCGGCTCACCCACCAGGAGCTGGTGGAGCTGACCTTCTGCATCGGCGCCTGGAACATGATGTCCCGCATCCTCCACGCCCTGCAGGTGGACCTGGAGGAGGGCTACGAGACGGCGGTGCCCGCCTGGTGGGCCCAGGAGCGGCTCCCCTCCCTGTACACGGCCTACTGGCCGCAACAGCCGCCCGCCTAGGGCCAGCGCCGACGGCGCAGGCCGCGGTAGACGGTGCGACGGAGCTGGCGCCGCAGCAGGTAGCCCATCAGGGCCCGCGGCCCCCGCGCCGCCGCTCGCAGCAGCCAATAGAGGGAGAGAGCGCGGTAGACGTTGCGCACGGCTGGCCTCCCTGCCCGGCCCCCCACGGCGGCGGGCCGGGTGCCTTATACTATACTGCGAACGGGAGGGACATCAGAGAGGGTAGGCCATGGAGACGCACGAGGCGCGGCTGCTGCTGCAAGCGACACGGGACGCCTGGGCCCGGGGCGAAGGGGTGGCCCTGGCCACCGTGGTCCAGGTCTTCGGCTCCGCCTACCGTCGGGAGGGAGCCAAGATGATAGCCACCACCGCCGGGGACACCGCCTGCATGATCTCTGGCGGCTGCCTGGAGCCAGAGGTGGTGGAGGTGGCCAAGCGCGTCCTGGCCAGCGGCCAGCCCGCCCGCGTCCGCTACAACCTGGACGAGGACGTGATGTGGGGGCTAGGGCTGGGCTGCGGCGGCTCCGTGGAGGTCTACATAGAGCCCCTGGAGCCGGGCGGCATCCTCGCCCGTTGGCTGGAGCTGCAGGAGCGGGGTGAGAGCGCCGTCCTGGCCACCCCCCTCAGCGGTGGCCAGGGTCGCCTCTTGGTGCGGGACGATGCCGCCCCGGAGGGCCAGCTCCAGCCGCTGGAGCTGGCGGAGGCGGCCCATGAGGCAGCCCGCGCCCTTCTGAAAGAGTCCTCTCCCAGGGCCCACACCCGCCGCCTGCCGGAGGGGGAGCTCTTTCTGGACGTCAGCGTGCCGCCGCCGGAGCTGGTGGTCTTCGGCGCCGGCCACGACGCCATCCCCCTGGTGGCCCTGGCCAACAGCCTGGGCTTCCGCACCGTCCTGGTGGACGCCCGCCCCGCCTACGCCACTCCGGAGCGCTTCCCCGGCGCCGAGATAGTGCTGGCCCACCCCAGCGATTTCCCCGAGAAGGTCCGCCTCACATCCCGCTCCTACGTCGTCGTCATGAACCACCACCTGGAGCGGGACCAGGCGTCTCTGGAGTACGCCCTCCGCTCCCCCGCTCCCTACATCGGCATGCTGGGGCCCTACTCCCGCTTCCAGCGGCTGCTGGACGGGCTGGCCGCCAGAGGTGTCCAGCCATCGACCGAGGAGCTGGCCCGCGTCCACAGCCCGGTGGGGCTGGACATCGGCGCCGAGAGCGCCGAGGAGGTGGCGCTCAGCATCATGAGCGAGGTGCTGGCCGTCCACCGCGGCTTCAGCGGCGGCCCCCTGCGCGGCCGCCAGGGCCGCATCCACGAGCCCCAGCAGCCGGAACACCAGCGGGCCTAGCCCGCGCCCAGCCCACCGGCCGGCCTCTCCTCAGCCCCTGTACTCCAGGACGTAGAGGCCGAAGTTGACATCGCTGAGTAGGACGAGGCCTTCCTCCGCCCACACCCCCCACACGAAGGGGAACGACCGGCCGGGCAGGTGCACACCGTAAGGGTCCGGGTGGGCCGGCGGCACGAAGGATGCCACCTGGCGCGGCCTCCCCGGTTGCGAGAGGTCCAGCACCACCAGGCCATCGCTGTACCAAGACAGGAAGAGGATAGGGCCCAGGAAGAAGGGGTTGTGGACGGAGAAGATTCCGTCCTGCCGCTGAGAGCGGGCGTCATCGGTGGCGAAGGTGGCCACCTGGGACGGCGAGGCGGGATCCGAGACGTCCAGGATGCGGACGTAGCCCCAGCCGTCCTCCACGCCCGGCGGCCCGGACGGTCGCAGGTCCTCGTCCGTCAACACCACGACCTCCCGCCCCGGCATGGGGACGGCAGAGTGGGTGTTCCCCTCCGCCTGCGGGTCGTATTCGAACCGCCCCAGGTAGCGAGGGCTGGCCGGGTCAGAGATATCGAGGACAATGAGGCCACTGTCCCAGTAAGAGAGGAATGCCCGCCTGCCGGAGGGATCGGCCCAGACGCTGTGGAGGAGGCTGACCCGCGTAGGCCGGCCATCGCTGCCGCCGTCGCGGAAGGGGATGCCCAGGGCGGAGTTGGCCCCCCACTGGGAGAGCAGCACCGGACGCCGCGGGTCCGTCACCTCCACCAGCTTGAAGTCCAGCCCTCTGCCCGCCAGCCCGGCCTCCCGGGTGTCGCGCTCGGCCAGGGGGTCCGCCAGCAGGACATAGGCGCGCCCCTCTCGCTGGAAGAGATAGAGCTCGTGCACCCCCTGACCGTAGCGCGCCTCGCCCACGCTGAAGAAGGCCAGGTGCTGGGGGCGCGTAGGGTCCGTCACGTCCCACAGGTCTACCCCTCCCTCCACCCCCTGCCCGAAGGGGACACAGCGCTGGATACCCACTGCCAGCAGGTCGCCCTGGTAGGCCGGGGTGCTCAGGGGGCGCACCATCAGATCCTCAGCCGTGGTGCCGGGACGGCCGGCCGCCGTGGCCACCTGGCGGGGGCTGGTGGGGTCCCTGACGTCGATGATCTTCACGCCCGTGGAGGGGCAGGCCGTGCCTGGGCCAGCCCTGCCCGGCGCCTCCTCGCTCCCCCAGGTCCCCACATAGGCGAACCCCCTGTGGCCCCAGACATCGCCGTTGAAGCCCCCTAAGGGGAGCTGGCCAAGGAGACTCAGGGACGGCTCCCCGTCCACCGTGGTTGGTGAGGAGCCGTCCCGCCCGCTCGGGGAGGAGTGCAGGGCCAGGCAGGCCCCCAGGGAGGCCAGCGCCGCCAGCGTCAGGGCCAGCAGGGCCCACAGGCCGCGTCGAAGGGCCATCACGTCTGAATATACGCTCACCGGGCCGCCGAATCATCTTGACAAGGTTCGAGCACAGGCCTAATATGAGGGCGCCTTTCGCCTGGCGACGGCCGAGCGTTCGCCAGGAGACCATACCAGCCCCGGGCCGCCGGGAGGGTTCGGATGCAGGTCGAAGGGCAGGAGGTCCTTCAGGCCCCTGTGGAGCGAGTATGGGAGGCCCTGAACGACCCTGCCGTCCTCCAGCGCTGCACCCCTGGCCTCAAGTCCCTGGAGGTGGAGGCCGAAGACCGCTACCGCGGCACAGCCGAGATAGGGATTGGCCCCCTGAGAGGCACCTTCCAGGGCCGCGTCGAGGTACGTGACAAGCAACCCCACGAGCGGCTCACCCTCTACGCCGAGGGCCAGAGCCGCATCGGTGGCGTCCAGGCACAGGGGCTCATCCGCCTGACGCCCCAGGGCCAGGGCACCCTCGTCTCCTACTCCGGAGAGGCCAGGCTGAGGGGGCCCCTGGCCACCCTGGGGAACCGCGTCCTTCAGGTAGCGGCACGCTCCCTGGCCAGGCAGTTCTTCGAGTCCCTGGCCCGAGAGCTGGACCAGACCAAAGGAGGTTGAGGCAATGGCGGAGACGGTTCCCATAACGGTGCGGGTGAACGGCGTGGAATACCGGCACGAGGTGGAGCCCCGGCTGCTCCTGGTCCACTACCTCAGGGACGTCCTGCGCCTCACCGGCACCCACATCGGCTGCGATACCAGCCAGTGCGGCGCCTGCACTGTCATCATGGATGGGCAGGCTGTCAAGTCCTGCACCGTCCTGGCCGTCCAGGCCGACGGCAGCGAGGTGCTGACGGTGGAAGGGCTGGCCCGGGACGGCGAGCTGCACCCCCTGCAGGAGGGCTTCTGGGAGCGGCACGGCCTCCAGTGCGGCTTCTGCACGCCGGGGATGATCATGGCCGCCTACGACCTCCTCTCCCGCAACCCGGAACCCACGGAGGAGGAGATCGTCCACGCCCTGGAGGGCAACTACTGTCGCTGCACCGGCTACCACAACATCGTCCGCGCCGTGCAGTACGCCGCCGAGCGCATGCGCTCCAGATAGAGCGAGGAGGGTGAGGAGATGGTCACCGCCGAGCAGCGTTACATCGGCCAGGCGATGAAGCGGAAGGAGGACCCCCGCTTCCTCACCGGCCGCGGCACCTACGTGGACGACCTGGCTCTGCCGGGCATGGTCTACGCCGCCATGGTGCGCAGCCCTTACGCCCACGCCCGCATCAAGTCCATAGACATCAGCCGCGCCCGTCAGGCGCCGGGCGTCATCGCCGTCTACACCGGCGAGGAGATGCAGCGGGACGGCGTCGGCCCCCTCCCCTGCGGGCTCCTGCTGCCCGATATGAAGCTGCCGCCCCACTACGCCATCGCCCGCGACCGGGTGCGCCACGTGGGCGAGATAGTGGCCGTAGTCATCGCCGACGACCGCTACCGCGCCGAGGACGCCGCCGAGCTGGTGGAGGTGGAGTACGAGCCTCTCCCCTCGGTGGCCGACGCCCGCAAGGCCATGGAGCCGGGCGCTCCCCTGGTCCACGATGATGCCCCGGGCAACCTCTGCTTCCGCTGGGCACTGGGGGACAAGGCCGCCACGGACGCCGCCTTCTCCCAGGCCAGCCGCACCGTCCGCCTGGAGCTGGTGAACCAGCGCCTCATCCCCAACGCCATCGAGCCCCGGGCCGCCCTCGCCCACTACGACCCGGTGCGGGACGAGTACACCCTCTGGGTCACCAGCCAGAACCCCCACGTCCACCGTCTGCTGATGGCCGCCTTCGTCCTGGGCATACCCGAACACAAGCTGCGGGTCATCTCCCCCGACGTGGGCGGCGGCTTCGGCAGCAAGATCTACACCTACCCCGAGGAGGTCATCCTCACCTGGGCGACGCGCAAGCTGGGCCGGCCCGTCAAGTGGTCCGCCAAACGGAGCGAGAGCTTCATCTCCGACCGCCAGGGACGCGACCACTACAGCGTGGCGGAGCTGGCCCTGGACGCCGGCGGACGCGTCCAGGCGCTGCGGGTGCACACGGTGGCCAACATCGGCGCCTACGTCTCCCTCTTCGGCGCCGGCATCCCCACCTGGTTCTACGCCCCCCTCCTCTCCGGCCAGTACCAGATCCCCCAGATCTACTGCGAGAGCGTGGGGGTTTTCACCAACACCGTCCCCACCGACGCCTACCGCGGTGCCGGTCGCCCCGAGGCCTGCTACCTGATCGAGCGCATCATGGAGGTGGCCGCCCGCGAGCTGGGGGAAGACCCGGCCGAGTTCCGTCGCAAGAACTTCGTCCCCCCTGACCGCTTCCCCTACCAGACGCCGGTGGCCCTAGTCTACGACTCCGGCAACTACGCCGCCGCCCTGGACCGGGCCCTGGAGCTGGCCGACTACCGGCGGCTGCGTCAGGAGCAGGAGGAGCTACGGCGCCAGGGCCGCTACATCGGCATCGGCCTCGCCTCCTACGTGGAGGCCTGCGGCTACGGCCCCTCCAAAGTGGTGGGGGCCATCGGCGGCCAGGCCGGCCTGTGGGAGAGCGCCATCGTGCGGGTGCACGCCACCGGCAAGGTGAGCGTCTACACGGGGACGCACGCCCACGGCCAGGGCCACGAGACCACCTTCGCCCAGATCGTGGCCGACGCCCTGGGCGTCACCCCGGACGACGTGGAGATCCTCCACGGCGACACCGACCAGGGCTCCATGGGCATGGGCACCTACGGCAGTCGCAGCGCCCCCGTGGGCGGCAGCGCCATCGCTGTGGCCGCCCGCCGCGTGCGAGAGAAGGCCACCAAGATCGCCGCCCACCTGCTGGAGGCGGCCGAGGCCGACATCGAGTTCCGGGAGGGGAAGTTCTTCGTCCGCGGCGTCCCCGACCGCTTCAAGACCTTCCAGGAGGTGGCCCTCCAGGCCTACCTGGCCCACAACCTGCCGGAGGGGGTGGAGCCAGGGCTGGAGGCCACCGCCTTCTACGACCCCCAGAACCTCACCTTCCCCTTCGGCACCCACATCGCCGTGGTGGAGGTGGATCCCGACACCGGTCAGGTGCGGCTCTTGCGCTACATCGCCGTGGACGACGCCGGCAACGTCATCAACCCTCTCGTCTTCGAGGGCCAGGTGCACGGCGGCATCGCCCAGGGGGTGGGGCAAGCCCTCCTGGAGCACGCCCTCTACGACGAGGAGGGCCAGCCCATCAGCGGCTCCTTCATGGAATACGCCGTCCCCAGGGCCTCCCACCTGCCCCGCTTCGAGACGGCCAACACGGTGACCCCCTGTCCCCACAACCCCCTGGGAGTGAAGGGGATCGGCGAGGCGGGCACCATCGCCGCCACGCCAGCGGTGGCCAACGCCGTCTTGGACGCCCTGGCCCCCTTCGGCATCCGCCACCTGGACATACCCCTCACCCCGGAGAAGGTGTGGCGGGCCATCCGCCAGGCCCGGGGAGAGGTCAGCTAGGGAGGTGAAGAGATGTACCCGCCCAGCTTTCGCTACTACCGGCCCACCACCCTCCAGGAGGCCGTCTCCCTGCTACAGCGGGAGCCGGAGGCCCGCCTCCTGGCCGGCGGTCACTCCCTCCTCCCGGCCATGAAGCTGCGCCTCTCCTCCCCCAGCGCCCTGGTGGACATAGGCCGCATCCCCGAGCTGAAAGGGGTCCGCCGTCAGGGGGACGGCTGGGTCATAGGGGCCATGACCACCCACCGGGAGATCGAGTTCTCCGATCTGCCCCTCCTGCCCGAGGTGGCCGCCCGCGTGGCCGACCCACCGGTGCGCAACCGGGGCACCATCGGCGGCTCCCTGGCCCATGCCGACCCCGGCGCCGACTACCCGGCGGCCGTCCTGGCCCTGGAGGCCACCCTGCGGGCGGCAGGCCCCGCCGGCGAGCGCACCATCCCCGCCGACCAGTTCTTCCAGGGCCTGTTCACCACCGCCCTCCAGCCGGGCGAGGTGCTGACGGAGGTGCGGCTACCCGACCTGGGGCAGGGGTGGGGCTGGGCCTACGAGAAGTTCCCTCACCCCGCCTCCGGCTACGCCGTGGTGGGGGTGGCCGCCGTCGTACGGGCCGAGGGAGGCAGTGTCCGTGAGGTGCGCATAGGCGTCACCGGCGCTGGCCCTGCCGCCTTCCGGGCCACCGCCGTGGAGCAGGCCCTGAGCGGCCGACCCATAACCCCGGAGGCCCTGCAATCGGCCACCCAGGGTGCCTTCGACCCGGCCGAGATGAACAGCGACTCCTTCGCCTCGGCCGAGTACCGCGCCGCCCTCTGCCGCGTCCTCTGCCAGCGGGCGGTGCAGAGGGCCTGGCAGCGGGCCACCGGCTGAGCCATCGCTCCGGCAGCCACGGGGCCCCCGCCACCGCGGGGGCCCCGCCCGTCTTCGGGCCACGCCCTCCCCGCCCCAACGCCCGCAGGGGCGCCGCCTCCAGCCGCGGGCAGGAACCACGAGCGACCCTTCACCCCCGGCGCCCCGAGGAGCGTTGACAGATATCGCTACCTATGGTAGTTATCGGGAGACTCCCGGACGGGGAGGAGAGGCCCTGTCTTTCACTGCATCGGGGAGGGAACGCCATGCTGCACCGCTCCAGATGGCTGCCCGGATGGCCCCTGCTCCTAGCGGTCGTCCTCGCTGCCTTTCTGGCCGCCTGCGCTGGAGGCGGGAGAGCCCCCGCCACCAAGGAGCCCATCACTGTAGGCGTCCTCTACGATGGCGGCGGCCCTGTCTCCAACATAACGGTGCCGGCCCGTCAGGCCATGGAGGACTACTTCGAGCTGGTCAACCGACGAGGTGGGGTGGACGGCCATCCCATCAGGGCCTTCTACTGCGACCACAACTACGAGGTGCCCCGCGGCGTGGACTGCTATGAGCGGGCCAAGCGGGAGGGCGCCCTCATCTTCGTCCCCTACGCCACGCCCATAGCCGAGGCGCTGACGCCCCGCTCCGCCGCGGACAGGATACCGGGCATCAACATCGGCAGTTTCGGCGCTTCCGCCAACGGCGAGCGCTTCCCTTACGGCTTCTTCTCTCTGGGCGCCAGCTACTACTCCCAGGCGGCCGCCGCCGTGAAGGTGGTGCTGGACATGTGGGAGAAGGAGGGACGGCCTGGTAGCCCCAGGATAGCCTACCTCCACCTGGACAACCCCGGCGGCCGTGACCCCCTGGACCTGCTGGCGCGTCTCTCCCAGAGGGAGGGGTTTGAGCTGCGCACCTTCGCCGTACCCCTGCCGGGCATCGATGTCACGGCCCAGATGGTCGATATCGTGCAGCGCTACCGGGCGGACTACATCATCGTCGGCGCCTTCGCCCGCATGCCCGTGGCCACCATCCGGGCGGCCAAGGACCTGGGCTTCCCCCTGACCAAGATCGTCTTCCTCACCTTCGGCATCGGCGACGCCCATGTGCGGGCCATCGGCAGTTGGGACCAGGTCCAGGGCTTCCAGGGAGTGGCGGCCTGGGGCTTCGGCCAAGACCTGCCCATCCTCAAGGAGATACGGGAGATGTACCAGGCTGAGGGGAGGAACCCGCCTGAGCTGATGGCGAGCGCCAATTTCGAGTACTGCTTCGGCCTGGCCACCGCCGCCATCATGGTGGAGGCGCTGCGCCAGGCCATGAAACATTCGGGCTGGCCGCTGGACGGCGAGAAGGTGAAGCGGGGGCTGGAGAGCATCAACGGCGAGCTGGCCGGCGTCATCCGCCTGCGCACCAGCCCCCAGGACCATGAAGGCGGCGGCTACGTGCGGCTGCAGCGCGTGGAGGGCGACCGCTTCGTGCCAGCCACCGACTGGTTCAACGCCTACCGGGAGGTGGTAGAGGAGGTGGCCGGCATCCGCCGGTAGGGCCCATGTCCGGAGAACGGCCAGCCGAGGCGTCGCCTCTGCTCGTCGCCATCGCCGGCGCCGGGCAGGCGGGCAGCCTGCCCTCTCCCGGTTGTGCCATAATGGAGACGATGGCTGTGGGACGACTACCTAGGGACGGCTTCGCCTCGCCGGAGGAGGTGGCGGGCGCCCTCCGCGAGCAGGGCTACATCGCCGAGCGGGGGCTGGCGGTAGCCATCTTCCTGGCCCTCAAGCTGCAACGGCCCCTCTTCCTGGAGGGACAGCCGGGCGTCGGCAAGACGGAGGTGGCCCGCGCCCTGGCCGGTAGCCTGGGCAGCCGCCTCATCCGCCTCCAGTGCTACGAGGGGCTGGACCTGGCCTCCACTGTCTATGAATGGGACTACGCCCGCCAGATGCTGGAGGTGCGCCTCCTGGAGGCCACCGGCGAACGCGACCGCTCGCGTCTGCGCCGGGAGATCTTCAGCCCCGAGTTCCTCCTCAAGCGCCCCCTCCTCCAGGCCCTGGAGATGAGCGATGGCCGCCCCCCCGTCCTCCTCATTGACGAACTGGACAGGGCGGACGAAGAGTTCGAGGCCTTCCTCCTGGAGGTGCTGGGAGACTGGCAGATCACCATCCCGGAGCTGGGCACCATCCGCGCCGAGGTGCCCCCGGTGGCCGTCCTCACCTCCAACCGCACACGGGAGATCCACGACGCCCTCAAGCGCCGCTGCCTCTACTTCTGGATCGATTACCCCAGCTTCGACAAGGAGTACCGTATCGTCCGGGCGCGGGTGCCCAGGGCACCGGAGCGGCTGGCCCGCCAGGTGGTGGCCTTCGTCCAGGAGCTGCGCAATGTGGATCTCTACAAGGCGCCTGGCGTGGCCGAGACCCTGGACTGGGCGGCCGCCCTCCTGGCCCTCGACCGCACCGAGCTCACCGCCGCCACAGTGGAGGAGACCCTGGGCGCCCTCCTCAAGTACCAGGACGACCTCCACAGGGCGCGCCAGGAGCTGGAGCAGGGTCTTCTGGAGCGGGCCCTCGCCCGGCCGGAGGCCCGCTAGCCATGACTGGCAACCTCCTGGGACATCTCGTCCGCTTCGCCCGGGAGCTGCGGCGGGCTGGCGTCCTGGTGACGCCGGACCAGGCGGCCACCTTCGCCCAGGCCCTGGAGTACGTCCCCCTCTCCGACCGAGAAGCCTTCCGACTGGCCGCCCGTTCCACCATGGTCTGCCGCCAGGAAGACCTCTCCACCTTCGACCAGGTCTTCGAGCGGTTCTTCGGCCCCGGCGAAGGCTGGCCCCCCGCCGAAGACCGCCCCTTCCCCGGCGAGCCGCCCCAGCTACTCCAGAGGCCGGCCGTGGCCCAGGCCCCCCTGATCACCCCCTCCGGCGAGGGGAAGGAGTCGGCCAGGCCCCTGGGCGACCGCACCCTTACCTACAGCGCCCTGGAAGTGCTGCGCCAGAAGCGGTTCGAGGAGTGCAGTGAGGAGGAGCTGGAGGCGCTGAAGCGGCTCATTCTGGAGTTCGCCTGGGCCTCCCCGGAGCGACGGAGCCGCCGGCTGCGCCCCACCCGTCACTGGGAGCGGCCCGACCTGCGCCGCACCCTCCGCCGCACCCTGCGCCAGGGTGGCGAGTGGATCGAGCTGGCCTGGCGAGAGCCCAAGACGAAGCCCCGGCCTCTGGTGGCCCTGGCCGATATCTCCGGCTCCATGGAGCGCTACGTGCGCGTGATAGTTCTCTTCCTCTACGCCCTGGCCCAGAGCCGCTATCAGCCGGTGGAGGCCTTCGTCTTCGCCAGCCGGCTCAGCCGCATCACCCCCTTCCTCCGCCGGCGAGAGCCAGAGGCCGCCCTCCTGGAGCTGGGGCGTCGCGTCGTGGACTGGGCCGGCGGCACCCGCATCGGCCCTGCCCTCCATGCCTTCAACCAGGGCTGGGCCAAGCGCGTCCTGGGCAGGGGCGCCATCGTCCTCCTCATCAGCGACGGCTGGGACCAGGGCGACCCCGCCCTGCTGGCCCGCGAGATGGAGCGACTCCAGAAGAGTTGCTACCGCCTTATCTGGCTGAACCCCCTGCTGGGGATACCAGGCTACCAGCCCCTGACGCGGGGGCTGCTGGCTGCCCTCCCCTTCGCCGACGACTTCCTCCCCCTCCACAACCTGGCCAGCCTGGAGGCGCTGGCCCATTATCTGGAGCGACTGCCGCCACGCCGCTCGGCCCGCCGCCCGGGTGCCCTCGCCTTCCCCTAGGAGCGTTGCCGGCCGCCGAAGCTTGACAACCCCCGGCCAGGCCCCTATTTAATATGTGTCCCTCCGCCAGGGCACGCCGCTGGCCCGGGGACGCTGGAAGGACGGAAACAGGCCAGGCAGGGCATCCGCCCCCTGCCCGATGGCCCATCTGGCCAAGGAGGCGAGCCATGACCAAGGCCCCCCTGGAAGGGATCAAAGTGGTGGAGTGGACCGTCTACGCCCAAGGGCCCCTCTCCGGCGTTATGCTGGGGGAGCTGGGCGCCGACGTCATCAAGATCGAGGACTTCGCCGGCGGCGGCGACCCCGCCAGAGGGATGCTCAACGTGGTGGGGGTGGTGGACGCCCGCATGCCCGGCGACCGCAGCGCCTTCTTCGAGATCATGAACTTCAACAAGCGCTCCCTCTGCCTCAACCTCCGCCACCCTCAGGGGCGGGAGCTGGCCCGCCAGCTCATAGACCGCGCCGACGTCTTCGTCGTCAACCAGCGCATCCCCACCATCCTCAAGGCGGGGCTGGACTACGAGACCCTGCGGCAGCGCAACCCCCGCCTCATCTACGCCCTGGCCACCGCCTATGGCGAGCGTGGCCCTCAGGCCGAACGGGGCGGCGTGGACTACACCGGCCAGGCCCGCTCGGGCATGATGTTCGGCGCCGGCACCGAGGAGGACCCTCCCTACTACCTGACGGGGGGCTTCGCTGACATGGGAGCGGCCGTCCTCCTCTCCCACGCCGTCATCACCGCCCTCCTGTCCCGGGAGCGCCACGGCGTAGGCCAGAAGCTGGAGCTCTCCAACCTGAGCGCCGCCATGTGGATGCAGTACTGGGCGGTGGGCATCACCCTCATGACCCAGCGCCCCTGGCCCCGCATCGACCGTCGCACGGCCGGCCACCCCCTTTACAACCACTACCGCTGCAAGGACGGCCAGTGGCTGGCCCTGGCCAGCATCCGGCCCGAGCATTGGGAGCGCTTCTGCCAGCGGGTGGGGCTGGAGCACCTGCTGGAGGACGAGCGCTTCAGGGACGCCGACCGGCGGCGGGCCAACGCCCGGGAGCTCATCGCCATCCTGGACGAGCACTTCCTCACCCGCACCCGCCAGGAGTGGGAGGAGCTCCTCCTCCAGGAGCCCCCCTTCGTCTTCGAGCGGGTGCAACGCATCGAAGACCTCCAGGAGGACGAGCAGGTGCTGGCTAACGAGTATGTCAGGGAGATGGCGCACCCCCGCTACGGGCAGGTCAAGGTGCAGGCCTACCCCATCCGCTTCTACGAGACGCCCACCAGGGAGCGGCGCCCCGCCCCGGAGATGGGCGCCCACAGCCTGGAGGTCCTCACCTCGGAGCTGGGCCTCAGCGAAGAGCAGGTAGCCCAGCTCATCACCGATGGCATCGTGGCCTAGGGGCGGCGGAAGACACCGTTAGCCATCGCCGCGGCGGCGGGCCCGTGTTATACTCGCGGCAGCCCACACACTAGCGCTGAGGAGGTCTGGCCGATGGGACGTCCTCTGGCTGGCATCACCGTCATCGAGCTGGCCCAGGTGTGGGCTGGGCCCACCGCCGGCATGTACCTGGCCGACCAGGGCGCCCAGGTCATCAAGGTGGAGCCTCTCTGGGGCGATGACGGGCGCCGCGCCCTCTCCCGGCCTCCTCTCGCCAACGGCCAGAGCCGCGCCTTCCTCGCCCTCAACCGCAATAAGCGGGGCATCGCCCTGGACATCTCCCACCCCAAAGGGCGCGAGGTAGTCTACCAGTTGGTGCGCCGGGCCGACGTCCTGGTGCACAACTTCCGCCCCGGCGTGGCCGAGCGGCTGGGCTACGACTACCCCACCCTCAAGGGCATCAACCCCCGCCTCGTCTACGCCTGGCTCACCGGCTACGGCCCCCAGGGCCCCTACGCCCGCCTGGGCAGCTACGACCTCATCGTCCAGGCCATCGCCGGCATCCTGGGACGCCGGCGCCTCCCCGACGGCACCCCCGTCAACCCCGGCGTCTGGGTGGCCGATATGGGCGCCGGCATCCTCCTGGCCTACGCCATCCTCCTGGGGCTCCTGCACCGGGAGCGCACCGGAGAGGGGAGGATGGTCACCACCTCCCTCCTCCAGGCCGCCCTCGCCATGCAGGTGGTGGACCTGGTGGACGCTGAGCGGGAGGCGCTCCCCGAGCGCCCCATAGACTACTCCACCCAGGCCATGTACGGCTGCTACCGCTGCGCCGATGGCCAGTACCTGCTGCTGGTGGTGGTCCAGGACGGCCAGTGGCAGCGCCTCTGTCAGGCCCTGGGTATGCCTCACCTGGCCCAGGACCCTCGCTTCGCCACCACGCTGGCCCGCGCCCAGAGTAGCCCCGAACTCCAGGAGCTTCTCACCTCCCTGCTGGCCACCAGGACACGGGAGGAGTGGCTGGCCCTCCTTCAGGTCGCCGACATCCCCTGCGCCGCCGTCTCCGGCGGCTACGACGTCCTGGGCCACCCCCAGATCGAGGCCAACGGGATGGCGCTGACGCTGGAAGACTCGGTGGGAGGGAAGGTGCGCATGGTGGCTCCCCCGGTCAGAGTCCACGACGGCGAGTCCGTGGATATGCGGCCGGCGCCCCTGCTGGGCCAGCACACGCGCGAGGTGCTCCAGGAGCTGGGCTACTCCCAGGAGCAGATAGCCGCCCTGGCCCAGGAGGGCATCATCGGCCTGGGGGAGGCCTAGGGGGCGCTCAGTCGTCGCGCCCGTCCCTGCCTGCGCCCCTCAGGAAGCGGGGGAGCGGCGGGAGACCCTTCACCAGACGGCGCCCTCCGCCTTCAGGGCCAGCACCTCCTCCAGGGTGTACCCACAGACCTCCTGCAGCACCTCGTCCGTGTGCTGGCCGTGGGCAGGGGCGCCGTGGCGCGGCGGCGGGAAGCCCTCCATCGCGAAGGGTAGGGCCGGCATCTTGTAGCCGGTGTCCAGCGTCACTATATACTCGTTGGCCACCACCTGAGGGTCGTCCGGCAGCTCCGAGTAGCGGTTGACGGGGGCGAAGAGCAGCCCCTTCTCCCGGTAGCGGCGCTCCCATTCCTCCCTGGGCTGGCTGGCGAAGACCTCATCCAGGATGGCCACCAACTCCTGACGGTTGGCCGCCCGCGCGGCGTCGGAGTTGAAGCGGGGATCGTGCTCCAGGTGTTGCAGGCCCGTCACCTGGCAGAAGTCGTGCCAGAAGCGCTGGCCCATCCAGAGGCCGGAGGCGAACCACTTGCCATCGGCGCAGCGGTAGATGCTCATGAGGGGGTTGGCTGCCTCGGAGCGCTGGGAGGGCTCGTACTCCAGGCCCAGGTTGGCATAGAGAGCAACGTGGTACATGGCCAGCCACATCATGCTGCTCACCTGGGAGGCGTAGACCACTCTGGGAGCGCGGCCCGTGCGCTCCCGCGCCATGAGGGCGGCCAGCGCTCCGAAGCCCAGCATCGTCCCCGTCATGACATCGCTCATGGCGCCCGCCGGGTAGCTGGGCTCTCCGCCCGGCCGGGCCAGGGCGAACATGAAGCCGGAGCGGGCCATCCCCACCGTGTCCTGACAGGCGTCGTCAGCGTAGGGCCCCCGCGGGCCGAAGCCGCTCCCCTGGACGTAGATGATCTCCGGGTTCTCCCGGTGGATGGACGCCTCGTCCGCCCCCACGGACCTCAGCGCCTCGGGGCTCAGGTTGGTCACCATGAGGTCGGCCTTCTTGACCAGGCGGTAGAAGGCCTCCCGGCCTCTGGGGTGGGAGAGGTCGATGGCGACGCTCTTCTTGTTGCGGTTGGCCGTCTCGTAGACGATGTTGCGGCCATCGGGCAGGAAGCAGGGACGGCCGTAGGCGTAGCCCAGGCCGCGGGCGTGGTCGCCCACGCCGGGGCGCTCCACCTTGAGCACTTCCGCCCCCAGATCGGCCAGAATCTGGGCGGCCACCGGCCCCTGTATCCACATGGTCAGGTCGACGACGCGAATGCCCTCCAGGGGGAGCTCTCCTGACATCTTCTCGTCCTCCTCCGGGCAGACTTAGCGGGATTGTAGCCTCCCCCTTACCCGGGGGTCAACGCTGACCGCCGCGACGGTCAGACTGTCATCCACTCGTGGCCCGGCCGCACCTGATAGAGCTCCAAGAGGAGGCCGTCCGGCGCCTCGCACATGATGTAACGGAAGGACTCCGCCTCCCGTATTCCCCTGGGGAAAACCAGGCCACGGGCCTCCATGCGAGCCACCAGGGCATCCAGGTCGTCGGTGCGGAGGCCCAGGTGGTGGACGACGCCACCTCTACCCTCCCTGGGCGGATGGTCGTAGACGTGGATGGCCAGGCCGCCCATCTCCAGGCGAACGTTGCGCCTCCCCACCAGCTCACGGTCGTACACCACGCGGGCGCCGAACATCTCTCTGTAAAAGGCCACCGTCGCCTCGATGTCCGAGGCGAAGATATGGGCGTGGTCTAACTGTACTCGCATCGCTACGACCTCCTCCTCAGGGTGTGGCCCGGCTATATTACCCGCCGCACCGCGTGTGGAGGGAGGTCGCAGCCCTATTCGCCTTCCTGGCGGAGGGCCATATAGGCCAGCTTGGCCAGGCCGCCGGCCACATGGGAACGGCGCTCCTGCTCCAGCTCCCCCTCCAGCCTTTCCTGGACCATCTCCGGGGAGGCCGCCAGGATGTTGCGGGTGGCGGCCGTGCTCACCCCCAGGAAGGAGGCGATCTCGTCCACCGTCTTGTTCCCCTCCTCGCGCAGGACGACGGCGTAGGCCGCCTCCATGAGGCTGGGCAGCCAGGTTAGGCGCCGGCGCTCCACCAGCCCCCGCGGCCCGCCCAGGAGCTCAATCGCCTTGAGGAAGAGCCTCATGGCCCGTCCGTCCAGGTCGGCCACCTGAGGGGTCACTTCCTGCATAGACTTCACCTCCTCACTCCTCCCCCTGTCGGGCAAGCCTGGGGCCGATCCTGACCAGCCCCGTCGGCGTGATCTCCATGATGTGGGTGCTGGTATCGTGGCCGCAGAGACGGCAGCCGTCGATGCGGAAGAGGCGGACGGTCTCCCCCACGGGCAGGCCGAAGATCCTGGCCTGCTGGGGGGTAAGGAGCGTCTGCTTGGCCAGCACCAGCGTGCCGTCCAAGATATGACCCACGGCGTAGCCGCCGGCCGCCTCCGCCGTCAGCGCCTCGTGACCGCTCCGCTTCTGAGAGATGAGGAGGCCCGTCTGGTGCCACTTCTTCAGAAAGTTGAAGACGGGCCGCACCACGTCCCGGGCCAGCATCTCCCGCGCCTCATAGAGGCCGGTCAGGGAGTCTATGACGACGTGCCGCGTCCGGTAGGTGCGGATGGCGTGGGCCAGCGTATCGAAGAAGGTGGGGAGATCCTGGACGATGACGCTGTGGCTGGCCCCGTCCACCAGGACGATGCGCTGCTGCACCTCCCTGAAGTCCAGCCCCATGGCCCGCGCCCGTTGCTCCAGGCCCATGGCGGCGAAGGGAGCGGGGCTCTCCAGGGTCACCAGGACGCAGGGCTCGCCCCGGGCCGCCTGCGTCAGGACGAACTGCTCCGCCAGCAGGCTCTTGCCGGTGTCGGAAACACCGGTAACCTGAAGGACGCTGTAGCGGGGGATGCCGCCGAGGGGACGCTGGACGGGTCTGCCGTCCACCCACTCGGTCAGGTAGAAGAGGTCGTCCAGCCCCTCCACCCCGGTGGGCACCGCCTCCAGCCGGGGCGCCGAGCGGGCCACATCGGCCAGCAGTCCGATGGCCCCTTCCGGTATGGAGCGCTCCGGGAGCGTCACCGTCCTCACCTCCCGTTCCTCTTCGTCGAGGATGAGGCCCTGGACGGGCACGCTCTCCCGGGGCGGAAAGCCCACGGGCTGGTCTCCACTATCCAGGATACCACAGCGTCGGCGGTCAGCGGGCGTCCCGCCGCCCCCACGGGTAGGTAGGCCTCGGCTCAGTGGGGGAGGGCCTCTCTGACTCCGCTCAGGACGTCCAGGCGACCCCGAAGGGCGGACCAGAGGTAGGCCAGGAGGAAGGCCGCCGCCGCCACCAGCACCACGTTGGCCCCGGAGGAGATGTCGAAGTAATAGCTCAGGTAGATGCCCAGCAGCCCCGACAGCGCTCCCACCAGCGCCGACAGGACGACCAGATAATGGAAACTATGGGTCAGCAGGCGGGCCGTCACGGGCGGGATCACCAGCGCCGCCACCAGCATCGTCACGCCGATGACCTGCATGGAGACGACGATAGTCCCCGCCAGGACCAGAGCGAACAGGCTGTCCAGGAGTCCCGTCCGCACACCGTAGTAGGCGGAGACCTCAGGGTCGAAGGTGAGGAAGAGGAGCTTGCGGTAGGCCACCAGCACGAAGAGGAGGGCCAGCCCCGTCATGGCGGCCACAGCGATGATGTCCTGACCCGTCACCCCCAGCACATCCCCCAAGAGAGCGGCCTCGAAGTTACGGGTGAAGGTGCGGTAGCGGCTTATGAGGGCCACGCCCACGGCGAAGCTGGCGGTGGTGATGACGCCGATGGCGGCGTCGGCGCCGATATACTGGCGTCGGCGGGTGGTGGCGTTGATCAAGAGGGCCGAGAGGAAGCCCCACAGCCCGGCGCCCACATAGAAGTTGAAGGCCATCACATAGCTGACGACGGCGCCTCCCAGCATGGCATGGGAGAGCCCGTGCCCGATGTAGCTCATCTTGCGCAGCACCACATAGACGCCGATGAGGCCGCACAGAGTGCCCACCAGCCCGGCCACGATAAAGCCCCTCACGAAGAACTCGTACTGGAAGGGCTCAAGCACGTCCGGCCTCCCCGGGATCGCCGCTGCGCTGGACGGCGTGCTCCTCGTAATAGCGGTGGGGACGCTCCGCCACCAGCACCAGGCCCTCGTGGTGGACTACCGTCATCTCCGCCCCGTAGGTGCGGCCCAGCACCCCGGGCGTGAAGACCTCGGCGGGCGGGCCGTCGGCTATGACGCCGCGGTTGATGCACACCACCCGGGGCAGGTGGGCGGCCACGGCGTTTATCTCGTGGGTAGTCAGGAGAATAGTCGTCCCCTCGTGGTTCAGCTCGTGCAGCAGGTGGAGGATGTCGTCCCGGGTCTTTATGTCGACGCCGGCGGTGGGCTCGTCCAGGAGGAGCAGACGGGGGTTGCTCACCAGGGCACGGGCGAGGAAGGCCCGCTGCTGCTGGCCGCCGGAGAGGGCACGGATATGCCGCCCGGCCAGGTGGGCGATGCCCAGGCGCTCCATGATGCCGTAGGCCATCTCCCGCTCGTGACGGCGGGGCCAGGGCCACCAGGAGTCGGCGGCCAGTCCCATGAGGACTACCTGCTCCACCGTCACCGGGAAGCCCCAGTCCACTGTCTCCAGCTGAGGGACGTAGCCGGCGCGGGGCCGCCGCCGGTCCACCGGCCGGCCCTCCACCAGCACCTGCCCCTGGTAGAACTGCACGGCCCCCAGGACGGCCCGCAGGACGGTGGTCTTGCCGGCGCCGCTGGGCCCCAGCAGCCCCACGAACTCCCCGGGCCAGACGGTCAGCTCCACCTCCACCAGCGCCGGCGGGCCACCGTAGCCGCAAGTGACGCCCCGGAACTCCACCAGTGGCTGCTGGCCCAGGGGCTCATGGGGCGCCGGGTGTAGCATCGGCCTCCTCCGAGGCTAATAGGTAGCGCGGCTGCCGTCGGAGCAGACCAGCCCCGTGTCCACCCGGTCCATAGCGCTGGCGTCGCCTCCCAGGGCGGGGATCATGGCCTTCATATTCTCCACCATCATGCCCACATAGCTGTGGAGGCGGTCGCCGGGGTCGCCCGGCAGGTCGTCGTCGGAGAGGTCGGTGACGTACCTGGCACCGGTCTCCCGGGCGATCTGATTCAGCACTGGGCTGGGATAGACCTCGGAGCCGAAGATGGCCGGCACTCGCTCTTGACGGATCTGGTCTATGATGCGGGCCACCTCCTGGGCCGAGGGCTCGTTGAAGCTCGAGGGCTGGATGGCCCCTATGACCTGGAAGCCGTAGTCATCGGCCCAGTAGGCCCAGGAGTCGTGGTAGGTGAGGAGCTTGCGGTTCTGCGGAGGCACGGTGGCCACTGCCTGGGCCATGGCCCGGTCCAGCTCCTCCAGCCGCCGGCGGAAGGCCTGGTAGTTGGCCTCGTAGTAGCTGGCGTTGGCAGGGTCTTTGCGAGCCAGGGCGTCTTTCACTATCTCGGCGTAGCGCATGGTGAGGCGAGCGCTGGGCCAGAGATGAGGGTTCGGCTTCCCCTGCTCGCGGGGGAAGCTGAAGTCGAACTTCCACTGGTCCCGGGTAATGGCCTGGTCGCCCAAGAGGACGATCTCGGCATCCGGGCGCTTGTTGGCCTCGGCCATGTCCAGGAGCGGCTCCTCCAGGAAGAGGCCGTTGAGGATGATGAGATCGGCCCTTTCCAGCTCGCGGGCCACGGAGGCGGGAGGCTCATAGGTGTGGGAGTCCTGGCCCTCCGGTATGACGCCCAGGACGGAGGCCCGGGCGCAGGCGATGTTCTCGACGATGCTGGTGATGGGTGAGACACTGGTGACCACCCGCAGACCGCCGGCCTCCCCCTGGGGGGAGCTGTTTCCGCCGCCACAGGCGACGGCCAGGGCGATGGCGAGGGCCCCCGATAGGGCCAGCAGCCAGCGTCTCAGGTAGCGTGAGGACATCTCTTACCTCCGCTCACTGGGACTCGACGTCCGGCTGACGGCACCGCTGGCACAGGCCGAAGATGGCGAAGTGGTCCAGGTCGGCCTGGAAGCCGTGGTCCTCCAGGAGGGCGGTGGCCAGTCCGTCCAGGTAGGAGTTATCCAGACGCTTCACCTCGCCGCAGCCGCGGCATATGAGGTGATGGTGGCGGTTCTGGCCCGTCCACTCGTACTGAGTCTCCACTCCCATATGAGTCTCGCTCACCAAGCGCAGCTCTTTGGCGGCGGCCAGGGTCCGGTAGACGGTGGAGGCGTCCACATAGGGATACTGACGGCGCACCCGCTCCAGGATCTGGGCCGCCGTCACGTGCTGGCCGGCGTGCCGCAGGCTGGAGAGGATGAGCATCCGCTGGGGCGTCACCTTCTGCCCGGCGTCACGCAGGGCAGCGGCGGTGTCGGGCTCGCAACTCATAGCTCCCACCATATTATGCTACAGAATTTTGTGACTGATGCAACTGTATGCAAAAACCAGTCGGGCGTCAAGACCGGCCTTCAGAGCTGCCGCTCCAGGTGGAGTTCGGCGTGGGCGGGCTGGAAGCCCAGGGAGAGAAAGAGGTGATAGGCAGCCCCGTTCTCCGGCGCCGTGTGGGCGGTGAGGACGGTGGCCCCCATCTGGCGGGCCAGCTCCAGGCAGTGCTCCAGGATGCGGCGACCGTAGCCCTTGCCCCGCTCCGATGGCTCCACGAAGAGGTCCACCACCTCCAGCACGTGGGAGGCGGAGGCGTGGAGCTGGACGTAGCCCACGGCGCGCCCCTCCCGCCTGAAGGTGATGATCAGGCACTGGCGGGTGGAGAGCTCGCACTCCAGCTCCTCCCCGTCGGCCAGCGGCCGCCTGGCGTCCTGGCCCCCGTGCATCGCCCTGTCCGTCACCGTCTCTTCCTCCTCCAGCGTGGGATGTGGGCCGGGCCCTTCACTCGCCGGCGTCCAGGGCGGCGGCCAGCGCCTTCGGGTCGAAGCCGAAGAAGACCTGGTCGTCCAGCCGGACTATGGGGCGTCGTATCAGGTAGGGCACCTCCAGCATGAGGCGCAGCAGCTCTTCCTCGGCGGGCGGCCGGGAGGGATCCAGCCCCAGCGCCCTGGCCCGCGGGCTCCGCCAGGCGAAGGCCTGGGCTGGGGAGCGGCCCCCCAGCAGAGAGCGCAGTTCCTCTTCAGTGAAGGGTTCCCGGAAGAAGTCCCTGGCGATCACCTCGACGCCTCTCCGCGAGAGGAACTCTCTCGCCCTCTGGCAGGTGGATCAGCCCCGCATCTCGTAGAAGTAGGCCCGCATCGTCGCCTCCCGGTGGTACAGTGCCATGAATTGCAATTGCATTCTGACGCAATGACATCTCCGGCGTCAAGACGGGCACGGGAGACGGCGTCGCTGGCCCCTGGGAGGCGTTATGCTATAGTTGAAGACGGGTAAAGGCCACGGGGTAGCGGCGCCTTCATGAAGAACAGCTTCCTGGACCACGAACTGAAGGTCTTCAGTGGGCGGGCCCATCCGGCGCTGGCCCAGGCCATCTGCAACTACCTAGAGATACCCCTGGGAGAGGCCGACATCTTCGAGTTCAGCAACGAGAACCTCTTCATCCGCTACCTGGAGAACATAAGGGAACGGGACGTCTTCCTGGTCCAGCCCTTCGTCTCGCCGGTAAACACCCGCATCATGGAGCTTCTCATCATGATCGACGCCGCCAAGCGGGCGTCGGCGGGGCGGATAACGGCCGTCGTCCCCTACTACGCCTACGGCCGCAGCGACAAGAAGGATCAGCCCCGCGTCCCCATCACCGCCCGGCTCATCGCCAACTTCCTGGAGGTGGCAGGGGCGGACCGCCTCCTCACCGTAGACCTCCACGCCGGCCAGATCCAGGGCTTCTTCAACGTCCCCGTGGACGAACTGACGGCTCTGGCCATCCTGGCCCGCTACTTCCGGGAGAGCTTCGGCCCGGAGCGGCTGCCGGAGGTGACGGTGGTGGCCACCGACGTGGGCGACGCCAAGCGGGCCCGCCGCGTGGCTGACCGCCTGGGCGTCCCCCTGGCCATCGTCGAGAAGCGGCGCATAGGAAACCTGGAGCGAGTGGAGGCCGTAAACATCATCGGTGAGGTGAAGGGCCGCATCGCCCTCATCGTGGACGACGAGGTGGATACCGCTGGCACCCTGGTGGCCACCGCCGAGATCGTGCTGCGCCACGGCGCCCGGGAGGTCTACGCCTGTTGCACCCACCCCGTCCTTTCCGGGCCGGCCGTGCAGCGGCTGGAGCGTGCCCCCATCCGCGAGCTGGTGGTGACGGACACCATACCCGTGCCGCCTGAGAAACGGCTGCCCAATATAACCGTCCTCTCCGTGGCCCCCCTGCTGGGGGAGGCCATACGGCGCATCCACACCGGGCAATCGGTGGGCGCCCTGTTCGACGAGGACTAGGGAGTTGAGAAGAGCATGCTAGGCCTGATGCGCAGGGTCCTGGGCGACGAGAACGAGCGCCAGTTGCGCAAGCTCTGGCCCCTGGTGGAGGCCATCAACCGCCTGGAGCCGGAGATAGAGCGCCTCACCGATGCCGAGCTCAGGGCGAAGACCGACCAGTTCCGCGCCCGCCTCCGGGACGGCGATACCCTGGACGACATCCTCCCCGAGGCCTTCGCCGTCGTCCGGGAGGTCGCACGGCGCCGCCTCGGCCTCCGACACTTCGACGTCCAGCTCCTGGGCGGCATCGTCCTCCACCAGGGCAAGATAGCCGAGATGAAGACGGGCGAGGGCAAGACCTTGGTGGCCACCCTCCCCCTATACCTCAACGCCCTGGAGGGCAAGGGCTGCCATCTCGTCACCCAGAACGACTACCTGGCCAAGCGGGACACCCAGTGGATGGGACCCATCTACCACGCCCTGGGCCTCTCGGTGGGCGTCCTCCAGCACGACGCCGCCTACCGCTTCGACCCCGGGGCCAACCTGGACAACCCTAGCCTCCGCTACCTGGAGCCCATCACCCGCAAAGAGGCCTACCAGTGCGACATCACCTACGGCACCAACAACGAGTTCGGCTTTGACTACCTGCGGGACAATATGGTGGCCGACCTCTCCCAGGTAGTCCAGCGGCTGGACCACCCCCACCACTACGCCATCGTCGACGAGGTGGACAACATCCTCATCGACGAGGCCCGTACCCCCCTCATCATCTCCGGCCCCGCCGAGGAGACAGAGGAGGTCTACCGCACCTTCGCCCGCCTGGTGTCCCGCCTGCGGGAGGACGAGGACTACATGGTGGACCTCAAGCACCGCTCCGTCTCCCTCACCGAGGAGGGGATCGCCAAGGTGGAGCGGGCCCTGGGCGTCCAGAACCTGTACGACCCTCAGCACTACCGCCTCACCCGCTTCCTGGACGCCGCCCTCAAGGCCCACGCCCTCTACCAGCGCGACCGTGACTACGTCGTCCGCGACGGCGAGGTCATCATCGTCGACGAGTTCACCGGCCGCCTCATGCACGGCCGTCGCTGGTCCGACGGCCTCCACCAGGCCATCGAGGCCAAGGAGGGGGTCAAGATCCAGCGGGAGTCCGTCACCTACGCCACCATCACCATCCAGAACTACTTCCGCATGTACGAGAAGCTGGCCGGCATGACCGGCACCGCCTGGACGGAGCGGGAGGAGTTCCGCACCATCTACGGCTTGGACGTGGTGGTGATCCCCACCCACAAGCCCATGATCCGCACCGACTACCCGGACGTCGTCTTTGCCAGCGAGGCCGGCAAGTGGCGGGCCGTCGTCCGGGAGATCGAGGAGGCCCACGCCGCCGGCCAGCCGGTGCTGGTGGGCACCGTCTCCATCGAGAAATCGGAGCGGCTGGCGGAGACCCTGCGCCGCACCGCCAAGTGCCGCAACCCGGAGTGCTCCCGCTACCACCAGGTCTGCCCCCTCCAGGAGCCGCAGGTGCTCAACGCCAAGCACCACGAGCGGGAGGCCCTCATAGTGGCCCAGGCCGGCCGCTACGGCGCCGTCACTATCGCCACCAACATGGCCGGCCGCGGCACCGACATAATCCTGGGCGGCAACCCCGACCTCCTGGCCGAGTCCCTGGCCCGCCAGCGGGGCCTCAACCTGGTATCCCTCCCCCCGGAGGAGCAGGCCCGTATCCGTGAGGAGGCCCGCCGGCTCTGGCAGGTGGAGCACGACAAAGTGGTGAGCGTGGGCGGCCTCCACATAGTGGGCACCGAGCGCCACGAGGCCCGCCGCATCGACAACCAGCTCCGGGGCCGCGCCGGCCGTCAGGGCGACCCCGGCTCCTCTCGCTTCTTCGTCTCCTTCGAGGACGACATCATGCGCCGTTTCGCCCCCGAGTGGGTGCGGGGCCTCCTGGGCCGCCTGGGCATGGACGACGACACCCCCCTGGAGAGCCGTATGGTCTCCAAGGCCATCGAACAGGCCCAGACCAAGGTGGAGGCCCATAACTTCGACCTGCGCAAGCACGTCGTCCAGTACGACGACGTCATGAACACCCACCGCGATCTCATCTATCGGGAGCGGCGCAAGATCCTCGAGGGCGCCGACCTCAAGGCCAACATCCAGGAGATGATCGAGCAGGAGCTGGCAGAGCTGCTGGACCGCCACCTGGCCGCCGGAGGGCTGGACCCCCAAGCCCTCCAGCAGGAGCTGCGAGAGGTCTTCCCCGTCCTGCCCGACCTCTCGCCCGAGCGACTGCAGGAGATGGACCGGGAGGAGCTGGAGGAGTACCTGCTGGCCCACGCCCAGCGCCTCTACGAGGCCAAAGAGCAGGAGCTGGGCCCTCAGAACATGCGTCTCCTGGAGCGGCTGGTGATGCTCAGCACCATAGACCGCCTCTGGGTCTACCACCTCACCGCCCTGGACGAGATGCGCCAGGGCGTGGGCCTCCGCGGCTACGGCGGCCAGGACCCCCTGGTGGTCTTCAAGCGGGAGGCCCACGACATGTGGGAGCAGCTCACCGCCCACATCCGCTCCCTGGTGGTGCGGCGCATCTTCCAGGAGACGTTGGTGCCGGCCACGCCCGCCCCCCAGCCCCGGCCCCGCAACCTGCGGGAGAGCGGCCCCGAGAAGGAAGCGGCCGCCCGCCAGCCCGCCGGCCAGCGTCAGCCCGTGGGCGCCGCCGTGGGCGGCAAGGTAGGCCGAAACGACCCCTGCCCCTGCGGCAGCGGCCGCAAGTACAAGAAGTGCTGCGGCCGCTCCCTCGGCTAGGGGCGGCCTTTGCCCCCGGTGCCCTCGTGCTCTATCATCGACCGGTGGAGAGCATGGACAGGGAGACGCCACCGGGGCCGGCCAGAGAGGCCCCCCAGGTCATCGACGCCCTGCGTCGGGCCATCCAGAATGGCCAGCACTGGTTTCTCGCCCTCCTGGAGGCCATCGGTCAGTGGTCGTCCCCGGAGGAGACGGTGGACGGCCGCACCTACCGCTACCTCATCGCCGGCGAGGCCTTCGACTGGCTTCTCCTGGCCGAGCGGCTGGCCCTGACCGTCTCCGACCTAGTGCCCACTGAAGAGCTGGAGCTCCTCCTGTTCCACGGCCGGCTGCCCCTGGAGATCGACGAGGAGGAGTTCCGACGCCTCATCGGCCCAGCCAAGTACCGTGCCCACCTGAACTTCATCTACGGTGTCCTGGTGGAGGGAGCTCTCCAGACGGCCGTCCTGGAGGAGGTGGCCAAGGAGCGACTGAGCTGCGTCTGGGAGAACGGCTCCCTGGACGACGAGGTCTGCCTCCGCATCTACGAGGCCACCCATGACCAGCTTCTGCAGCGCTTCCGCCAGGAGCGCGGCCTCCCCCAGGGCGAATGGCTGGGCCTGAACGAACTGCAGGAGTTCACCTACTGGCTCTTCAAGCAGAGGCTCCGCCGCTGCGACCCGGCCCGTATCGCCAGCGACACCCGCAAGGCGCTGGCCAAACTGGCCGCTCTACAGGCGGCCAGCCGTCAGCCACGGGCCCAGTGGCTGCGGGACGGCCACCTGGTCACCCCCGGCGCCACCACTCTGGACTGAACCGTCCCGATCCACACCCCTCCTCGCGGGGCGCCCCCTCCCGTGGGCGGGGGCGCCCCGCGAGGTGCCCTACTCCAGGGAGATAGCCTCGTTCAGCAGGTAGCGCACGCTACCGTCCTGCTGGACCTCCGCCGGCATCAGCGCCTGGATAGCGAAGTGATCCTGCGGCCCCAGGTTCACCTCGATCCCCGGCAGCAGGAGCGACATGCGGAAGCCGCGGATGGACTCGGCCGCCCGCAAGATTCCCTCACGGGTCATGTCGCCCCGCTCGCAGGCCCGCTTGAGAGTCTCCACCACCAGCTCCGCCAGCGACTGCCCGTAGGCGGACAGGGGCTGGATGGGAGGCCCACCGTACTGCTGCATGATACGGACGTGCTCCCTCATCGGCGGCTGGTCCCTGTCGGCCACCACGTCCAGGATGTAGGTGGTCAGGATGGTTCCGGCGATGTCTCGGTAGCCGGCCTCCACGTTACCGCCCCCCACTCCCTGCGCCACGGAGAAGGGCGGATTGACGTAGCTCATCAGCACGGGCGGACGCCAGTTGTTGGCCTTCATATAGCGGAAGGCCTGGGCGGTGAAGGCGGGCGTGGAGTAGAGGTAGACGAAGTCCGGGTTGGCCGCCCGCATGTTTATGAGCTGAGAGGTGATGTCGGTGGCCGTGCTCTCGTAGGTCTGCTCCGTGGCTATCTGGCCCCGGAAGTCCTGCTTGAAGCCGTTGGCCCCGTCCTTGCCGAAGTCGTCGTTCTGGTAGAGCATCGCCACGCGGACCTGGCCGACGGGCTTGTTGAAGATCCGCTGGGCGTTGTCGTTGATGTAGCGGGCCAGGATACGGCCCTCGGAGACGTAGTCAGGGATGAAGCCCGTGGTCCACGGCCAGCGCTGGTAGTCTCCCCACTTGGAAGCACCGGTGGAGACGAAGAGGTGAGGTACCCTCTGCTGGTTGACGTAGTCCACCTCGCCGGTGACGGACGGAGTCCCCAGATCGCCCACCAGCGCCGCCACCTGGTCCTGGACGATGAGCTTGGTGACGGCCTCCAGAGCGCGGGAGGGGTTGTACTGGTGGTCCTCCACTATGAGCCGGATCTGGCGACCGCAGACGCCACCGTCCTCCTGATTCACCTTCTTGAAGTAGGCGTCCATGGAGGGCGTGACCGGGGCGTAGACGGCGGCCAGGTTGCCGCTCAGAACGTTGGTGTGTCCCAGCTTGATCTCGGTATCGGTGACGCCGAAGTCCGTCTTGACCTGCCTCCACCCGGCGGGCCGGCCCGCCGGGGTGCCCTCCTCGCCACCGCCGGCGCAGGCCACCGCCGCCACCGCCACTCCCATCGCCAGCAGCGTCCATAACCATCTCGCCCTGAATCGCATCTGCGCCCACCTCCTAGGCGTACAGATGTTGCCAGGACCATCCTCTGCACCCTATTCCCGCGACATCTCACCTCCCGACTTCTCTACGTCCTTGCGCCCGGCGGGGTTTGCCTGGCCTCGCCGCGCCCAGGGCCTGATCTCCCAGGCCCAGGACACCCGTCCGGGCAGGCGCAGGCCCTGGCGGCCCAGCCCCGCTGGCAGGCCCCGCAGCACCGGCAGGACGGCCTCCCAGCGCAGCGACAGCAGCCGCCTGGCGGCGCCGGCTATCCCGTAGGGCATCAGGATTATCACCAGTATCACGGCCGCCCCCTGGATGGCGCCGGGCGCCCTCGTCACTATCGTCTCGATCCCCAGCAGGTTGCCGACAATGCGGGCGGCATCGGAGGGGATGAAGACCAGCAGGGCGGCGCCGATGACGGAGCCGGCTATGGAGGCCAGCCCTCCTATCACGATGCCCGTCAGGAAGTTGATGGACTGGACTATGTCCACCGACTCCGGCGTCACGCTCCCCGTGATCTGGGCGAAGACGCCTCCGGCCACGCCGGCGTAAAAGGCGCTGACGGTGAAGGCCGTCACCTTGACGCGGGCCACGTCGATGCCCATGGCCGCCGCCGCGATCTCGCTATCGCGGACGGCCACGAAGGCGCGGCCCACCGGCCCCCGCAGCAGGTTCCAGGCCATCAGCACCATCAGCACCGCCGTGAGGAGGACGAGGAAGTAGAGCCACTCGGCGCGGTCCAGTAGCCCTTCCAGGAAGGGCGGGGGCGGCGGCTGGGGAAAGCGCAGCCCCTGGGCGCCCCCGGTGAACTCGCTGTACTTCCTGATGATGATGGGGAAGCTGATGACCAGCGCCAGGGTGGCGATGGCCAGATAGGGGCCGCTGAGACGGAGGGCAGGGAAGCCCAGCAGGAACCCCGCCACCGCCGCAACTCCCCCGGCCACGATGATGGTGGCCCAGAAAGGCCAGGCCTGGGCGTCCACGAAGGACATCTGCTTCGTCCCGTCCATCAGCACCGCTGAGGTGTAGGTGCCCAGCAGCATGAAGGCCCCATGCCCCAGCGAGATCTGGCCGTTATAGCCCGTCAGGATGTTCAGTCCTAGACAGGTGAGAGCGAAGACGCCGATACGCTGCATCTGAAAGAGACGGAAGTCGTCCAGGGTGAAGGGGGCCCAGCAGAGGAAGGCCAGCAGCACGGCAAGGGACGCCAGGACACGCCACCGCTGGGGAACGACGGGGGCGATGCGCACCACCCCCGAGACACCGAGCATGAGGGCCAGGAAGGGCCAGATACCCATCGCCATCACCTAGACCCGTCGTACCGCCTGCGTGCCGAAGATGCCTGTCGGCCTTACCAGCAACACCAGCACCAAGAGAAGCAGGGTCAGCGGCAGCTTCATCTCCGCTCCCAGCCAGTCCGGGGTGTAGGTACCCAAGAGGTTCTCCACCACGCCGATGGCGAAGCCGCCCACCACGGCGCCGGGGACACTGTTGAGCCCTCCCAGCACCGCCGCCGCGAAGGCGTAGAGGAGGACGCTCAGCATGAAGGCGGGATGCAGGAAGGTTATGGGGGCGATGAGGGCCCCCGCCAGCCCACCCAGCCCCGCCGACAGCGCCCAGCCCAGCGTCAGCATGTTCCCCACGTTGATCCCCATGAGGCGAGCCGCCGTCGGGTTCTGGGCGGTGGCCCGCATGGCCAGGCCTAGCCTGGTGTAGTTGAAGAGGGCGGCCAGCGCCACCATCACCGCCACGCCGATGGCCAGCACCGCCACGTGGTGCTGGCTCACCCGGGCGAACCCCAGGTTTACGCTCTCCAGCAGCGACAGAGGCGTGGGGAAGGTCTTGGGCAGGACCCCCTGCGCCCATACCCAGGTGGCCACGCTGTTCAGCACCACGAACAGCCCCAGCGTCACCACGATGACGCTCAGCTCCGGCTTCCCCTCCACGGGGCGGATCACCACTCGCTCCACCACCGCCCCCAGGGCCAGCCCCAGAAGGGCTGCCAGGACTATCAGCACCCAGGTGTTCACCCCCGCCAGATGCAGCGACCACATGGCGAAGGTGGTGAACATGGCCATCTCCCCCTGAGCGAAGTTGACGATGTCCGTGGAACGGTAGATGAGGACGATGGCCAGGGCCACCAGGGCATATACGCTACCGGTGGCCAGGCCGGCCACCACCTGTTCCCCGAAGAGCTGAGGGTTCTCCCAGGGTGGCGGCGCCAGGAAGAGCTGCCCCAGCCACTGGAACATCCTCGCCTCCTCAGTAGCCCAGATAGGAGCGGCGTACCTCCTCGTTCTCCCGCAGGTTCTCGGCCCTGTCGGCCAGCACGACCCGGCCCGTCTCCAGCACGTAGCCCTTGCGGGCCACCCCCAGGGCCAGCCGGGCGTTCTGCTCCACCAGGAGCACCGTCAGCCTCTCCTGTGCGTTGATAGCCCGGATGATCTCGAAGATCTCACGCGTCACCAGGGGGGCCAGCCCCAGGGAGGGCTCGTCCAGGAGGAGGAGGCGAGGCCGGCTCATGAGGCCACGGCCTATGGCCAGCATCTGCTGCTCTCCCCCGGAGAGGGTGCCCGCCTGTTGCCGTTCCCGCTCCTTCAGGATGGGAAAGTAGTGGAAGACCCGTTCCAGATCCTGCCTGACGCCGGCCCTGTCACGACGGGTATAGGCCCCCAGCTCCAGGTTCTCCCGCACCGTCAGGTTGACGAAGAGCTGCCGACCCTCCGGGACGTGGGCCACGCCTCTGGCCACGATCCGCTCCGGCGACAGGTGGTCTATCCTCTCCCCCGCCAGCTCCACTCTGCCGGCCTGGGGCCGCAGCAGCCCCGAGATGACCCGCAGGGTGGAGGTCTTGCCCGCCCCGTTGGCCCCCAGGAGAGTGACCACGCTCCCCTCCTCCACCTCCAGGGAGACGTCCCGCAGGGCGAGTATGGGGCCGTAGGCGGCAGTTATCCCCTCAAGACGCAGCATCTGTCTCTTCACCCAGATAGGCCTCGATGACCTGAGGATTGCGGGAGACCTCCGACGGCGTTCCCTCCGCTATCTTGGCCCCGAAGTTGAGGACCACCACCCGGTCCGATATGGACATGACCAGCCCCATGTGGTGCTCCACCAGCAGCACCGTCACCTGCATCTCCCCACGGATTCTCTGGACCATCTCCGCCAGGGCGGAGAGCTCCTCATGGCTGAGGCCGCTGGCCGGCTCGTCCAGCAGGAGAAGGCGCGGCCCTGCCGCCAGCGCCCGCGCCAGCTCAATCCGCTTCTGGACACCAAAGGGAAGCGCCCCCGCCGGTATGTGGGCCAGCCCCTCCAGGCCCATGAAGCGCAACAGATCCAGGGCCCGCTCACGGGCCTCCCGCTCCCGGCGGCCCACCCAAGGCGGCCTCACCACCCCCTCCAGCACGCCCACTCGCAGCCGCTGGTGCTCCGCCACCATCACGTTCTCCAGCACCGTCATGGACTTGAAGAGCTCCACGTTCTGGAAGGTGCGGGCTATACCCACCCCCAGTACCCGGTGAGGGGGGAGCCTCAGGAGGTCGAGGCCGTTGAAGCGTATGGAGCCGCTGTCCGGCTCCAGCAGACGGGTGATGAGGTTGAAGAGGGTGGTTTTGCCCGCGCCGTTGGGGCCGATGAGGCCCACGATCTCCCCTTCGGAGACATCGAAGGAGACCCTGTCCACCGCCACCACGCCGCCGAAGCGCTTGGAGAGGTCACGCACTTCCAGCAGGGCCATGGCTGCTCCTGGCGTCCGGCCTCCGCTCTACCCGAAATACGGGTGGTGTGGCCTCCCAGATTCCACCCTGAAGCGCCTGCCCGCCACCGCGGCAGGGAGACCGCAGCCGCAACCCCTTCCACGCTCAGAGCCCACCAAGGGTAGCGATATGTTACCTTAGTGGCCGCCTTTTTGCAACAGTTACCGGGATCCGTCAGATTGTGCCAGGCGGGGCGATCGCTACGGGCCTCTGCCAGCGGGCCCCGAGGGGCGCCGTTGACCCTTCGCAAGTATGGCAGTAAAATTCAATCCGCCTGCCTGGCAGCACGGCCCCGGCCCAGCCGGGGCCTGTTGTTGAGGCGGCTGGCGCCATGCCCAAGCTACAGGAGCTCCCCAAGGCCTACGAGCCCACCCAGCACGAGGCAGCCGTCTACGAGCGGTGGGAAAAGGGGGGCTACTTCACCCCCAGGATAGACCCCGCGCGGCGGCCCTTCGCCATCGTCATGCCGCCCCCCAACGTCACCGGCGCCCTCCACATGGGTCACGCCCTCACCGCCACCCTGGAGGACTGCCTGGTGCGCTGGCACCGCATGCGAGGCGAGCCCACCCTCTGGCTGCCCGGCGTGGACCACGCTGGCATCGCCACCCAGAACGTGGTGGAGCGGGAGCTGACCAAGGAAGGCCTCACCCGCCACGACCTGGGCCGGGAGCGCTTCCTGGAGCGGGTCTGGGAATGGGCCAACAGGAGCCGCAGCACCATCACCCTCCAGCACAAGCGGCTGGGCGCCTCCTGTGACTGGACGCGGGAGCGCTTCACCCTGGACGAGGGCCCCTCCCGCGCCGTGCGCACCACCTTCGTCCACCTCTACCATGACGGACTCATCTACCGCGGGGAGCGCATCATCAACTGGTGCCCCCGCTGCCAGACCGCCCTCTCTGACCTGGAGGTGGAGCACCAGGAGCACGATGGCCACCTCTGGTATGTCCGCTATCCCCTGGTGGACGAGCAGGGAGGGCCCACGGACGAGTACATCGTCATCGCCACCACGCGGCCGGAGACCATCATGGCCGACGTGGCGGTGGCGGTGAACCCGCAGGTGGAGCGCTGGCGGCCTTATGTGGGGCGTCGGGCCCGGCTGCCCATCATGGGCCGCCTCATCCCCATCATCGCCGACGAAGCGGTGGACCCCGAATTCGGCACCGGCGCCCTCAAGATCACCCCGGGGCACGACACCGTGGACTTCGAGATAGGCGAGCGGCACGGCCTGCCCGCCATCGTGGTCATCGGCCCCGACGGCACCCTGAACCAGGAGGCGGGTCCCTACGCCGGTATGGACCGCTTCCGCGCCCGCCAGGCGGTGGCCGCCGACCTGGAGGCCCAGGGCCTCATCGAAAAGGTGGAGGCCCACCGCCACGCCCTGGGCCACTGCCAGCGCTGCGGCACCGTGGTGGAGCCTATCGTCAGCGAGCAGTGGTTCGTGCGCATAGGGCCCTTGGCGGCGCCAGCTATCCAGGCGGTGAAAGAGGGGCGGATACAGATCGTCCCCCGTCGCTTCACCAAGGTCTACCTGCACTGGATGGAGAACATCAAGGACTGGTGCATCTCCCGTCAGCTCTGGTGGGGGCACCGCATCCCCGCCTGGTACTGCCAGGGCTGCGGGGCGGAGGTGGTGCCGCCCAGAGAAGACCCCATGGCCGACCCCGACCGCTGCCCCCGCTGCGGCTCCTCCGAGCTGCGTCAGGACGAGGACGTCCTGGACACCTGGTTCTCCTCTGCCCTCTGGCCCCATTCCACCCTGGGCTGGCCCGAGGAGACGGAGGACTTTCGCTACTTCTACCCCACCACCGTCCTGGAGACAGGCTACGATATCCTCTTCTTCTGGGTGGCCCGCATGATCATGATGGGCCTCTACAACACGGGCCAGATCCCTTTCCGCTACGTTTACCTCCACGGCCTCATCCGTGACCAGTACGGGCGCAAGATGACCAAGAGCTTGGGCAACGTGGTGGACCCCCTGGAGACCATCCAGCGCTACGGCTGCGACGCCCTCCGCTACGTCCTGGCCACCGGCGCCGCCCCGGGCAACGACCTCCGCATCTCCGAGGAGAAGCTAGAGGGAGGGCGCAACTTCGCTAACAAGCTCTGGAACGCCTCTCGCTTTGTCCTCACCAGCCTCTCAGAGCACCTGGCACCCGGGGAGCGGCTGACGGCGCCCCAGGTGCGGGGCCGCCACCGCCTGCCCCTGGAGGACCGCTGGATACTCTCCCGCCTCCACCGGCTCATCGGCCAGGTGGACCGGCTGCTGGGCCAGTTCAAAATCAACGAGGCGGCCCGGCGGCTACACGAGTTCTTCTGGAACGAGTACTGCGACTGGTACTTGGAGATGGCCAAGGTCCGCCTGCGCCAGGGCGACCGCACCCCCCTGCCCGTCCTGGCCTATGTGCTGGACGCCTCCCTGCGCCTCCTCCACCCGGTGATGCCCTTCGTCACGGAGGCGGTGTGGCAGAACCTGAGGGAACACCTGGCCTGGGCGGAGAGCGAGGCCCTCATCGTCGCCTCCTGGCCGCGGGCCAACCGCCGCTGGCTGGACGCCGAGGCGGAGGCCAAGATAGGCCTCCTCATGGACGTGGTGCGGGCCATTCGCAACCGCCGCGCCCAGTGGCGGGTGGAGGCCGGCCGCTGGGTGGAGGCCCACGTGGCCACCCCGGAAGCCCCCACCCTGGCTGCCCTGGCCCCCGTCATCGAGGCCCTGGCCAGGGCGCGGCCCCTGCACCTCGTCACCGACCCGGCGCTGCTGCCCCGGGACGGCGTGGCCACAGAGACGCTGGCCGGTGCCCAGGTAGCGCTACCCCTGGCCGGCATGGTAGACCTGGAGAGGGAGCAAGAGCGACTGCGCAGGCAGATGACCGAAGCGGAGGCAGAGGTGCAGGCCCTGCAGGCCCGCCTGTCCGATCCCGCCTTCCGGGCCAAGGCCCCGGCCCACGTCGTCGCCCGGGAGGAGGAGCGGCTGGCCACCGCCCAGGAACGATTGGCCAGCCTCCGCCAGCGGCTGCAGGAGCTATCGTGAAGAAATTTAGAAAGGATAGACTTTCTTTATTGACCTCCCCGCATAGCGGTGCTAAGATGCTTGTGGAGACGGGAACAAACCCGGGCCCGCCCGAGATGGAGAAGTGAGAGATGCCGGCTACCGACCTGTTCTGGCAGTATACGGCGGTCCTGATAGCCACCATCCTGGGCTTCTTCCTCGTCGGCGGTGCCCTCATAGCCAACCGCATACTGGCCCCCCGCCAGACCACCCGTCTCAAAGGACTGACCTATGAGTGCGGTATGCTCCCCATCACCCGGGGGAGGCTGCAGGTCCAGTTCCGCTACTACCTGCTGGCCATCCTGTTCCTCATCTTCGACATCGAGGCCGTCTTCCTTTTCCCCTGGGCCCTGGTGCTGCTGGACGCCGGGGAGCTGGCCTTCTACGCCATGCTCCTCTTCCTGATAGTGCTGGGGGCGGGGCTGCTCTACGCCTGGAAGAAGGGTGTCCTTAGCTGGAGGTAGGTGACGAAGATGGCGCAGCGACGACCGGTCCAAGTCTACGAGGTGAGGGACGACCCTAAGGAGGCGGTGACCGACCTCGTCTCCCCCGAGCTGCGGCACGAGGTCAAGGCCCTGAAGCCGGTGTCGGTTGACCCCTCCCAGGGGAAGGCGCCCTACCGGCAGCTCCTGCCGGGCATCATCCAGCTCTCCGCCGACTGGCTCATCGCCTGGGGGCGCAAGAACTCCCTCTGGCCCCTCACCTTCGGCCTGGCCTGCTGCGCTATCGAGATGATCGCCACCTACATGGCCCGGCACGACCTGGACCGCTTCGGCATCATCCCCTGGCCCTCCCCCCGCCAGAGCGACGTCATGATCGTCTCCGGCACCGTCACCAAGAAGATGGCACCGGCGGTCAAGCTCCTCTACGAGCAGATGCCCAGCCCCAAGTGGGTCATCTCCATGGGGGCCTGCGCCACCAACGGCGGCCCCTATACCCGCTACGACCGCGTCCTCCAGGGGGTGGACAAGATCATCCCCGTGGACGTCTACGTACCCGGCTGCCCGCCCCGGCCGGAGGCCCTCATGGACGCCTTCATCGCCCTCCAGAAGAAGATCATGGAGGAGCGTCACAAGATAGGACGCTAGCTATGGCCGAGGAGACCACTCCCACCGTCCAACAGATACCGGACATCCCCGTCCTGAGGCTGCTGCGGGAGGCCCTCCCGGACCTGGAGTTCCAGTTCATCGAAACGCCCCTGGACCCCACCATCGTCGTCAAGCGGGAAGACCTCCTGCGCACACTGGAGACCCTGAAGAACGACGACCGCCTCGCCTTCGACTACCTGCGCTGCCTCTCCGGCGTGGACGAGATCGAGGAGCTGGTGGTGGTCTACCACCTGCGCTCCTTCCGCCACGGCCATACCCTGGCCGTCAAGACCGGCGCGCCCGTGGACGACCCTCGCATCCCCAGCGTCACCTACCTCTGGGAGGCGGCCAACTGGCACGAGCGCGAGGCGGCCGAGATGTTCGGCATCGTCTTCGACGGCCATCCCGACCCGCGGCCCCTCCTCACCGAGGAGGGGCTGGGCTACTATCCCCTCCGCAAGAGCCATCCCCTGGCCGAGGTAGAGGAATGGCAAGAGCGGCTCCTGGAGGTGGAGGAGCGGGTGCGGGCGGCCATGGCGGCGGCCGCCGGCGCCCCCGCCCCGGTGGACGAGAAGGCCCAGAAGGTGGCCCTGGCCCAGAAGAAGGCCGAGGTCATCAAGAAGGCCCGCGAGGAGGCCCGCGCCAAGGGCCTCTCCGGCGAGGAAGAGCGCCAATACGTCCAGGAGGCGCTGAAGCGCTTCGAGGAGGAGGCGGCCCAGGCCGAGGCCGCCGCCCCGGCAGCGCCCGCCCGCCCCGCCGACGACAGGGCGGCCAAGGTGGCCCTGGCCCAGCGGAAGGCCGAGGTCATCAAGAAGGCCCGCGAGGAGGCCCGCGCCAAGGGCCTCTCCGGTGAGGAAGAGCGCCAATATGTCCAGGAGGCCCTGCGCCGCCTGGAGCAAGAGATGGGCCAGGCGGCGGCCGCTCCCGCACCCCAACCGGCGGCCCCCCAACGGCCCGCCGGCCCCGAAGACCGGGCGGCCAAGATAGCCCTGGCCCAGAAGAAGGCCGAGGTCATCAAGAAGGCCCGCGAGGAGGCCCGCGCCAAGGGCCTCTCCGGTGAGGAAGAGCGCCAATACGTCCAGGAGGCCCTGCGCCGCCTGGAGCAAGAGGGCGGCTAAGCGCCGAGGCGGTGTGACAGAGATGGCAGTGCAGCCACCGGAGCGAGAGCTGGAGACCCTGGACCTCTACATCAACGTGGGGCCGCAGCACCCCGCCACCCACGGCGTCTTCCGCATGGTCCTCACCGTGGACGGCGAGGTGGTGGAGGACTGCGACCCCGTCATCGGCTACATGCACCGGGGCAACGAGAAGCTCCCCGAGAACTGCGACTACCGCCAGATCATCGGCTACCACGATCGCACCGACTACCTGGCTCAGTTCAACACCGAATGGACCTACTGCCTGGCCGTGGAGAAGCTCATGGGCCTGGAGGTGCCGGAGCGGGCCGAGTACATACGCGTCATCCTGGGGGAGCTGAACCGTATCGCCAGCCACCTCATGTTCATGGGCGCCTTCGGCACCGACGTCGGCTTCTTCGGCACCAGCTTCATGTACACCTTCCGGGAGCGGGAGACCATCCAGGACTTCTTCGAGGCCGTCACCGGCGAGCGGATGATGTACAACTACTTCCGCCCCGGCGGCGTGGCCTGGGACGTCCCCGACGATTTCGAGGAGCACGCCCGCTACGTCCTGGACCGCGTCCGCACCGCTATCGACGACATCGACGGCATCATGACGGAGAACGAGGTCTTTCTGGCCCGCTGCCGTGGCCTCTCCCCGGTGACGCCGGAACAGGCCATCAACTGGGGCTTCAGCGGCCCCATGCTGCGGGCCACCGGCGTCAAGCACGACCTGCGCCGCGCCGAGCCCTATTCCATCTACGACCGCTTCGACTTCGAGATACCGGTAGGCACCCAGGGGGACGTCTACGACCGCTACCTGGTGCGGCTGGAGGAGATGCGCCAGTCCATACGCATCGTCGACCAGGCGCTGCGGCAGATGCCCAAAAACGGCCCCATCATGGCCTCCGGCCTCAAGCGCACCATACGCGTCCCCCCGGGCGAGGTCTACGCCCGCACCGAGTCGCCCCGGGGCGAGTACGGCGTCTACATCGTCTCCAAGGGAGGAGACAAGCCCTGGCGGCACAAGGTCCGGGCCGCCTCCTTCTGTAACCTCTCCGCCCTGCGCAACATGGTGGTGGGCAACTACGTGGCCGACGCCATCATCATCCTGGGCTCCATCGACATCGTCCTCTGCGAGGTGGACCGCTAGATGATCGGCAACAACCCCTGGCTGGACGGTATCCTGAGGCTGCTGGTGGTGGCGGTGGCCGTTCCCCTCTCCGTCATCGTCCTCAACTACCTGGAACGGAAGGTCATAGGCCGTGTCCAGAACCGTCTGGGCCCCATGCGGGTGGGCCCCTACGGCACCCTCCAGAGCGTGGCCGACACCATCAAGCTCCTCACCAAGGAGGACGTGCGGCCCAGCACCGCCGACCAGTGGTCCTTCGAGCTGGCGCCCTACGTGGTGGTGGTCCCCACCATCGTGGCCCTGGTCACCGTCCCCATCATGCCGGACCTGTTCATCCGCAACCTGGGGCTGGGGCTCTTCTTCATCGTCGCCGTCTCCACCGTACCCATCGTGGGCTTCGTCATGGCCGGCTGGGGCTCCGATAACCGCTACGCCCTCCTGGGGGCCATGCGTTCGGCCGCCCAGCTCATCAGCTACGAGGTGCCCCTCATCCTGGCGGTGGTGGCGGTGGCCATGGTGGCCCACACAGCCGACGGCGGCCGCGGCACCCTGAACCTGACGGAGATCGTGGACGGGCAGGACAAGGTGCCTTACATCTTCTGGCAATCCCTGGCCTTCTTCATCTTCACCGTGGCCGGCCTGGCGGAGCTCTACCGCCACCCCTTCGATATCCCGGTAGCGGAATCGGAGGTGGTGGGCGGCCCCTTCGTGGAGTACTCCGGCATGCGCTGGGCCATGTTCCAGCTGGGAGAGTACGTGAGCCTGGTGCTCATCTCCCTCCTGGGCGCCCTGGTCTTCCTCGGGGGCTGGAACTGGCCCCTGGTGAACGAGCTGGCGGAGCGCAACGCTGTAGCGGGAACGGCTCTGCAGGCCGTCCTCATGCTGGGGAAGACCTCCTTCTTCATCCTCTTCTTCTTCCTGATGCGGGCGGCCATGCCCCGCCTGAGGGTGGACCAACTCATGGCCTTCTCCTGGCAGGTGTTGCTCCCTCTCTCCTTCTACCAGATCATCGTCAACGGCCTGGTGGTGGTCTACGGCTGGCCGGACGTGGTCCTGGGCGTCCTCTCCGGCCTGGGCCTGCTGGCCGGGTCGGCCCTGACCTACCGTGCCGTCCGCAAGCCTACCATGGTGAGGAGGCCGCGTCCCGTCGCGGCCCGACAGGGAAGCGAGGTGAAGGTATAAGATGCTGGGCATCCTCAGGGCACTGGGCACCGTAGTCTCGGCGGCGCTGCGCAAGCCGGCCACCGTCCAGTACCCCACCGAGAAGAAGCAGCTCCCCCACCGCGCCCGGGGGTTCCCCACCCTCCTGTGGGACTTCGAGCGGGATGAGCCCTTCTGCACTGGCTGCCAGGTGTGCGCCCGCTACTGTCCCACCGACTGCATGACGGTGACGATGCGGGACAACCCCAAGTACGCCGAAGGCAAGAGCCCGCGGCGCAAGATCGTCGATAAGTTCTTCATCGACTACGCCCGCTGCATGCGCTGCGACATCTGTGTGGAGGTCTGCAACTTCGACGCCATCGTCATGGACAACACCTGGCGCAGCGTGGAGCTCTCCCGCTACGACCGTCAGGAGCTGGTTATGGACCTGGACGCCCTACTGAAGCCCTCCAGGACGGGGCAGCTCAAGGATCCGTTCCGTGACGCCATGGGTGTCGCCCACCACGGCTGGGCGCCCAGGAAGGCAGAGGAGGAGAAGGAGAAGGTGGCGGCCGCCGAGGAGTAGGGGAGCGGCCGAACATCGTCCGAAGGACTGGAGCGTTAGCCGGGGAGGCGATATCATGGGCCAGGGCCAGCTCCTGGCCCCAACCGAGAAGACTGGATACAGAGAACGAAGGGGATGAGCTACGAAGAAGGCATCTTCTACCTGGTAGCGACGGTTACAGTCCTGGGTGGACTCGGGGTGGTACTGGCCCGCAACGTGGTGCATGCCGCCCTCTTTCTTATAGTGGCCCTTCTGGGCGTAGCCGCCGTCTTCCTCCTCCTGGCGGCTGAGTTCCTGGCCATCGTCCAGACGCTCATCTACGGCGCCGCCGTCACCATCCTCGTCCTCTTCGTCATGATGCTCACCCGCGTCCGGGACGTCCCCCAGGCCGTAGACGGCCCCCAGAAGCCCCTGGCCTTCGTCGTGGGGGCCGCCCTGCTGGGCGTGCTGGTCCTGGCCGCCGTCAGCACCGACTGGGGCGCCCTGGGGGCCCGGGAGAGCGTCCAGTTAGTGCCCCTGCGCGACCTGGGCTCCTCCCTCTTCCGCTTCTGGGTGGTGCCCTTCATCCTGGTAGCCCTGGTGCTGGACGTGGCCATGGCGGGGGCCATCATCCTCGCCCGTTCGGAGGAAGGAGAATGATCCCCCTGGAGCACTTCCTGGTGCTGGGGGCCATCCTCTTCTCTCTGGGCGTCTACGGCGTCCTGGCCCGGCGCAACGCCGTCCTCATCATCATGTCGGTGGAGCTGATGCTGGCCGCCGTCAGCATCAACTTCGTCGCCTTCGCCGGCTACATAGCGCCCGAGGAGTTCCGTGGCCTCGTCTTCGCCCTCTTCGTCATCACCATAGCGGCGGCGGAGGTGGGCCTGGCCCTGGCCATCGTCCTGAGGCTCTTCCGCAACCGCACCACCAGCAACGTGGACGAGGTGGACACGCTGCGATGGTAACGCCGTTCTACCGCCCACCGATTGGGGAGGGGACGGAGCTATGATCGGCATGGAGCACGCCTGGCTGCTGCCCGTCCTCCCCTTCAGCTCCTTCGTCATCCTGCTGCTGGTAGGCAAATACCTGCCGCGGCGGGGCGACTGGCTGGCCATCGGCGCCATGGTGGCCGCTTTCGTTCTCTTCCTCTTCATGATGGCCGACCTCCTGGGCGAACTGGAGACGGGAGCCGAGTTCGAGGGCGTCCGCTCCGGCATCCAGTGGCTCCCCCTGGAGGAGCTGGGCCTGGAGATACGCCTGGGCTTCCTGTTCGACCAGCTCGCGGCGGTGATGCTGGCCGTGGTCACCTTCGTGGGGACGCTCATCGTCATCTACTCGATGGGTTACATGAAGGGCGACCCCCGCTACGGCTGGTTCTTCGCCGTCATGAGCCTCTTCCTGGCCTCCATGACCACCCTGGTGCTGGCCGACAACCTGCTCCTCCTCTACGCAGCCTGGGAGGGCGTGGGCATCTGCTCCTACCTGCTCATCGGCTTCTGGCACGAGCGGCGGCCAGCCGCCGAGGCGGCCAAGAAGGCCTTCATCACCACCCGCATCGGCGATGTGGGGCTCCTCATCGGCATCATCCTCCTGTGGCGGGAGGCCGGCACCTTCGACATCCGGGAGATATTCGAGTTCGCCCGCGGCGGCGGCTACAGTCCCGAGTACCTGACCCTGGCCGTCCTGATGCTCTTCGCCGGGGCGGTGGGCAAATCGGCCCAGTTCCCCCTCCACGTCTGGCTACCCGACGCCATGGAGGGCCCCACCCCCGTCTCCGCCCTCATCCATGCCGCCACGATGGTGGTGGCCGGCGTCTACCTGGTCTCCCGCACCATGCCTCTGTTCGACCTGGCCGACCCGGTGGCCCTGGCGGTGGTGGTGGCTCTGGGCCTGACGACGGTGATGCTCTCCGCCACCATCGGCCTGGTGCAGACGGACATCAAACGGGTGGTGGCCTACTCCACCATCAACAGCCTGGGGCTGATGATGGTGGCGCTGGGGGCCAAGTCCGTCACGGCGGCCATGTTCTATCTCTTCGTGCACGGCTTCTTCAAGGCCCTCCTCTTCCTGGCCTCCGGCAACGTCATCCACGGGACGGAGCGTCAGGACGTGAAGGAGCTGGGCGGCCTGCAGAGCGAGATGCCCCTCACGGCGCTGGCCTTCGGCGTGGGGGTGCTCTCCATGGCCGGTCTCATACCCTTCTCCGGCTTCTGGGCCAAGGACGCGATCCTGCACGCTGCCCAATCCCACCTCAATGCCGCCGTGGTGGGCTGGCTCTCCTTCAGCATCTTCCTGACCGCCCTCTACATGGCCCGCCTCTACCTCCTGACCTTCACCGGGCGTCCCCGGGACAAGCACGCCCATGAGCACGCCCACGAGGCCCCCCCGGTGATGCTCTGGCCGGTGCTGACGCTGGCCGTCCTCTCTACGGTGACGGGCTTCTGGGCCTTCGACCAGGTGGGCGAGGCGCTGGGCTTCCCGGGCGGCATAGGCCGGTTCGTCTTCTTCGAGGAGCCAGAGTCCTTCCACTTCACCGCCGGCACGGCGGCCATCTCCATAGTGGCGGTGGTGGTGGGGCTGGCGGTGGCCCTCTGGGCCTGGGGAGGGGAGGCGGCCCCTGCCCGTCGGCTGGCGGAGACCTTCCGCCCTGTCCACAACCTGCTCCTGAACGGCTACTACATAGACCGCTTCTACCAGTGGATCATCGACCGGGTGGTGCTGCTGGCCGGGCGGACGCTGGCCTGGTTCGACCGCGTGGTGGTGAACGACACCGGCGTGGACGGGCCGGCGGGGCTGGGCGTCTTCTGGGGCTACGCCATGAAGTTCGTCCAGACGGGGCGCCTGCCCAACTACGCCCTGGCCATCGCCTCCGGGGTGGTCATCATAGCCATCGTCGTTCTTGCCGTGAGGGTGTAAGAGCCTATGGAATGGGCAGTCTTCGCCACCATCGCCATACCGGTAGGCACGGCCCTGCTCCTCATGCTGATCCCCTACCGGCACGATGAGCAGCCCCGCTACATACCGCTGCCCCAGGTGGGCCCCTGGCGGCCAGCCCTTCCCATCAGCGGTCGGGACGCCGTGCGCTACCTCTGCCTCCTCTCCGGCACGGCCCTCTTCGTCCTCTCCATCATCATCTTCGTGGCCTACCAGGTGGAGGATGGGGGCTTCCAGTTCGAGTTGCAACTCACCTGGCTGGAGAACGTGGCCTTCCTGGGGGACAACGGCATCACCTACCACCTAGCGGTGGACGGCATATCCGCCCCCCTGATACTGCTGACGGGCATCGTCATCTTCACCGGCGTCTTCATCTCCTGGAACATCGAGTACCGCAACAAGGACTACTTCATCCTCCTGTTCCTGCTGGTGTCCGGGGTCTTCGGCGTCTTCGCCTCCCTGGATCTCTTCTTCCTGTTCTTCTGGTACGAGGTGGCGGTGCTGCCCATGTACCTGCTGATAGCGGTCTGGGGCGCCAGTACCAACTTCGGCAACTTCGTCCGCACCAAGGAATACGGGGCCATGAAGTTGGTCCTCTACCTGGTGGCGGGGAGCGTGCTGATCTTCATCGGCATATTCGCCACCTTCGTAGAGTCCGGCACCGGAAGCTTCGACCTCCCGGTTCTAGGCTCCGTCACCTACGACGAGACGTTCCAGAAGATATTCTTCCCCTTCTACATGCTGGGGTTCGGCGTGCTGGCGGGCCTGTGGCCCTTCCACACCTGGTCCCCGGACGGCCATGTGGCGGCGCCCACGGCGGTGAGCATGCTCCACGCCGGGGTGCTGATGAAGCTGGGGGCCTACGGCATCCTACGGGTGGGGATCGCCCTCTTCCCGGAGGGGGCAGCCTTCTGGGCGCCGGTGCTGATGACGCTGGGGGTCACGGGAGCCCTGTACGGCGCCGTCTCCGCCCTGGCCCAGCGCGACCTGAAGTACATGATTGGCTACTCCAGCGTGAGCCACATGGGCTACGTGCTGATGGGTCTAGCCAGCCTCCACCCGTTGGGGGTGAGCGGGGCGGTGCTGCAGATGTTCGCCCACGGCATCATGACCGCCCTCATGTTCTCCATGGTGGGGGCCATATATGACCAGGCCCACGTCCGGGACATGACTCTTTTCGGAGGGCTGGCCCGCAAGATGCCCCGTAACGCCGCCTTCTGGACGGTGGCCGGCCTCTCCTCCCTGGGGCTGCCGGGACTGGCCGGCTTCGTGGCCGAGGTGCTCATCTTCATCGGCACCTTCCGGGGCGGCTACCCCTGGGCAGGCGCCCTGGGCATCCTGGCCGCCGCCATCACCGCCACCTACATCCTGCGCATGCTGGCGCGGGCCTTCTACGGCCCCTTCAACGAGCGCTGGGAGTCCCTGCGAGAGATGCGGCCGGCGGAGCAGTTCGCCGGGGCGGTGCTGGTCTTCTTCCTGGCCTTCCTGGGGATGTGGCCCTTCCCCTTCCTTGAGCGTATCTCCGCCACCATAGAGCGGTTTCCAGGGGTCTCGTCATGAGCTTCGACTGGTCCCTCCTGGCACCGGAGTACATATTGGCTGGCTGGGCGGCCATGCTCATCGGCCTGGACCTCTTCTGGGGCCGCCTGCGCAAGGAGTGGCTGGGCTACCTGGCGGCGGTGGGCGCCCTGGCCGCCGTGGGCACCTCTTTGGTCTGGCTCAACGAGCGGGCCTCCTTCGGCGATCTGCTGGAGATAGACAACTACACCACCTTCTTCCGCGTCCTCTTCGGTCTCATCGGCGCCGTGGTATGCATCATATCGGCCCGCTACGTGGCCGACCGCCTCCTCCACCCCGGCGAGTACTACGCCCTCATACTGACCTCCGTCATAGGGGCCACCTACATGGCAGCCGCCCAAGAGCTGCTGACGGCCTACATCTCCCTGGAGCTGCTGAGCTTCAGCCTGTACGTGCTGACCTCCTTCGCCAAATTTGACCTGCGCTCCAACGAGGGCGGCCTCAAGTACATGATCCTGGGTGCCTTCTCCTCGGCCATCCTCCTCTTCGGCCTCAGCCTGATATACGGGGTGACCGGCACCACCCAGTACGACACCATCCGCGGCATCCTGGGCACCGACCTGAGCGCCGCCCGCATGACGGTGCTGCTGTCGCTGGTGCTCATCGTGACGGGGCTGGGGTTCAAGGTGGCGGCGGTGCCCTTCCACATGTGGACGCCGGACGCCTACCACGGCGCCCCTCTGCCGGTGACAGCCCTCATCTCCGCCATATCCAAGGCGGCAGGCTTCGCCCTCTTCCTGAAGCTCTTCGCCCGGGCCTTCATCCCCCTGTCCGAGGACTGGCGCCCCCTGCTGGCCGGCCTGGCGGTGGCCAGTATGGTGTTGGGCAACTTCGTGGCCATCCAGCAGAGCAATATCAAGCGGCTGCTGGCCTATTCCAGCATCGCCCAGGTGGGCTACTTGGTGGCGGGCGTGGCCGCCCTCTCCCCCGACAGGACGGACGCCGCCAGCGCCGTCCTGCTACACCTGGCGGGCTACGTCATAAGCAACCTGGCGGCCTTCACCTGCGTCATCATCTACTACAACTGGACGGGCCGCGAGGAGATACCGGAGTACGGAGGGCTGGCGGAGAGGGCGCCCTACCTGGCGCTGGCCCTCAGCGTCTCCCTCTTCTCTCTGGCGGGGATGCCCCTCTTCGCTGGCTTCGTCACCAAGTTCATCCTCTTCCAGGCCATCGCCGAGGAGGGGATGCTCTGGCTGGCGGCGGTGGGCGTCTTCACCAGCTTCGTCTCCCTCTACTACTACCTGGTGGTCATCAAGCAGATGTATCTGGTGGAGCCGGAGGAGCGTCGGCGTTTCCCCACGCCCTGGCTGGAGTACGCCGCCCTGACGTTGCTCTTGCTGGGGGTCTTCGTGGTGGGGCTGGGGCCGCAACCGCTGTTCCGGGCGGCCCAGGACTCGGTGGCCTTCATGTACAGCGGCACCCAGTCCCTGGTCTCGGTGCGGTAGCTGGCTACGCTGGCAGTGGACTGAGGGCAGGGCGTCCCCTGCCCGGCCGGCCCGGGGTCCGTTGTTCAGGCCGCCTCGCTCTTCATCAGGTTGCGGAGCTTCTTCAGGGCCCGGAAGGTGATGATGCGGACGTTGATCTCGCTCAGGCCCATGATCTCCGCCACCTGAGGACCGCTGAGCCCGGCATCGAAGCGCAGAGAGAGGACGCGTCGTTCCCGGGGCGTGAGGTACTGGAGGGCCACCCGTAGCCGCCGGAGCTGCTCCTCGCGGATGAGGAAGCGCTCGGGATGCTCCTCGCCTCCCTCCAGCGCCAGTTGCATCTGGCCCAGGTCATTGAGGGCCTGGCTTTCGCGGCGGCGCCGGCGGACGTAGCCCACCACCAGATTGGCAGCGATGCGGAACACCCAGGCCACCCTGGCCTCTTGACAGCGCAGGTCTTCCCAGGAGCGGTAGGCGCGAGCGAAGGTCTCCGCAGTGAGGTCCTTGGCCACCTCTCTGTCGGACACGCGGCTGTAGATGTAGAAGAGGACTCGCGGATACAGGTCCTCAAAGATGCGACTGAAGGCCACCTCGGTGGACTCTTCCTCCGGATAGGGCTTCTTCTGCGTGACCATGTGGCCCCTCCTCTCTCCTGGGCTCAAGACCAGGGTAGAGGCTGGGCCTAGAAGGCTGATAGAACCCGGGGGACAATAGGGGGCATCCGTAGGTAATTGATTACATAGTCATTGGGACAGGCCCCCTGGGCCAGATGGCCTAAGCCTCCTGGTCCGCCAGGCCAGCCCTGGCGGCCAGGACGGCCGCCTGCGTCCGGTCGGCCACGCCCAGCTTCTCGATGATGCGGTGTACGATGTTCTTCACCGTGCTCACGCTGTAGTGCATCCGCTGGGCTATCTCCTTGTTGGTGAGGCCACGGGCGATGAGCCTCAGCACCTGCCGCTCCTGCTCGGTCAGGGAGTCCAGGGCATGCCAGGCCTCTCCCGAGGTCTGACCGGCGGCAGTAGCGAGGCGCCGCTCCCGCACCAGTTGCATGAGCAGGTTGGCGTCTATGATGGAGCCGCCAGCGCGCACCGTCCGGATGGCCTCCACGAAGGCCTCCGGCGGCATCCCTTTCAGGAGGAAGCCGGACGCCCCCGCCTCCAGCGCCCGGTCCAGATACTCCCGGCTGTCGTAGCTGGTGACGATGATGACGGAGGTGCGCTCGTCCTCCTTCTTGATGGCCTCCGTGGCCGAGAGGCCGTCCATATCCGGCAGGCGGATGTCCATGAGAACCACATCCGGGTGAAGGCGTCGCACCTGCTCCAGGGCCTCCTGGGCGGTGGCCGTCTCCCCCACCACAGCGATGTCCCGGGCGTTGATGAGGGCGCGCAGCCCCTCCCGCACGACGGGGTGGTCGTCCACGATGAGGACAGTGAGCACTCGTCTCACGCGGGGGGACTCGTGGACTGCCTGAGTCATCGCTCTCGCCTCCTCGGTGGTCACTCCAGAATGGGCAGGGGGAGCTCTACCCTCACACAGGTGCCCTCGCCGGGACTCGACTCGATACGGAAATCGGCGCCGATGAGGACGGCCCGCTCCCGCATGCTCACCAGTCCCAGGCCGGAGGGCTCGCTGCCGCTGCGATGGACGGAGGAGGGGTCGAAGCCCTGGCCCCAGTCCCGCACCTCCAGCACCACGGAGCGGTCTGTCCGCCAGAGGCGGAGGAGGGCCCGCTGGGCCTGGGAATGGCGGGCCACGTTGCTCAGCGCCTCCTGGGCGATGCGAAAGAGGGCTATGGCCACGTCGTCCCGCAGGCGTTCCCCACTCATGTTGGTCTCGAAGGCTATGGAGAGGTCGCCCTCCATGGACAGGGTGCGAGCGTAGGCGGCCAAGGCATCGGCCAGGCCCAGCTCGTCCAGGAGGGCGGGCCGCAGACGGGCCATGATACGGCGCAGCTCGTCGGTGGCCTGGCGCAGCATGCCCACAGCGTGGCCTATCTGCTCCTTGACGCTCCTGAGGCGGCGCCCCTCCAATAGGGCGCGCTCCAGCTGCATGATAGACACAGCTATCTCCTGGATGGGGCCATCATGGATCTCGCGGGCCAAGAGGCGACGCTCTTGCTCCAGGGCCGCCAGCAGTTGCTGGGCCAGTCGGCCACGTTCCTTCTCCAGAAGTCTCAACTGTTGCTCCATGCGCTGACGGTCGCTGATGTCCCGCAGGATGCCTATGAAGCCTTGAGGCCGGTCCTTCTCGTCCCGCAGGAGGCCGATGGCCACCTCCACCGGCACGATGCGACCGCTGGGGTGACGCAGCCGCAGCTCTCCCCGCCAGGAGTGGCCGCTCTCCAGGACGCGCCGGCCAACCTCCCGTACCCTCTCCTTCTCCTCCGGGGGCAAGCCCACGAAGATGGACTGCCCCCGCAACTGGCGGGCGCTCTCCACGCCCCAGCGCTTGAGGGCCGCCCGGTTCAGGTCCAGGATGCGCCCCTCCAGGTCAGCTATCAGCATGGGGTCGGGGGCCGTCTCGAAGGCGGCCGCCCGGCGCGCTCCCTCCTCCACCACCAGCGAGGGCTGCTCAGATGATGCGCCCTCACGGCTGTCAGGCCCGTACCCCTGGCCGTCCTCGTGACCTTTGGTCATACCATCCGTCATCCCCGGTGGGCCCGGCGGCCTGTCCACACAGGAAAAGACGCCATAACCGGGGAAACGTTATATCGGCCGCGAGGGAGGGCCGGCTCGGCGAGGGATGGCTAGAGGATGGGCAGGTAGCGCTTGATCTCGTAGTCCGTCACGTGGCGACGGTACTCGCTCCACTCTATCTTCTTGTTCTCGATTAGGGTGTGGAAAACGTGCTCACCCAGGCAACGGCGCAGCAGCTCCGAGCGCTCCGCTAGCTGGATGGCCTCCCACAGGGAGCCGGGCAGGTGAGTGATCCCGCGCTGCCGCCGCTCCTCCTCCGTCATCTCATAGACGGTGCGGTCGGCCGGCTCCGGGCAGAGGTACTCCTTCTCGATCCCCTCCAGCCCGGCGGCCAGCATGACGGCGAAGGCGAGGTAGGGGTTGCAGGCGGCGTCCGGCGCCCGGTATTCGATGCGCACCGCCTGCTCCTTGCCCGGCTTCACCTCCGGCACGCGCACCAGGTCAGCGCGGTTACGGAAGGACCAGGAGACGTAGACGGGGGCCTCGAAGCCCAGGGGGCCGCCGCCCCAGACCAGTCGCTTGTAGGAGTTGACCCACTGGTTGGTGACCAGGGTGATCTCCGGGGCATGGCGGAGCAGCCCGGCGATGTAGCTCCTGGCTACCGGGGAGAGATAGTGGGGGCCGTGGGGATCGTAGAAGGCGTTGTGCAGCCCCCGGAAGAGGGACTGATTGATGTGCATACCGGAGCCGTTCACGTCCGAGAGGGGCTTGGGCATGAAGGTGGCGTAGACGCCGTGCTTGAGGGCCACCTCCTTCACCACCAGGCGGGAGGTCATGACATTGTCGGCCATGGTGAGGGCGTCATCGTAGTGGAGGTCTATCTCGTGCTGGCTGGGAGCGCCCTCGTGGTGGCTGTGCTCCACGGCGATGCCCATCTCCTCCAGCATGAGGACGGTATCGCGGCGCAGGTCGGTGGCCTCGTCCAGGGGGGTGAGGTCGAAGTAGCCACCGCGGTCCAGGACGGCCGGCGATTCGGCGCTCTGGAAGTAGAAGAACTCCAGCTCCGGCCCTACGTAGAAGGTGTAGCCCAGGTCCGCCGCCCGCTTCAGGTTGCGACGCAGGACATAGCGAGGGTCGCCCTCGAAAGGCTCACCGTTGGGGAGGAGGATATCGCAGAAGAGGCGGGCCACCCGCTTGTGCTGGGGCCGCCAGGGGAGCACGGCGAAGGTGGAGGGGTCCGGCATGGCTATCATGTCGGACTCGTCCGCCCGGGCGAAGCCGGCAATGGAGGAGCCATCGAAATTGACGCCGTCCTCCAGCGCCTCCGGCAGCTCCTCCACAGTGATGTTGATGCTCTTGAGCTGGCCCAGGATGTCGGTGAACCAGAGGCGGACGAACTTGACATCATGCTGGCGGGCCGTCTCCAGCACGTATTCTCTGGCCTCGTCGCGCTCCAGCACCATCCCCCTCAACCCCTCCTGTGGCTACCGCTGGTTGTCATCTCTGGCGTCTCCCTGCCCTTTCGTCTTTCGGCGTCCACCCTATTCTACAATCAGCCGCTCGCTCCGCCTCAAGGGCGCCGACGGCCCGGGGCCTCGGCCCTGGGCCGTCCGTCCTTCCTCCTCAGTGCCCCTGCTAGACGTCGAAGTAGAGGTGGAATTCCCAGGGGTGGGGGCGCAGCCGCACCTGATCAATCTCGTGAGCCCGCTTGTACTCCAGCCACACCTCCAGCACGTCCGAGGTGAAGACGCCGCCCTTCAGGAGGAACTCGTGGTCTTCCTCCAGGGCCTGGAGGGCCTCCTCCAGGGAGCCCGGCACCTTGGGGATGGCCGCCTCCTCCTGGGGGGAGAGCTCGTAGGTGTTCTTGTCCAGGGGCGGGCCGGGGTCTATCTCGTTCTCGATGCCATCCAGCCCGGCCATGATCATGGCGGCGAAGGCCAGGTAGGGGTTGCAGGAGGGGTCGGGCGGGCGGAACTCGATCCGCTTGCTCTTGGGGTTGGAGCTGTAGACGGGTATGCGGACGGCGGCGCTACGGTTGCGGGCCGAGTAGACCAGGTTGACGGGCGCCTCGTAGCCCGGAGTCAGCCGCTTGTAGGAGTTGGTGGTGGGGGCGCAGAAGGCCATCAGCGCCCGGGCGTGCTTCAGGAGCCCGCCGATGTAGTAGCGGCAGAGCTGGCTGATCTGGGCGTAGCCCTCCGGGTCGAAGAACAGGTTCTGGCCGTTCTTCCAGAGGCTCTGGTGAGTGTGCATGCCGGAGCCGTTGTCCCCGTAGAGGGGCTTGGGCATGAAGGTGGCCACCTTATTGTGCTTGCGGGCGATGTTCTTCACCAGGTACTTGTACCACATGACCTTGTCGGCCATGTTGACCAGGGTGTCGAACTTCATGTCGATCTCGCACTGGCCGCCCGTGGCCACCTCGTGGTGGTGGACCTCCACCGGGATGCCGATCTTCATCATGGTGAGGATGATCTCGCTGCGGAGGTCCTGCAGGGAGTCGTGGGGCGGGACGGGGAAGTAGCCCTCCTTGAAGCGGGGCTTGTAGCCCAGGTTGGGGCGCTCGTCCCGGCCGGAGTTCCACTCACCCTCCACGGAGTCCACGTAGTAGTAGCCGTAGTTCTCCGCCTGGTCGAAGCGGATGTCATCGAAGATGAAGAACTCGCACTCGGGACCCCAGTAGCTGGTGTCGCCGATACCGGTCTTGCGCAGGTAGTCGGCCGCCTTCTTGGCGATGTAGCGGGGGTCGCGGGTGTAGGGCTGCTTGGTGAGGGGGTCATAGACGTCGCAGATGATGCTCAGGGTGGGGGCCTGGCACACGGGGTCCACCTTGGCGGTGGCCGGGTCCGGCACCAGGATCATGTCGCTCTCCTGAATCTTCTGGAAGCCGCGGATGCTGGAGCCATCGAAGCCGATGCCGTCCACCCAGATGCTGGTGACGATGTCGTCCATCTCCGTGAGCTCGGAGACGGGTATGGAGAAGTGCTGCCACAGGCCGGGCAGGTCGTTGAACTTCAGGTCCACTATCTGGATGTTGTTCTCACGGATGAGCTGGTTGACCCGCTCCACCTCGGCCTGCAAGCTCCTGAGCTCTTCAGGGCTCAATTCCTTCTACCTCCCTGCTTACGTCTAGCTTTCCCTTGCCGTAGGCCATTATAGGGAGGCGGCCCCTTGTGGCCTACGGGCCTCCTGTTAATTTCTTGTTACGCCTGCAGGGCTACAGAGCCGCCTCCCCTCGCTCCCCGGTGCGGACGCGGATGGCATCGGCCACCGGCAGGACGAAGATCTTGCCGTCCCCTATGCGGCCGGTGCGGGCTGCCTGAGCGATGATCTGGACCACCCGCTCGGCGTCCTCGTCCCGAACCACCACCTCCACCTTCACCTTGGGGAGCATGTCCACCTCGTACAGCTCCCCGGCCCGGCCCACGTGGACCACCCCTTTCTGGACGCCCCGCCCGGTGACGTTCACCACGTTCAGCCCCACGAACCCCGCTTCCGCCAGCGCTCCCTTCACATCGTTCAGCTTCTCGGGCCGGATGATGGCCTCTACCTTCTGCATCTGCCTCCTCCTGCTCGCGGTCTGCCTAAATTATGGACTGGAGGAGGCAGGCTGTGACTCCCCCTGGGCGAACTGGGGCTTGGGGCCGCTCTCCGGCAGGGGGACGGCCTGGACAGAATAGGGGGCTGGCGCCGCGGCCAGGCCCACCTCCTCCAGGGTGTAGCCCCGCTCCCCGTGCTGGGAGACGTCCACGCCTATGACCTCCTGCTCCTCGGAGACCCGCAGCCCCATCAGGACGTCCAGGGCCTTGAGGATGAGGCCGGTCACCACAAAGGAGTAGCCGAAGGTGGCAGCGATGCCGGCGAGCTGGGCCAGGAGCTGCTCCGGCCGGCCGTCCAGCAGGCCGCCCACTCCGCCCTGGAAGCCCGCCACCTCCGCCACGGCCCCGGTGGCGAAGAGGCCGGTGGCCAGGGCTCCCCACATGCCGCCCACGCCGTGGACGGCGAAGACGTCCAGAGCGTCGTCCAGCCGCAGGAGGCCCCGCAGCCGGGTGGCCAGGAAGCAGAGCACCCCCGCCGCTCCGCCGATGATGAGGGCCGGGAAGATGTTCAGGTAGCCATCGCCCAGGCCGGGCCAGACGCCGATGAAGCCGGCGGCCGGCGTCACCGCCACCAGTCCCGCCACGGCGCCCGAGGCGGCGCCCACCACGCTGGGCTTGCCGATGAGGAGCCAGCTCATGGCCGTCCAGCTCAGGGCGGCGGCAGCGGCGGCCGTGTTGGTCTGGACGAAGGCGTTGGCGGCGGAGGCGTTGGCCGCCAGGGCGCTGCCAGCGTTGAAGCCGAACCAGCCGAACCAGAGCAGCCCCGCCCCCAGCACCACGAAGGGTATGTTGTGGGGCTCCATGGGCTCCCGGCCGAAGCCGAGGCGCCGGCCGAAGAGCAGGGCCGCCGCCAGCGCGGCCACCCCGGAATTGATGTGGACCACCGTGCCGCCAGCGAAGTCGTACGCCCCCAGCTCCCGCAGCCAGCCGCCCACCCCCCACACCCAGTGGGCCACCGGGGCGTAGACCAGCGTGGCCCAGAGGAGAGTGAAGACCAGGAAGGTGCTGAACTTGGCCCGCTCGGCGAAGGCGCCGGTGATGAGAGCGGGCGTGATGATGGCGAACATCATCTGGAAGAGCATGAAGGCCTGGTGGGGTACCGTCCCGGCGTAGTCGCCGTTGGGCTCTCCTCCCACGTTGCGCAGGCCGAACCAGGAGAGATCGCCGATGAAGCCACCCCGGTCAGGGCCGAAGGCCAGAGAGTAGCCCCAAAGCACCCAGATCACGCTCACCAGCCCCATGATGATGAAGCTGTGCATGATGGTGCTGAGGACGTTCTTGCTGCGCACCAGCCCACCGTAGAAGAAGGCCAGGCCCGGCGTCATCAGCAAGACCAGGGCCGCCGAGGCGAGCAGCCAGGCCGTATCGCCGCTGTTTATCTCGGGCATGACGAAGACCTCCCTCGCTATGGCTTCTTGAGGCGAAAGGTAACAGGGAGGCCAGCCGAGGGGGTTACGGGGCCGTTACCGGCGAGTTAAAGTTTGGTTACAGGCCCAAGGTCAGCCGCCGCTGGGGCGGAAGCGGTAGCCCACGTTGCGGACCGTCTCGATGAAGGTCTGGTGGGAGCTCTCCAGCTTGGCCCGCAACCGCCGTATGTGGACGTCCACCGTGCGGGTGCCGCCGTAGAACTCGTAGCCCCAGACCTTGTTGAGGAGCTCCTCCCGGGTGAAGACGCGGCCAGGGTTAGCGGCGAGAAAGCGCAGCAGCTCATACTCCTTGTAGGTGAGCTGGACGGGCCGCCCGTTCACGAAGACCTTGTATCCCGCCGTGTCTATCACCAGGTCTCCCCGACGCAGCAGATGGCGAGCGTCCAGGCGGGCCTTGCGCCACAGCACCTGCCTGATGCGGGCGGCCACCTCCTGGGGAGTGGCGCTCCGCAGGGCGAAGTCGTCCAGGCCCAGGGTAGGGTCCAGGGATGGCAGTTGCTCCGGCGTCACCAGGGCCAGGAAGGCCACCCTCCCCCGGGCCTGCTCCTCCAGCATCACCTTGGCGATGTCCAGCCCTTCCCCCAGGCCGGCCAAGTCGAACAGCACGGCCTCGGGGCCCTGGGCCAGACTCTCCGTCAGAGCCTCCGCGGAGGGTGGCACCAGGCTGGCCTCGAACCCCTCTTCGGGCAGGGCATTGACGAGGGGGGCCATGTCCTCCCCCTTGGCCGAGACTATGAGGACCTGGTACAAGGGGACCTGCTCCTCAGCGGCGGCGGGCTTCAGCCCTAGAGTATAGGGGATACGCCGGGAAATGGCCACCACGGGCCGGGTAAGTTGACCCAGAGGAGGGGCCGCCTTAGCATAGGGCAGGAGCAGTCTCAGGATGGCTGGTGTAGTCGTCCTCGGCGCCAGTGGCCAGCTAGGCTCGGACCTCTGCCAGGAGCTGGCGAGGGCCGGCATCCCCTTCACCCCCCTCACCCACAGCGATATCGAGGTCTGCGATCACTCCCAGGTGAGAGAGGTCCTCACCCGTCTCCGCCCGGACGTGGTCATCAACACCACGGCCTTCCACAAGGTGGACCTGTGCGAGGACGAGGTGGAGCGCTCCTTCGCGGTGAACTGCTACGCCGTGCGCCACCTGGCCCTCCTCTGTCAGGAGATGGGCGCTCGTCTGGTGCACATCAGCACTGATTACGTCTTCGGCGGCGACAAGGAGTCCCCCTACCGGGAGGACGATCCGCCCAATCCTCTGAACGTCTACGGCGTCTCCAAGCTGGCCGGTGAGTACTTCGTGCGTCATCTGTGCCAGAAGCACCTCATCGTCCGTAGCTCGGGGCTGTACGGGCTCAGGGGCTCCACCGTCAAGGGGGGCAATTTCGTGGAGACGATGCTCCGCCTGGGCCGCGAGCGGGGCGAGGTCTCGGTGGTGACGGATCAGGTCCTCACCCCCACCTACACACCAGACCTGGCCGCCAAGATCCGCGAGCTAGTGGAGGCGGAGGCCCAGGGGACCTACCACGTCACCAGCGGCGGCCACTGTTCTTGGTACGAGTTCGCCTCCCACATCTTCCGCCTCTGGGACCCTACGGTGAAGGTGCACCCCACCACATCTGACGCCTTCCCCTCCCGGGCACGGCGGCCCCGCTACTCGGTCCTGGACAACTATCGCCTGCGCACGGAGGGCTTCAGCCTGCTCCGCCCCTGGCAGGAGGCCCTGGCCGAGTACATGGCCCGGCGCCGCCAACTGGCCGCCTCGGAAGGCTCCTGAAGTCTTAACCTCACGGGAAGGGAGGCCGCACCATGGGCGATTCTTATGGCAACCTCTTGCACCTCAAGGCTGTGGAGGGCTTCGCCGAGATACGGGACGTGGCCCGCCGCTACGATGACGACCGCGGCCGCCGCTACGCCGATATCTTCGGCACCGTGACCGGCGACATCAACATTACTTACGCCTGGCCCGGCGTCATCACCGCCTGGCACGCCCATCGTCGCCAGTATGACGAATGGTTCGTCATCAAGGGCGCCCTCAAGGTGGGGCTGGCCATACCCAACGGCGACGGCACCTACCGCTGGACCTTCGTCGTCCTCTCCGAGTACGACGGCAAGGTGCTGCGCATTCCACCAGGCGTCCTCCACGGCTGGCGCAACTTCACCAACGAGGTGGCTATCCTCATGTACCACATCTCCGAGAAGTACGACCCCGAGAACCCGGACGAGCTGCGCTTCACCGTGGAGGAGGTGGGGGCGGACTGGTCCACCCCCGTCCGCTAGGCCAGTGCCTCAGCCCTGCCAGAGAGTGCGGGCCACCTCCGGCCGGGTGAACTCCGGCGGCGGCGCCTCCCCCCGGGCCAGCATGGCTCGCACCTGGGTGCCGGAGAGGCTTACCCTCGCCTCCGCCGGGTGGGGGCAGGTCTTGGCGGTGGCCATGTTGCCGCAGTGGCGGCAGAAGAAGGCGTCCTCGAAGAAGAGGGGAGTGATGGCCAGCTCCTGGGCGGGGAGGGAGCGCAGTAGCTGCTGGGCGTCGTAGGGGCCGTAGTAGCCGCCCACGCCGGCGTGGTCTCGGCCCACTATGAAGTGGGTGCAGCCATAGTTCTTGCGCACCAGGGCGTGAAAGACGGCCTCCCGCGGGCCGGCGTAACGCATGTAGGCTGGGTAGACGGAGAGGAGCACCCGATCCCGCGGGTAGTAGTGCTCCAGGAGGGCTTTGTAGGCCCGCATCCGCACCTCAGCGGGGACGTCCCCCTCCTTGGTCTCCCCCACCAGCGGATGGAGGAGGAGGCCGTCCGTCACCTCCAGGGCGCACTTCTGGATGTACTCGTGGGCGCGGTGGACCGGGTTGCGGGTCTGGAAGCCCACCACCGTTCGCCAGCCTCGCTCCCGGAAGATGGCCCGTGTCTGGGCCGGCTCCCGGTTCTCCTCTCTAAAGTCAGCGGGGGAGAGGTCTTCCAGCAGCCAGACCCGTCCGCCCACTCGCAGGGGCGGTCTACGGTAGAGGAGGGCCACCCCGGGGTGGGCGTCCTCCTCTGTCCCGTAAGTGTGGCGGGCCTCCCAGCGGGGGTCTATCTCGAACACCCGGGGCTGCTCCATGACACCCACCAGCCGGCCGTCCTCGTCTCGCAGGGCCGCCAGTTCGGCGCCGTCGATCTGGCGCGCCTGGGCGAGGCCCAGAGGGCAGCCCACCGGCAAGGGCCACAGGAGGCCGCCGGCCAGGCGCATCGACTCCACCACACCACGGTAGTCCTCCTCCTGGAGGAAGCCCCGCAGGGGGCTGAAGGCACCGATGCCTATCATATAAAGATCGTTGAGGGCCCAGCGGTCCAGGGTGATGCCGGGCAAGGAGGGGGCGAGCTGGCGCAGCCGCTCCGCCCCGGCGGCCGGCGGACGACGGTCCACCAGGACGCCCCCATGAGGGGAGCCACCCATGATGTAGCCTTTCTCGGAGACCCCCTCCAGTATGCGCTGGACGCACTCCTCTACCGAGAGGCAGTCCGTGTCCACCGTAACCTCCGGCCGCTCGGGCTCCTCGTAAGGGGCGGAGATGCCGGTGAATTCCTGTATCTCGCCGCGCCGGGCGCGGGCGTAGAGGCCCTTGGGGTCGCGGCGGATGCACTCCTCCAGGGGGCAACGCACGTAGACCTCCAGGTAGCGCCCCAGCTCCTCACGGGCGCGGGCCCTGATGGCCCGGTAGGGCGAGATGAGGGGAACGATGACGCCGAACCCTTGCTGCACCAGCAGCTTGCTGACCTGGATGACCCGCAGGTTGTGCCTCTCCCGGTCTTCCGGGGAAAAGCCCAGGTCGGCGCTGAGGGTGCGGCGAGCCTCGTCGCCGTCTAGAACGACCACCGGCAGCCCCTGGGAGCGCAGGCGCTCCTGCAGGGCCAGGGCAAGGGTGCTCTTACCGGAGGCCGGCAGGCCGGTCAGCCAGATGACGTAGCCCTCGGGCATGATACCTCCATCGTCGGGCCCAGAGCGGGCCGTGAGCGGTCTGTCGGGCGGTAGCCCTCCGCCGGCGCAGGGCGAGGGCCTCGACCTCTTTTCTAACACGCATCACCCCGGAAGGCCAGGGTGGGCGGTGACACCGGCCCCTTGGTGATGCCCGGCGTCGGGGCTACGCTACGGGCCGATACCCTGGAAGTGGAGGCGTGGCCATGGCCCTGAGACTGGCTGGCGAGGCGGCATCCCTGGAGGAGGCGGTCAGCACCATCGTCTATCTGCCGGGGACGCCCGGCAGCGGCGACCTGGAGCCCTCGACGCGCAGCATCAGCGCCACCAGCCGTCCCCCCACACCGGACTACACCGCCTCCCTTGTCATCCCGGCGCCGCCCGACCCGCGTCTGGTGGTGCTCCGCAGTGCGCTGCGCCTGCAGGTCACCATAGACAGCTTCGGAGGATCGCCGGCGGCCAGCCAGCTCTCCTACGCCGTTTCGGTCAACGGGACGGAGCGCCTGACCGGGGCCTTCACCGCCACCGGCAGCCAGTACGCCACGACAGACCTGCCCCAGGGCCAGTTCCTGCTGGGCACGCCCAACCAGGTGGCCGTCCACCTCTGGGTGAACCAGGGGAACGCCACCGTGAGCGCCGTCCAGCTCTGGCTGGTCATCGGCTCCAGGGCCACCAGCGCCTCCACCTCCGGCCCCCTGCTTGAGGTGCGCCACCGGGGCCTCCTCTCCCTGGTAGCAGTGGTCCGGTCCATCGGCACCAGCACACCCACCCTCATGTTCACCCACCCCAGCCTGCAGGAGTTCGAGCTGGCCCGTATGAGCGGTCAGTGGAACCGTCTCCAGGTGCCCTGCGCCCTGGCCGATAACCACATCCTGGCCGCCTTCGGCACCAGCAGCAGTGACGTCCACTACGTGAGTCACCTGCTGGTATGCCTGCGCCAGCTACTCTGAAGGACAGTAGAGAGGACTTCAACCTCGTGGGGGCGCTGCGTCGTCCCCGCGTCCCCATCCCGGGGCCCCGGGCATGGAGCCGAGGGTGGGACTCGAACCCACAGCCCGTCGCTTACGAAGCGACTGCTCTGCCGTTGAGCTACCCCGGCCCCAATCCGATGATACGGCGGCCCCCGCCTGCCGGACAACCGCCCGGCGCCGCTGTCGCTCGAGGGACTCGCCACCCTGGAGACGTCGACAGTACGAAAGTAATGCTATAATGAGGCTTACCGAAGTACGCAGCAGGAGAAAGGGGGCAAGGCTATGCTGGTCCAGGACGATCTCATGGCCCCGGAAGTCATCAGAGACCCTCACACCTACTACGCTCGCCTGCGGGAGACCGACCCCGTTCACTGGAACGAGCGCTGGAAGGGCTGGATCATCACTCGCTACGACGATGTGGTGCGGCTGCTGCGGGACCATGAGCGCTTCTCCTCGGACCGCATGGCCTCCTTCATCGCCGAGCTGAGCCCGGCTGACAGGGATCGCTATCACGTCCTCATCGAGATCCTCTCGAGCTGGTTCGTCTTCCGTGACCCGCCCTTTCACACCCGCTTCCGCCTGCTGACCAACAAGGCCTTCACCCCCATGAGCGTGGAGCGGCTGCGCCCCCGCGTGCGCCAGATCATCCACGGCCTCCTGGACCGCGTGGCCGAGCGGGGCCACATGGAGTTCATCAGGGACTACGCCTTCCCCCTGCCCGTCACCGTCATCTGCGAGTACCTGGGCGTGCCAGCCGAGGACCACGAGAGGCTGAAGGAGTGGTCCGACGAGACCACCCAAATCTTCTTCATGCGCATCAACGACCCCAACCGCCGCGACCGGGCCCAGAAGGGGGTCCAGGCCCTGACCGAGTACTTCTATCCCCTCATCCACGAGCGCAAGCGCCACCCCAGGGACGATTTCATCACCGCCCTCGTCCACGCCGAGGAGCGAGGCGACCTCCTCTCCGAGGACGAGGTGGCCACCGTCTGCGCCCTCCTGATGTTGGCAGGACACGAGACCACCACCAACGCCCTGGCCAACGGCCTGCTGGCCCTCCTGCGCAACCGCGACCAGTGGGAGCGCCTGCGGGCCGACCCCTCCCTGGCCCGCACCGCCGTGGAAGAGCTCCTCCGCTACGATGGTGTGGTCAAGGCCATGCTCCGCTGGGCCAAGGAGGACGTGGAGGTGGGCGGCAAGACTATCAAAGAGGGCGACCGCATCCTACTCTCCCTCTTCGGCGCCAACCGCGACCCTGCCAAGTTCCCTGAGCCCGACCGCCTGGACGTCGCCCGTCACCCCAACCCTCACGTGGCCTTCGGCCACGGCATCCATCTCTGCCTGGGGGCCCCCCTGGCCCGCCTGGAGCTCCACGAGTCCTTCATCGCCCTGAGCCAGCGCTTCCCAGACATGCGCCTGGCCGTGGAGCCGGAGGAGCTCCAGTACCACCCCACCGTCGTATCCCGGGCGCTGGAGGCGCTCCCTGTGGAATGGTGAGGAGGTAGACCGCCATGCTGGTACAGGAAGACCTGCTGACGCCGGAAGTCCTGCGAGATCCCTACACCTACTTCGGCCACATCCGGGAGAACGACCCCGTTCACTGGAATCCCCGCTGGGGCGGCTGGCTCGTCACTCGCTATGACGACGTGGCCCGCGCCTTCCGCGACCCGGAGACCTTCTCCTCGGACCGCATGGCCTCCCTAGTGACGGAGCTGACGGAGGCGGACCGCGAGAAGCTGTGGCTCCTCATCAACTACTTCTCCAAGTGGATGGTCTTCACCGACCCACCCTACCACACCCGCGTCCGCATGCTGGTCAACAAGGCCTTCACCCCGGTCAGCGTGGAGAAGCTGCGGCCCCGCGCCCGCCAGATCATCGACGAACTGCTGTCCCAGGTGGAGCCCAGGGGCCATATGGAGTTCATCCGGGACTTCGCCTTCCACCTGCCCGTCATCGTCATCTCGGAGTACCTGGGCGTCCCCGTGGAAGACCGTGAGCAGGTGAAGGAGTGGTCCGACGAGACCTCCCGCGTCTTCTTCATCCGGGCCGACGAGCCGGACCGCCGGGAGCGCTCCCAGGAGGGGCTCCAAAGGCTGCTGGAGTACTTTGAGCCCATGGTCCATGAGCGCCGCAAGCACCCCCGGGACGACCTCATCACCGCCCTCGTCCAGGCGGAGGAGCGGGGCGACCTCCTCTCCGACGAGGAGGTGCTGGCCACCTGCACCGTCCTCCTCTTCGCCGGACACGAGACCACCACCAACCTCCTGGCCAACGGCCTGGTGGCCTTCATGGAGCACCGCGACCAGTGGGAGCTCCTGCAACGTCAGCCCAACCTCATCAAGCCGGCGGTGGAGGAGCTGCTCCGCTACGATGGCCCCGTCAAGGCCACCTTCCGCTGGGCCAAGCGGGAGGCAGAGCTGGGCGGCAAGACCATCAAAGAGGGCGACCGCATGCTGCTAGTGCTGGCGGCCGCCAACCGCGACCCCCGCAAGTTCGACAACCCGGATGAGCTGGACATCGCCCGTACGCCCAACCCCCACGTCGCCTTCGGTCATGGCATACACGTCTGCCTGGGGGCCCCCCTGGCCCGCCTGGAGGCGCAGGAGGCCTTCCTGGCCCTCAGCCAGCGCTTCCCCCAGATCCGCCTGGCCGTGGCGCCGGAGGAGCTGCAGTATCATCCCACCATCGTCGCCCGCGCCCTGAAGGAACTGCCGGTAGAGTGGTAGGATAAAGGCATGGCACGACGATTGCGCATCCGCGTGGACTACGACCGTTGCGCCGGCTCCAGCATCTGCGTCCTCACCGCGCCGGGCGTCTTCCGCCTCAACGAGAACGGCCAGTCCGCCGTCATAGACCCGACAGCGGAGAGTGAAGAGAAAGTGCTGGAGGCGGCGGAGGGCTGCCCCACCATGGCCATCATAGTCGAGGACGCCGATACGGGAGAGCGCCTCTTCCCGCCGCCTGGCGCCCTGGAGTAGACCCTCCCCGGCATGGCAGACCGCCCCACCGTGGAGCGGGTGGCCCGGGAGATCATGGCCCGGGTCAGGGACGAGTTCCCCCACGTCCATCTGGAGCTGGACTTCGGTACTCCCAGGGACGAGCACGAGGACGCCTACCTCTGGCTGGACCCCCACACCGAGGACAGCGAGGAGATCAACGAGATCTGGGCCTACACCATAAAGCTGGTCCAGGACGCCTTCGATGACGAAGACGTCTACCTGGTGGCCCGCATGCGCAACGTGGGCATCATCCGCCGGGAGCGTCCGGACAAGGAGTAGCCCTCTCCGCCTCCAAGGGGTGAATGACCTCCCGGGCCAGCAGCTCCAGCTGGGCCAGCGCCTCCTCCGGGGGGCAGACCATCAGGAGCACGAACTTGCTGGCCCCTGCCTCACGGAAGCGGCGCAGGAGGGCCAGGCAGCGCTGGGGCGGCCCCAGGGCAGTGTACTCCTCCAGGGGAGGCGTGTCGGGGCGGGCCCGCAGGAGGCGCGGCCCCGCCACCTCCAGGGCCCGGCCTTCATCGGCCGCCAGGTAGACGGGGACAATGACCCCAATGTGGTCCTCCTCTATCTCCCGCCCCGTCTCGTCCAGGTAGCGCCATATGGCGGCCACGGAGGCCTCCACCTCCCGCGGGGAGACGCGGCTGGCCAGCCAGCCGTCCCCCAGACGGGCCACCCGGCGCAGCGCCGCCTCGCTCTTGCCGCCGATCCACACCGGCGGGCAGGGCTTCTGGACGGGCCGCGGCCAGACGGAGGCACCGTGGAGACGATAGTAGCGGCCCTCGTAGGTGACAGTCTCCTCCGTCCAGAGGAGCCGCATCACCTCGATCGCCTCGTCGGTGCGGCGGGCCCGTTCCCGGGCCGTTATCCCCATCGCCTCCGCTTCTACGGGGTCGTCGGCGCCCAGGCCCACCGCTGGCAGGACGCGGCCGCCGGAGATGACGTCCAGGGTGGCCAGTTCCTTGGCCAGCAGGACGGGGTGCCGCACACCCAGGGCGAAGACGCTGGGGCCGAACTTGATCCGCTGCGTCCGCGCCGCCACCGCCGCCATCAGCACCACCGGCTCCGGCACGGCAGGGGAGCGACCGACGACGCGGTCTATGAACCACAGGGAGTCGATGCCCAGGGCCTCCGCCCGGTCTATGACGTCCCACAGGGGCTGGGGGCCGTCATACATGGGCCAACTGGCCAGCGCTATGCCTGCCCGCACGCTCATGGCTGTCGCTCCGGCGTCGCCGTCATGTTAGGAGGGGCGTCCCCGCCTGTCAACGGCCCAGGGCCGGGAACGGACGGGGGAAGCGGCCCTGGAAGAGGGAGCCCTCCTTGGGCCACGCCTCCGGCGGCAGCTCGTAGAAGACCTCGATCTCGTTCCCGTCGGGGTCCAGGAAGTAGATGCCCAGGGATATGCCATGGTCCCCTATGCCGACGACGGGCACTCCCTTCTCCTGTAGGTGGCTCAGGAAGCGCTCCAGCTCCTCCAGAGACCCCACCTGAAAGGCGATGTGGTACAGGCCCACCCGCTGCGGATCGGGCGGGGGCGCCTCCGGCCCCAGGGCCAGGAGGGCCAGCTCATGGGAGACCCCCTCGCGGGCGGCCAGGAAGCTCATCCGGTTCCCCCGGCGGGCCGTCACTCGCAGCCCCAGCACCTCCGTGTAGAACCGCTCCGCCCGCTCCAGCTCCCGTACCCGCAACACCACGTGGCCCAGACCCTGAACGCCTGCCATCCTCTCCCACCTTTCCTGTCCTAGACCTTCACCACCACCAGCAGCACCTCTCCCCCACCAGTCCCCGCCAGGGAGAGGCGCTCTTCCCGCCAGACCTTGGCGGCGTCGCCCTCCTTCATGTCCAGACCGTTGAGGGCGATGCTGCCCCGCACTACATATACGTAAGCACCATACCCCTCCTCCAGTGCCTGATGCAACTCCACGTTAGGCTCAATGGTGGCGGCATAGATCTCAGCGTCCTGGTAGATGGGCAGAGCGCCGGGGTGACGGTTGGAGACCAGGGGGAGGAGGCGGTTCAGCCTCTCCTCGGGATCGACGTGCCGCTGCTCCACGGAGGGCGGCAGTCCCAGCACACGCGGCCTTATCCAGATCTGGACGAAGGTCATGGGGATATCCGGCCGGTTGTTTATCTCAGAGTGCCAGAGGCCGCTACCGATAGTGGTGTGCTGGACGTCGCCGGGGTAGAGGACGCCGTCGTTGCCCAGATTGTCCTCGTGGCGGAACTCCCCTTCCACGCAGTAGGTGATGACCTCGTTGTCCTGATGAGGATGGAGGGGCCACGCGGCGCCCGGAGCCAGGGTATCCACGTTGAAGACCCGCAGGGTGCCGAAGCCCATGTTGGCAGGGTCCCAGTAGATATCGAAGGAGAAGTGCCAGCGCCCCTGGAACCAGCCCCGGTCGATGAAGAAGATCTCGTCGTGCCGACGCATCTGGATCATGTCATGCCTCGCTTACATTTTGCACATATGATGACTCAAAGATAGCACATGTTATCTTTACATCGCAGAGGGGGCAGCCCGGAGTGCAACGAGGGAGACGTAAACAAAGGGTGTAGGATGGCAAGAATCAGAGGAGGCGCCGGGCTGGCGCCTCCTCCTCGGTCTGGGGTGCCGTGGCCTGGGGGCTCAGCGCCCTTCCGTCGTCGGTGGCGCTCCGGGGCTGCTACCGCCCCCGTCCACCTCGGGCAGCGGCATCGGCTCCGGCGGCACCGCCCTCTCGGCGACGATGGAGGAGGCCAGTATGGTGCCGTCCTCCTGCAGGACTCCGTCCGCCATCACCGACGTCCCGACCTGGATGTCGCCCAGGACGGAGGTCTCCGGCCCCACCGTAAGCCGCCGGCCGGCCACCTGGTAGCCGCCGTCCACCACCGCCTCCACCTTCCCCATCACGGTAACCCGGACCACTCCGTACTCCTCCACGGCGACGCCCCGCGCCAGCACGCTCCCGTCCGGCTGGAGGAGGCCGTCCACTGTCACCAGAGAGCCGGGGGCCACCGCCTGTGGCCCCGCCAGCGGCGGCGACTTGACCGGCACCCGCGGGTCACGGATGACAGTCTCCTGGGGGCCTCCCTGGAAGACCACACGGCGGCCGGCCACGCGGAGGCCGTCCGGCAGCACCTCCTCCACGGTGCCCCGCAGCATCACCCAGGTCACGCCCTCCTCCTGCACCTGGATGCTGCCGGCGACGATAGCGTTGTCCTGCGCCACCTCGCCCTCCACCGCCACCAGGGAGCCCACCTTCACCTCGCCCGTCACGTTGGTCTCCCCGGTAGTCCTGACGAGGCGCCCGCCGATGCGATACCCCCCGTCCAGCGCCTCTTCCACCCTGGCCACGAGATAGGCCCGCACCCCATCCTGGAAGACGGCCCCGTCGGTGCCCCCGGGAGCCCCCGGCTGGACGGGGGGCGCAGGCTCCGTGAGCGCCCCCGACCTGTCGGCGGTGGCGGGAGCGACGCTGCGGTCGTTCTCCCGGGTGGCGCCCTCCTGCCCCATGGCCCCGGTGGCCAGCAAGGCGGAGAGCCCCACGGTGCTGGCCAGGAGGAGGGCGGCCGCCGCCCGCAGGAAGGCGGGCTCGGACAGGGCTGCCCCCAGCCAGCGAAGGGGGCGGCGCTGGCGGGCGTCCAAGTAGCCCAGGAGGCGCTCTCTGCCCCGCAGATAGGCCTCCCTGGGGGGAGGCTCGTCACCCAGGGAGCGAATACGCCTGGCCAGCTCCGCCAGGGCAGACACCTCCTCGGGAGAGGCGTCGCCAGCGGAGGAGGCCGCTGCGCGCAGCTCCCCCAGCAGCTCCTCTCTGTCGTCCTGTCTCATGTCCTCGCCTCCCCGGCCTGCGGTCTCTTCTCCTCGACGGTGAGTAGCTGGCGGAGGTGTCGCAGCGCCCGGAACTGGAGGGCCCGCACCGCTCCCGCCTCCTTCCCCAGCGCCTTCCCCGTCTCCTCTGAGGAGAGGCCGACGTAGAAGCGCAGGAGGAGGACGGCCTGCTGCTCCTCGGTGAGGGAGCGGAGGGCCCTCTCCAGGGCCTCCCGTTCCGCCATGGCCTCCGCCGCGTCCTCCTGTAGAGGGCCTCTCTCCCCCAGAACGGTGAGGGAGACGGCGGACCGACGTCCCTTTCGTCGCAGGTAGTCCACTGTGCGGTCGTGGGCCAGACAGAAGACCCAGGCAGCGAAGGAGAGCCTCTGCGGGTTGTAGCGGTCCAGCTCCCGTACCATGCGTAGGAAGACCTCGGCGGCCAGGTCGGCGGCCGCCTCGCGGTCACCGGTGCGACGGTAGGCGTAGCTGTAGACCTTGGGGTACCATTCCTGGTAGCAGCGCTCCCAGGCCTGGCGTTCCCCGGCCTTCAGGCTGCTCAGGGAGACCTCGGCCTCGTCCATCGCAGGGGCGGCCAGCGCTATGTTCCTCATCATCGCGCGTCGTCTGCACTCCCGCCATCCTCATCTGTTACTCCGTCGACGGGGGCGGCGCCGTTACGGGGCGGCGGGAAATCGAAAAACCCCCGGCTGCCACGGCCTGGCCGGGGGACGAAAAAGCGCCGGGGAGCAGCGGGCGCTGCTCCCCGGCACCGGCGCTGGGCGGGCTATAGTAGTCTAGTCTTGTTCCTGCTCTCCCTCGCCATCGTCTCCCTGGCCGCGGGCGACGGCCGAGACCCTGGCGCCGTGGTTGTCCCGCGCCACCTGGGAGACCCGCTGGCCGTGGTTCTCGCCCTCCGTCTCGGTCCCGTTCTCCAGTTCGTTCTCGTCGCCATTGCTGCGGGCTACCTCGGAGACCCGCTGGCCGTGGTTGTCCCGCGCCACCTGGGAGACCTGGCTGCCGTGGTTCTCGCCCTCTCCTTCGCCGTCGTCATGGGAGCGGGCTACCTCGGAGACCTGCTGGCCGTGGTTGTCCCGCGCCACCTGGGAGACCTGGCTGCCGTGGTCGCCCCCGTTCTGGTCTCCCTGCTCCGTCTCCTGGTGCTGCAAGAGCTGGACGATGCCGCCGGGGGAGCCGTGTTCCAGGGCGTAGGTGCCACTGAGGGCGCCCAGGGCCACCAGGGATGCCATCGCCAGCGCCGCCACCAGACGCCACTTCGGTACGCCGAGGCCCTTCATAACTAACCTCCCTTGCTGGGCGCCCGGAGCGAGGGCTCCAGGGCGCGCTTACCCCGCTCTCTCCCCTCCCCCATGAAGAATATACGCAGAAAGGGCGGAGACGTTACAGGCCGGGGCCAGGTCTGCTGGCGGAAAGACCCTCCTGCGCCCGCTTCCAGGCCTCGGCGCGGGAGAGGAGCTCCTGGGCGCCGGCCTGCATACGCGGGCTGGGGTGGGGACCGCCCAGCATGGCCGCCAGCTCCTGCACCCGCTCCCTCTCGTCCAGGGAGGCGGCGCGGGCGAAGGCCCTTCCCAGGAGGAGGTCTTTGGCGACGCGGTGGTGGGCGTCGGCGTAGGCGGCGATCTGGGGCAGGTGGGTGATGCAGAGCACCTGGTGGCAGCGGGCCAGCGTCCACAGCTTGCGCCCCACTACCTCGGCGCTCCGCCCGCCGATGCCGACGTCTATCTCGTCGAAGACCAGGGTGGGGACGGGGTCGGCCTCGGCCAACGCCCCCTTGAGGGCCAGGAGAAAGCGAGAGGTCTCGCCGCCGGAGGCGACCCTGGCCAGAGGCTTGAGGGGCTCACCAGGGTTGGTGGCCACCAGGAACTCCACCCGGTCCACGCCCGTCTCGTCGAAGGCGAGGGGCCTCCCCTCCACAGAGAGACCGTCCCGGGCCTCCTCCTGCCGCAGGGCGATGCGGAACGCCACGTGCCCCAGGGCCAGGTCTCGGAGGCTGGCCGCCACCGCCTCCTCCAGCCTACGGGCCGCTGCCTGGCGGGCCAGGGAGAGCTCCAGGGCCAGGCGCCCGGCCTCCTCCTCCGCCCGGGACAGTTCCTCCTGGAGGTGCTGTCGCCGCTCCTCGCTGCTCTCTAGGGAGGCCAGGTTGCGGCGGGCCTCCTCGGCATAGGCCAGCACCGCCTCGATGCTGGGGCCGTACTTACGCTTGAGGCGCTCTATGAGCTCCAGCCGCTCCATGACCTGCTCCAGGCGGCGGGGGTCGTCCTCCACCTGGGCGGCGTAGGCGCGCAGGGCGCGGGCCGCCTCCTCTGCCACGGCCAGGGCCTCGGAGAGGGAGGCGAGGGCGTCCCCCAGGCGGGGGTCCAGGTGGGAGACGGTCTGCAAGGCGGCCTGGGCCTTGGCCATCATATCGGTGGCGGAGCGTCCCTCGGCGCCGTAGAGAGCATGGTAGGCGGCCTGGCAGGCCTCCCGCAGCGCCTGGGCGTGGGCCAGGCGCTCCCGCTCCTGACGCAGCTCCTCCTCCTCCCCGGGCTGCAGGCGCGCCGCTTCTATCTCCTGCACCTGGAACTGGAGGATGTCCCGCTCCCGCTCCACGGCGCGCTCGTCCCGCTCCAGGGAGGAGAGCTCGCGCCGCAGACGCCTGACCTGGGCCATCGCCCGGGACACCTGCCCTCTTAGGGGCAGCAGGCCACCGTAGGCGTCCAGGAAGTCCATCTGCCGGCGCTGGTCCAGGAGGGAGAGGTGCTCCGTCTGACCGTGGATGTCCACCAGCCGCCGCCCCACCTCCCGCAGGAGGGAGAGGGGCACGGCGCGCCCGTTGAGGCGAGCGACGCTGCGGCCGCCCCGCTGCACCTCTCGGACGATGACCAGCTCCTCCTCCAGGGGGACGCCGGCTTCCTCCAGGAGGGGGGCCAGCTCCGCCCTCAGCTGTGCGGGCGGCAGGAAGACGCCCTCCACCAAGGCGCGGTCGGCGCCGGCGCGGATGACCTCCTGGTCCAGTCGGGAGCCCAGGAGGGCGGCCACCGCGTCCACGATGAGGGACTTCCCCGCGCCGGTCTCCCCCGTGAGGACGTTGAGGCCGGGGGAGAGGGCGAGGCTGGTCTCCTCTATGACGGCGAAGTTGCGAACGCTGATCTCGGCCAGCACGGCCTCTTGTTAAGTTAGCACCGCTGGCCAGCCCCGGCAATGGTCGTCAGCCCTGGGCAGAGCTACCAGGGGCGGGTGGCCCTCAGCTCTCGGCGCCGCTCTCGCTCGTCCGCAGGCGAGCGGCCGCCGCCCGCGCCGCCTCCGGATCCTTGGCTTGGAGGACAGCCAGGGTGGCCAGCACGGAGAGCACGGCCGCCGTCAGGATGGCCGGCCGGTAGGACCCCGTCAGGTCGAAGAGGGCGCCCCCCAGCCAGGGGCCGACGAAGGAGCCCAGGCCGGCCCCCGTGTAGAAGACACCTATGGTGCCGCTCACGTAGGAGGTGCCGAAGTAATCGGCCATCAGGGTAGGGCTCAGGGCGACGAAGGCCCCGTAGGCCGACCCGAAGGCGAAGGCCCACGGCAGCAGCGTCCACAGCTCCGTCAGGGGCGCCACCAGCCACAGGAACATGAGGGCGGCCACGATGCCGGTGGTCAGGGAGTAGGAGCGACGCCGGCCCAGCCGGTCGCCCAGGGGGGAGAGAAAGAGCCGCCCCACGATGCTCCCCACGCCGATGGCTACCAGCCCCAGCGAGGCTCTGGCCAGGTCCATCCCGGCGTCCTGAGCGTAGGGGACGATGTGCCCCGCCGCCAGGAATATGGGCACCGTCGTCATGACCATGGCCAGGTAGAGCCAGGCGAACTCGGGAGACCTCACCGCCTCGGCCACCGTGCGGTCTCCGGGGGCGGGCCGGCCCGGGGGAGGCGCCGCCTGCCCGACGACCGACGCCCCGTCCGGCGCCAGTCCCAACTGCCCGGGTGAGCGCACCAGCAGCCAGCCCGCCACCGCCACCAGGACGCCGGCGGCCACCCCGGTGATGAGATAGGCCGTCCGCCAGTCATAGGCCAGGATCAGGGCGCTGCTCAGGGGCGGCCCCACCACCGTCCCCACACCGATCCCCGCCACGGCGATGCCCGAGGCCAGCGCCCGCCGTCGCGTGAACCAGCGCTGCACCGTGGAGACGGCCGGCACATAACAGGCGGCCACGGCGAAGCCAACGAACAGGCTGAAGGTCAGATAGACCTGCCAGATGGCCCGCGCCTGGCTGGCCAGCACCAGCCCCACCAGGAAAAGGAAGGCCGCCGCGGAGCAGAGCGCCCGTGGCCCGAAGCGGTCCGTCAGCGGCCCCGTGATGGCCCCCAGCCCGAAGTAGATGAGACCCGTGAGGGCGAACACCAGAGAGACAGAGCCCCGGTCCACCCCGAACTCGTCCCGCAGCGGCTCGAAATAGGTGCCGAACGAATAGACAACGGCGAACGCCACCAGCATGATGGTGAACGCCGCCCCGACGACCACCCAGCCGTAGAAGAAAGGCAGCGGAAGGTTGCCCGTCGGCCTTTTCATCTCGTAAGAGAGCGCCGTCCCTCTCCAGCCTCTCCGTCCATTCTCCCCGGCGGCCCGCTCCTGTCAATCATGCCTTTTTGCTCCCAAACTCGTCAATGCTCAAGAAACGGCCGGCCACTCCAGAGCGATGACCGCTGTCGTCCTTGTGCTCTTCTTCTCAAATTGGGTATACTGACGTGCGGCATGGCGGCGCCCACGGTCCTGGACTACGAGGTCATCATCGGCATGGAGGTGCACGCCCACCTCCTCACCCGCAGCAAGATGTTCTGCGGCTGCCCGGCCGATTACTTCGACTCCCCGCCCAACAGCCACGTCTGCCCCGTCTGCCTGGGTATGCCGGGCGTCTTGCCCGTCATCAACCGCCGCGCCGTGGAGCTGACCATCATGACCGGCCTCGCCCTCAACTGCGAGGTGCCGGAGCTCTCCCGCTTCGACCGTAAGAACTACCCCTACCCGGACCTGATGAAGGGCTACCAGATCTCCCAGTATGACCAGCCCCTCTGCAAGAACGGCTGGCTGGAGATCGAGGTGGGCGGAGAGACGAAACGGGTGCGCATAAACCGCGTCCACCTGGAAGAGGACACAGCGCGGCTGGTCCACGTCACCACCCCCGCCGGGGAGTCCTACAGCCTGGTGGACGTCAACCGCTCTGGCATCCCCCTGATGGAGATCGTCTCCGAGCCCGATCTCAGATCGGCGGAGGAGGCGCGCGCCTACTTGGTGAAGCTGCGGCAGGTGCTGCGCTGGATCGGCGCCAGCCGCGCCAACATGGAAGAGGGGAACATGCGCTGCGAGGCCAACGTCAGCGTCCGTCCCCGCGGCAGCCAGGAGCTGGGCGCCAAGGTGGAGCTCAAGAACATCAACAGCTTCCGTCACGTCTACGACGCCATCCACTACGAGGTGGAGCGGCAGATAGAGCTCCTGCGCTCCGGCGGGCGCGTCGTCCAGGAGACCCGCGGCTGGCGGGAAGACCTGGGGCGCACCGTCCCCCAGCGCAGCAAGGAATACGCCCACGACTACCGTTACTTCCCGGAGCCAGACCTGCCGCCCCTCGTCATCTCCCGTCAGTGGGTGGAGGAGATACGGGCCCGCATGCCGGAGCTGCCGGACGCCCGTCGCCTCCGTTTCCAGGCCCAGTACGACCTCACCCCCTACGACGCCCGCCTCCTGACGGAGTCCCGGGCCAAGGCTGACCTCTTCGAGGCGGCGCTGGCCGCCTGGCCAGCGGAGGAGCGTCCGCGCCGGGCCAAGGCGGCCGCCAACTGGATCAACGGCGACCTGGCCGGCCTCTTGCACGAGCGAGGGCTGGAGTGGGAGGATTGCCCCCTGTCTCCCTCTCACCTGGCCGAGCTGCTCCGCCTGCTGGAGGAGGGCACCGTCAACACCAGCACCGCCAAGACGGTGCTGGCCGAGTCCTTCCAGAGCGGCCAGGCGCCGGGACAGATCGTGGCGGAGCGGGGACTGGCCCAGATCACCGCCAGCGACGAGCTGGCCGCCGTGGTGGAGCGGGTCCTTCAGGCCAACCCCAAAGCGGTGGCCGATTACCGTAGCGGTAAGGAGGGTGCCATCAAGTTCCTCATCGGCCAGGTCATGCGGGAGACCAGGGGGCGGGCCAACCCGGAGCTGGTGCAGTCCCTCCTGAAGGAGAGGCTGGCCGCTGGCCAATAACCAGGGCCAGGGGCTGACGTTATACCAACAGGATGAGGCTCCTCAGAAAGTACGAGTTCATCAAGTGGCTCTACCCCGGCATGCACATAAAGCGCTGGCTCCTTCTCCTCATGGCCGGGGTGGCCATGGCTGGACTGGGCATCGCCTATCTGCTGCGAGAGGTCTACGTCTCTTTCACCTTCCCGCCCATCTTCTACTACCTGACCCTCCAGTTCATACCTTACTGGGGCAGGGGCCTGATCTTCGTGGGCGGGGCGGTGGCGGCCATCACCATCGCCACCTGGCAGCTCAACAGCTCCATCATCAGCGCCCTGGTGCCCCACCAGAACGGACACCGTAGCCTGGTGGACGTTATCTACAGTCACCGTCTGCTGCGGCGGGGGCCCAAGATCGTGGCCATCGGCGGGGGGACGGGGCTCTCCACCCTGTTGCGGGGGCTGAAGGAGTACACCAGCAACATCACCGCCATCGTCACCGTGGCCGACGATGGCGGTTCCTCGGGCCGCCTGCGGCGGGAGCTGGGCATCCTGCCGCCCGGCGACGTCCGCAACTGTATCGCCGCCCTGGCCGACGCCGAGCCCCTCATGACGAAGCTCTTCCAGTACCGCTTCTCGGAGGGCTCCGGCCTGGCCGGGCACTCCTTCGGCAACCTGTTCATCGTGGCCATGTCCGGGGTGGTGGGCAGCTTCGAGGAGGCGGTGCGCCAGACGAGCCGGGTGCTGGCGGTGCGGGGGCAGATAGTCCCCTCCACCCTGGCCAACGTCACCCTGTGCGCCCGCCTCTCCAACGCCGCCACCGTGGAGGGCGAGTCCACCATCAGCGAGGCAGGGGCGGGCAGCCACATCAAGGAGGTCTTCCTCTCCCCGCCCGACGCGCCGGCCTGTCCGGAGGCGGTGCGGGCCATCCTGGAGGCGGACCTCATCGTGCTGGGGCCGGGGAGTCTCTACACCAGCGTCATCCCCAACCTGCTGGTGAAGGGGATCCGGCGGGCCATCCTCGCCTCGCCGGCCTTCAAGGTCTACGTCTGCAACGTAGCCACCCAGCCCGGGGAGACAGAGGGCTTCGGGGTGGCGGAGCACGTGGCCGTGGTGGAGGAGTATGTGGGGCAGCCCTTCCTGGACGCCGTCATCGTCAACTCCAACACGGAGGGGCCGCTACCTGCCTCCGCCGCCGGGGTGGAGCCCGTCCGCCTGAAGGGCTCGCTGGAGCGCTCCCTGCGCGTCCTCCTGGCCGATGTGGTGAACGAGGCCAACCGTTATCACCACGACCCCGGCAAGCTGGCGGATGCCATAATGCGGTTGTATTATGAACGTGACCAGGTCGCGCCGCCGGCGCCGCGCCAGCAGGCGGGCCTCCTGAGCCAGGTCCAGTCATGAGCATACAGGACACGCTCCAGGTGGCCATGATCCTCATCTCCCTGGCCCTCATCTCCGTCATCCTGCTGCAGGTGCGGGGCGAGGGGCTGCGGAGCTTTCAGGGGACATCGCTGACGCGCACCCGGCGGGGCCTGGAGAAGACGCTGTTCCAGCTCACCATCGCCCTGTCCGTGCTCTTCTTGCTGGTAGCTGCCCTCAACGTCACCGCTGCCCGTTAGGCAACCGATGTCCCGTCCACCGGCCCCTCCGAGACGAGCCGGCCGCGGCCAGTGGCCATTGCTGCTGCTTCTCATCGGCGGCGTGGCCGCCTTCGCCATCGTCTGGTCGGCGGGGCCCTTCGCTCGCCAGGGGGGTGGCAGCGGGCCGCCCCAGTACACAGAGGCCGTGGTGGGGGCGCCCAGGAACGTCAACCCGCTCCTCGCCTCCCTGAACGAGGTCGACCGGGACCTGAGTTCGCTGGTCTTCTCCGGCCTAACCTACCTGGGGCCCACGGGGGAGGTGCTGCCGGACCTGGCCCAGAGCTGGGAGGTTAGCCCTGACGGCCTGACCTACATCTTTCATCTGCGGCCCCAGGTCCGCTGGCATGACGGCCAGCCCTTCACCGCCCAGGACGTGGTCTTCACCTATAGCCTGCTGGCGGACCCTGCCTTCCCAGGGGAACCCGCCCTCTCTCAGTTCTGGCGGCAGGTCCAGTGCGAGGCCCTGGACAGCCTCACCGTGCAGTGCAAGCTGCCGGAGCCCTTCGCTCCCTTCCTGGCCTACGCCTCCATAGGCATTCTGCCCAGCCACCTGCTGAAGGACGTCAAGGCGACTGACCTCCCCAACCTCTCCTTCAACCGGGCGCCCGTGGGGACAGGCCCCTTCCGCCTCCTCCAGATGGACGAGGGGCGCGCCCTCCTGGGCCGCAACCCAGACTACCACCTAGGGCCGCCCCACCTGGAGCGACTGGAGCTGCGCTTCTATCCGGACGTCCACGCCGCCCTCACCTCCCTCCACCGCAACGAGGTCCAGGGTCTCCTCCTGGGGCCCATCGTCGCTCAGGAAGACCTGGATGCACTGGCCTCCCAGGAGCGTTACCGCTTCATCACCGCCAACCGCACCACCTACACCGTCATCTTCTTCAATACCGAGAGCCCGCCCCTGAACGACCATAAGGTGCGCCAGGCCCTCTCCCTGCTCATCGACCGTAACGCCATAACGGCAGGCCTGCTGGCCGGCCAGGCCCTGCCGGCCGACACCCCCATGCCGCCGGGCACCTGGGCCCACAACACCGCCGTGGAGCCCCGCCGCGCCGACCGTAAGGCGGCCCAGCAACTGCTGACCGAGGCCGGCTGGCAGCGGGGCCAGGACGGCCTCTGGCGCAAGGACGGCCAGGAGCTGCGCCTGATCCTGGTCACCGACGACGACCCCGTCCGCCAGGCCATCGCCCGGGAGGCGGCCCGCCAGCTACGGGAGGCGGGGATAGTCCTGCTGGTTACCCCCGTAGGGGCGCAGGAGATGATCCAGGACTACCTCATCCCCCGCAACTTCCAGATGGCCCTCTTCTCCGTCGACCCCGGGCTCGACCCGGACCCCTATCCCGCCTGGCACAGCACCCAGGTAAGCCCGGAGGGGCGCAACGTCACCGGCTATGCCGACCTCGACTCCGACCGCCTTCTGGAGGAGGCCCGCAAGACCACGGATCTGACGCGGCGCCAGGCCCTCTACTACCGCTTCGAAGACCTCTTCCGGGAGAAGGCGCCCGCCGTGGTCCTCTACTACCCACTCTACACCTACGTCGTCAACGAGCGGCTGAAGGGCGTTGACCCCGGCGTCCTCTTCTATCCCGCCTCTCGCTTCGTCAACGTCTGGAAGTGGGAGATAGAGGGCGGCGGCCTCCCCGCCGTCAGACCCGAGCCCAGCCCCCAGAGTGACCACTAGGCGCGTCATCGCCCTCCTCACCGATTTCGGCCTGGCGGACCCCTACGTGGCCGCTATGAAGGGCGTCATCCTCTCCGTAACGCCCCGGGTCAGCATCGTCGATATCACGCACGAGGTGCGACCTCAGGCGGTGGAGCAGGGCGCCTTCTTGCTGGAGATGGCGTTGCCCTACTTCCCGCCCGGCACCGTCTTTGTGGCCGTGGTAGACCCGGGCGTGGGGACGGCCCGCCGGCCCCTGGCCCTGGCCGGCCCGGGGGGCCTCTTCGTGGGCCCCGACAACGGCCTCCTCTCCCCCGCCCTGCCCGAGAAGACCCGGGAGGCGGTGGTCGGGGAGACGACGGCGGCGGTGCCCCTCCCGTCGGGCTACCGGGCCGTCGTCCTGGCCGACGAGCGCTTCTTCCGTCACCCCGTCAGCGCCACCTTCCACGGCCGGGACATCTTCTCCCCCGTGGCCGCCCATCTGGCCGCTGGCGTCGCCATCGATGAGCTGGGGCCGGCCACGGACTGGCTGCTGGCCCTCCCGCCCTTCCGCGCTCGCCGCCAGGAGGACGGCAGCCTCCTTGGACGGGTCGTCCACATAGACCGCTTCGGCAACCTGGTGACCGACGTCCGCCGGGCGGACATCCCCGGCCAGCGGCTGACGGTGGAGGTGGCGGGACGCCGCGTCCCCGGCCTGGCCCGCACCTACGCCGAGGCCCGGGGCCTCTGCGCCATCATCGGCAGCGCCGGCTACCTGGAGATAGCCCTGCCCAACGGGAGCGCCCAACGGGAACTGGGGGTAGAGATAGGGGCCAGGGCCATAGTCCGCCCCCTCTAAGGTCGCCAGCGGCCCGCGTGGAGCGGTAGCGTCGGGGCTGCTAAAATCGGCCCTGCTATGGGGATCGTCTTCATGGGGACGCCCCGGTTCGCCGTCCCCTCCCTGCGGGCCCTGGTAGAGAACGGCTACCGGGTGTTGGCGGTCTACACCCAGCCCGACCGCCCCGCCGGCCGGGGCCGACGCCCCCTGCCCCCGCCGGTAAAGGTGGTGGCGGAGGAGCTGGGGCTGCCGGTCCGTCAGCCTCCCAGCCTGCGCCGCCCGGAGGCGGTAGCCGAGCTGCGGGAGCTGGCCCCAGAGGTCATCGTCGTCTGCGCCTTCGGCCAGCTCCTGCGGCGTCCCGTGCTGGAGGTGCCGCCCCGGGGCATCCTGAATGTGCACCCTTCCTTGCTGCCGCGGTACCGCGGCGCCTCCCCCATCCCGGCCGCCATCCTGGCCGGGGACGAGGAGACCGGCGTCACCATCATGCTCATGGACGAGGGTATGGACACCGGACCCCTCCTCTCCCAGCGACGCTTCCCCATATCTCCCTTCGATACCGCCGGCAGCCTCTCGGAGAAGCTCTCCCTCCTGGCGGCGGAACTCTTACTGGAGACGCTGCCGCGATGGCTGCGGGGCGAGCTGACGCCCCAGCCTCAGGACGATTCTCTGGCCACCGTCACCCGCCCCCTGCGCAAGGAGGACGGCGCCATCGACTGGACGCGGCCGGCCCGGGAGCTCTGGCTGCAGGTCCGGGCCTACAACCCCTGGCCGGGCGCCTTCACCGCCCTGGACGGTGAGCTCCTCCACATCTGGGAGGCCTGGCCCCTCCCTCAGGACAGGGCCGAGGCGCCGGGCACCGTGGTCTCCCTCTTGCGGGAGGAGGCAGCCCAGGTGCCGCCGGAGGCCGGGCGGGCCGCCTTCGCCGTCCAGACGGGGCGGGGGCTCCTGGCCGTCCTGAAGGCGCAGAGGGCAGGGCGAAAGGCCCTGCCCTCCGATGAGTTCCTGCGCGGTATGCGTGGCCTGATAGGAAGGAAGCTGATAACGCCGGCCCCGGAAGTGGCCGGCTGAGGCCAGCCCCCGCTACTCCTCTTCCTCCTCCGCCTCCTCGGCCTCGGCAGCCTCGGCGGCCTCTACCTCCTCCTCGGCCGCCGCCTCCACCACGGCCCGCACCACCTCCATCTCGCCATCGGTCAGGATGGTGACCCCGGGGGGCACTGCCAGGTCCCTGACGAAGATGGCCGAGCCAGGCTCCCTGAGGGCGGAGAGGTCGACCTCGATGAAGCTGGGGATGGCCGTGGGCAGCCCCTCCACCATCACGTAGTCCAGGGACTGGAGCACTGTGGCGCCGTAGTCGCCCACGACGGGAGCGGTGCCCACCAGGTGCAGGGGCACCTCCAGCCGCACCTGCTCCGTCAGGGAGACCTGCTGGAAGTCCAGGTGCAGCAGCTCCCCGGTGATCGGGTCGCGCTGGACATGGCGGATGAAGGCGGGGCGCTCCTCCTCGCCGTCCAGGAGCAGGTAGACGATCTCGTGCGTCCCCACCCGACGCAACAGGTGCAGCACCTCCTGCGTCGGCACCTGGACGGCCACGGACTCCACGTGACGGCCGTAGACGTTGGCCGGGGTGATGCCCTGCCGGCGCAGTTGGCGCACCTTCTTGCCCAGCACCTGACGACGGGCCACCCTCAGCTCTATCCTCTCCCCTGTCTGCGTCACCATCGACCACCTCCCGGAGCGGGGCCCCGCCGCCTACGCCCGCAGCTTGCCGGCGGCCTTCAGGGCCTTCACCTTCTCGATCATGAGGGGGACGATCTCCTTCCAGTCGCCGACGATGCCCCAGCGGGCCGCCTTGAAGATGTTGGCGTCGGCGTCTTTGTTGATGGCCACGATGTTCTTCACCTGGGAGATGCCGGCCATGTGCTGGCTGGCGCCCGATATCCCCACAGCGATGTAGAGCTCCGGCGTCACCACCTTGCCGGTAAGCCCTACCTGGTGGGAGACCGGGTACCAACCCAAGTCGCACACGGCGCGGCTGGCGCCCACGGCGCCACCCAGGAGGGAGGCCAGCTCCTCCAACTGCTGGAAGCCCTCGGGGCCGCCCAGGCCGCGGCCGCCGCTCACCACCACGCGGGCGTCCTCCAGCCGCACCCCCTCCGCCTGCTGCTTCTCCCGGCCCAGGATGCGGGTGCGCACAGCCGCCGGGTCCAGGCCCGCCTCTACTCGCTCCACCTGTCCCTGGCGGGCGTCGTCCCGCTCCAAGGGCTCCTGGGACTTGGCCCGCAGGGTGGCCACCGCGGGCGAGGTGACGAAGGCGTAGCGGGCGTGGGCGTTGCCGCCGTAGCAGGGCCGCGTGGCGACTATGCGCCCCTCCTGCACCGCCAGCTCTATGCAGTCCATGGTGACAGCGGTGCCCAGGCGAGCCGCCAGACGGGGGGCCAGGTCGCGCCCCACCATCGTCTGGCCCAGGAGGACGAGGGCCGGCCCTCGCTCCCTGACGATGCGCTCCACCACCGGCACGAAGGCGTCACCCTGGTAGTCCCTCAGAAGGGGGTCGTCCACCAGGAGGACGCGGTCCGCCCCATGGGCGATGGCCTCCTGGGCGTGCCCGTCAAGGCCGGAGCCCAGGAGGACGCAGGTCACCTCGCCACCCACCTCCGGGGCGAGGCGACGGGCGGCGCCCAGGAGCTCGAAGGTCATGGGGGCTACCTGCCCCTCTTCGGTGAGCTCGCCGCAGACCAGTATCCCGTTGCCTTCGACCATTCTCCGTCCCCTCTGACTGAATTCTAGGCGCTGCCGCCGTCTAGATGAGCTTGGCCTCCACCAAGCGCTGCAGCAGCTTCTCCACCTTCTCCTCCGCCGTCTCGCCGTCGATGATCTCCGTCTCCACCTTCACCTGGGGCACGTAGAGGGCCTCCAGGCTGACGCGGTTCTTGAGCTGGGCCGGGTCCAGGCCCAGGTCGGCCGCCGTCCACACCGTCACCTGCTTGCGGGCGGCCATCATGATCTGACGTAGCTGGGGGTAGCGGGGCTCGCCCAGCTCGTTGCTGACGGTGACCACGGCCGGCAGGGGCGCCTCCACCGTCTCGGTGCCGTCCAGGAGCACCCGGTCCGCCACCACGCGGCCGTCCTCCACCCTGACGGACTTGACGATGGTGATGCAGGGGATACCCAGCAGCTCCGCCAGGGTGGGGCCTACTACGCCCATGTCCCAGTCCACCGCCTGCCGCCCGGTGATGACCAGGTCATAGGGGGCCAGCTTCTGGATGGCGGCCGCCAGCACCTGGGCCGTCACCCAGTGGTCGGCCTCGTAGAGGGAGGGGTCGTTGACCAGGACGCCCTCGTCAGCGCCCATGGCCAGGCAGTGCTTGATGGCATCCCGGAAGCTGTCCGGGCCCATGCTGAGGACGGTTATCTTGACGTCGCCCAGGGCGTCCCGCACCCGCAGCGCCGCCTCCACGCCGATGGTGTCGAACTGGCTGGGCACGGGGGCGATGCCCGGCGCCGGGATCACCTTCTTCGCCGCTTCGTCCACCTTGAACTGGGAGGCCGGGGTCTCGGGGTCCGGCACCTGCTTGACGCAGCAGATGATGTGCAGGGACATAGCTCTCCCCCCGTGTCTATGTGAAAAGGTTCACCTTGAGTATATCAGCCAGGCCAGGAGATGCAACGGCACCCCCTCAGCTCCCCCTCCTGACCACCCGGGAGAAGGTGACGCTCCTCTCCAGCAGCTCCGCCACGTCCAGCACCTGGACCCCCTTCTGGGCCGCCTCCGGGACGGAGCCCACGCCCTCCTCGAACATCTGCATGCAGAAGGGACAGGCCACAGCGATGACCTGGGCGCCGGTGTCCGTGGCCTCCTCGGTACGGACGTGGTTGATGCGCCGCCCTTTGCTCTCCTCCACCCACATGTGGCCGCCGCCGGCGCCGCAACAGAAGGTGTGCTTGCGGTGGCGGCCCATCTCCAGCAGCTCCACCCCGGTGGCCGCCAGCACCTGCCGCGGCTCCGTCAAGATATCGTTGTGGCGAGCGATGTAGCAGGGGTCGTGGTAGGTGGTGGGGACGCCCCAGAGATCGCCCATCCGTTGGGGACGCAGCCGGCCCTCCGCCAGCAGGCGGGCGAAGAGCTCCGTGTGGTGGACTACCTCGAAGTGGCCGTCCAGTTGAGGGTACTCGTGGCGCATCACGTTGAAGTCGTGGGGACAGTTGACGATGATCTTCCTCACGCCCTTGGCCTTGAAGGTCTCGATGGTCTTCTGGGCCTGCATCTGGAACAGGTACTCGTTCCCCAGGCGGCGGGCCGGGTCGCCGGAGCAGCTCTCCTCCGCCCCCAGCACGCCGAAGGAGACGCCGGCCTCCAGCAGCAGCCGCACGATGGCCTTTGTCACCCTGACGTTGCGCTCCTGGAGGGCGCCGGTGCAGCCCACCCAGTAGAGGTACTCCTGGCTCCCGTCGAAGAGGGGCACCTCTATCCCCTCCCGGGCCAGCTCCTCTATCCAGGTGGTGCGGGTGAGCTGGGTGCCCCGCCAGGGGTGACCCCGTTGCTCCAGTTGCATCAGGGTGGCCTGGGCCGTCTCAGGCATGTTGGCCTCTTCCATCACCAGGTAGCGCCGCATGTCCATCAGCTTCTGGATGTGCTCTATGAAGATGGGGCACTGGTACTCGCAGGCGCCGCAGGTGACGCAGTCCCAGATGGTGTTGAAGCTGACGACATCGCCCGCCACCTTGCGCTCCTCCGGCTGCTGGCCATCGTCCTGGCGCCGGGCAGCCTGTAGGGCGGGCCCCGCCTCGTTCAGGTAGGCCTTTATCTCTTGGAGGAAGCCCATGGGAGTGAGCTCTTTGCCCGTGTTCCAGGCAGGGCATTGGGATTCGCAGCGGCCGCAGCGGACGCAGACGTCCACATCGGCCAGTTGCTTCCAGGTGAAGTCCCTCAGGTAGCCGGCGCCGAAGCGCTCCGCCGTCTCGAAGTCGCGGATGGGCTCCAAGGCAGAGCCAGCCAGGGCCGCGCCGGTGGGAGAAAGCTTGCGCATGAAGATATTGGCGGACCCCAGGAGGATGTGGGAGAGCTTGCCGTAGCCCACCCAAGCCACCCAGCCCATAGCCATGACCAGGTGCGCCCACCAGAGCACCTTGTGAATCCCCAGCATTAGGCCATCGCTGGCGCCGGCCTCCAGGGCCGCCTTGCCGATGACGAAGCCGATGGGCGACCAGGGCGCCCAGTCAGGGTTCGCCTCCCGACCGCCGCCCACATCGATGATGGCCCCCTGAAGCTCGCTGACCCCCACCCGCATGCCTTCGATGACGAACCCCGTGAGCAGGATGGCCAGCATGAGCCACAGCAGGGCCACATCGTCCCACAGGCTGCCCAGGCGCATCTTGGGGTGCTTCCACAAGTAGCGACGGTAGAGGGCCATGAGGATGCCTACGGTGGCGGCCACCCCCGCCAGGTCCAGGGCCAGGGAGTAGCCCAGATAGACGTAGCCCTCCAGGTACTCCACGAAGTCGTCGTGGAAGGCCAGCATCAGGGTGCCGATGAACAGGAAGAGCCAGCCCCAGAAGATGAGGAGATGCATGGCGCTGGCGTAGAGGTCGTTGGGCATCCTCCCCTGGCCGATGCCGTACATCAGGAAGGCCTTCAGCCTCTCCCAGGGGCGGTCCCAGCGCGCCTCCTTCCTGCCCAGAAGCCACAGACGCAGGCGCGAGAGGGGGCCGTAGGCCAGCACCAGCAGCACCAGCGCCGTCGCCCCGTAGGCGACGAGGCGCGCCCAACTGACGATGTTGAAGAAGACCTCCCGCGTGGCCTCTCCCATGCCGCCGCCAGCGGCGATGACGGCGATGGCCGACACCAGCGGTATCAGGAGAATGGCCGTGAAGAAGGTCAGAGCGGTGATGAGCCGGCGCGTCTGGGGCGAAGTCACCTTCAGCTCTATAGCCATCGTCTCCCCCGCGGCTGGTCTGCCTGGCTCCCCATGGGGGCCGACGCCATGTTAAGCCCTGACAGGATTCCGGTCAAACGGCGCCGTCCGCGGGTATAATAGCCCTGCCATGACGCTGGAGATCCGTGACCCCCGGCCCGAGGAGCTGCCGGAGGTGGCCCTCACCATATCCATCGCCTTTGATGGCGAGAAGAGTCCGGAGCCCCTCCTTCACCGCGTCCGCCTCTTCGACTACGGGCAGCCCATCGCCATGTTCGAGGAGGGCCGGGTGGTGGCCTGCCTCACCATCTACCCCCTGGCCGCCCTCTACGAGGGCGCGGAGGTCCGCCTGGCCGGCGTCTCCACCGTCTCCTGCCTGCCGGAGGAGCGGCGACGGGGGCTGGTGAGCCGCCTTCTCTCCTACACCCTGGACCGGCTGCGTCAGGAGGGTTTCGCCCTGTCCGGCCTCCACACCACCCACCCCTCCCTCTACCGCCGTTACGGGTGGGCGGTGGCCCACCGTAACGTCCACTACCTGTTCCGGCCCAAGGAGATCAGCCCCCGCTGGCTGGAGCGTCCCCAGGGCAAGGCCCGCCGCCTCACCGAGGAGGATTGGCCCCTCCTGGACTCCCTCTACCGTCGTCGCGCCCCGGAGCGGAACGGTTCCCTGGTGCGCCCGGAGCTCTGGTGGCGCAACATGGTGCTCCGCACCCCCTACGATCCCGGCCGCCGCCTCCAGGAGATAGCCGTCTGGACCGGCCCCACGGACGAGCCCACCGGCTACCTGCTCTACGAGGCCCGCATGCGCCGCACCGAGCGGGGCACCGAGAACCTCTTCACCGTCCGTGAGCTGGTAGCCCTGGACGGCGACGCCTATGCCGGCCTCCTGCGCTACATCCTCTCCTTCGATCTGGCCCGCGACATCCAGGTGCCGGCCGACCCGGCAGACCCCCTCCTCACGGTAGTGGACGAGGCCCAGCGGGTGCAGGTCTCCCTCGCCCCCGGGATGATGCTCCGCCTGGTGGATGTCCCTCGCGCCCTCTCCGGGCGGCCCACCAGGGCACGGGAGGGCGTCGCCTTCACCCTGGCAGTGCAGGACGAGGCCGCTCCCTGGAACCAGGGCCTCTGGCGCATCGAGACGGAGGGGCGTCTCCACGTCCGTCCCGCCCAGGGCGAGCCCGACCTCTCGTGCGACGCCGGTCACCTGGCCGCCATCTACAGCGGCCTCGTCACGGTGAAGGAAGCGGCCCGTCTGGGCCTGCTACGGGTGCACAATCCGGCCGCCCTGGACGCCGCCGAGGCCGCCCTCAGCGCCAGCCGCCCCCCGGGAGCGCCTGAGTACTTCTAGGCCGCCCTGGCCGCCCGCCGGGGCGGGTATCGCCACCACGCGGGGGCGCCGGGCTGCCTGCGAGACCTCCTCGCCATGCTGCACAGCCGGGCCGGGTCACCGTCCCAAAGGACGAAAAGGGCCTCCCCGAGTGGGGAGGCCCCGGCCCGCGTCCCGGTGCATCAGCCCCGCTGGACGTGGGCCTCCGGCTTGGGCTCGCCGTAGAGCTTGCGCAGCTCCGTCTTCAGCACCTTGCCCAGGTAGTTCTTGGGCAACTCCTCCACGAAGGCGTAGTACTTGGGCGCCTTGTAGCTGGCCAGCCGCTCCTTGACGAAGGCCGTCAGCTCCTCCGGCGTGGGCGGGTCGGCCGGGTCCTTGGGGACGACGATGGCCTTGATCTCCTCGCCCCACTCCACGTCCGGCACGCCGATGACCGCCACCTCCGATACCTTGGGGTGCTGGTCCAGCACCGCCTCGATCTCGCCGGGGGCGATGTTCTCCCCGCCGCGGATGATCAGGTCCTTGGTGCGGCCGGTGATGTAGACGTAGCCGTCCTCGTCTATGAAGCCCACGTCCCCGGTGTGAAGCCATCCGTCCTTGAAGGCCTCGGCCGTCTCCTCGTCCCGGCGCCAGTAGCCGGCCATGACCCGCGGCCCCTGGACCACTATCTCCCCCTCATGGCCGGGGGGCAGGATATTCCCCTGCGGGTCCATGATGGCCACCACCACGTCCGGCATGGGCCGGCCCACGGAGCGGAGGCGGCGCAGCGCCTTCTCCCGCTCCGGGCCGGGCTCCTCAGGTATGCGGTGGTCTTCGGGCCCCAGGTAGGTGAGGGTGGAGGTGCTCTCCGTCTGACCGTAGGCGTTCATCAGCCCCACGTTGGGCCACTTCTTGAACTTCTCGATGGCGGCGACGAGCACCTCGTAGGGCATGGGGGCGGCGCCGTAGGCCAGCAGGCGCAGCGAGCTGAGGTCGTACTTGTCGAAGTCCGGGTGCTCGATGACCCGCTTCACCATGGTTGGCACCAGGAAGCTGTGGGTGACGCGGTACCGCTGCACCGCCTCCAGCCAGGCGGTGGGGTCGAACTGGGGGAGGACCACCAGGGTGCGGCCGCCCCACACGGAGGCCAGCATGGTGGTGGCGCCGGCGATGTGGTAGAAGGGCACCGCCACCAACTGGACGTCCCATTCCTCGGCCGTCGGGTCGGCAGGGGAGATGGTGTTGGTGACGTAGACGGACATGGCCAGGTGGGTGAGGACCACCCCCTTGGGCAGGGCGGTGGTGCCGCTGGTGTACATGAGGATGGTGGGGTCGGAATCGTCCACCTCCACGAAGAGCTCCTCCGGCTCGTGCTGGGCCAGGAGCTCCTCATGGTTGAGCATCCCTTCGGGCCGGGCATCGTAACAGATGAAGTGGCGTACGGTGTTGATCTCCGGCCGGATGACGTCCACCAGCGCCAGGTAGCGCTCGCCGACGAAGAGGGCCGCCGTCTCCGAGTTGTTGAGCATATAGACCAGCTCTTCCCGCTTGGCCCGGTAGTTGAGGGGGACGAAGACGAGGCCCAGCTTGGCGGCGGCGTAGTAGGTCTCCACATAGGGGATGCTGTTGAGGGCCATCACGGCCACCTTGTCGCCCTTCTGGAGGCCCAGGGACTGGAGGGCGTTGGCCAGGCGGTTGACCCTCTCCTGGAGCTGAGCGAAGGTCTCCTCGCGCCCTTCGCAGATGAGGCCGACGCGGTCGGGAACCACGGAGGCCGCTATGGTCAGGAACTCGGCAGTGTTCACGGGTCCACCCCCTCGGTCTTGGCTTTTCTGGCGCGCGGCGCGCCGGTGTCCCTTACAATCTACACCATTTTACACAGAGCGTTCAGGGGGCGGGAAAGCGAGGCGCCCGCCCTTCCAGCCAGGTGGCCAGCCTCTCCCGCGCCTCCCGTCCGCGGAGCAGCCGTCCCGCCAGGCGGGCCTCCAGCCGCAGCCCCTCTTCTATGGGCAGGTCCAGGCCCCGGCGCACCGCCCGTTTGGCGCAACTCAGCGCCTCCGCCGGCCGCTCAGCCAGGGCGCGGGCCACTCGCTCCGCCTCCTCGTACAGGCGCTCGCGGGGGACCACCCGGTGCACCAGCCCCCAGCGCAGCGCCTCCCGGGCGGCGATGGCCTCACCGGTGAGGACCATCTGGGCAGCGATGGCCCGGGGGACGGTGCGGGGGAGGGTCTGGGTGCCCCCGGCGGAGGGGATGTAGCCCAGGTTCACCTCAGGCAGGCCCAGGCGGGCGTCCTCGGCGGCGATGCGGATGTCGCAGAAGAGGGGCAGCTCCAGCCCCGCCCCCAGGGCGTAACCATGGATGGCCGCCACGAGGGGCTTGGGGAAGGTCTCCAGGAATCCCCAGAGGTCTCGCTGCTGACGGGCGCGGCGGGCCTCCACATAAGAGGGGGCCGTGCCGAACTCGGAGATATCGGCGCCGGCGGAGAAGGCCCTCTCCCCGGCGCCCCGGAAGAGAAGCACCGCTACCTCCGGGTCCTGCCGGGCGGCGTGTACCGCCTCCCACAGCTCGTCCCGCATCTGGAGGTTGATGGCGTTGAGGACCTCTGGCCGGTTCAGGGTGACCCAGGCCAGCCCCTCCCTCTTCTCGTAGACGATGGTCCGGAAGCCGCTCACGGTAGGGACGCCAGTATGCGCCGGTATTCGTCCTCGGTGAAGGCCTTGAGGGTCTTGGTGCGCACATTGCCCTGGGCAGCCAGGGTCAGGAGGAAACGGGCGTAGGTCTCGTCGTCCGGCGCCTCCACTATGGAGACCAGATCATAGTCGCCGAAGACCATGTAGAAACCCACGAAGCGACCACCGACCTGGGTGATGGCCTCCTTGGCGGCGTCCAGCCTCTGCGGTGACTCCTTCACCGCCCTTACCCCCTGGTCCGTCCAGTTCAGCAACGTTATGTAGGTCGGCATGACAGTCACCCTCCCCCACAACCCCTGTCCCTCCCCGCGAGGCCAGGGAGAGACGATGCCTCAGGTGCCGGAGAACCGTGGTCGCCGCTTCTCCAGGAAGGCCCTCACCCCCTCCTGTCGGTCCGCCGTCGTCTGGAGGATGATGGTCAGGTCGGTCTCGTAGCGGAGGGCCTCCTCCAGGGGCATCTCGGGGCCGCGCTGGAGGGCCTCCTTGGCGTAGCGGACGGCCAGCGGCCCTTTCTCGGCGATGCGGCGGGCTATAGACTCCGCCTCCCCGAGCAGCCGCTCCCGCTCGACCACAGCGCTCACCAGGCCCATGGCCAGGGCCTGCTGGGCGTCTATCGCCTCGCCGGTCAGGACCAGGTAAGAGGCCCAGCTACGGCCCACGGCGCGGGCCAGCCGCTGTGTACCGCCGGCCAGCGGTATCAGCCCCAGGGCCGTCTCCGGGAAGGCGAAACGGGCCCCCGGGGCGGCGATACGGACATCGCAGGCCAGGGCCAGCTCCAGCCCGGCGCTGAAGGCGTCGCCATTGATAGCGCAGACTACGGGCCGGGGCAACTCCGCCAGGCAGTCGAAGGCGCCGGTGGGGGGCCACCCGGGCCACTCCTCCCCCTCCAGCAGCCCCTCCCAGCGCCAGCCCCGGGAGAAGACCTCCCCCTCGCCGCCCCACAGGAGGACGACGCGCACCTCCGGGTCCGGCTCTATGGCCTCGCAGGCGTCCGCCAGCTCGGCCAGGAGGAGGTAGTCCACCGGGTTACCCTCCTCCGGCCGCGCCAGGACGATGTAGGCGATGGGACCGTCCTTGTGCAGCTTCAGCGCCGGCATCTCTCGTCCTCTGACCGGCGCATTTTAGCCGAAGGCGGGAGGCGATACAAGGAAGAGACCTGGCTGGACGCTTGGCCCCGCCCCCTTTATGATGGGAGGCGGCTCGCCATAGCCGCAGCCTCTATACCGCCGAGGCCAGAGGGGGCAGGAGATGCCGACACGCACCATCACCCGTGAAGCGCTGCACGAGAGGGCGGTGCAGGACATCGCCAAGGCCCGTTTCGCCTTCCCCAACGAGCGCTACCCCTACTACAAGACTTACGTCAACCACCCGGAGCGGACCATGGGCGTCCGCACGGAGCGGGGCCGCGTAGTCTATCCCGATATCGTGGTGGTGCAGGACCCGGAGAACATCGTCCAGATGCTGGGCGAGGTGGAGACCACCGAGACGGTGAACGAGGACGAGGCCCACGAGTGGAAGCTCTTCGCCGAGCTGGCCCCCCTCTACCTCTACGTCCAGGTGGGGCTGGCTGAGGAGGCGCAACGCCTCTGCAAGAAGCTCCACATCCCGGTGGTGGGGATCCGCACCTGGCGCTACATCACCGGCATGGACGAGATCGAGATAAACGATTTCTTCACCCAGTGGACGGGGCCCGAGGACCTGGCCCCCGGCCCCCTGCGCAGCATCCTCAAGAAGCTGCTCTAGGCCCCTCAGGTCCCGTCGGCCAGCCTCTCCACGCCCAGCCGGGAGATGAGCTCCTCCCGGTGCTGGGGGTGGCGCTCGGCGAAGGCCCACAGCAGACCGAAGCAGCCGGAGACCATCATGTCCCCGTGGGGGACGGCGAAGTAGGGCTCCAGGCGGCTCCCCCTGAGCTTCCCCCGCTGCGGTCCCGTCACCGCCACCAGGGGGCGACGGACCCGGGGAGCGTCGGCGTAGAAGACGCCGTGCCCCTTGGTATCGAAGACATCCTCGTGGCGCAGGGCGCCCTCCATGAGACGCTCGCTGAACTCCTCCAGTTGCCGGGCCGTCACCTCGCCGGTGTGGTGCTCGAAGAGAGAGTAGATGTGGGTGCCCCGCAGGTGAAAGGCCAGGGCGTGCATGTTCCCCAGGTTGATGACGAACTGCTCCTCCTGCTGGGCCACCAGGGGGTCCTGGAGGGCGCCCAGGGCGGCCGCCGGTCCGGTGTCCAGGAAGACGGTGGGCACCCCCTCCGGGGCGGCGCAGCGGAGCATGGCCCGCGCCCGCGTCAGGTAGTCCGGCACCTCCTCCGGCAGGAAGGCGAAGGCCCGCAGGTCGTTGCGGCGCTCCACCACCCGCCGCAGATGCTCGAAGCGGAACAGGCGGTCGGAGTAGCCAGGGGGAGCGGCCCCGTGGTCCAGGCAGGCCAGGGCCAGGCCATCGAAGCGGGTCTCCACCTCGAAGCGGGAGAGGGCGGCCCGCACCGCCTCCAGGTCCAGGTCCTGGAGGCGGACGCGGAGAGCTTCGCCGTCTATGCGGCGGGCCTCGTCCTCGGAGACGATGGTGACGCCCATGGCCGCCACCCGGGACAGGTCGTCGTCGAAGGTCTGGGCCGCCTCCGGTGTGGCGTAGGCGGGGAGGCCGGCCTCCAGGTGACGCTCCAGGGCCCAGTGGCAGGGGCCGCCGCCCATGACGGTGCCCGTCAGCACCAGGGGCCGCCCCTCTCGCGTCGCCCGGGCTATTCGCCGGGCGGCGATCTCCGTGGCGGAGGGCATGATCATCTGGACGCAGTTCTCCAGCGGTTGCTCGCTGTCGAACAGCAGGATGTCCTGGGTGCCCGTCCCCATGTCGATGGCCAGGACGCGCATGGTTGCACCACCTCGGCGTTGGGGCCTAGCGTCGGCCCGTCAGGTGATCCAGAAACCAGTCCCGCGCCACCCCCGCCGCCAGCTCGAAGTCCTTGGTGTAGGCGTCGAAGTGGCCGCCGGGGAGGATGACCAGCTTCTTGGGCTCCAGAGCGCGGTTGTAGGTCTCCAGGGCCAGGTCGGTGGGGGTGAGGACGTCGTTGGCCGCCACCACCATGAGCAGAGGCGTGGGAGCGATGCGCTCTATGTAGGCCAGGGGCTCGTACTCCATGAGCATCTCGATGGAGCGGAGGGTGACCTCGTTGCGCCAGGCCGGCGCCCGCGTCCGGCCCGTCTCCGTGAACCACTGCCAGGAGTCCGGCGTGGGCAGGGCGCAGGGGGTGGTGGTGGGGTCTTCGGAGACCACGGCGATCATCCCCGGCGGCTGCCCGGCGAAGCGGGCCTCGCGGTCGGCGTCCAGTTGCGCCCGTAGCTGGACCACCACGTCGTTGCGCACCAGCCGCAGGACGTTGCGGTAGCCGCTCACCAGGGGCACCTGGGAGACGACGCATCTTACCCGCTTGTCTATGGCGGCCACCACCAGGACGTGGCCGCCGCTATAGCTGGAGCCCCAGATGCCGATGCGCTCCCGGTCCACCTCGGGTAGGCTGCGGGCGTATGTGATGGCGTGGCGGTAGTCGCGGGCCTGCGCCCAGGGGTCTATCTCCTGGCGGGGCTCACCGTCACTGGCACCGAAGTTGCGGTTGTCGAAGACCAGTGCGCCCAGGCCAGCCTCGCTGAAGACCTCGGCGTAGCGGTCCAGGTACATCTCCTTGACGGCGGAGAAGCCGTGGGCCATCACCACAGTGGGCACTGGCCCGCTGGCCCCGTCAGGGTAGTAGAACCAGCCCCTCAGGGTCACGCCTTCGGCGTCGAACGCGATATCACGACGCATCACGCACCCCCTGCGAACGCTTCAGAATGTCCGGCGCTGGCCTAATATGATACACCGGACGAGCCCTCCCGGCCCCCTAGAGCCTGTCCAGCAGCACCAGGACGCCGATGATGATAAAGGCCACTCCGGCCACCTTCTCCACTATCTCCGTGGAGATGTAGCGGGCGCCCAGCATCCCCACGACCACGGCGATGGCGGCGGCCAGAAGGAAGCCCATCACCGCTCCCAGGAGGATGGCCGCAGGCGCCCGCTCCCTGGCGGAGAGGGCTATGACGGCTAGCTGCGTCTTGTCGCCCAGCTCGGCCAGGAAGATGAGGGCGAAGGTGGAGAGGAGGAGTTTCAGCTCCAAGGCATCACCTCCGGCGGCCGTCACGGCCAGCGGCCCGGGGCGGCAGGCCCCGCCGCCAAGCCCCTAGCCGATGACCTTGACGCCGCCCATGTAGGGCTGGAGCACCTGCGGCACCAGCACGGTGCCGTCGGGCTGCTGATAGTTCTCCAGGAGCGCGATCATCGTGCGGGGGAGGGCCAGGCCGGAGCCGTTGAGGGTATGGACGTACTCGGGCCGCGCCCCCTTCTCGCGTCGGAAGCGGATGTTGGCGCGGCGGGCCTGGAAATCGGTGCAGTTGGAGCAGGAGGAGACCTCCAGCCACTCGCCGGAGCCAGGCGCCCACGCCTCGATATCGTAGGTCATGGCAGCGTTGAAGCCCAGTTCGGCGCTGCAGAGGAGGACGACGCGGTGCGGCAGCCCCAGCTCCCGCAGGAGGGCGCTGGCGTCCTCCACCAGCCGCTCCAGCTCCTCCGCCGACCGCTCCGGCTCCACGAATTTGTAGAGCTCCACCTTGTCGAACTGGTGCACCCGCTTGATGCCGCGGACATCGCGCCCGGCGCTGAACTTCTCCCGTCGGAAGCAGGGAGTGTAGGCGGCGTAGTAGATGGGCAGGCTGCCGGGGGGGAGGATCTCGTCCCGGTGGAGGTTGGTCAGGGCCACCTCTGCCGTGGGGATGAGCCAGAGGTCCTCCTCTGCGTCGTGGTACATGTTCTCGGCGAACTTGGGCAGCCAGCCCCCCTTCCACATCCCCTCCTCGCGGACGAGGGCGGGCGGGTAGACCTCCTGGTAGCCGCGAGCGTTGTGGAAGTCCAGCATCCACATGATGAGGGCGCGCTGCAGGCGCGCCCCCAACCCCCGCAGGACATAGAAGCGGGAGCCCGCCAGCTTGACCCCCCCCTGGAAGTCTATGATGCCCAGCGCTTCCCCCAGCTCCCAGTGGGGCCGCGGGGGGAAGTCGAAGGAGCGGGGCTCCCCCCACTGGCGGACGATGACGTTGTCCTCCTCCCCCTCCCCTTCCGGCACGCGCGGGTCGGGCAGGTTGGGGACCTCCAGGAGGAGCCGCTCCAGCCGCCCCTCCAGTCCCCTCAGCTCGGCCTCCAGGCCCTCCAGTCGCTCCGACAGAAAGCCGGAGCGAGCCAGCAGATCGGCCCGCCGGTGCTCGGCGTGCCGACGCTCCCGCCCGGGGGCGTTCTCGTCCTGGAGCAGGCGGGTGAGCTGACCGATCTCCTTGGAGAGGGAGTTGCGCTCCGCCCGCAGCGTCTCCGCCTCGTGCAGGAGGCGACGTCGCTCCTGGTCCAGGGCCAGAAGCTCGTCCAGCGGGGCCTCCATGCGGCGCTTGGCCAGCGCCTCCCGCACCGCCTCCGGGTTCTCGCGTATGAACTGAAGAGACAGCATGACCGGGGCCCCTAATCTAGACTAAGGCCAGCCCGGGCGTAAATCCAGAGCGAGAGGGGTCGCCTCATCCCCGGTCGCGGGCCAGACGGAACCCCTCCAGGGCCAGCGCCCGCACGTCGGCCGGGACGGGGACGGCCAGGCCACAGGTGCCGTCCATCTCCAGAGGCCGGCCCTGCCGCAGCTCCTCCTCGGTGGCCCAGCAGAGGACGGTGCCGGCAGGCGGCGCCAGCCGCGAGCCGGGAAGGGGGCGGCAGAAGTAGATGAGGTCTATGTGCTGGTGGGGCTCCCCGGGCTCGGCGCTCCGTTCGATGAGAATGGTGTAGGGCGGCTGCACCTGCCCCGGGTAGTCGAAGGGGAAGACGGGGGCCAGGGGGAGCACCGCCGCCCGCAGCCCAGTCTCCTCCTCGATCTCGCGCAGGACGGCGGTGACCGGGTCCTCATCCGGGAGGAGATGGCCGCCCGGCGGCACCCACATCTGGAGGCGGGGGTGCCAGAGGAGGAGGGTACGCTCCCCGTCCATGACGAAGCCGGTGGCGGTGAAGTGGCGGTGCATCAGTCGGCCTTCTCCCGCAGAGCGGGGAAGAGGATCACCTCCCGTATGGAGGACTGACCGGTGAGGGCCATCACCAGACGGTCGATGCCGACGCCCAGGCCGCCGGTGGGCGGCATGCCGTGCTCCAGGGCGACGAGGAAGTCCTCGTCCGCTAGCTCCACCTCCTCCTGGCCGGCCGCCCGCCGCCGCGCCTGCTCCAGGAAGCGCTGCCGCTGGTCTATGGGGTCGTTGAGCTCGCTGTAGGCGTTGGCCACCTCCCGGCCGGCGATGAAGAGCTCGAACCGCTCCACCAGGCCCGGGTCGTCCCTCTTGCGCTTGGCCAGGGGCGAGAGCTCCACCGGGTAGTCCATCAGGAAGGTGGGCTGCAGGAGCCGCGGCTCCACCCGCTGGGAGAGGAGCTCATCGATGAGCTTGGCACGGTCCCATCCTTCCTCCAGCACCAGCCCAATGCCCCGGCAGGCTTCCCGCAAGGAGGCGGCGTCCGGAAAGGCCCGGAAGTCGATCCCCGTGTGCTCCAGGATGGCCTCCCGCAGGGTGAGGCGCCGCCACGGGGGAGTGAAGTCTATGACGGTGTCGCCGTAGGGCACCTGGAGAGTGCCCAGGGCCTCCCGGGCGGCATAGACCACCATCTCTTCCGTCAGTTGCATTATGTCCAGATAGTCGGCGTAGGCCTGGTAGGCCTCCAGCATGGTGAACTCGGGGTTGTACTTAGCGGAGACCCCTTCGTTCCTGAAGACGCGCCCCAGCTCGTAGACCCTGTCGTAGCCGCCGACGATGAGGCGCTTCAGGTGCAGCTCCAGGGCTATGCGCAGATATAGCTGACGGTCCAGGGCATTGTGGTAGGTGACGAAGGGGCGGGCGGCGGCGCCGCCGGCGGTGGCCTGGAGGACCGGCGTCTCCACCTCCAGGAAGCCACGCTCGTCCAGGAAGCGGCGGATGGCCCGGACGATGAGGCTGCGGGTGCGGAAGAGCTCCCGCACCTCCTCGTTGGCCATGAGGTCCAGGTAGCGCTGGCGGTAGCGGGTCTCCACGTCCTGGAGGCCGTGCCACTTCTCGGGCGGGGAGCGCAGCGCCTTGCAGAGGAGAGTATAGGACCGGGCCTGGACGGTGGGCTCCCCGGTGCGGGTGCGGAAGAGCTCCCCCGTCACGCCCAAGAAGTCGCCCAGGTCCAGCTCTTCCAGCCCGCGATAGGCCTCCTGGCCCAGGAGGTCCACCCGGTGGTAGGTCTGGATGCGGCCGGAGCCGTCCCGCAGGTCGACGAAGGTGGCGCGGCCCATATCGCGGATGGCGGTGATGCGCCCCGCCACCACCACCTGGGGGGAGTCGCCCCCCTCCCGTTCCAGCCGCTCCAGGAGGGCGATGGCCTCCCGGGCGCTGTGGGTGCGGTGGAAGCGGGCGGGGTAGGGGTCCACGCCGCGGGCGCGCAGTCGCTCCACCCGGTGCCTGCGAGCGGTGACCTCGTCCATCCTGTCGCCTCGGCCGCTGCTCTGTCGAGATGCGGTGACTTGGGCGCTCGGGAGAAGGGATGAGGCGGGGATACGGCTCCCCGCCCCGCCATTTTACCCTCCGTCAGTCCCTGCTTCTAGCCAAGGGAGACGATGGTCCAGCGCTTGACGCCAGCGGGGGCCTGCACCTCCACCACCTCGCCGGCGCGGCGGCCCAGAAGGGCCCGGCCCAGGGGCGACTCGTTGCTGATGCGGCCCTGCTTGGGGTCGGCCTCGGCGCTGCCCACGATGGTGTAACGGTAGACCTTCCCCTCGTCGTCCACCAGAGTGACGGTGGAGCCCAGGTCCACCACCTGAGAGTCGGGCCGCCCCTCGATGACGACGGCGTTCTGGATGATGGTCTCGAGCTGGCGGATCTCCCCCTCCACCATGGCCTGCTCGTTCTTGGCGTCCTCGTACTCGCCAGAGGTCTCGGAGCCGGCCAGCTCTCGCGCCTCCTGTATGCGCTTGGCCACCTGTGGCCGACGCACGTTGATGAGGTACTCCAGCCGCTCCTTGAAGCGGGCCAGGCCCTCACGGGTAACAGGTATCGGCTTATCGGCCATGGCCATGCAGACATCACCCCTCGTCATGCCCGAGAGCGGGCAAATAGACAAAAAGAAAACTGAGAGCCCTGGCCCTCAGTTTCCAAGGCCTTTATATTTTATCCACCGGGCCGGGGCCTGTAAAGGGGAGCCAGCGCCCGTCCGGCGGGCCGCCGGCCCTGGCCTACTCCAGGGAGGCTATGTAGGGGTAGTGAGGCTGCCCTCCGGCCACCACCTCCACCTCTAACTGGGGGAACCGCCGGCGCAGGGACTCGGCCAGGGCTTCCGCCCGCTCCGCCGTCGCCTCGGCGCCGTAGTAGACGGTCAGCAGCCCCTCCTGGACGCCCAACCCCTCCACCGCCTTCTGGAGGGCCTCCTCCGGGCCGGCAGCCGCCACCTTCAGCTCACCGTCCACGATGGCGATGGCGTCCCCCTCCCGGACCGTCAGACCGCCAGCCCTGGTGTCCCGCACCGCCCGGGTCACCTCTATGGTGCGGACGGCGGCGGCCGCCTCCTCCATGAGCCTGACGTTCTCCTCCAGGCTACGCTCCGGGCTGTAGGCCAGGAGGGCGGCGATCCCTTGAGGGACGGAGCGAGTGGGCACCACGGCCACCCGCTTCCCCGTCATCTCCGCCGCCTGGTGGGCGGCGGCCACGATATTCTTGTCATTGGGGAGGACGATGACCTCGTCACCCGGGCAGCGTTGTATGGCGTCCAGGAGCTCGCCGGCACTGGGGTTCATGGTGGGGCCGCCCGGCACCACCAGGGCGCCCATGCTGCGCAGAACCGCTGCCAGCCCCCGCCCCTGGGCCACCGCTACCACCGGCGCCTCCACCCCCGCCGCCGCCTCGTGCTGATCCAGGAAGCGGTCGGCCTGGCGCTGGATATTGTCCACCTTCACCTCCAAGAGCTCGCCCACGCGGGTGCCGTGGCTGATGGCGGCCCCGGGGTCGTCAGTGTGAAGGTGAACGCGCAGCAGTCGCTCGTCGCCCACCACCAGCACGGAGTCGCCCAGCTCCTCCATGCGGGCCCGTATGGCGGCGCTGTCCAGCCCCTGTCCCTCCACCAGGAACTCGGTGCAGTAGCCGTAGCGGGACTGGCCGGTCTGGTGCAACTCCTGGGTGGTGGTCACCCACTCCCGTTGCAGGGAGGCCCGTCCCGGAGGGGCGAGGCTCTCTAGCGGCTCCCCCATGAGGCGGCGCCTCATCGCCTCCAGGACAAGCCAGAGCCCCTGGCCGCCGGCGTCCACCACGCCGGCCTCCGCCAACACGGGGAGGAGCTGGGGCGTCCGCTCCACCGACTCTCTGGCGGCGCGGGCCGCCTCACCCAAGACGGCCACCACGTCCGTCTCGCCCCGCTCCAGGGCGGCGCGGGCCGCCTCCGCCGCCTCCCTAACCACCGTGAGAATGGTGCCCTCCCTGGGCTGGGTGATGACCTGATAGGCCAGACGGGTGGCCTCCTCCAGCCCCTGGACCAGGGCCCTGGCGTCCAGCTCCCGGGCAGGGCCGACTCCCCTGGCCAGCCCCCGCACTATTTGGGAGAGGATGACGCCGGAGTTGCCGCGCGCCCCCATGAGAGCGCCCCGGCCCAGCGCCTCCAGTAGCTGCGCCACGGAGGCGTTCTCCTGCTGCGGCACCTGGCGTTCGGCCTCCGTCAGGGTGGAGCGGAGGGTAAGGAGCATGTTGGTGCCGGTATCGCCGTCGGGGACGGGGAAGACATTGATGGCGTTCAGCGCCTCTTCCTGCGCCTCCAGGACGGACAGGGCCGCCTGGAGGGCCTGAAACAGGTCAGCGGCCGTCAGGGCAGCCATGGCGCCCCGGCCCCGGGTGCCGGGGGAAGAGCCGACGTCGGTGGCGGGCTCCTCTCTCGTCTTCCGTCACCTTGCCCGTTGGCAACGCAAATGCTAAGATGCCGATTGCGCATTCTAGCAGGGCGCCTGTTTGCGGTAAAGGTGGGGGCAGATATGGCCAAGTGTCAGTTCTGTGGCAAGGGGACCATCTACGGACGGAATATACGGCACCAGCACTCCGGCCGCTGGGAGCGACGCGCCCCCAGGACGCCACGCACCTTCAAGGCCAACGTCCAGAAGCGCTCCCTCGTCATCGATGGCAAGCGCCAGCGGGTCAACATCTGCACCGCCTGTCTGAGCGCCCTCCTCAAGAAGACCACCACCGTATAGAGCGGTACGCGCCCCCCTATTGACCTTCCAGTCGCTGGAAGGGCTAGCCTTCCCTCTAGGGCCAGCCCCCGACGAACGACCGAAGGAGGAGGTGAGGCCATGGAGGAAGGCCAGCGCTACAGCCTCTGCCCCGCCTGCGACGCCTGCCCAGAGGTGGTGGTCTACGGCGACCACGTCCTCCTGGGGGAGCCAGGCAACCAGACCAAATTGACCAGGGAGGAATGGAACCGCCTGGTGGCGGCCATCCGTTCCGGGGAGCTGGGAGAGCTCTAGGACCAGCGGCGGGGGCTGGCCCGACCGTCAGCCGGGAGGCCAGAGGAGATGACCATGGACGAGATGGACAGACGGCAGGCAGTGCGCGAGGCCTATGCGCGGATGGCCCGCAGTGAGGATAACTGCGGCGACTGCGCCCCGTCAGCCCAGCGGGGCGTCCGGCGCCTGGCGTACTCTCAGGACGAGATTGCACTCCTCCCGTTCGGTGCGGACCTGGGGCTGGGCTGTGGCAACCCCACGGACATCGCCGGCCTGCGGGAGGGAGAGGTAGTCCTGGACCTGGGCTCCGGCGCCGGCATTGACTGCTTCCTGGCGGCCCGCCAGGTGGGTCCCAGAGGGCGGGCCATCGGCGTGGACATGACGCCGGAGATGGTGGAGCGGGCCCGCCGCCTCGCCTTGGAGGGCGGGTTTCAGAACGTGGAGTTCCTGCTGGGCCAGATCGAAGAGCTGCCGCTGGGAGACGGTTCCGTGGACGTCATCATCAGCAATTGCGTCATCAACCTATCCACGGACAAGCCGCGGGTCTTCCATGAGGCCTACCGCGTCCTGAGGCCGGGCGGACGCCTGGCTATCTCCGATATCGCCCTATTGCAAGAGCTGCCACCAGAGGTGCGCGAGAGCACCGAGGCCTACGTGGGCTGCCTGGCTGGCGCCGTGCTGGTGGACGAATACCGTAGGATAGTGGAAGAGGCCGGCTTTCGGGACGTGCGGATCGCCATCGTGGGGGCGTCATCCTGCGGTGGCCCGAGGGCGGTCAGAGCGGACGGCTGCGCGGTCAGCGTCTACGTGAAGGGATATAAGGGATGACGGCACGTACCATGCGCATCGGCGAGGCGGCCCGCCAGGCCGGCATCAGCGCCAAGACGCTCCGTTTCTACGAGGCGGCAGGGCTCCTGCCGCCCCCACCCCGCAGTGAGGGCGGCTACCGCCTCTACAGCGAGAGCGACCTGCGACTCCTCCGCTTCGTGCGGACCGCGCGTGCCCTGGGCCTCTCCATAGGAGAGATAAGGGGCATTCTGGCCCAGGGCTGCCCCTGCGACGAGCTTCGCAACCTCATGGAGGCCCGTCGGCGGACGCTGGAGGCCCAGATAAGGGCACTGGAGGAGCAGCGGGCGAGGCTGGAGCGGCTCCTGGCCACCTGGGACGACCTGCCCGGCGCGCCGGCGGAGGGCTACTTCTGCCCCCGCCTGGAGCGGGCCGCTCTCTGAGACACCGAACGGAGGAGGCCCTCGCCACGGGCCCCCGAGGTTCGGTAGCACGAAAAGGGCTAGGACGCCCCTCATCCCGCTGCCAGCCTGGCAGGCCGGGCACATAGTACCCTCCAGCGCGCAGGAGAACGGAAGTGGGAGACTCGCTATCTCGCCGCCTCACCACCCGCTCACCCAGCACCCTCGGGAGCGCAAGAGAAGCGGAGGCGGGACAGGTTCTCGGCCACACTGGCGCGGTCGTTATAGATGGCGGAGGCGGCCACCAGGGCCGTCGCCCCGGCGGCCACACAGCGAGGCGCGTTCTCAGGCGTCACGCCGCCATCCACCTCTATCTCCACCGATGACATCCCCAGCCGGTCCAGCGTCTCCCGCAGCCGGCGCACCTTCCCCAGCACCGCCTCGATGAAGGGCTGGCCAGCGTAGCCAGGGTTGACGCTCATCAGCATCACCTGGTCCACCTCCCCCAGCACCTCCTCGATGGCGCTCAGGGGCGTGGCCGGGTTCAGACAGACGCCAGCCAGGCGGCCCCGCCCCCTCACCGCCTGGAGGATGCGGTGCAGGTGGGTGGCCGCCTCCACGTGCACGTTGATGATGTCTCCCCCCGCCTCCATGAAAGCATCGATCTGACGCTCCGGCTGGGCCACCATCAGGTGGATGTCCAGGGGAAGACGGGTAACGCGACGCACCGCCTCCACTATGGGCAGCCCCATGGAGATGACGGGGACGAAGTGACCGTCCATCACGTCTATGTGGATGCGGTCCGCCCCCGCCGCCTCCGCCTCCCGCACCTGCTCACCCAGGCGGGCGAAGTCGGCGGAGAGGATAGAGGGAGCAATCTTCACCGGCCTCACTACGTCTCCTCCAGGCGGCGGCGGGCCTCCCGCAGCGCCTCCTCGACCCGGGCGGGGGCTGTTCCTCCAGGGACGTCCCTGGCCGCTACGGCAGCGCGGGCATCCAGCGTCAGGGCGTCCTCGTCGAACAGATCGCTGAAGCGGCGGTACTCCTCCAGGGAGAGCTCGCGCAGGCTGCGTCCCTGGGCGCGGGCGTAGGCCACCAGCTCCCGCACCGCCCGGTAGGCGCTGCGGAAGGGCACCCCCTTGCGGACCAGATAATCGGCCAGGTCGGTGGCCAGGAGAGAGGGGTCGTCGGCGGCCTCCTCTAGCCGCTCCTGGCGGAAGCGAAGGCGGGGGAGCATGGCCGCCATCACGTCCAGGGTGGCCAGGAGGCAGTCGACGCTGTCGAAGAGAGGGGGCTTGTCGTCCTGGAGGTCGCGGTTGTAGGAGAGGGGAAGGGCCTTCAGGAGGGCCAGCATCGCCGTGAGGTGGCCGGCGACTCGGGCGGCCCTGGCGCGGGCCAGCTCCGCCACGTCCGGGTTCCGCTTTTGGGGCATGATGGAGGAGCCGGTGGCGAACTCCGCCGGCAGCTCCAGGAAGCCGAACTCCTGGCTGGCCCACAGCACTATCTCCTCTGCCAGCCGGGAGAGGTGAGAGAGACAGAGGGCAGCGGCGCCGATGAACTCCACGATGAAGTCGCGGTCGGCCACGGCGTCGATGGAGTTGGGGGAGAGGCGGGAGAAGCCGAGCTGCCTGGCCAGGTACTCCCGGTCTATGGGGTAGGGGACGCCGGCCAGGGCGCCGGAGCCCAGGGGCAGGCAGTCCGCCCGCCGCTGGCAGTCCCGGAAGCGGCCGATGTCCCGCTCCAGCATATGGAAGTAGGCAAGGAGATGATGGGCCAAGAGCACCGGCTGCGCCCGCTGCAGGTGGGTGTAGCCGGGCATGACCGTGTCCAGGTGGGCCTCCGCCTGCTCCAGGAGGGCACGCTGGAGCACCCGAATGCCTCCTACGGCCTGCTGGCAGGCGTCCCGCACGTAGAGGCGCAGGTCGGTGGCGATGAGGTCGTTGCGGGAGCGAGCGGTGTGCAGGTGGCCCGCCTTCTCTCCCACCTTCTCGTAGAGGCGGGCCTCGATGTTCAGGTGGATGTCCTCCAGCTCCTCCCGCAGAGGGAAGCGCCCCTCCTCCAGCTCCCGGCGTATCTCCTCCAGGGCCAGCAGGATGGCCTCGGCGTCCTCCTGAGGGACGATCCCCTGACGGGCCAGCATCTTCACATGGGCCATCGAGCAGGCGATGTCGTAGCGATAGAGGCGGTGGTCGTAGGGAAGGGAGACGGTGTAGGCCAGCGCCCGGGGATCGAGCCCCTGGGCGGTAGGGCTCTCCGGCTGTCCTTCCTGGTCGTCCATTCCCCGGCGATTATAGCAGCGGCCCCCTGCGGGCGGCCGCGCCGGCCTCAGTCAGGCCGGGAGAAGATGGGTAGCTCCCGTATCTGGCCGATGGCGTCGATGGTGTAATCGGGAGGCACCTCGGCACCGTCGTCGGGGGCGTCCTCGGTGGGGGCCACGGGCTCCCCCTGGGGCGGGCGACGCCATATGGCCACCATCCCCAGGGCCTTGGCGCCGGCCACGTCGGCCCGCAGGTGGTCTCCCACCATGGCCGCCTCCTCCGGGCGGAGGCCCATGCGCTCCAGGGCGTGCCAGAAGATGGCGGGGTGGGGCTTCAGGTAGCCCACCTCGCAGGAGATGGACACCACCTCGAAGAAGGGGGTGAGGCCCAGCTCGTCCATCTCCTTCCAGAAGCGGGGGCCGGACCAGCCCCGGTTGGTGACGGAGCCCAGGCGGTAGCCTCGCTCCTTGAGCCAGCGTAGGGTGTCCAGGACATCGGGGTAGAGACGGCGGCCCAGGAACTGGCCCTCCAGGTTCCAGGTGTCCCACAGCTCCTCCGCCTGCTCCCTGGTGATGCGCATCCCCAGGCGACGGGCCACCTGGCGGCAGATCTCCGGGTAGTCCGGGCTCCTGAGGTCGCCCTCGAAAGCGTCCTCCGTGGCCTCGGTGATGGCGAGACGGATGTCCCGGCCGATGATGCGCCGGTCCAGGTTAATCTCGTAGCCCCAGCGCTTGATGAGGGCCAGAAGACGACGGGTGGTCTCCTCCCTCACTTCGTCCCTGGGACGCATCTCCGGGTAGTGCCACAGCGTGTCGCCCAGGTCGAACAAGACAGCCTTGATGCTCATGCCCTGCCTCCCTCCGCTTCTATTGCACTATAGCGCCCGTGGGCAGGAGGGGGAAGAGCAGCGGCCTAGGGAGCGATGACTTCCGGCACGGTGCCGAAGCCGTAGCCTGCCCGGCGCAGGCCATCGATGACGGGCTGCAGAGCGATGGCGTCCTGGGAGGCGCCGCCGACGTGGAAAATGTAGATAGCCCCGGGCTCCGCCAGCTCCAGGCAGCGCCGCACGATCTCGGGGGCAGGGAGCCCCCGCCAGCCCAGGGAGTCCACCGTCCACATGACGTTGTAGAGGTAACCGCGGGCGTAGACATCGGCGTTGACGGAGGCATCGTAGTCGCCGAAGGGGGGACGGAAGTAGGGCCTGGTGCTGGCCCCCGTCAGGGACTGCACTATCGCCTCGGTCCGGTCCAGTTGCTGCCAGCGCTCCGCCTGTGTCAGAGGCGGCCGGCCGGTGGAGCGGCCAGTGAAAGAGGAGTGGTCATAGGAGTGGTTGATGAGGTGATGCCCCTCCCTCACGATGCGCCGCAACAGCTCAGGGTTCTGCTCCGCCCAGCGCCCGGTGATGCCGAAGCTGGCCCGGATGCCGTTGGCCCGCAGGGTATCCAGGATGGCGGCGGTGAAGCCGGCGTCGGCGCCGGCGTCGAAGGTGAGGGCCACCAGGCGGCGGGAGGGGTCACCCTTGCTGACGACTCTGGCCGCGCCAGGCGCGGAGGGGGGCGGGGCCTGAGCGCCAGGGATCGCCAGCACCTGGCCCACGTATATCTGGCTGGGGTCGGTCAGGCCGTTGGCGGCCGCGATGGCCTCCACCGTCACCCCGAAGCGGCGGGCTATGGAGTAGAGGGTATCGCCCGCCTGGACGGTGTACGTGGTGCCCACGGCCGGCGGCGTGGGCGAGGGTGGGGGCGGCTGTGGACTGGGGGAAGGCGCCGGCTGCGGGCCGGGGGGCGGCGAGGGGACGGAGGTCGGCGGGGCGACGGTGGCGGGAGGAGGCGTGGCGGTGGGAGGGACGCTCGTCCCGCCTCCGGCGGGCGTCCCCGGGGCCGGCAGCGGGACCGCTCCCCCGCTACAGGCGATGGCGGAGACGAGGAAGACGAGGCCCAAAAGCAGCCGGCGCATGGCGCTCCTCCCCAGCTTGTCAGAAGGGACGGGAGGCCTTGGGGGCGACCGGCCTGTCCACGTCGCCTGGACCTAGGGGTCTCCGGCAGCCGTGCCTTCGGATGTCCTTCGGGGAGGGGGTCGCTCGGCGGGCCTCGCCCTGAGTATGCCAGAGGGAGCGGCCTCTGACAATGGGGAGGAGGCTCAGGGAGCCCGGGCCTCTCCCTCCGCCGGCTCCAGGGGCTGGGCCTGGGCCTGCACCCTGACTGGCAGCCCCCAGATGTGGATGAAGCCGGGCGCTGCCCGGTGGTCGAAGCGGTCGCCGGCCTCGTAGGTGGCCAGGGAGAAGTCGTAGAGGCTCCTGGGAGCGCGCCGGCCCACCACCGTGGCCTGCCCCTTGAGGAGCTTCACCCGCACCGTACCGCTGACGTGGCGCTGAGTGGAGCGGACGTAGGCGTCCAGGTCCAGACGGTGCTGGCTGAACCAGAGCCCGTAGTAGACCAGCTCCGCATACTCCTGGGAGACGCGGGCCTTGAAGCGACGCTGCTCCCGGGAAAGGGTCATCTGCTCCAGCGCCTCATGGGCGGCCAGGAGGGTGATGGCCGCCGGCGCCTCGTACACCTCCCGGGACTTGATCCCCACCAGGCGGTCCTCCAGCATATCGATGCGGCCTACGCCGTGCTCTCCGGCCAGACTGTTGAGGGACTGCACCAGCTCAACGGGCCCCAGCTCGCGTCCGTCCAGGGCCACAGGGACGCCCTCCTGGAAGGTGATCTCCACGTAGGCCGGGCGGTCCGGCGTCCGCTCCAGGGGGCGCGTCCACTCGAAGGCCTCCTCCGGCGGCTCCTGCCAGGGGTCCTCCAGGGGCCCGGACTCCACGCTGCGGCCCCACAGATTGGCGTCCACGGAGTAGGGGCTCTCCCTGGTCACCGGCACGGGGATGTTATGGCGGGCGGCGTACTCGATCTCCCGCTGGCGGTCCATGTCCCACTCCCGCAGGGGGGCGACGATGCGCAGGTCGGGCGCCAGCGCCTGCACCGAGACGTCGAAGCGCACTTGGTCGTTCCCCTTGCCGGTGCAGCCGTGGGCCACCGCCGTGGCCCCCTCCTCCCGGGCCACCTCCACCAGCAGCTTGGCGATGAGCGGCCGGGAGAGGGCGGTGGCCAGGGGATAGTGCCCCTGATAGACCGCCCCCGCCTGGAGGGCGCGGAAGGCGTAGTCCTGCAGGAAGGTGCGCCGGGCATCCCGCCACAGGAAACGGCTGGCCCCAGCCGCCAGTGCCCGGGACTGCAGCGTCTCGCGGTCGCGGTCCAGGCCCACGTCCACCGTCAGGGCCACCACATCGTAGCCGCGTTCTTCCTTCAGCCAGCGGATGGCCACCGAGGTATCCAGACCGCCGGAATATGCCAGCACCACTTTCTCGCCCATTACGGCCAGACCTCCAGGATGGACTGCGGGGCCAGGCTGCCCCCTAGGCCCCGTCCAGATGAGAGAGCACGTCGTCCAGCAGGGCCACCGCCTCCTCCAGTTGCTCCCGCTCTATGGTGAGGGGTGGCATGAGGCGAATGGCGTTGGGCCGCACGTTGTTCACCAACAGGCCCGCCCGCAACGCCAAGTGAACCGCCTCCTCAGCGGCGTCGCGGGAGAGCTCCAGCGCCCACAGGAGGCCCCTTCCCCGCACCTCCCGCACGATGGGGTGACGGTCCGCCAGTCCCCGCAGCCTCTCCTCCAGGTAACGCCCTTTGGCTTCCACCTGGCCTGGTATGTCCTCCTCCACCATGAAGCGCAGCACGCGGTGGGCCACCGCGCAGGCCAGGGGGTTGCCGCCGAAGGTGCTGCCGTGGTCACCGGGCACGAAGACGGAGCACTCCTCCCGCGCCAGAAAGGCGCCGATGGGAAAGCCGCCGCCCAGCCCCTTGGCCAGGGCCATCACGTCCGGCGGCGCGTCGTAGAGCTGGAAGGCGAACATCGCCCCGCAGCGCCCTAGCCCCGTCTGCACCTCGTCCAGCATGAAGAGGATGCCCGCCTCGTCGCACCAGGCCCGCACCTGTCGCAGGTAGTCCTCCGGGGGGACATAGACGCCGCCCTCGCCCTGGATGGGCTCCAGCAGCACCGCCGCCGTCCGCTGGCTGGTGGCCTGCCGTATGGCCTCGATATCGCCGAAGGGGACGCGCACGAAGCCCGGGGGAAGGGGCTCGAAGGGGGCGCGGTAGCGCTCAGCGCCGCTGGCCGTCACCGTGGCCAGGGTACGCCCGTGGAAGGCGTTCTCGGCCACGATGATCTCGTAGGCGCCGTCCCGCCGCTCCTTCCCCCACTTGCGGGCCAGCTTTATGCACCCCTCCACCGCCTCGGCGCCGCTGTTGCAGAAGAAGACGCGGTCCAGGCCGGAGAGCTGGCAGAGGAGCTCCGCCAGCTGGAGCTGGGGAACGGTGTAGAAGAGGTTGGAGACGTGCATGAGCCGGCCCGCCTGCTCGGCGAGGGCCTGGACGATCGCCGGGTGGCAGTGGCCCAGGCTGACCACGGCGATGCCGGCCACCATGTCCAGATAGCGACGCCCCTCCTCATCGTAGACGTAGGGGCCCTCGCCGCGGACCAGCACCACCGGCAGGCGCTTGGCCACGTTCATGTAGTGGCGACGTTCCAGTTCGGCCCAGTCGTTCATGGCTAGCGAGGCTAGCGAGTGGCCGGCGGCACCATAAGCACCGGGGAGGTGGCCTGCCGGACCACCGCCTCGGTAACGCTGCCCAGCCAGTGGGCCAGGCCTGAGCGGCCCCGGGTGGCCATGACGATGAGGGCCGGCCCGTTGCGCTTGGCCCAGCTCAGGATGACGTCCGCCGCCGCGCCGCCGCTCACGTCCCAGTCTACCCGTAGGCCCTTCTCAGACAACCGGCTGCCCACGCGGGCCAGGTAGCCGGTGGCCACCACGTCCAGCCGGCTTTCCTGCGTCCCCCGGAGGTCCCAGAGGACGATGCGGCTGGCCCCCACCGGCACCTCTACCGGCCCGGGCACCGCCTGCACCAGGGCCACCGGCAGGGAGAGACGGCGGGCCAGCTCCTCGGCGTAGGGAAGGGCCGTCTCCGCCAGCTCGGAGCCGTCCAGCGGCACCACGATGCGGGTGAAGCGGGAGGGGGCCACCCAGAAGCCGCGCCGTCGCTGGGGACGGACCACCAGCATGGGCAGGCGGGTCATGTGAAAGACGCGGTGCACCACGCTGCCGATGAAGCTGCCGGGCAGGAGGCCGCGGCCTCGCGTCGCCATGGCGATGAGGGAGTAGCCATGGCTCTCGGCGTAGTCCACTATGGCCTCAGCCGGGCGGCCCGCCACCACCTCGAAGTCCACCGTCTCCTCGGGCAGCTCCAGGCCGCGGGCGGTCTCGGCCAGGTACTGGCGGGCCAGCGGGGCCGCCTGCTCCCAGCGGCTCTGGAGGCTGCGCTGGATGTCGGCCTCGTGCTCATGGTCCTCTACCGGCGCCTCCAGCACGTACAGCAGGGTCACCCGGCTGCCCGCCCTGCTGGCCAGGAAGGATACCGGGCGCAGTATCGCCTCCGAGCGTGGAGAGCCGTCCAGGGGAACGAGAAGCTTCTCGAACATCTCCATCGCCTCCTGCGCGCCCAAGCCAGGGCTCCGTGAAGTTTACTCAATTATAGTGCCGATAGCGCCGCCGTCTACAGCCGCCAGGAGGGAGCCCCGCTGACGGCCATCGGCGATGACGGCCCGCACGCCGGAGGCGCTGGCCCTGAGGCAGGCCTCCACCTTGGGCACCATCCCCCCGGCGATGGCTCCCTGGGCGATGAGGCGCTCCGCCTCCGCGGCCGAAAGGCGGGCCAGCACCCGCTCTTGGCCGTCCCGCACGCCCGGGACATCGGTCAGGAGGACGAGGAGCCGCGCCCCCAGGGCGCCGGCGATGGCGCCGGCGGCCACGTCGGCGTTGACGTTCAGGAGGCGCCCCGTGGCCCGCCCCTCCTGCCACTCCAGGGCCAGGGGCGCCACCACGGGGAGGAGCCCCTCCTCCAGGAGGCGATGGAGGAGGTCGGTCGCCACCTCCGTCACCTCTCCTACCAGGCCCAGCTCGGGCGACGCCAGGCGGGCCCGCAGGAGAGCGCCGTCCGCCCCGGAGAGGCCGAGGGCAGGCAGGCCCCGGCCCTGGAGCTCGGCCACCAGCTCTTTGTTCACCAGACCCGCCAGCACCGCCGCCACCACCTGTAGCGTCTCGGGGTCGGTGACGCGCTGGCCGCGGTGGAAGCGCACCGGCGCTCCCTGCCGCTGCAGCCAGCGGGAGACCAGAACGCCGCCACCGTGGACCAGCACCGGCCGCAGGCCCCTTCGCCACAGGGCTGCCAGGTCGTCCAGGCTGGTATCGTGCTCCCCCAGGGTGGAGCCACCGATCTTGACCACCACGGCGTCCATCTCGGCGTTCCTCAGGTGGTGTACAGGCTGTTGAGGCGGACGTAGTCCTCCGTGAGGTCGGAGCCCCAGGCGGTGGCTGCCCCCTCTCCCAGCCCCAGGTCTATGCGGAAGCGGACATCGGGCTGGCGCAGCAGCTCCTTGGCCCGGACGGCATCAAAGGGTTCCGGCTGGCCCAGGCAGAAGAGGCAGAGGTCGTTGCCGTCCGGGTCCAGCAGCCAGAGGCAAAGACGGTCCAGGTCCAGTTCGCACCCGCTGTTGCCCACCGCCGCCACGATGCGGCCCCAGTTGGGGTCAGCCCCCTTGATGGCCGTCTTCACCCCCAGGGAGCGGACCACCTCCCGGGCGGCCCGGCGAGCGTCCTGACGGGAGGCCGCCCCCACCACCGTCACCTGGATGACACGGGTGGCGCCCTCGGCGTCGGCCACGATGGCCCGCCCCATCTCCTGACAGGCCAGGAGGAGCGCCTCCCGGAACGTCCCCGCCAGGGGGTGACCCTCGTCTATGGGCTCCCCTCCCGCCAGGCCGTTGGCCATGACCAGCACCATGTCGTTGGTGCTGGTGTCGGAGTCGACGTCGATGAGATTGAAGGAATCGTCCACCGCCTCCCGTAGGGCCCGCTGCAGGAAGGGCTGGGCGACGGGGGCATCGGTGGTGAGGAAGCAGAGCATGGTGGCCATGTTGGGGTGGATCATCCCCGCCCCCTTGGCCGCCGCGCCCAGGGTGTAAGGGCCGAAGCGCAGTGCCAGGTGCTTGGGGCGGGTATCGGTGGTCATGATGGCCAGGGAGAAGTCCAGCCCCCGCTCACGCCCCAGCGCCATCGTCTCCAGGGCTGCCTCGATCTTGGCCATGGGCAGGAAGGTGCCGATGACACCGGTGGAGGCTACGGCCACGTCGCTGGCGTCCAGGCCCAGCTTGCGGGCGGCCAGGCGGGCCATGGCGCGGGCGTCCTCCAGCCCGCGGCGGCCGGTGGCGGCGTTGGCGCAGCCGCTATTGGCGATGACGGCCTGGGCGCGGCCGTCGGCCAGGTGCTCCTCGGTGACCAAGAGGGGGGCGGCCCGCACGCGGTTGGCGGTGTAGACGGCGGCGGCGGCGCAGGGGGCCTCCGAGTAGAGGAGGCCCAGGTCGAACTTGTTGGGGTTGTAGCGGATGCCGGCGTGGGCGGCGGCAGCCTGAAAGCCGGCCGGGCTGGTGACGGTGCCGCCCTCTATGGGCTCGATGGAGCTCTCCATCTGGTCTTGCCTCCTCACGGGTAGACCGGCGGGGCCTCCAGCCCCGTCTCCTCCGGCAGACCCAGCATCACGTTCATATTCTGGATGGCCTGGCCGGCCGCCCCCTTCACCAGATTGTCGATGGCGCTGACCACCACCAGCCGCTCCGCCCGCAGGTCCACCGTGGGGTAGACCAGGCAGAGATTGCTGCCCCAGGTCTGCTTGGTGGTGGGCGGCTCACCCACCACCCGCACGAAGGGCTCGCCCCGGTAGGCCTCACGGTAGAGCTCCAGCAGGGCCTGACGGGCCGCCTCCCCGGCGGGTAGGGCACCCGGGCGCAGGGGAGCGTAGCAGGTGGTGAGGATGCCGCGGGTCATGGGTATCAGGTGGGGGACGAAGGTGAGGCGGGGCCGGGCGCCGCCCTTCGTCAGGCGGGCCAGCTCCTGGGCTATCTCCGGCAGGTGGCGGTGCCCCTTCAGTCCGTAGGCGGCCACGCTCTCGTTGGCCTCCGAATAGTGGTAGGTGAGGCCAACGGTGCGGCCGGCGCCCGAGACGCCGGATTTGGCGTCCACCACGATGTCGGCCTCCACGAGCCCCTCCCGCAGGGCGGGGGCCAGGGCCAACAGCGCCCCGGTGGGGTAGCAGCCAGGGTTGGCCACCAGCCGCGCCCCCCGCACCGACTCCCGGTTGAGCTCCGTGAGGCCGTAGGCCGCCTCCTCCAGCAGCTCCGGGGCGGGGTGGGAGACGCCGTACCACTCGGCGTACTCCTGGGGGTCGCGCAGGCGGAAGTCAGCCGAGAGGTCGATGACGGGAAGGCCGGCCCGGGCCAGAGGGAGGAGGGCCTCGGCGCTGGCGGCGTGAGGGAGGGCAGAGAAGACCACGTCCACGCCATCCAGCTCCTCCCGGATGGGCAGGTCGTAGCAGGCCAGATGAGGGAAGACCTCCGCCAGGGGCTTGCCGACCGACGAGCGCCCCGTGACCGAGGTCAGCCGCACTTGGGGATGGAGGCGCAGGAGTCGCGCCAGCTCAGCCCCGGCATAGCCGGTGACGTTGAGGATGCCCGCTCTGATCATCGCTCCAGACCCCTAAATGATTCAGCCCCACCGGCCTGCGCTGGTGGGGCTTTAGTCACTTCCGCTGTACCCTGGTTCTGGCGTAAGGCGCGCTAAAGCCCCCCGCTGCGCCCGGCTCGGGCCCGTCGTCGCAGCACGGAAGGGGCTCCAGCTTGCATTACGCCAGTAAGATAGCGTCCCGCTCCCTTTGTGTCAAGCTCCCGCCAGCCCCAGTTGCCTCTTCCCGTGAGGGCATGCGTCCAGGAGGGGACAGCCCTGGCAGAGGGGGCGCTGCGCCCGGCAGAGCCGTCGCCCGTGACGGATGAGCAGGACGTGGACGGGGTACATCAGCTCCGGCGGCACTATCGACTCCAGGCGCCGCTGGGCGCGGACGGCGTCCATTCCTCGGGGCACCAGCCCCAGCCGCTGGGCCACGCGGTGCACGTGGGTGTCCACGGGCAGGGCCGGCTTCCCCAGGGCGAAGAGGAGGACGCAGGCGGCCGTCTTGGGCCCCACACCGGGCAGCCCCTCCAGCCAGGCCCTCGCCTCCCCCACGGGCAGCTCCCTGAGAAAGGAGACGTCCAGGGAGCCGCACCTTCGCACCACCTCCTGCAGGAGGGAGCGCAGACGGGCCGCCTTGAGGCGGCCCAGACCTCCTATCTTTATCGCCTCCTCGATGTCGGCCAGGTCAGCCGTCAGGAGCTCCTCCCAGCGAGGGAAGCGGGCGCGCAGTCGCATAAAGGCCCGCCCGGAGTTGGCATCGCTGGTGTTCTGGGAGAGGACGGTCAGTACCAGCTCCGTGAGAGGGTCGCCGTGGGGTCGCCAGACCGGCATCCCGTAGAGGGGGGCCAGACGGGCCACCAGTCCGTCCGCATCGAGGGTCGGCTGTGCCGCCCCTGTCGCCTCCCCGGGGGCGGGGACCGTCGTCTCCGCAGCTTCGCCGCTCATCCTCCGCTAGGGCCATTTTACTCTCCTCCCGCCCCCTGGTACCTGTTACACTATCGACGAGAGGAGGAAACGGCCAGTGACAGCGGAGGAGCTGCGGCTCACCCAGATGGCCTCCTGCGCCGGTTGAGCCGGCAAGATAGGGGCAGAGGCCCTGGCGCAGGTGCTGCGCCATCTGCAGGAGCACGGGCCGGGGGCCAGCCACCCTGACCTCCTGGTAGGGCTGGCCTCCCCGGACGACGCCGCCGTCTACCGCCTGAGCGATGAGCTGGCGGTAGTGCTGACGGTGGACTTCTTCGCGCCCGTGGTGGACGACCCCTACGATTACGGCGCCATAGCCGCCGCCAACGCCATGAGCGACGTCTACGCCATGGGAGGCGAGGTGGCCATGGCCCTCAACGTGGCCGCCTTCCCGGACGACCTCCCCCCTGACATCGTCGCCCGTATCCTTCAGGGCGGCGCCGACAAGGTGGCCGAGGCCGGCGGCGTCATCGCCGGGGGTCACACCGTCATCGACCGCGAGCCCAAGTATGGCCTCTGTGTCCTGGGCACCGTCCACCCCCGCCAGGTGCTCACCAAGGGAGGCGCCCGCCCAGGCGATGTCGTCCTCCTCACCAAGCCCCTGGGTACGGGCATCCTCACCACCGCTGCCAAGGCCGGCCGCGCCGACCCTCAGCACCTGGGGGCGGCTGTGGCCAGCATGAAATCCCTCAACCGCCACGCCTCCCACCTGGCCCGTCGGCTGGGCGCCCGTGCTGTCACCGATATCACCGGCTACGGCCTTCTGGGCCACGCCTGGGAGATGGCCACCCTGAGCGGAGCCTGCCTTCGCGTCCGGGCCTCCGCCGTCCCCCTCCTGCCGGGAGCGCTGGAATACGCCGCCCGCGGCATCTTCCCGGGGGGCGGCCAGCGCAACCGCCGCTACTACGGCCCCCGCGTCCGCCTCCCCGAGGGGCTGCCCGAGGAGCTGGCCCTGGCCCTCTTCGACCCCCAGACCTCCGGCGGCCTCCTCATGGCTGTCCCCGCCGAAAGAGCGGCCGAGGCCCCTGCCCTCTTCGGCGAAAGCGGCCTCCCCGTGTGGACCATCGGCGAGGTGGTGGAAGGGGAGAGCGTGGAGGTCGTCCCCTAGGGGGCCAGGGCGGGCAGTCTCGCCTCTCTCGCCTCGGCCCGCTGCCACAGCGAGAGCACCAGCAGCCCCAGCCCGAACATCAGACAGGCCAGGACGCCCCCGGCCACCGTCAGGGAGGCCGCGGAGGCCACATATCCGGATAGGGGCGAGGCCGGTATCCGGACCAGGGCGTATATGAGGGTGGTGAGGGAGACCACCATCGCCCGCTGGCCGCTCAGGAGACGCCGGTTCAGGTAGTCCGTCACCAGGGGACGCGCCCCCACGAAGGCCAGGTTCATGGCGAAGAAGGCGACCACGGCGTAGAGGGAGTCCCACAGGGCCAGCAGGCCGTAGGCGGCGGCCGCCAGCGTCACCAGGGCCACCAGCCCCCCTTTCTCCCCCACCAGCGCCCCCAGCTTGTAGGCCCACAGGGAGCCTACCGCCCCGGCCAGACGCACCGGCGCCTGCCAGAAGCCTAGCTGCCCCAGCGTCACCCCGTGGCCCACCAGGAAGGGTTGCACGAAGAGGAGCGGCCCCACGCTGGCCAGCGTGGCCACCCCGGAGAAGAGGAGGGCATAGCGTAAGGCCGGCCTCCCCACGGCGATGGCCACCCCTTCCCGCACCACCGCCCAAAAGGAGGCCGCCATCTCCTGACGGAAGGCCGTCAGCGGCTCTCTGAAGGTCAGGGCCACCAGCACCGCCCCGAAGGCCAGGCCGATGGTCAGCAGGATGGGCATCTGGAGGTCCGTGGCGGCGGCTATGGGCGCCCCGGCCAGGGTGCCGGCCACCGTGGCCAGCATGTTGATCCCCCAGGCCCGTCCGTACAGCCGCTGGTAGTCCTCCTCCCGGCCCAGGGCGCGCAGCGTATCGTAGAGAAAGGCCGAGTCCGGGCCCCAGGTAAAGGTGAAGGAGAAGGCCCACAGCACGTAGGAGAGGACGAGCATCCAGAAGCCCACCGCCAGGCCGAAGAGGGTCACCGCCCCCGTCAGCGCCAGGGCGCCCAGGACGAGGGCCAGCTTGCGCCCCCAGCGGTCGGCCAGGGCGGCCGCCGGCACCTGGAAAAGAGCGATGGTGGCCCAGAAGGGCACCTCCAGCAGCCCCACCTGCCCCAGCGAGAGCCCCTTCTCCTCCTGCAGATAGACCACCCAGATGGGCCACCAGAGTCCCAGGTTCAGGAGGAAGTGGTAAAGGTATAGCTTCCAGACGTTAGCCTGGAGTCCTCGCGAGGGGCCGTCCCCGCCCATGTCGGCCTCGCCAGGCTAGTTGAGGTCGAAGAAGAAGAGGCCCGGCGCCACCCCGCCGATGTTGCGGACCTCGGCTATGTTGGCCAGCACCCCCATCACCAGAGCGAAGACAGCGAAGCCGATGAGGTTCGCCACGGCCGCCCGGGGGGCATCGTAGTCCGTAACGACCTGCAGGGCCAGTTGGCTGAGGAGGACGGTGGCGACGATGGCGATGACCGCCAGCGGGACGGTGAACTGGGGCACCGCCATCAGCACCATCAGCCCCATGGGGACGAAGGCGAAGCCCATAGCCCGCACCATCCCGTAGAAGCTGACCATGGTGCCGAAGCCTATGGTCAGCACCTGGTAGGCCACGTACACCCACACCAGCCACACCAGCACCTGCAACAGGCCGCCGATGAGGAAGGACTTGAGGAAGACCTCCAGCCGGCCCACGTCCGTCTGGAAGACCCACCAGAGCCAGGAGCCCAGGCCGGAGAGGAGGCTGGCCCCTATCACCACCGCCAGGGCAGGCACGGTAGCGCCGGGGTCGGCCTGGGCGTCCTCGAAGAGCGCCATATCGCCCCGTAGGAGCCGCCTCAACCAGCCGCCTGAGTAGACCTCGCTTCCCCGCTGGCGCATAGCCCACCTCCTCGGGGGGTCTGGGGCCTGTCAGCCCCGTCTAGCTTACCGCAACGGCCGCTTTTCGGGTATACCGGGCCGTCGAGGGTAGCGCTCTGGCGTTGGCTGCGCTTTTCTCACCAAAACTAATAGGGGCAGGGTGCCACCGCCCAGAGGTGGTAGGGGATGGACGACGGGCTGGTCGCCCCCGCAGGCGGCCAGTGCCCCCCGCGCCTCCGCCACCTCCTGGAGGGCCCGGCTCCCCTTGGGCGCCGCCAGGTAGCCACCGACCCTCAGCAGGGGCAGCGATAGCTCCACCAGGACGGGCAGGGAGGTGACAGCGCGGGCCAAGGCCAGGTCGTAGGACTCACGGTGGGCTGGCTGGCGGGCCAGCTCCTCGGCCCGCGCCCACACCACCTCCACGTCCCCCAGCCCCAGGGCGTCCACCAGGCGACGCAGGAACTCCGCCTTGCGTCGGCTCGCCTCCAGGAGGGTGAGGCGGAGGCGGGGCCAGGCCAGCCGTATGGGCAGGCCGGGGAAGCCCGCCCCGGCGCCTATATCGATGGCCCGCAGCGGCCGCTCCCGGTCCAGCACCCCCAGCTCCTCCAGGGCCCGGCCCACCGCCAGGGACTCCAGGAAATGGCGTCGCTGCACCTCCTCTGGCCCTACGACGCTGGTGAGGTCCAGCAGGGGCGCCGCCTTCGCCAGCTCGCGGTAGTAGATGGCGAAGCGCTCCAGCATCCCGGCCTCCAGAGGGACGCCCAGCCGGGCGGCCCCGGCCTGCAGCACCTCCAGTTGCTGCTCCTGCGAGCTCTCCTCCACGTTGACCGTCCCTCCTCGCTTTCCCTAGAATGGAATTTTGCCATGGAGTCCATCACACTAGCCCAGGCGGCAGAAAACTACCTCTCATCGCTGGAGGCCGGCCGGCAGGCGGAGGCCCGCCGCGTCGTCCTGGACTTCGTGAACTGGTATGGCCGCAATGCCGCCCTGGAGCAGCTCCAGGGTCCTGACATCGCCCGCTATGTGGAATCGGGGAACCTAGGGAGCGGGGAGGCGGCCCAGCAGCGGGCCCAGGCCCTGAAGGAGTTCCTGTCCTACCTCCGCGAGAGGAAGCTGGTGCCCCATGCCCTGGCCCAGCACGTGCGGGTGCCACGCGCCCAGGCCCCCAGGCGGGCGGCCCCCGCTGCTGCCCCCGTGGAGATGACGGCGGAGGGCTACGCCGCCCTCCAGGCGGAGCTGGAGTCCCTGAAGGCCCAGCGTCCCCTCATCGCTGAGGAGATACGTCGCGCCGCCCTGGACAAGGACTTTCGTGAGAACGCCCCCTTGCAGGCCGCCCGGGAGAAGCAGTCCCACCTGGAGACGCGCATCCGGGAGATAGAGTCCATCCTCCGGCGGGCGGTTATCGTGGACGGCCCCTCCCAGGACGAGTCCGGCCAGCGCGTCCAGCTGGGGAGCACCGTCCACCTGCGCAACCTGGCGGACGGACGCCTCCTCAAGTACACGGTGGTGGGCCCGGGCGAGGCCAGCGGCAGCGGCGGCCGCATCTCCAGCGCCTCGCCCGTCGGGCGGGCCCTCCTGGACCGCCGGCCCGGTGACGAGGTGGAGGTGCAGGTGCCGGCGGGCCGCGTCCGCTTCCGGATCGAGAAGATAGAGTGAGGCGGGCCCCCCTGGGGCCCGCCATCAGGGCCTAGGCCTTCTCCGTCTCTCCGCTCCTAGCCCCGCTGCTCCAGGGGCACGTACTCCAGGTCCATCGGCCCGGCGTAGTGGAGGAGGGGCCGGATGAGCACGTTGTTCTGCATCTGCTCCAGGACGTGGGCGCACCAGCCGGGCATCCGCCCCATGGCGAACATGGAGATGAAGAGGTCCTCCGGGATTCCCAGCAGGTAGTAGACAGCGCCGGCGTAGAAGTCCACGTTCAGGGAAATGCCGCGGGCCCGCATGGGTGCCGTCACCTCGGCGATGCGCTCCAGTATCTGGTACCACTTGGGCTGGCCCAGCTTCTCCCCCAGGACGCGTGCCCGCTCCCGCATGTGACGGGCGCGGGGGTCTTCCACCTTGTAGACGCGGTGGCCCATCCCCATAACCCGCCGGCCCTCGGCCAGGGTGCGCTCTATGTACTCGTCCACCCGCTCCGGCTCCCCTATCTCCTCCACCATCCGCATCACCGCCTCGGCCGCTCCCCCGTGCAGGGGACCCTTGAGGGTGCCAATGGCGCTGACGATGGCCGAGTGCAGGTCCGAGCCGGTGGAGACGGTGACGCGGGCGGCGAAGGCGGAGGCGTTGGAGCCGTGCTCGGCGTGCAGGATCAGGTCCACGTCAATGGCCCGCACCGCCTCCTCGTCCGCCTCCCTGCCGTGGAGCATATAGAGGAAGTTGGCGGCGTGGCTCAGATCGGGCCGGGGGGCCACCGGCTCCAGGCCGCGGCGGATACGGTCATGGGCGGCCACGATGGTGGGAACCTGTGCCGTCAGCCGCACCGATTTACGGATGACCGCCTCTCGAGAGTGGTCGTCCACGTCGGGGTCGAAGGCGGCCAGGGCGGAGACGGCGGTGCGCAGGACGTCCATGGGGTGGGCCTTCTGCACCAGCCGGATGACCTCGATGACGGCCGGGGGCAGGGCCCGGCTCTCCTTGAGCTGACGATCCAGCTCCGCCAGCTCCGCCCGACGGGGCAGCCGTCCGTGCCAGAGGAGGTAGATGACCTCCTCAAAGGTGGAGCGCTCCGCCAGGTCATGGATGTTATACCCGTGGTAGAGGAGCTTCCCCTGCTCACCGTCTATGAGGCTCGTCTCGGTAGTGTCCAGGACGACGCCCTTAAGGCCACGGGCCACCTCGGGGGCGCTGGTCGGCTGGCTCATGACTCCTCTCCTTACGTCAGGATTTCCCCGGGCAAGCGAAGACCCGCAGAGGCCGCTCCTCCACGGGCCCTCCATCCCCTGTATGGGCCTATAGCTATACCCGATGAGCGGCCCAATTATAGCTTTTGCTAAGGGACTTTGCAACTCCAGCGCCCGTCGCCTTGACCCAGCGCTAACTTGGTGATATAAGGAACAATCGAGCGGGGTGCTCTGTTGAGGCAGGTGTCGCGACGCCGCTCCCTCACCTTCGGCACCGTTCCCCAAGGCACCGTCAGACGTTCCTGGTGGGGGCTGAGTGCCCGTTACCTCGTTCCTCTCTCCGCCCTGTCCGTCTACGCCCTCATCGTCCTGGGGGGGACGGTGCGGGCCACCGGCTCCAGCCTGGCCTGCCCGGACTGGCCCCTCTGCCACGGGCAACTGGTGCCGCCCCTGGAGCGACAGATCCTCATTGAGTACTCGCACCGGCTGCTGGCCTCGGTGACGGGGCTGCTGGTGGCCCTGAGCGCCCTGGTGGTCTGGCTGCGGCACCGCGACAACGGCCCCCTGCTGTTGGGGGTGACGCTGGCCATCCCCCTGATAGTGGCCCAGGCGCTGCTGGGCGGCGCTACCGTGGAGCAGGAGCTGCCGCCGGCCCTGCGGGCCGCCCATCTGGGGATGGCGCTGGCCGTGCTGGCTTCCCTCCTCTTCGCCACGGTGGCTGTGCTGGGGGGGCTGGCCCCCGCTGGGCCGGGGGCGCGGGCGGGTGCTCCGCCGGGGCCCCTCCTGGCGGTGACGCTGGTGGCCGCTCTGGCCGTCCTCTCTCTGAACCTGCTGGGCTCCTTCGTCTCCAACCTGGGGGCCGCCCTGGTCTACCCGGACTGGCCCCTCTTCAACGGCGGCTTGCTGCCGGGGCCGGGCCGGCTGGCCCACCTCCACTACGCCCACCGAGTGCTGGCGGCCTTCATAGGCCTCCTCGTCCTCTGGTGGGCGGCCCGCGCCTGGTGGACGGGGCGACGCCCCCTGCAGGCCCTGGCGGCGGTGACGGTGACGTTTTACATCGCCCAGACGCTGGTAGGGGCCAGCAACATATGGCTACAATTGCCGACGGCGGCCCGCGTGGCCCACGTGGCGCTGGCGTCCGCCATCTGGGCCGCCCTCGTCACAGCGGCGAGCTGGCTCTATCTGCAGCGCCGGGCGAGTCAGGGGGACTGAGTTGCTGGGAACAGCCATCCGAGGCCAAACGCTGGGCTTCCTGGGGACGGTCAGGTCTTACTTCCACCTGACCAAGCCCCGCATCGTGGTGCTGCTGCTGGTCACCACCGTGCCCGCCATGCTCCTGGCGGAGGGCGGCTGGCCGTCCCCCTGGCTCGTCCTGGCCACCCTGGGCGGTGGCGCCCTGGCTGCCGGCGGTGCCAACGCCCTCAACTGCTTCTTCGACCGCGATATCGACACGGTGATGCTGCGGACGCGGGGACGGCCCATCCCGGCGGGCCAGGTGGAGCCGGACCGGGCCCTGGTTTTCGGCCTGGCGCTGGGGGCGGCGGGCTTCCTGGTGATGGAGGCCTTCGTGGGCCTCCTGGCGGCCGTCCTTACCCTGGGCGCCTACGCCTTCTATGTCCTGGTCTACACCCTCACCCTCAAGCGGACGACGCCCCTGAACATTGTCATCGGCGGGGCGGCGGGGGCCATGCCCCCCCTCATCGGCTGGGTGGCGGTGACGGGCCGGCTGGAGCCGGCGGCCCTCCTCCTTTTCGGTATCGTCTTCCTCTGGACGCCCGTCCACTTCTGGGCCCTCTCCCTGAACTACCGCCGCGACTACGAGCGGGCGGGGGTGCCCATGCTGCCGGTGGTCATGGGAGAGGACGAGACGCGGCGGCAGATATTCTTCCACGGCGTGGGGACGGTGGCCCTGAGCCTCATCCTGCCCACGGTGAGCCAGGCGGGGCCCCTCTACCTGGCAGCGGCGGCCCTGCTGGGGCTGGTCCTCCTGGGCCAGGCGGGCTGGCTCTGGCTCCGGCCCACCGTCCGGCGGGCCATCCTCCTCTTCCACTGGTCCAACCTATACCTGGCCCTCCTCTTCCTGGCCATAGCCGTGGACGCCCTGGCGACTTAGTGATGCGAGGAACGAAGCCGTTGACGGGACACCGCCGGTGCGCGAGATTACTAATGGCACCAGGACGTAAGGAGCGGAACCCTTGAAGACGCTGCGCACTCTGGCCCGATACCTGGTTCCCCTGCTTCCGTTGCTCCTCGTAGTCCTCCTGACCGCCTGCACCGGCATCGGCGATGTGGACGCCCCCCAGAACACCTTCGCCCCGCGCGGGGAGTTCGCCCGGGAGCAGAAGCACCTCTTCCTCTACGCCATGTGGCCGGCCCTGGCCATCATGATACTGGTGGAGGGGGCGCTCATCGTCGCCCTCATCGCCTTCCGCCACCGGCGCGGCCGCGGCCTGCCCAAGCAGGTGCACGGCAACCCGCCCCTAGAGGTCATCTGGACGCTGGCGCCCCTCTTCGTCCTCCTGGGGCTGGCGGTGCCCATGGTCTCCATGATCATAGACCATGACCGCCCGCCTTCCGCCAACGCCCTCCCCGTCAAGGTGACGGGCATCCAGTGGGCATGGCAGTTCGAGTATCCCACCATCACCGACAGCCAGGGGAAGCCCCTGACCATCCTGGGCACCCCGGAGCGCCCTGCTGAGCTCCACATCCCCGTCGGCCGGGAGGTGGCACTGGAGCTCACAGCCTCCGATGTCATCCACAGCTTCTGGGTGCCGCGGCTGGCCGGCAAGAGGGACGCTATCCCCGGCCACACCAACCACCTGCTGCTGGTGGCGGAGGAGCCGGGCACCTACCCCGGCCAATGCGCCGAGTACTGTGGTCTCCTGCACGCCGACATGCGCATGATAGTGGTGGTCCACGAGAGCGAGGAGAGCTTCCGCGCCTGGGCGCAGCAGCAACTAGCTGCCCAGGCCCAGAGCGGCCAGGGCCAACAGCAAGGAACGGCCCGCTAGGGAGGTAATAACTATGGCGCAAGCGACGGTACCAAAGCCTCTGGGGCTGCTGGAGACGCTGCGTCAGGTCCGCCGGGACGCTGCCACCTACCAGGGCATCTGGAGCTGGATCGCCACGGTGGACCACAAGCGCATCGGCATGATGTACCTGGTGACCTCTCTCATCTTCTTCCTGGCGGGCGGCATCTATGCTCTCCTCATCCGCCTCCAGTTGGCCCGCCCCGAGGCCGACATCGTCGACCCCCAGACCTTCAACGAGTTCTTCACCATGCACGGCACCACCATGATCTTCCTGGTGGTGATGCCCCTCTCCTCCGCCTTCTTCAACCTGGTGGTGCCGCTGATGATCGGTGCCCGGGACGTGGCCTTCCCCCGCCTGAACGCCTTCAGCTACTGGGTCTTCCTCCTGGGCGGCCTCTTCCTCTACTCCAGCCACATCCTGGGCGGCCCGCCGGACGGGGGCTGGTTCGGCTACGCTCCTCTCACCGTCCGCCAGCCCGGGCACGGCATAGACTTCTGGGCCCTGGGGCTCCAGATACTGGGCATCTCCTCCCTGGCCTCCGGCTTCAACTTCCTGGTGACCATCCTCAATATGCGGGCGCCCGGCATGTCCCTCTTCCGCCTGCCCGTCTTCGTCTGGATGACGATGGTGACCTCGTTCCTCATCATCTTCGCCATGCCGGTGCTGGCGGTGGCCCTGTTCCAGCTGTCCTTCTCCCGCCTCTTCGGCGCCCACTTCTTTAACCCGGCGGCCGGCGGGACGCCCCTGCTCTGGCAGCACCTGTTCTGGCTCTTCGGCCACCCGGAGGTCTACATCCTCATCCTGCCGGCCATGGGCATCGTATCGGAGGTGCTGCCCACCTTCGCCCGCAAGCCCCTCTTCGGCTACCCCTTCGTGGTCTTCTCGGGGATAGCCATCGCCTTCATGAGCTTCGGCGTGTGGGTGCACCACATGTACACCACAGGGCTGGGCCCGGTGGCCAACTCCGCCTTCGGCATCACCACCATCCTCATCGCCGTCCCCACGGGGGTGAAGATCTTCAACTGGATAGGCACCCTGTGGGGCGGCAACATCAGCCTGCGCACGCCCCTCCTCTTCGCCGTGGGCTTCATCAGCATGTTCGTCATCGGTGGGCTCACGGGGGTCATGCACTCCATGGTCCCCTCGGACTACCAGCAGCAGGACACCTACTTCGTGGTGGCCCACTTCCACCAGGTGCTCTTCGGCGGCGCTATCTTCGCTCTCTTCGCCGGCATCTACTACTGGCTGCCCAAGTTCACCGGCCGCCTCTTCAACGAGAAGCTGGGGCAGCTCCACTTCTGGCTGATGCTCCTGGGCTTCAACCTCACCTTCCAGCCCATGATGGTGGCAGGGCTGATGGGGATGCCGCGGCGGGTCTACACCTACCCCTCTGGCTTCGGGCTGGAGATCTGGAACTTGCTGGCCACCATCGGCGCCTTCGTCATCGCCCTCTCCATACTGGTGTTCATCATCAACGCCATCTACAGCCTGGTGATGCGGCGGGGCGAGGTAGCGGGCGCCGACCCCTGGGACGGCCGCACCCTGGAATGGAGCATTCCTTCGCCGCCTCCGCCGTACAACTTCGCCGAGATCCCCCACGTGCGGGCCCGTGACCCCTACTGGCACGAGAAGTACGTGGAGGACCAGGAGGGACGCCCCGTCCCCGTGGTGGCCGGCGGCGCCAACGGCGAGGAGCACCACGAGGCGGAGGGGCACGGCGGCCACGGCATCCACATGCCTTCTCCCTCTTACTTCCCCCTCATCGCTGCCCTGGGCTTCCCCATCATCGGCTATGGCTTCATCTACGCCGACTACGCCCTGGTGGCGGCGGGGGTGGTGGTGCTCCTGCTGGGCATTTATGGCTGGGCCCTGGAGCCGGCCAGCGAGTGAAGAAGAGGGACGAAGGGGAGAGCAGGAGGAGACCAGATGCACCAGACGGCACGCCTGGCCGAGTCCACCCTGGAGACCTCCACGGGGCTGGACAACCGCAAACTGGCGATGTGGCTGTTCCTGGCCTCGGAGGCCTTCTTCTTCGGTTCCCTCATCGCCACCTACCTGCTGTACCGGGGCCAGAGCCAGACCGGCCCCCAACCGTCCGACGTCTTCGATATCCCCTTCACCTCCGTCAGCTCCTTCGTCCTCCTCATGAGCAGCACCACCATGGCCCTCTCGGTGGCGGCGGCCAACCGGGGCGATGTCCGCGCCCTGCGGACGTGGCTGCTGACCACCGCCCTGCTAGGTATGTCCTTCCTGGCCGGCCAGGCCTTCGAGTTCACCGATTTCTACCACCGTGGTCTGACCCTCTCCTCCAACCTCTTCGGCAGCACCTTCTACATCCTGACAGGCTTCCACGGCGCTCACGTCTCCGTCGGCGTCCTCATCCTCCTCTCCCTGTGGGTCATGGCCATGCGGGGGCAGGTAGGACGCCACAACGCCATCAACGTGGAGCTCAGCGGCCTCTACTGGCACTTCGTGGACATCGTCTGGATCCTCATCTTCACCCTGGTCTATCTGATCCAGCCCTAGGAGGATGACCGATGACCCTGTCCGAGCTGCGCGGCGTCCGGAGGGCCCAGGAAGAGGCCCAGACGGTAGAGAGGCACGGCTTCCACCCCACGGTGGCGGACTACGTACGGGTGGCCATAATCCTTTTCATCGTCACCGCCATCGAGGTGGCCATCTACTACATACCGTCTCTGCACGGCATACTGGTGGAGCTGCTGCTGGCCCTCTCCTCCATAAAGTTCGTGCTGGTGGTCCTCTGGTACATGCACCTGCGCTTTGACAGTAAGCTCTTCTCGGCCCTCTTCGCGATGGGTCTGGCGATGACCATAGCCCTGTTCGTGGCCACCTTGGCTACTCTGGGGGCTGGTCTCCTGTGAGGAAGGGCGGGCGATGCTAGGGCGATGCCATTCCTGCACATCGTAGGCATACCCGGCGGTGCCGGGCCGTTCGACTGGTCAGCCTGGATACATCCTGACGTCCTCATCATCATCCTGGCCCTCCTGGGGGCGTACATCTGCGCCTTGCGCTACCTGCGCCCCCGCATCTCCGACGCCGGACGGGTGAAACGGGCCCAGGTAGGGCTCTTTCTGCTGGGGCTCTTCGCCCTCTACCTGGCCGACAGCTCCCCCCTGGAGCGCCTCTCCGAGGGCTGGCTGGCCAGCGCTCATATGATGCAACACGTGGCCTTCACCACGATCGCCGCCCCCCTCCTCCTGGCGGGCGTCCCCTCCTGGCTCTGGCAATGGCTGCTCCCCCAGGGACCCGTCAGGGGCCTCGCCCGCTGGCTGGTGCACCCCATAGTGGCCCTCTTCGTCTTCAACGGCGTGCTCCTCTTCACCCACCTGCCGCCCTCCATAGAGCTGCAGGTGCAGCAGGGTTGGTACCACATCCTGGTGCACGCCCTCCTCCTCCTGGCGGGGCTCGTCCTCTGGTGGCCGGTCCTCAGCAATATGCCCGAACTACCGCCCATCTCCTACCCCATGCAGATGGCTTACCTCTTCGCCCAGTCCCTCATACCCTCTGTCCTGGCCTCCTTCCTCACCTTCTCCGACCGCCTCATCTACCCCATCTACGGGGAGAGCCCCCGCATCTGGGAGCGGCTGGACCCCATAACCGACCAGCAGGTGGGAGGCCTGGTGATGAAGCTGGTGCCGGCCATCATCATGTGGGCCTTCATCGCCGTCGCCTTCTTCCGCTGGTACGCCCAGCACGAGGCACAGGAGAGGGGCCCCCGCTGGGAGGAGGTGGAGGCGGAGCTACAGCGTCTGGGCCTCACCCGGCGCAGCGACAAAGGCCCCAGCCCCTCCAGATAGCCGTCCGCGCGAGGACCCCGTAAGATACCACGAGTGCGATGGGGGCCGCCCGGTGCGGGCAGCCCCCATTTCTAGCCTCTTTTCTAGTTGAGGGAGGGCCCTGGGCTACTGGACCACCAGAGTGCCCGTCATCTGCGGGTGGACATCGCAGCGGAAGAAGTAGCGACCGGCGGAGAGGGGCGGTACCGTCACCGTGTTCTGGCAGGGGGCGGTGCAGATAGCCCCCTGGGCGATGACCTCGCTGGCGGCCTGCGTCCGGTATACGGCGAAGTTGTGAGGGATGCCGGTGTCCTCGTTGACGAAGGTGATGGTGACCTGCTGATTGGCGGGGACGGTGAGGCGGTCCTTGTCGAACCGGAGGGAGGGGACGGCCCGTATGGCAGGGGCGCCACCGGCCGGGGCGCCTCCCTCAGCCGGCGGGCCGGCCTCGGCGGGCGGGCCGGCCTCGGCGGCGCCGCCTCCCTCGTGCACGGCCGCCCAGATGCTCCCCGCCAGGATGGCCAGGAGGAAGAAGGCGGCGAGGCCACCTATCTGCCAGGCCTTGATGTTGCGGTTCAGGGCCACAAAGGTGCCCGTGCCCAAGATGATGGTGGCCACCACCAGGGCCAGGACGGTGGCGCCGTTGACATCGCCCCAGTGCCACTCGGCCAGCTCCAGATAGATGCGAGAGAGGCCGTATATGACCAGCACCGAGAAGAGGAAGATGCCTACCGGCAGGAAGATGGGGAAGGCCAGACGCTGGCGCACCGCCTGCTCCGCCTCGAACTGCTGCCACCAGCCCTCGCTGCGCAGGGCCTCCATGTCCAGCACCTGCAGGCTGCCGGGCACCAGCAGGTCACGGTGCTCGTTGAGGATGGAGACGACGGTGGGCTCGCCCGTCTCGTAGTCGATGAGGCTCTGGTCGTCCTCCCAGCGGGTCTCCACCACTAGCTGGACGTTCCCCTCACGGTTGATGGAGCGAACCACCCGCAGGTCGTGGAAGCCTGGCTGGTGGACTAGGTAGTTGCGGTGGTCGTCCAGCTTGGCGAGGAGCCCGCCAGGGCGCAGCGCCTCGTCCAGCTTATCGCCGGGGATCTGGGCTAGGACTAGCTGAACATATTCCATGCCTCACCACCTGGGGGGCCAGTCACGGCCCCGCTAGTGCGTTGGGGCTCTCCCTTTGCATCTCTTATCACAAGTCCGGTGTAAGGTCAACGCTATCCTTGGCCTCCCAGCACCGCCTTCAGCGCCGCTTCCACCTCCTCCAGCGATACGATCCCCTCGAACTTGGCAGCCACCCGCCCGTTGCGGTTCACCACGAAGATCCAGGGCTCGGAGGGGAGGTTCCAGTCCTTCACCGCCTGGACGGGTATCCTGGCCACCCCTTCCCGCAGCTCCTTGAGCTGGTAGGGCTCGATGTGAATGAAGATGGCCTGCTCGCGGTAGCGCTGGTAGAGGGGATGGACGATGGCCTCCATGACGGGGCCGCAGACGCGGCTCTCGCAGAAGGCAGGGGTGGCGAAGACGATGACGAGGGGCCGGCCGGTCTGGAGGGCTTCCGCCACCGTGTAGCGGTAGAGGTCAGGTATCGGCTGCAGGTCGGTGGTGAGCTCCCTGATGTCGCTCACGTCCTGCAGGGTGAGGTTGTCGCTGGGAGGGGCCGGGTCGCCCACCATGGGCTCCAGCGTCCGCTCCCTCACGTCGAACCGGTAGGGCAGAGGGCCAAAGGGGTCCCCGTTGGACAGGGTGCCGGAGATGGCCGCCCCCCAGGGGCCGGCGGCATCGAAGCTGAACTCGGTCACATAGACGCCATTGGGTGAGAGCTCCACCAGGCGGCCGGTGCTCTCGTCCACGAAGGAGAGCTGCATGGAGACGAAGCGGGTCTCCCTCTCCCCCTTGGGCTGGGGCTGGCCGCCGCCCAGGTAGAAGAACTGGACGTTCACCCTGGCCCCCAGGATGGGCGCCTGCTCCCGGTCCAGAAGGCCGAACTGCACCCGGTTGCTGCCCACGGCCAGGCTGCTGTTCACCAGGAGGGGGCTTATCTCTCCCCCTAGCCTGGCCACCCGCCAGAAATCGGGGCTGGTGGGGTCTCCGCCAGCAGGGGAAGGGCTACCACCACCGCCACCACCACAGGCGAGGAGGGTCGCCACGAGCAACAGCCCTACGAGGGGCGCCCACCGCGGCAGGCGCGGAAAAGACCGCACCGATCAGCACCTCTGAATGTGAATTGTATCACCTGCGACGACCCTAGACGAGGGCCCGCTGGGCCCGCACGCTGGCGCCCAGCAGAGGAACCAGGAGGCCGAGGACGAAGAGAACGGGCAGGTCCACCGCAAGCCCCAGGAAGGTCCCACCTTCGGCGTAGACGGCCAGCCGCAGCAGGTCCACGGCGTAAGAGAGGGGGTTGAGGACGGCCAGCACCTGCAACCAGCGGGGCAGGTCCTCCAGGGGGAAGAAGGCACCGGAGAAGAAGAGGAAGGGGAAGAGGACCAGGTTCATCAGCAGGTGGAAGCCCTGCATGGTGCGGATGTGGCTCGCCAGGACCTGGGCCAGGCCGGCCAGGAAGGAGGAGAGAAGAAGCACCGTCAGCAGCGTCAGCAGCACGCCGGCGAGGACGCCATGCTGCCATGCCAGGTCCAGGGGCGGCACCAGCGAGGCGATGAGCAGGACCAGCAGCGCCTGCAGCGACCCGATGACCACCGCCGCCAGCGCCTTCCCCACGAATATCACCATCGGGCGGTGAGGGGAGACCAACAGGACCTTCAGCACCCCCCAGTCCCTGTCGTAGTAATAAGAGGCACTGGAGAAGGTGGACGAGAAGAGCACCGTCATGACGATGGCGCCGGGCACCAGGAAGCTGGCGTAGTCGCCGCCACGGATGGCCTCCGAGGCCGGCTCCAGCCCCCCGGAGACGCCAGCCCCCAGGAAGGCCAGCACCATGAGGGGGAAGAGGACAGAGGAGTAGAGCTGGGAACGGGAGCGTAGGACGGCCCGCAGGTCTCGCCAGAGGAGGGCCTGCCAGACGGCCAGGGCGCCCGTCACGGCGTCCCCACCTCCACCCTGAAGGGCCTGCCGACGATGGCGAAGTAGGCGTCCTCCAGCGTGGCAGGATGGACATGCACGCTGGAGATGCCGTCGCCGGCCATCTGGAAGAGGCGGGGGACGACATCGGCGGCGCGGTCCACGCTCAGGTGCAGGAGGGGCGGCGCCCAGGTGGCCTCGCCCACCTCCGGCCAGCGAGAGAGTTCGGCCAGCACCTCGGGCGGGCAGGCGGGCCACTCCACCACCACGGCGTCCCGCCGCAGGCCGGCCTTGAGTTCCTGGGGGCTACCCTCCGCCACCACCCGCCCCTGGGAGAGGAAGGCCACCCGCTGACAGTAACGCTCGGCGTCCAGCACCTCGTGGGTCACCAGGAGGACGGTGACCCCGGCGGCGTTGGCCGCCAGTAGCTGCTGCCAGAGGGCGGCCCGCGCCTCCGGGTCCAGGCCGGTGGTGGGCTCGTCCAGGATCAGCAGGCGCGGCCGGTGGAGGAGGGCGCGGGCCAGCTCCAGCCGCCGGCGCAGGCCGCCGGAGAGGGTGCGGACGGCATCGCGTGAGCGCTCACCCAGGCCGAAGCCCTCCAGGAGCTCCCCCAGGCGCCGCCTGAGCGTCCGTCCCCCCAGGCCGTAGAGGCGCCCGGCCAGCCAGAGCGTCTCCTCCACCGTCATGAAAGGGTCCAGGCTGCTGCCCTGGAAGAGGATGCCCATATAGGCCCGCACAGCGGGCGATGGGGGACGCCCCAGCACCCGCAGGGCACCGGCCTGGGGCTGCAGCAGCCCCGCCAGCGCTAGCACCAGGGTGCTCTTGCCAGAGCCGTTGGGCCCCAGCAGGCCGAAGAGCTGTCCACTGGGGACGTTGAGAGTGAGGCCGTCCAGGGCGCGGTGATCGCCGTAGGCCAGGACCAGCCCCTCCGCCTCCACCGCCCAGGGGTGGGGGCTCTCCCTGCCGGCGGCCCGGACAGGGGAAGGCATCTCCCTCATACCAAGCCCATGCTAGCACCGCCGAGGGTCACGAGAAAGCGAGGCCGGCGGTTGCCCCAGGCCAATGATACCGCTAACATAAAATCTCACTATGGACAGCACCCGCATACCCGACCCGCCGGTGGCCGCCCAGCCCTCCACGCTGCGGGAGAAGCTGGCCTCCGGCCGCTTCATCGTCAGCGTGGAGATAGACCCGCCCCACGGCCTGAGCCCCCGCCGCGCCCTGCAGGCGGCCGCCCTGATGAAAGAAGCGGGGGCCGACGTCATCAACGTGGGGGACAGCCCCACCGCCCACGTGCGCATGAGCCCCTGGGCCCTCTGTCTCCTCATCCAGCGCGAGCTGGGGATGGAGACCGTCATGCACTACACGACGCGGGACCGCAACGCCATGGCCATCCACTCGGACATGGTGGGCTGCCACGCCCTGGGCATCCGCAACGTCCTCTGCCTCCGGGGAGACCCCCCCTCCCTGGGCGGCTACCGGGACGTCATCGGCGTCTGGGACGTCAGCGCTGTGGGCCTCATCCGCACCCTGCGCCTCCTCAACGAAGGCCTGGACTGGACGGGGCGCTCCATAGGGCGGCCCGCCTCCTTCTACATCGGCGCCTCCTGCAACCCCAATGCCGACCCCCTGGAGCCCGAGATACGGCTCATGCGGCGCAAGGTGGAGGCCGGCGCCGACTTCTTCCTCACCCAGAACGTCTTCGACATCTCTCGACTGGAGCGCTTCCTGGAGCGGGCCTCCCGCTTCGGCAAGCCCATCGTGGTGGGGGTCATACCCCTCCACAGCTACGAGCACGCTGAGCGCCTGCACCACGAGGTGCCGGGCATGCTCATCCCTGAGGAGATGCGAGAGCGTCTCCGCCGCGCCGGCCCGGACGCCCCCCAGGAGGGGCGAGCCATAGCCCGGGACATCATCTCCTTCTGCGCGGGCCGCACGGCCGGCGTCTACCTGGTGCCCACCCACGGCAACTACAACCTGGTGGCGGAGCTGGTGGCAGAGGCGAGGAGGTGAGGAGATGGCCCAGCGGCGGGTCATCACCCGTAGCGAGGCGGAGCGACGCATCGAGGAGTACCAGCGGCAGCTCCTGGAGCGCTACGAGTGCTTCTCCACCTGGGAGCTCTACGCCGATTTCGGCGCCGGCCATTGCTGCGGCGGCATCTTTCGCCTGCGGGATGCCGAGCTGAGGCAGCTCTACCGCGGCCGCGTCCCCGGCATAGAGGAGATGGAGCGAGAGGCGATGCTCAGGGCCATCATCGCCTACGAGATGGAGCAGGTGCGGGGCCCTATCACCTGCCAGGCGGTAGCCCGCATGGGCCGCGTCTGCGATGGTCTGGACCGCTACACCAACGTGGAGCTGACGGAGTGGTTCCGGGAGGCCCTGGACGGCGCCGAGGTGGTGGACGACCCGGCGCCGGAGGAGCCGCTGCCAGCCGGCCGCGCCCTCGCCTATCTGGCTCTGCTGGCCACCATGGCCGCCGGCGGCGTCACCCTCGTCCTCACCTTCCTATCCTAGGGCCGCCATGCAGGAGCACGACTTCCCCGCCAAGAAGGAGCGCGACCCCATAGCCGAAGCGCTGGAGCTGATGGTCTACGGCCTCTATATCATCGGCTCCCGCAAGGACGGCGATGTCAACGGCATGATGGCCGACTGGGTGATGCAGGTCTCCTTCCGCCCCCGGCTCCTCCTCCTGGCCCTGGAGAACGACGCCCGCACCCTGGAGAACGTCAGGGCCACCGGCGTCTTCAGTGTCAACATCTTAGGGGAGGAGTCCTTCGAGCTGGCCAAGCGCTTCGCCCAGCCCTACTACGCCGCCAAGGTCAGCGGCCGCCCCGAGGAGGAGGCGGCCAAGGTCTACCACAAGCTGGCCGATGTCCCCTACCGTCCCGGCCCCCGCACCGGCTGCCCCATCCTGGAGGCCGCCATGGCCTGGCTGGAGTGCGAGGTGGAGACGGAGTTCCCGGCGGGCGACCATACCCTGGTCATAGGCCGCGTGGTGGGGGGAGAGGTGCGGCGGCCCGGCCGCGCCCTCACCTCCGAGGTCACAGGCTGGACTTACGCCGGCTAGGCCACGGCCGCCCGCCCCTTCCGCAGGAGCTCCATCGCCCGCAGGGGGTCCGTCTCCAGGGGGAGGACGAGCTGCCGGGGCGCCTCCCGGTGCCGCTGGGCCCAGAAGGCGCGGGCCAGGGAGCGGTCGGCCAGGTAGCGGCCGTCTAGCAGCAGGAAGGGCAGGGCGCGGGAGACGACGACGCCCACGGCCCGCAGGTGGGCCAGGTCCCGGAAGGGCTGCTGCCGTCGCAGGGCCACGATGCGCCGGGCGCTCCGCGGCCCGATGCCGGGCACCCGCAGGAGGGCAGCGACGTCCGCCCGGTTCACCTCCACGGGGAAGAGCTCCGGGTGCCGCATCGCCCAGGCCATCTTGGGGTCCACCTCCTGAGGCAGGGAGCCGTCCTCCTGGAAGGGCAGCTCCTCGTGGCGGAAGCCATAGAAGCGGAGGAGCCAGTCGGCCTGGTAGAGGCGGTGCTCCCGCAGCTTGGGGACGGGAGGCGCCAGCACCTCGCCGCAGACGGGGTGATAGGCGCTGTAGTAGACGCGCCGCATCTGGAGGTCATCGTAGAGCCACTGGCTGGTCCGCAGCACCTCCCGGTCCGAGTCCCCGGCCGCCCCCACCACCATCTGGGTGATCTGCCCCGCCCGCAGCTTGTCCGGGTAGCGGGCCTGGAGGCGCCGCACCTCCTGCATGCAGGCCACCAGGTCGCGCCAGTAGTCCTTGCGCGGGGCGATACGGGCCAGGTGCTCCGGCGTGGCCGCTTCCAGATTTATGCTGACCCGGTCCGCCAGTTGCACCGCCCGCTCTATGTAGTCCGGCGGCTGCCCGGGCATGATCTTCAGGTGGATGTAGCCCTGGAAGCCCTCCCGGAAGCGCAGCAGCTCCACCGTCTCCAGCAGCTTCTCGGCGGTGCGGGCGGGCCCGCCCGCCACCCCGGAGCTCAGGAAGAGGCCGGCCACCATGCCCCGCCGGTGCATCTCCATAAAGGTGCGGGCCAGCTCCACCGGCCGGAAGGAGGCGCGGCGAGTATCCCGGTAGGCATTTATGGCGCAGTACCGGCAGTTGAGCTCGCAGACGTTGGTGCGCAGGGCCCGCAGGAGGGGCACCCGCTTGCCGCCGGCGGCCGCCCAGTAGACCCCCGCCGCCCCCGGCGCCTGACGCATCTGGGGCGAGTGGGCGCGGGCATAGGGGACGCCCACCTCGTCCACGTCCTCGGTGCCGCCCAGGAGCCGTAGCTTCTCCTCCGTCTCCATGGCCCACCCCCGACGAGAGATTAGCACAAATATTCTAACGACGGCCGCCCGCCGCGCCAATAGACTAGCTGGCACCCTTGGGGCAGAATGGCGGTGCGATGGCCGAGGGCGACCGCCGGGAGCGCTTCCGCTCCCTCTGCCGCGAGGCGGCCCGCTGCCGGGCCTGCCAGGACGTGGCTCACGTCCACGTCCTGGGGCCGGGGAACGGCCGTCCGGACGCCCTCGTCATGGTGGTGGGGGAGGCGCCGGGCCGGCTGGGCGCCGCTCGCACCGGCGTCCCTTTCACCGCCGACGCTACGGGCCGGCGCTTCGGCCGCCTCCTGACGGCGGCCGGGCTGCGACGGGAAGAGCTCTTCCTGACCAACGCCCTCCTCTGCCACCCTGGCGACGGCCGGCGGAACCGTCGGCCCCGCCCTCAGGAGCTACGGGCCTGCGCCCGCTGGCTGAGGGCGCAGGTGGAGGTGGTGCAGCCCCGGCTGGTGGTCTCCCTGGGCGAGGTGGCCCTGGAGGCGCTGCGCCTGGTCTCTCCCCATCCCTACCGGCTGCGTCAGCACGTGGGCCAGCTCCTGCCCTGGGACGGCCGCTGGTTAGTGCCCCTTTACCACCCATCGCCGCGGGCGGAGAACCACCGTCCCTGGGAGCGGCAGCTCGCCGACTTCCGTCGATTGGGAGATCTCGTGAAATTTCTCACACATTGTTGACCCTTGACCCTCGGCCTCCCATAATGGGTGGTGCCAGTCATGAGCGTGGATGCCCTGCCCTACACCGTCCTGCTGGTGCTGGCCGAGTTCACCATCGGCGGACTGTGGGTGCTCTGGGGCACCCAGGTGCGGGGCGAGGTGGCCTGGAGCTTTGTCAAGTTCTGCGCCGGCCTCCTGGTGGTGATGGCCACCCTCACCTTCGTCGCCGCCGCCAAGGTGACCACGCCCCAGGAGATCGCCGGCTATCCTCTGGACGCCGCCCAGATGGGCCCGGCCCGCGTCCTCCTGGCTACCTTCTTCGCCCTCTCGTTCCCCTACGCCCTGCTCACCCTGCGGGAGGACCGCCGGAGCAGCCTGGCCGTGGGCGGCATAGCCTGCCTGGTGGGGCTGGGGGCGCTGGCCCTCCTGGCCCGCGTCTTCGCCCCGCCCACCTGGGGCTACGCTGGCGTCCTCCTGGCCCTGGTGGCGGGGGCCCTGGCCGTGGGCGGCGTCTCCATCGGCATGATCCTGGGCCACTGGTACCTGGTGACGCCGCGCCTGCCGGAGAAGCCGCTGCGGGAGCTGACGGCCTTCGTCCTGCTGGCCCTCCTGCTGCAGGGGCTGCTGCTGGTGCCCAACCTGGCCCTGCCCAGGGAGACGATACCGGGTGGCCTGGACGTTCCCCTCCTGCAGAGCCCCTTCTTCTGGCTGCGGGTGGCCGGCGGGCTGGCCCTCCCCCTGGCCCTCACCTACATGGCCTACGACTCCAGCGGCATCCGGGCTATGCAGTCGGCCACCGGACTCCTTTACATCGCCATGGCGTTAGTATTGGCAGGAGAGGTGCTTGCCAAGGGGCTCCTCTTCGCCACCGCCCTACCGAGCTGAGCGAGAAAGGGGGAGGTATGCATGCGGTTGGCAAGGGCCCGCTGGCCATGGCGGGGGGCGGCGGCCGGCCTGCTGCTCCTGGCCTCCATGGCCTGCGGCGACGGCGGCCCGCCCCTCCTGAGCGAGACCCGCACGCCCACGCCCCCGGGCCGCGCTAGCCCCATCGTCACGCCCTTCCCCTCTCCCTCCCCCGCCCCGACGGGGGCCGCCACCCCTACACCCACGCCCACCCCCTCCCCCGCCCCGGCAGGCAACGTCCCCGTCACCCCGGTCTCCCCCTTCGAGATCACAGTGAGGGACGCCGTCAACGTCCGCGCCGCCCCCAACACCAGCGCCCCCCTCCTGGGCGGCATCTACCCCGGGGAGCGACGACGCGTCATAGGCGAGGCCCGCGGCCAGGAGGTGGAGGCCGGCAGGGGCGACCTCTGGTATGCCCTGGAGGGCGGCGGCTTCGTCTACGCCCCCCTGGTGGAGAAGGTAGGCCCATGAGCGACAGAAGCTTCACCCGCGACGACGCCTGGCAGCTCCTGTGCGAGTTCACCCAGAGCGATTCCCTGCGCAAACATGCCCTGGCCGTGGAGGCGGCCATGCGGGCCTATGCTCGTAAGTTCGGCGAAGACGAGGAGAAGTGGGCTATCGTCGGCCTCCTGCACGACTTCGACTACGAGATGTACCCCACCCCGGACAAACACCCCATGGAGGGCGCCCGCATCCTGCGGGAGCGGGGCTGGCCTGAGGAGATAGTCCACGCCGTCCTCTGCCACGCCGACTACACCGGCGCCGAGCGCCGCACCCCCATGGACCGGGCCATCTACGCCGTGGACGAGCTGGCCAGCTTCATCATCGCCGTGGCCCTGGTGCGGCCCAACAAGAGCATCCACGAGGTAGATGTGGCCGCCGTCCGCAAGAAGATGAAGGAGAAGGGCTTCGCCCGCGCCGTCAACCGCGAGGACATCGTGAAGGGGGCCGAGGTGCTGGGCGTGGACCTGGACGAGCACATCGCCTTCGTCATCGAGGCCCTCAAGCCAGTGGCCCGAGAGCTGGGCATCGCCGGGGCCAGCTAGCCCGGCCACCTGATGCCTCTGCTCCCCGACACCCGGAGGGCCCACGGGCGAGACGAGGCACAAAGCGCTGGGAAATCCCGATGAACGAAGGGGCCGCCCGGCGCGGGCGGCCCCCGCGAGGCATCGTCGGGCCTCACTCCCTAGGCATAGACGCCCATCTTGCGGGCGATCTCGTACAGCCGCTCGATGCGCTTGGGGATGGGCGGGTGCGTCTGGAACAGCCCCACGAACCAGTCCTGCTCCTGCCGCTGGCCCCGCAGCGGGTTCACGATGAACAGGCTGGAGAAGGCCGGCTGCACGTTCAGGGCGCGACCGCGAGAGTAGGCCTCCAGCTTCTCCAGGGCGCTGGCCAGCGCCAGGGGCGAATGGGTGATCTCCGCCCCCGTGGCGTCCGCCTCGAACTCACGCGCCCGGGAGATGGCCAGCCGGATGATGGTGGCCGCGATGGGCGCCAGGATGATGGTGGCCAGCAGGGCCAGCAGGTAGAGCCAGCCCGTGTAGCCGTTGCGGTCGCGGCTGCCGAAACCGCCCCAGAAGAGGGTCCACTGCAACATCCAGGCCACGAAGCTGATGGCGCTGGCGATGACGGCGGCGATGGTGCTTATCAGGATGTCCCGGTTGCGGATATGGCCCAGCTCATGGCCGATGACAGCCCGCAGCTCCCGTTCGTCCAGGATGCGCATGATGCCGGTGGTGACGGCTATGACGCCGTTCTTGGGATCGCGCCCCGTGGCGAAGGCGTTGGGCTGGTCAGAGTTGATGATGGCCACCCGCGGCTTGGGCAGCCCCGCCATGCGGGCCACGTCCTCCACGATGCGGTGCAGCTCCGGCGCCTCCGCGGGCGACACCTCGTGGGCCCCCGTCGCCATCAGGGCTATGCGGTCCGAGAACCAGTAGGCGATGCCGTTCATCATCAGGGCCAGCACCAGCCCTACGATGAGGCCGTTGAACCCCCCGATGAGCAAGCCGATGCCCATCAGTATGCCGCTCAGGAGGGCCAGCAGCGCCACGGTCTTCAGGTTGTTCATCATGGCTCCTTCTTCACCCCCGAACCTGGTCTGTCCGACCAGCGTCCATCTCTAGCATACTCCAGCTACAGCGCTCCTACCAACTGCCCTCCTCCTCTCCCCTGAGGAAGGCCAGGATGATGGTGTGGGCCTCCTCCGGCCTCTCCTCCAGCACCATGTGGCGCGCCCGCGGCACCAGCCGGAGACGGGCGTCCGGCAGCGCCTGCAGCAGCCGGCGGGCGCTGCGCAGGTCCAGCCAGCGGTCGTCCTCGCCCCACAGGAGCAGCACCGGCTGAGCGATGCGGGAGAGGTCCAGGGGCTCCTCCTCCAGGAGGGCCAGCCCCGCCCGGACGATGGCCCTGGTCGTCCCCCTGACCAGGGCGGGCTGCCGCATGACGGCCCGCAGCTCCGGCGTCAGGATGCTGGAGTCCCAGACGCCCCCCCGCCAGAGCCATTCCCGGAAGAGAGGGTCATGCAGGGCCAGGGCTACTATCACCTCCAGCACGGGGGGATGCCAGAAGGGGCGCACCCAGGAGGGCAGGACGTGGCCGGGGACGGCGCTGGAGACCAGCACCAGCCGCTCCACCGCCTCCGGGTGCCGGGCTGCCAGGTGGAGGGCTATCGCCCCTCCCAGGGAGTGGCCGATGACGGACGCCCTCTCGATGCCCAGGTGCCGCATCAGCTCCCAGGTGAGGCAGGCCTGCCCCTGAGGTGAGAGGTCGGCCTCCAGAGCGCGGTCGGAGAGGCCGAAACCCGCCAGGTCGAAGGCCACCACGCGGTAGTCCCTGGCCAGCAGGGAGATGGTGCGGCGGAAGGTCTGCAGGGAGCTGCCCATGCCGTGGATGAGGACGATGGCCGGGCCTTCCCCCGCCGTCACGTAGTAGAGGCCGACACCGTCCACCCGGGCCACCCGTTGCGGCTCACGGAGCGATTCGAGCTCCTGTCGCTCGTAGCGGTGCTGCAACCACTTGGCGTAGGCCCACAGGGCACCCGGCGCCAGGGCCAACGGCACCAGCCCGGCCAGCCGCGTCCCTTTCATGCCTCTCCCCCCTCATTCTCCCGCCAGCAGCCGCCTCACCTGAGTCAGGCCCTCGGGGATGCGGGGGCCGTACCAGCAGAGGAGCCGCCCGTCCACCAGGTGCACCCGCCCGTCCCGCACGGCGCTCACGGGCAGGGCCTCTATCTCCGGCAGGTGGCGGTGGCGGAAGCGGTAGGGCTCGCTGGGGAGGAGGACCACCTGGGGGTCTCGCTCCACCACCTCCTCCAGGGTCACCTCGGGGTAGCGGGCGGCGCTGTCGGCGAAGATGTTGTCGCCCCCGCACACGCTGAGGAGGTCGTGCATGTAGGTGCCGGGGCCGACGCTCATCCACGGCCCCCGCCAGATGGGGCAGAAGACCCGCACCCTCCCACGCCGGGAGACGATGTCGGCGGTCTCCGCCAGCGCCTCCTCCGCCCGTGCGATGATGGGCGCCGCCTCCCGCTCCGCCCCCACCAACGCCGCCACGTCCCGCAGCATCTCCACCGCCTCCCTCACCGTGGTGGGCAGGGTGACGAAGACCCGCAGGCCGGCGGCCAGCAACGCCTCCACGTCCTCCCGGCGGTTCTCCTCGGCGCTGGCGATGACCAGGTCCGGGCGCAGGGCCAGGACGCGCGGGACGTCCAGCGTCTTGGTGCCCCCCACCCTGGTCTTGTGGCGCACCTCCTCGCGGGGCTCCACGCAGAAGTAGGTTACGCCCACCACCCGCTCGCCGACGCCGAAGGCGAAGAGGGCCTCCGTCAGGCTGGGCACCAGAGAGACGATGCGCGCCGGCGGCGCTTCCACCTCTATGCTGCGGCCGAGGGCATCCTGCCTTCGCATGGACGCTCCCCTATCGCTACCAGTATAGACGCTGACAGGGCTACTGGGGCCGTTCTCCTAGTTGCACCGTGGCCTGGAGGCGCCTCTCCCCACGGTAGAACTCCACCGTCACCCGGTCCCCTGCCCGGTAGCGGGCCAGGGCCTGAAAGAGATGGCCGCTGTTGCGCACCTCCACCTCCCCCACGCGGACGATGATGTCGTTGGGCTGGAGGCCGGCCCGGGCCGCCGGCGAGCCCGGCATCACCTGGCCTATGGCCACCCCGTAGTCCACGGGGAGGCCGAACTCGGCCGCCAGGCTGGACGTCACCTCGGCGGCGATGACGATGCCCAGAAAGCCCCGCTCCACTCGCCCCCGCTCGATGAGCTCCTGGACGATGGGGCGGGCCGTCTCGGAGGAGATGGCGAACCCCACCCCCTCGGCCACGCCGCGGATGACGGCGGTGGTGATGCCGATGACCTCGCCCCGCATGTTCACCAGCGGCCCCCCCGAGTTCCCTGGATTGATGGCGGCATCCGTCTGGACGGCGCCGGGGATGCTGACGCCGCACTCTGTCTCCTGGATGAGCCGCTCCTTGGCGCTCACCACACCCTTGGTCACGGTGGGGCCGCCCGGCAGGTTGAGGGCATTGCCCATAGCCACCACCTCCTCGCCCACCTGGAGAGCGGCAGAGTCCCCCCAGGAGGCGGGATGCAGGTCGGAGGCGTCTATCTTCAGCACCGCCAGGTCGGTGGGGACGTCACGCCCCACTATGCGGGCGGTGAAGCGGCGGCCGTCGCTCAGGGTGACGGTGATACGCTGGGCGGGCTCATCGCAGGTGTTGGGGCGGACTACCACATGGTTGTTGGTGACGATATGACCCTCTTCGTCGATGATGACGCCGGTGCCCACCCCCTGGCTGGGCACCACCTGGCCGAAGACGTCTATGCTGGCAGACTCCGTGAGGATATGGACCACGCTGGGACGCAGCCGGTCCACCAGATCGGGCGTGGAGAGCGCCCCCTGCTGGGCGGGGGCCGGCGCCGCGTCGCCCGACTGCGCGGGCGCCCCTGCCGTGGGAGTGGCGGGCGCGCCGCCGCCCCCACAGGCTGCCAGGAGCAGCAGCGCCGCTACCGCTGGCCAGATCAAGACGAAGGCGCGTCCCATACACCCCCATCATAAGGCGTGGCGAGCGGGGGCGCATTAAGAGGTCTTAATCATGGCCGGGCTACTGGGCCGGGCTGGTCTCCCTGAGCCACTCCACCAGCTCGGCATCGTAGGGGAGGTCGAGGAAAGGACGGGGCGGAGGCTCCAGCGGACACACTGGTAGCGGTAGCTGGCAGACCATCTCGTTGTAGACCAGGACGGCCAGGGGCAGCAGAGAGACCACGTCCTCGGCATTGTAGCGGATCAGGGTGGGCAGGGCGCCCCGGTGCCCCCTCTGGTGCAGACGCCAGAGGCGGACGGCATCGTAACCGCTGAGCCCTTGCAGAGCGGAAGGGCGGGCCAGCCCCGTCAGCACCTCCACCCCCTTGAGACCGCCACGGTAGCCTAGGCGCCGCAGTGGATACATTATGTCCAGATGGGCCAGCCCCTCCAGCACCGGCCCCATCTCCGCCTCAATGAAGGGGACATCGAAGCGAAGACCGTTGTAGGTGATGAGCAGTCGGTAGCGCTGGACCACCTTCGGGAAGCGGTGCAGGTTGTAGCCCCGCACGAAGGCCATGTACTCCCGGCCGTCGTAGAGGCCGATGACGGTGATATGGCCGGGCCCGAAGGCGAGGCCCGTGGTCTCGATATCCAGGCAGACGGCCTGGTGGGCGAACTCGGCCAGGGCCCGCCAGCGCTCCCCGGCGGGGAGGCGCCGGTGGAAGTAGGCGGCGTCCTCCACCCGCAGCCTCTCCAGTGATTCGACCAGGCCAGCGCAGAGCCAGCGGCGCTGCCACTCGCCCAGCCAGGGCAAGGGATGGGCCAGGGCGTCCTCCCAGGTGAGGACGCCCTCCAGCCAGAGCCGCCGTTCCGTCCCCGGCCCCACGCCTGGCAGGTGGAGAAAGGTGTTCCTGAGCATCTCTATCCTAAGATTCCCCCGCCGGCCCTCCGGGGCGCTACTCCTCCAGCCACCGGGCCTGCCAGCCCTCCTCCGGCTGCTTCTGGGCGAAGGGCCAGGGCTCTCCCCAGCGCCCCCAGAAGGTCACCTCCCTCACCGGCCGCCGGCGCACCGGCCCGTGCCTGTCCAGCGGGTACCCCAGCACCAGCAGACAGTAGACCTGATAGCTCTCCGGTATCCCCAGCATGTGGCCCAGCTCCTCCGCCCGCAGGAGAGGCAGGTTGAAGATGGTGCCGCCCAGCCCCAGGCCACGGGCGGACAGCAGCAGGTTCTGTACCGCCGGAAAGATACTGCCGCCGGGTGTGGAGTGCCGCCCCTTCTCTCCACAGGCCACGATCACCAGCGGCGCCTCGGCCAGGTGACGGACCAGGTGGTGGACGGACTTGAGGGCCAGCCGTTGGCTGCGGGGAAGGCGCTCCATGAGGGAAGGATCGGCGGCGTGGCGGGGCTGGTAGCGGGCCCACGCCTCCGCCGCCCACTCCTGGAGCCGCTCCTTGGCCGCCCGCTCCGTGACGATGACGAAGCGCCAGTCCTGGGCATTCCGACCAGTGGGGGCGCGGATGGCGGCGTCCAGGAGCTGGAAGATGACCTCCTCCGGGACGGGGTCTGGGCGGAGCCGACGCAGCGCCCGCGTCGTGTAGATGGCCTGGAAGAGCCCTATCTGACCTTCCCTCATCTCCCCTCCTGGGGAGGATAGCACTAGCCACGCTGCCCCACAACGCCGCCTCGACGGCCTCCCTCGTCGCCAGTATGATAGAGGCAAGCCCCACAGCGCAGGGATGCCCCGGCGATGAGGCTCCAGGAGATGGTGGCCGTGGTGACAGGCGCCTCCCGTGGCATCGGCAGGGCCACGGCGCTGGCCCTGGCCCGGGAGGGTGCCCATGTGGTGTGCGCTGCCCGCTCCAGCCGGGAGCGGCCCTCCCGCTTCCCCGGCACCATAGAGGACACGGCCCGTGAGGTGGAAGCCCTGGGGCGCCGCGCCCTGGCCGTCCCCTGCGACGTGGCCAGCGATGAGGACGTGGCCCGCCTGGCCCGCCTCACCCTGGAGGCCTTCGGCCGCGTCGACATCCTGGTCAACAACGCTGGCATCAGCTACCGCGCTACCTTCATCGACACACCGATGGAGCGCTGGGACAGGGTTCTGAACGTCAACCTGCGGGGCACCGTCCTCTGCACCAAGGCCTTTCTCCCGGCCATGCTGGAGCAGGGGGAGGGTCGCATCGTCAACATATCGTCCCAGGGGGCAGTGGTGGAGACGGCGGTGCCCCTGCGGCTCCTCTCCTACTCCGTAGCCAAGGCAGCCATAGAGCACCTGACACGGGGGCTGGCTCTGGAGCTGCAGGCGAGGGGCGTGGCCGTCAACTGCCTGCGCATCGAGCGGAGCGTGGTCACTGAGGGCTGGACCTACCACAACCCGGACCAGGACTACTCCACCTGGGAGCGGCCGGAGACGGCCGCCGCCATCATCGCCTGGTTGTGCTCTCGTCCCCTCTCCTTCACGGGGCGGGTGCTCACCATGGAAGAGACGAGACAGCTCATGGAAGGAGAGTAAGGCCACGACCGGCCGGGGCTGGGCCCTCGCTGCCGACAAGGGATCTGGCAACGGTGGGCGTCCGTATTAGGTTATGGAGGAGCAGTCCGGCGCTCGAGGCCAGCACCCGCAAGAGGGGGGACAGAGCTATAGCTCGTTGCCGGACGAGGAGCTGGTGGCCAGGCTCATGCGGGGGGACATACGCGCCTTCGAGACCTTGTACGACCGCTACAGCAGCCTCGTCTACTCCCTGGCCCGGAAGGTGCTGGGAGACAGCCACCAGGCCGAAGATGTGACGCAGGACGTCTTCCTGCGGCTCTGGCATCGGGCAGAGATGTATCTCCCCCGCAAGGGGCCCTTTCTGGGGTGGCTCCTCACCGTGACCCGCAACCGGGCCACCGATGAGCTCCGCTCCCAGATGCGCCGCCTCAAGCGCCAGGCCCCCACGGGCGAGACCAACGTCGGCGGCGGCGACGACCTACTCCAGGAGGCCCACTGGGCCCAAGAGCGGGAGCGGGTGAAGGCGGCCCTGGCGGCCCTGCCGCCGGAGCAGCGGCAGGCCATCGAGCTGGCCTACTTCGGCGGCTTCACCCAGCAGGAGATCGCCCAGTTGACGGGGCTGCCCCTGGGTACAATCAAGACGAGGATCCGGCTGGGCATGCGCAAGCTACGGGCCCTGCTCCTCTCCCAGGAACAGGAGTGAGGTGATGGACTGCCAGGAGGCCAGGGAGCTTCTGGACAGCTACGCCCTGGGCGCCCTCGCGGAGCGGGAGATCCACGCCCTGGAGGAGCACCTGGAAGGGTGTTCGCGCTGTCGGGGGGAACTGGAGGAGGCCCGCCACGTGGCTGCCCTGCTGGGCCTGGCCGTCCCCATAGTCCGGCCGCGGCCGGCCCTGCGCCGCCGCGTCCTGGCGCAGGCGCGCCGGCCGGCGCTGCCCCGCCTGCGCTGGCTCTGGCCCGGCCTGGCCGCCGCCTCCGCCGCCGCCTCGGTGGCCCTGGCCGCCCTGGCCCTGCTCCTCTACACCCAGGTGCAGGACATGAGAGTGGAGCAGGAACGCCTGCGGGCCGAGATCTTCTCCACCCGCGAGCTGGCCAGGGAGCACACGGAGATGGTCTCCCTCGTCTCCCTGCCCGACCTGCGGCTGGTGCCCATGTTCCCCAGCCCGCAGTACGGCGACGCCCGGGCCACCTACTACTGGAGCGAGAGCAAACGCTGGGGTTTCGTGGCCGCCGTCAACCTGCCAGACCCGCCACCAGGCCGCGTCTATCAGCTCTGGTACCTTCGCGACGGCGAGGCCCACAGCGGGGATACATTCCTCCCCCGCAACGGCACCGCCTACCACGCCTTTGACCTCTCCCGCCTCCCCGGCGGCTGGCGGCCCACGGAGGTCACCGTCACCCTGGAGCCAGAGGGGGGCAGCTCTCAGCCCACTACCCCGCCCGTCCTCTCCTCCTCCCCCCTGCCCCGCTGAAACAACGGGGCCTACCCGGGCGTTCTAATGATGGGCTGCTGGCCTCGGCCAGGCCCACTCCATCCCCATCCGGGGGGTGAGGATCGCCTCGCCCCCCGGAAAAAACACCTCCGGCCTATTGACCCGCTCCCTGAAAGGCGCTATCATCGTAGTCTCACGCAGGGAGTGAGACATGGTATCAGAGACGGCCGAGCTAGAGCCCATCGTCAGCGCTCTGGAGTCCCGGGGCTACCGGGTCACCTCCTCGCGGCGCTCCGTCCTGGAGGCCGTCCTCAGCCAGGCGGACCACTTCACCGTGGAGGAGATCCTGCGACAGGCTACAGGGGCCGGCCGGGCCACCGTCTTCCGCACCATCCGTCTCCTGTGCGAGCTGGGCGTCCTCTGCCGCGTCCTCCTGGAAGATGGCCGTCTCCACTACCGACTGGCTGGCCCCCGCCACCACCACCACCACCTAGTCTGCGTCACCTGCGGCCGCGTCCGTGACCTGGACGAGTGCGTGGTGGGCAATCTAGTGCGGGACATATCCCAGAGCACCGGGTTCGACGTCCAGGGGCACTGGCTGGAGTTCTATGGCCTCTGCCAGTCCTGCCGCCAGGCAGCACCCCCCGCTGAATAGACCGCTCCAGAGGAGGAAAGCGAGGAATGGACCGCTACGCCCGCCCGAAAGTGATACGGAGTATCAAAAGCCTCCTCCGGCCGGCCGCCCTGGGCCTGGCCCTGGTGGCCCTCGCCGGGGCCTGCGGCGGCGGGGCGGGGGAGGGGCAGCCCCGTCTCATGGCCAGCACTGCCATCATCGCTGACCTGGTGCGGGCTGTCGCCGGGGAGCGCTGGCAGGTGGACGTCCTCATACCCGCCACCGTCGACCCCCACACCTTCGATCCTTCGCCCGCCCAGGTGAGACGCATCGGCCAGGCGCGGGCCATCTTCGCCAACGGCCTGGGCCTGGAGGGCGGCGGGCTGCGCGCCCTGGAGACCAACAGGGCGCCCGGGACCCCCCTCGTCCTGCTGGGGGAGGAGGTGGCAGGCAGCCACGAGGAGGAGGAAGAGCCTGCACCGGAGGAGGCCCACGAGCACGGCCATGGCCAGGACCCTCACCTCTGGCTGGACCCCACCAACGCCGCCCGCTACGTGGAACTCATCGCCCGGAGGCTGGCGGAGCTGGACCCCGCGGGAGAGCAGGAGTACCGCTCCCGGGCGGAGCGCTACCGCGCCCAACTAGAGGAGCTGGACGCCTACGTCCGCCAGCAGGTGGAGTCCGTCCCGCCCGAGCGACGCAAGCTGGTGGCCACCCACGCCGCCTTCTCCTATCTGGCCCATCGCTACGACCTCCAGGAGGTAGGCTATCTCTCCAGCAACCCCGACGCTGAGCCCAGCGCCACCGCCGTGGCCGACCTCCTGCGTCGCATCCGGGACGAAGGGGTGCCCGCCGTCTTCACCGAGCCCCAGCTGGAGGGGCCCGACCGCACCCTGGCCCGCCTGGCCCAGGACCTGGGCCTACAGGTCTGCACCCTCTATAGCGATGCCCTGGACGAGCGCGTCTCCTCCTACGTAGAGATGATGCGCTTCAACGCCCAGGAGCTGGCCCGCTGCCTGGGGGAGAAGAGCGATGGGCGCTGAGACCCCGGCCCTGCGAGTGGAGGGGCTCTGGACCGGCTACGACGGCCGCCCGGCCCTGGAGGATGTCACCTTCAGCATCGAGCGGGGGTGCCTGGCTGGCCTGGTGGGCCCCAACGGCTCCGGCAAGTCCACCCTCCTGCGCACCATCCTGGGGCTGCAGCGCCCCTGGCGGGGCCAGGTCTGGGTCTTCGGCGGCCGCCCGGAGCGACGTCGCCTCGGCTACACTCCCCAGACAGAGAGCATAGACTGGGCCTTCCCCATCACCGTTTTCGAGGTGGCCCTCATGGGCCGTTACGGTCACCTGGGCCTCCTCCGCCGCCCGGGCAAGCGGGACCGTCAGGTGGCCTGGCAGGCCCTGGAGCGGGTGGGCATGGCGGACAAGGCCCGCCGCCGCATCCAGGAGCTATCGGGCGGGGAGCAGCGTCGCACCCTCATCGCCCGGGCGCTGGCCCAGGAGGCGGAGCTGCTCCTCCTGGACGAGCCCTTCGCCGGCCTGGACGCCCCCGTCCAGCACGACCTCCTCCACCTCTTCCAGGATCTGGCGGCGGAGGGGAAGACCCTCCTGGTGGCCACCCATGACCTCAGTTGCGTCGCCACCCACTTCGATCACGCCGTCTTCCTGAACCGGCGGGTCATCGCCTTCGGCCGCCTGGAGGAGGTGCTGCGGGAGGACGTCCTACAGGAGACCTTCCAGCGCCACCTCCTCCTCTTAAGCCGCGGAGGGCAGATCTATGCCGAACATCCTTGACGCCCTGCGGGAGCCCTGGACGCTGGCCTTCATGCAGCGGGGGGTGCTGGCGGCCTGCCTGGCCAGCGTGGTGGCCTCCGTGGTGGGCTGCTACATCGTCCTGCGGGGTATGGCCTTCATCGGGGACGCCCTGCCCCACGCCGCCTTCAGCGGCGTGGCCGCAGCCTTCCTGGCTGGGGCAAACCTCTACGTGGGTGGCGCCGTCGGCGCTCTGGTCACCGCCTTCGTCATCGGCCTGCTGGCCCGCCGGGGCGCCCTGAAGCACGATACGGCGGTCGGGATCGTCTTCGTGGCCGCCTTCGCCCTGGGCGTCCTCCTGGCCAGCCGTCGTAGCAGCTACACGGTAGACCTCTTCTCCTTCGTTTTCGGCAACGTGCTGGCCGTGGGCTGGCAGGACATCTGGCTGATGGCCCTCTTGGGGGGCATCGTCCTGGCGCTGGTGGCCCTCTTCTGGAAGGAGCTTCTCATCGTCACCTATGACCCGAACATGGCCGCCGCCCTGGGGGTGCCGGTGAACCTGGTGCAGCAGGGGCTGCTGGCGCTGGTGGCCCTGACCTCCGTCATCGCCCTCAAGGCGGTGGGGATCGTGCTGGTGGCCGCCCTGCTGGTGACCCCGGCCGCCACCGGCCAGCTACTGGCCCGCAGCCTGCCTGGAATGATGGCCTGGGCGGTGGCGGTGGGCCTCCTCTCCGCCGTGGGGGGCCTCTACGCCGCCTACTACGCCGATGTCTCCCCTAGCGCCGCCATCGTCCTGATGGCCACCGCCCTCTTCACCCTCGCCCTCCTCCTCAGCCGGACGCGGGCCCGCCTGCGGACGAGAGCCTTTGCCCGGTCCGGCGGGCCGGCGGCCTGACACCCACCCTCCCCTCCTCTGACGGCCCCCGGGGACGTTGACCGTACCGCCGCGCCCCTCTAACCTTGTCGACGCCGGCCCGGGCGGCGGCCGGCAGGCTGACCATCGACGCCGGAGGCGCGGGGCATTTGGAGAACACCGTCCGAGGAGGAGAACGATGCTGTTCGTCGTCATTCACAGCCACACGCCGGAGCTCTGCCCGGCGGACAATCCGGCCCCTCTACACCAGATGGCCAGCGAGCAGCACATACGGGAGAGCGGCGTCAGGCCCATCGGCAGCTACATCGCCCCGCCGGAGCACACCATGTACTTCGTCCTGGAGGCGGACGACTATTCCCAGGTGGTGCGCTATCTCCGCCCCCTGATAAAGGTCGGGACGCCACGCATCGTGCCGGTGCAGGCACTGACGGAGGCGCTGCAGCTCCTCTCCTCCCGCTAGGGCCTGGCCGGCGGGCCTAGTAGGCGCTCTCCATATACTCGGCGATGGACTCCACCTGGAGCCGCTCCACCGCTATCTCCGGAGCGTAGACGATCTCGTCCGCCGCCCAGACCAGGGTGGGGCGGGCGTCCTTGCCTATGCCCAGGATGGCGTTCAGCACGTTGTGGACGTTGTCATTGATGCGCAGGGTGTTGGGCCGGATGGGCTCCGCCAGACGTCCATCCCGTATGACGAAGGAGTCACCGACGACGGTAGAGGTGAAGTCGCCCGCCCGTAGACCATTCACCGGGTAGGTATACCAGATGCGGCCGATGTAGAGGCCGTCCCCCACCAACCGCAGCAGCTCCTCCTGCGTCTCCACGTTGCCGGGAATGATGATGTTGGTGGGGGCGATGCCCGGTTGCTGGTCAAAGTGGCGGCCACCACCCCGGGCGAAGCGAAAGCCGTTGCGGGGAGCGAAGGCGTGACGCCACTCCTGGGGATCCACCCCCAGCTTCTCCCGCGCCCTGGGGTCTCTAAGGATGCGCTGCGATTCGTACCAGTTGGTGAGGAGCCCTACCAGCACCCCGTCACGGACCAGCTCTGTGCGGCCGGTGGGGAGCCCCTCGCAGGTGATGCCCTTGGAGCCCACCAGGCCAGGGGCGGCGCCGTCGTCCACCAGGGTGAAGAGGGAGGAGGCCACCTGCTTCCCCAGCTTCCCCTGGAAGGGCGAGGCAGCGGCGTAGAAGGTGCCCAGGGAGAGGCCGGGGAGCACCAGGTTGTCCAGGATATCCATCACCGCCTGCCGCCCCAGGACGACGCGGTACTGGCCGCCGGGCACCCGGACGCCCCCCAGGCCACGCACGGCGTTCCTGGCCGCTTCCTCCCCCGCCTCCCCCTGGAACTGCTCCAGGTGGGTGGCGGCGCCGTAGCCGCTCCCCTTGCTCCCCTCGGATTCCACCATGGCGGTGATGAAGGAGAGGATGAGGGTGGACTCGTCCGTCTGCACCCGGGGCATGGCGGTGGAGCAGATGGCCACCCGCTCCTGGAGGACGGTGACGTCCCCGCCCAGGATGAGGGCCAGCTCCTCCGGGCTGCGGCCCAGGGCCTGCAGCGTCTCGGAGGTGCGGAAGGCCCGCAGGCCGCCCCTCACCACCCGCCAGCCGGCCCCCACCAGGTCGGCACCGCTCAGGTCCATGACCCGCGGGTCGTGGTAGCTGGCCAGGCGGCGTCCCTCCCCGGCGGGGCGGGGGAGGGAGGTGAACTCGGGATCGGCCACGGCGGCACGTCGGGCCTTCTCCAGGGCGGAGCGGGCCCCCTCCAGGGTCAGGTCGGAGGGCTCGGCGCCGAAGCCCACCCGGCGCACCTCCTCCCCAGCCGTCCGCAGCACCACCTGCACGCCGATGCCGAAGTTCTCTATGGACTTGGGCTCCTCGACGCCGTTGCAGGGGATGTGCGAGGTGTAGTTGAGGCGGGTGTGCAGGATGCCGTTGCAGGAGACGAAGACCTCCGCCTCCTCCACGTCCTCCTGGGAGCGGAGGAAGGCCAGCGCCTGCTCCGCCGCCCTCGTCAGCTCCTCTAAAGCCCTCAAGACCAGGACCTCCTCCGACTGATGGCTGGGGGATGGCCAGGCCGCGCCGCTTAGGCGCCGGCCACCTGCTTGAGCGCCTCCAGCGCCGCCTGGTAGTTGGGCTCCTGCGTCACCTCGGGGACGATCTCCTTGTAGCGGATGACCCCGTCCCTGTCTACGATCCACACAGAGCGGGCCAGGAGCTTCATCTCCTTGATGAGCACCCCGTAGCTGAGGCCGAACTGGTGGTCCTGGTAGTCGCTCAGGGCCTGGATGCGGTCCACGCCGTTGGCGCCGCACCAGCGTCTGAGGGCGAAGGGGAGGTCCACCGTGACGGCCGCCACCACCACATCCTCCGAGAGGGAGGCTGCTATCTCGTTGAACCGCTTCTCCTGGACATCGCACACCGGCGTGTCCACGGAGAGGGCCACGCTCAGGACCAGCGTCTTCCCGGCGAAGTCCTTCAGGGTCACCGGCTTCAGCTCCATGTTCACCAACTGAAAGTCCGGGGCCCTGTCGCCCACCTTCAGGTCGGGCCCCAGTAGGGTCAGCGGGTTGCCCCGGAAGGTCACCACACCCGGCCTCTCCTGTACCTGTGTCATTCGCTCCTACCTCCTGTCCTCTGTATTGGGGCTGCGCCCTCGACTCAAATGGTATCAACGGGCGCCGCTCAGGCGCGCCCGGGCCCGCATGGTAGGGCCGCCGTTGCTCATCCGTTTGGTCTGCATGGGCTGGCCCTTGCCGCAGTTGGGTATGGCGAAGAGGCGGAAATCGTTCCCCACCGCGTCCACGCTCAGGAAATAGTCCCGGGTGTCCGCCATGAGGCCGCCGTCCCGGAAGAGCTCCCCCAGCTTGCCGTCCCGTATCTCGTAGACCTTCATGGCCGTGATGCGGAAGTTCTCCCGGGACTCCGCCACCGAGGGGATGCGGTGCCCCACGATGTAATAGCCCCGGTCCACCTCGCGGATGATCTCCTGAGGTTCCCGCTCCCCGGGAGCGAAGGCCGTATTGGACATGCGGATGAGGGGCACCAGGTAGGCATCCGTGGCCTTGTAGTGGCCGTTGGGCTCCACCCCCAAAATGGCCGCCGTCTGGCGGGAGTTGGCGAACTCCTCGTACAGGCCGTCCCGTATGTGGTAGACGCGCCGGGCGGGCGTCGCCTCGTCATCGTACAGGTAGTGGCCAAAGCCGTCGATGGTGGGGTCGGAGAAGGCGCTCACCAGGGGAGAGGCCACCTGCCGCCCCCGCTGGCTCTCCCGCAGGTCCTTGAGGAGCCAGGAGCGGCCAGCGTAGCCGGTCTCCATCTTGAGGGCACGATCCAGCTCCGAGGGATGCCCCACCACCTCGTGACAGACCAGGGCGTTGTAGTGGGGGTCGGTGACCACCACCACCTCCTTATCGGTGGCGGGACAGGGCCGGGCCCTGGCCAGCTCCACCGTGTCCCGGGCCAGGGCCAGGGAGAACTGGCGCAGGTCCGGGTACTGGATGGCCGGTTCGTCCACGCCCTGGGTGATGACCTCCCACCCTCGCTGGTGGCCGCTGAAGTCGTACAGCTCCTGGTGGGCGTCCGGCCCCTGGGCCACCACGAAGCAGGTGCCCTGGGTGACGGCCCAGGTCTGGTCCACGTTGGCCCCCTCAGAGGTCACCACCAGCAGGCGCTCCAGGTGGGTCTCGGCGCCGATGTAGTTGTAGACCACCTCGCTGCCCAGGGCCTGTACCTCCCGGGAGACCTCACGCACATAGCGGACGACGTCGGCCAGGGGTACCTCCCTGGGGTCCAGGCGATAGCGGGCGGGGATGGTGTCGCTGCGGACGGGGACGGGGGCCAGGGAAAGGTCGTAGAGGCTCTGGGCCAGGGGGCCGAACTCCTCCCGGGCCGCTGCCTTCTGGCGGGCGTTCCACAGGGCCCGCTCATAGGCGTGCTCCAGGCCCTCCCGCAGGCGGCCCATCAGGTCCGGGAGGTCGGCGGCGCCCAGTTGCTGGCCGAAGTAGCCAGCGGCGGCCAGGCGCTCCCCGGCGATGACCCGTATGCCGAAGGAAAGGCCGTAGTCCTCACTGCTGAACTTGTCCATGCCGTTCTCGGCCACCGCACCCTTCCCCTCCGCCACCTCGATGCGCACGTCAGCGTAGCGGCAGTGGGCCTTGGTGCGGGGGAAGGAGAAGACCAGCTCGTAGACCGTCTCTCGCACCTGCGGTATCAGCTCAATGCTCACCCTGACCGTCAAGACCGTCTCTCCTGTTCTGTCCTGGCGTCGCCGTCGACTAGCAGTCTATCCCCAGCCCCCTGAGGGCGGCGATGGTGGTGGGCAGGTCACCTCGGTGGAGGATGGCCTGGAAGCCGGCCTGCCGCGCCCCCTGCACGTTCTGGATCAGGTCGTCGATGTGCAGGCAGGCGGAGGGAGGCACGCCCATCCTCTCGGCGGCGATGAGGAAGATGCGGGGGTCGGGCTTGGCCACCTGCTCCCGTGCCGAGTTCACCACCACCTCGAAGAGGTGATGGATGCCATTGCCCTCGATGAGCTCCTTCTCCAGCCGCAGCGTGGAGTTGGAGATGATCCCCACGCGATAGCGCTGGCGCAGCCGCTCCACCAGGGCCAGCATCTCATGGTCCAACTGGCGCCAGACGATGTGCCAGTCCTGGCGGATCTCCGGTATGGGGCGGCCCGCCAGCTCGTCCAGGCGCCGCTCCACCGCCCTTATCCACTGCTCCTCCGGGATGCGCCCTCGCTCCGCCTCCTGCCACTCCGGGATATTGTAGAGGGCGTCCAGGAGGGAGCCCCTGGGGAGGCCGTACTTCTCCTCCAGCCGCCGCGTCTCCTCCCGGTCCATGCGGGCGATGACGCCGCCGAAGTCGAAGAAGATGACCTGGACCGGCGTACCGTTCTGCTCGGGCATGAGAAGGCTCACCCCCTCTCGCTCCCCTCAATGACCGCGGTAACGGTTGGCTATGGGCAGGCGGCGGTCCCGCCCGAAGGCCCGCGGCGTGATCTTCACACCCGGCGGGGCCTGCCGCCGCTTGTACTCGTTCAGGTCCACCATGCGGATGACCCGGGCCACCGTCTCATAGTCATAGCCCATGGCCACGATCTCCTCAAGGCTCTTGTCCCGTTCCACATAGGCCTCCAGGATGGGGTCCAGCACCTCGTACGGGGGGAGGGAGTCCTGGTCCACCTGGCCCGGCCGCAGCTCCGCCGACGGCGGCTTGGTGAAGACGGCCTCCGGGATGACCGGCCCCAGGCTGTTGCGGTAGCGGGCCAGGCGGTAGACCAGCGTCTTGGGCACGTCCTTGATGACGGCGAAGCCCCCCGCCATGTCACCGTACAGGGTGGCGTAGCCCGTGGCCATCTCCGATTTGTTCCCGGTGGTGAGCACCAGCCAACCGAACTTGTTGGAGAGCGCCATGATGATATTGCCCCGGATGCGACTCTGCACGTTCTCCTCCGCCACACCCGGCTCCGTACCGGCGAAGGCCTCCTCCAGCATCTCCAGATAGGCCTGGTGCGCCGGCTCGATGGGGATGACGAGGAAGCGGATGCCCAGGTTCTCCGCCAGCTCCTTGGCGTCCCGGATGGAGCCCTCGGAGGAGTAGCGGGAGGGCATGCTCACCCCCACCACGTTCTCCGGCCCCAGGGCGTCGACGGCGATGCAGGCCACCAGGCTGGAGTCTATCCCGCCCGAGAGGGCCACCAGCGCCTGGCGGAAGCCCGTCTTGTGCACGTAGTCCCGCGTCCCCAGCACCAGGGCCTGGTAGACCTCCGCCTCGCCGTCCGGCGCCGGGGCGATGCGCGGGGTCACCTCCGGCTTGGGGGACTGCAGGGGCGCCTCCGAGAGGCGGATCACCGGGACGTCCGCCCCCGCCTGCCAGCGCTCGTGGCGGCGCCGCGGGTCGTGCAGGCGCATGCGCAGCACCTCACCGATGTCCAGGTCGCACACCAGGAGCTCCTCCTGGAAGAGGGAGGCGCGGGCCAGCAGCTCGCCCCTGGCATCGAAGACCATGCTGCCGCCGTCGAAGACCAGCTCGTCCTGGCCGCCCACCTGGTTCACGTAGCAGACCGCCACGCCGTAGTCAGAGGCGCGGGTGGAGAGCATCCGCTCCCGGAAGAGGCGCTTCTCCCGGTGGTAGGGCGAGCCGTTGATGTTGACGATGACCTGGGCGCCCGCTAGGGCCTGAGAGCGGGTGGGGTCTCCCGGGTACCAGATGTCCTCGCAGATGTTGACGCCCACCCCCACCCCGGCGACGACGAAGACGGGACAGGAGCGGCCGCGCTGGAAGTAGCGCACCTCGTCGAAGACGCCGTAGTTGGGCAGGTGCTGCTTGTGGTAGACGCCGGCCAGACGGCCGTCGTGGATGATGGCGGCGGCGTTGTAGATGTCGTCGTCGGTCTCGCCCCGTCCGGCGGGATGGTCCACGAACCCCACCACGGCCGTTATCCCCCGACAGCCCTTCACCACCTCCCAGAGGGCCTCCAGGTTGTCCCGCACGAAGGCCGGCCGCAGGAGCAGATCCTCCGGGGGGTAACCGGTGATGGCCAGCTCATGGAAGGCTACCAGGTCCACCCCCAGGCTGCGGGCCTCCTCCACGGCACGGAGCACCTTGCGGACGTTCCCTTCTAGGTCTCCTACGGTGGTGTCCAGTTGCGCCAGCCCGATGCGGATTCTCCTCATGCCCTCTGTCCCCGGCCCACGGACGTCCAGGGCGCCGGGCAGCCTGACCGCAGGGGAGAAAGGACGGGCTGCCCTGGGTTGGGGCCTAACTAAAGGCTATCATCGGCCCCCAGGGCGGTCAATTTGGCGCCTGGGCGTCCCGCGCTGGGAAGCGCCGGCCGGAGGCACCTCAGAGGATCACCTCTTTCCGCTTCAGCTCCTCTATATCGTCGGGGGAGAGGCCCAGGAGCTGGCGGAAGACGTAGTCATTGTCCTGCCCCAGGACGGGGGCGGCCCGCCACACCTCGCAGGGCGTGGCCGACATCCGCCAGGGGATGCCGGTATGCTTGCGCACCCCCACCACCGGGTGCTCCTTCTCGGTGAAGAAGCGGCGGGCGTTCAGGTGGGGGTCCTCGGCCACCTCCTTGTTGTTGAGGGCCGGGTAGGCGGCCACGCCCGCCTCCTGCAGCCTGCGCGTCGCCTCGAAGGGGTCCTGGGTCAGCGTCCACTCCTCCACTATCCGCTCCAGCTCATCCTCGTTGGCCTTGCGCGCCTCCCGCGTGGCGAAGCGAGGGTCCCGGGCCAGCTCGGGGCGGCCCATCACCCGGCAGAGGGCCTGCCACTCCTCGTCGCTCCCGCAGGCGATGCTGATCCAGCGGTCCTCCGGGAGGAGGCCCTCCGGCAGCTCGCCGTCCCTGGCAGGGGCGCAGCGGAAGAAGCCGTGGGGGGCCATGACGGGGTCGCGGTTGCCCAGGCGGGGCGGCTGGTGACCGTTCATCAGGTAGCCCAGGATGGCGTCCCCCAGGAGGGCGATGGCCGCCTCCCACTGGGAGAGGTCCACGTACTGGCCCCTGCCGGTGCACTTGCGGTAGTAGAGACCGGCCATCACGGCGAAGGCCCCGTGCCAGCCACCGTTGGGGTCCGGGTAGGACATCCCCACGTGCATGGGGTGCTCCCAGCCGCGGTAGCCGGTGAGGGTGGCGAAGCCGGAGAGGGCCACCAGATAGGGACCGTAGGAGACGTAGTTGCGGAGGGGACCCGTGCGGCCGTGGCCGGACATGCTCACCATGACGATGTCCGGCTTCACCTTCTTCAGCTCCTCGTAGCCCAGGCCCCAGCGCTCCACCACCCCGGCGGCGAAGTTCTCTATGACGGCGTCGCTCATGGCTACCAGGCGCTTGACCAGCTCCACCGCCTCCGGCCGCGCCAGGTTGAGCTGGACGCTACGCTTCCCCTGGTTGTACTCGCAGAAGTAGCCGGCGCGATCGTAATGCCGCTGTCCCTCGGCGAAGGGAACGATGGTGCGGGTGACGCAGAGACGGTTGACGGACTCGATGCGTATGGACTCGGCCCCCAGGTGGGCCAGGACCTGCCCGGCGTAAGGGCCGGCCCAGGCGGTGGTCAGCTCCACCACACGGTAGCCGGACAGGGGGCCCTTCCCGTGCTCCGCCATGCTCCATCCCTCCTAGATGACCGCTCGCTGCCGCAGGGCGGCTATCTCCTCCTGGGAGAGGCCCAGGATGCCGCCGTAGACCTCCTGGTTGTGCTGGCCCAGGGTGGGCGCCGGCTCCCGCACCTCCGCCGGCGTCTCCGAGAAGCCGTGGTAGGGGCTGCCGGGGTACCGGTAGGTGCCGGCCACGGGGTGGTCCAGGCTGACGAAGAACTCCCGCTCCCTGAGGTGCTGGGATTCCAGGAGGCCGGCAGCGTCGTAGGCGGGCGCCAGGGGTATGCGCTTGGCCTGGGCCGCCTTGTAGAGGTCGTCCACCCGCCACTGGGCGAACCACTCCTCCAGGAGGGGGCGCAGGACATCGTAGTTCTGGGCCCGTCGCGTCCGGTCGCTGAAGATCTCCCAGTGGGCCCACTCGGGGTCGCCCATGAGCTCCACCAGCCGCTCCCACTGGTGCTCCTCCACGCAGATGACGAAGGCCCAGCCGTCCTGGCAGCGGAAGTAGTCCCAGGGGGCGATGATGCGCTGGCCCCAGCGGACGGGCACCCGACGCTCGTAGGGCCAGAAGGGGAAGACGAACTCTAGCTCCGTGGCCACCACCTCCTGGCCGGAGACCTCTATGTGCTGCCCCTGGCCCGTCTCCTCGCGGTGGAGGAGGGCGCCCAGGAGGGCCACAGCGGCGGCGATGCCCGCCTGGTACTCCGTCTGGGGGCCGTAGGCCTTGAGGGGAGGCTCCTCCGGGTGGCCGGGCCAGCCGTTGAGCCAGGCCCAGCCGCCGGCGGCCATGACGTTGATATCGTAGCCGCGGTAGTCCCGGTGGGGTCCCTCATGTCCGAAAGGGGAGATGGAGGCCATGACGAGGCGAGGGTTGGCGCGGGCCAGCGCCTCGTAGTCCAGTCCGCGGGCGGCCATCTCCGGGGGCGGGTAGTTGTGAACCAGGACATCGGCCCAGGCGACGAGGCGCTGCAGCAGCGCCTGGCCCTCGGGCTGGCGAAGGTCCAGAGTGATACCCTTCTTGTTGCAGTTGAGGTACAGGAAGAGGGCGCTCTTCTCCGGGTGAGGCTCCCCGCCGGGGAACGGCCCGTAGCGACGGGCGATGTCCCCCTGCGGCTCCTCCACCTTTATGACGGTGGCGCCCAGGTCGGCCAGGAGCTTAGCGGCGTAGGCGGCGGCCGCCATGCGGCCGCACTCCAGCACCCGAAGGCCCTCCAGCGCTTTCGCCATCCCTGTCACCTGCGGAGCGGTCTCCCCGGTCTGGTAAAAGGCGGCCCCTGAGCGGCCTCTCTCAGGGGCGCGTCCCCCCAACGGGGCCGCCTTCCGGGCGGCCACAGTCCTTACTTACCGGCATGCGGGGCAAAAGTCAACCTGGGCTGGCTGCGGGGCTCCCGGCCCGAGGGCTGCGGGGCCTGGGGGCGGGCCCGCCCCCAGGCCCCGACGGCCTACCCCTTGAACTCCGGCATGATCTTCTCGGAGAAGATCTCCAGCTGGCGCTTCACCACCGGCAGGGGCAGATAGCCCTGGTCTATCCACCAGACCAACCACTCCGGGTTGCAGGCCTTGACCATCTCCTCCAGCTTGCGCTTGATGTCGTCCACCGTGCCCACGTAGAGGTAGTGGGCCTTCTCCATCTGCTCCAGCGTCCAGGGGATGTCGCCCTCCTGGCCGGGGAGGCGGAAGGCCTCATAGAAGCCGTAGTGGCCCCAGAAGGTGCGCCAGCCGTAGCCGGCGATGCCCCGGTCCGCCAGCTCCAGCGCCTCCTCCCGCGAGTCGGCGATGTAGATCTGGCGCAGGGCGCCCATGTCGTTCCCAGGCTCCCGCACATCCGCCCGGCCCGCCTTCTGGGCCTCCTCATAGTGGGCCAGGGCGTTCTTGCGGGCCGACTCCGGGTAGGAGATGAGCATGACGGGGCAGATGTTCTCCCGGGCGCACCAGCGGGCCGTCGCCTCGCTCAGGGAGAAGGCCTGGAAGAGCTTGGGGTGGGGCTTCTGGTAAGGCTTGGGGACCACCGAGACCTTGTGGAGGAGACGGTCACCGTAGATCTCCTCCCCCATCTCGCCAGGGGCGCCCATGGTGGCCGTCATCTCGTAGGGCGGCCAGGGACACCCCTCGTAGGGGAAGGGGACCTTGTAGAACTCGCCGTCATAGGAGAAGGCCTCCTCCGACCAGGCCAGCTTCAGGATGCGGAAGACCTCCTCGAACACCCGCCGGTTGAACAGGTCCTGGTCATCGCCGGCGCTGGTGGCCACCTGCACCCCTATGACCTGACCGTGCAGGTTGAACCAGCGGTGCTGGTAGCCGCGGGCGAAGCCCACGATGGTCCGCCCCTTGCTGAGCTGGTCCAGCCAGGACGTCTCCACCGCCAGACGGATGGGGTTCCAGGTGGGCAGCACGTAGCCCACAGGCCCTACCTTGATCCGCTTCGTCCTGTCCAGGATGTGCATCCCCAGGGCGATGGAGAAGCCTATCTCATGCCCCTCCGTGTGGAGCTGGTGCTCCGGGAAGGTGTAGGCGTCCCAGCCGTAGTCGTCCAGCATCTGGGCCAGCTCCACGTTCTCGTCGATCATCTGCTGCCACTTGTCGGTGCGGTGGGCTATGGGCCGCAGCCGCTTCCGCTCCTCGGGGCTGGCCGGTATCGCTGGCAGCGACAGCACCGCGAACTTCATAGCTCTACCTCCTCGCTGCTCGCAGGTATGTGGGGGATCATAGGCCCGGTTCTAGGCGGGGAGAGGGCGCTCCGTCTCCCGCCTCCCCGAAACCTCTGGGCCCTGTCTGGCGGGTCAGTCCCCGCCGGCGGTAGCCTAGACAGCTCCTCCTTGCCCTTGCACCCCTCACCTCCTTCCCCAACGGCGAGGGGAAGCGCCCCGTCCTGGCGCTGCGCCTCTCCCTCCGTCAGCAGTAGGGCGCCCTTCTCGCCCTCAGGGAGTAATAGTCAATATATGGAGCCTTGTCAAGGTTTCAGAGGCCCCCATAACCCCCTGTTTCTTATCATTTGTGCTTCTATTTGCAACACCGCCGCCCCGGGCGCCTCCGGAGCGGGCGCGGCCACTACACTGGGGCGAGTAGAGAGCGGGCGTCGGGGTAAGGGCCGGCCCTAGGCCTGGTCGCCCCTGGGGAGCACATCGAAGGCCGGCCTGGGAGAGGACGTCCGCTCCCAGGGCTCCACCGGCCCGGGCACCACCCGGAACAGGGGATGGGCCTCCGGCGGGGCATCGGGCAGTCTCAGCGCCCACCCGGGGGCGCGGCCCTCCAACTTCCGCCGGAGATGGACCAGCTCGAAGGCGAGCTGGCCGGAGGTCACTGACAGCGGGGAGAGCGACGCGGGCGCTGGCCAGGGTCGAAAGCGATAGCCGCGCCGCGTCGCCTCCCGCCAGACGTGGAAGAGGTAGGCATCGATGGCGGCGACGGGGTCAGGGGCGCTCCTGAAGCGCTGAAGCTGGGGATGGCTACGGTAGCCCCTGGTCTGGCCAGTCAGCACGGAGCGGGCGAGGAGTCCCTCCCGCCACAGGGCTACCAGCCCCTGAGGGTCCAGGTAGCGGGGATGAAGGCTCCAGAGGCGCAAGCGAGGCTGCCGGCTGCAGCCTGTCAGTGGCAGGGGCGGGGCGTGCCGCCGCCCTCGGCCGTGGAGAAGCTGTGGCCGCAGGCGCAGCTCCGGACGGCGTTGGGATTGTAGATGGTGAAGCCGGCCCGCATCAGGTCGTCCACGTAGTCTATCTCGGCACCCTGGAGGAGGGCGGCGCTCTCCGGGTCCACCACGATGCGCACGCCGCCCTGCTCGATGACGAAGTCATCCTCCTCTACCTCGCGCGCCAGGGCCATGCCGTACTGGTAGCCGGAGCAGCCACCACCGACGACGAAGACACGCAGGGCTCCTTCCGTGCCCAGGCCCTTCTCCTCCATTATCTCCCTGGCCTTGGCCACGGCCTTCTCGGTCATGCTTATGAGGGCCGCTCCGGTGGTCATCCTCATCCCTCCTCGGTCCTGTGCCTTTTTGGCAAGTGCACTGTTATTATATCCTGGCGCTGTCCGCCTGGCAAACGCCCGTCTGCCCTCTAGGGGCGGCTGGCGGCGGCGTCGGCCTGGGGAGCCGGGGCGTGGTGCCCGTCCTTGCGGTGGATGGCGTGCCCCATGACGTCCATGGGCACCGAGAGCGGCACCACCTTCCAGAAGAGGGGCAGGTAATGGGCCCAGTTCTCCAGGATGTGACGGGCCCAGGCGCTCCCCGTCTTCAGGGCGTGCTCCTCGATGAGGGAGCGCAGGAAGGCCTCGTCCTCCGGTCGCTCCACCCGCTCGATGCCGATGAGCTCCGGGTTATAGCGGTTGGGGAAGGTACCGTCCTCGTCCAGGACGTAGGCGTTGCCCCAGGACATACCGGCGCCGAAGTTGCGGCCGGTGCGGCCCAGCACCACCACCAGCCCCTGGGTCATGTACTCGCAGCAGTGGTCGCCCGCTCCCTCCACCACGGCGATGGCGCCGGAGTTGCGGACGGCGAAGCGCTCGCCCGCCCGCCCGGCCACGAAGAGCTTGCCCCCCGTGGCCCCGTAGAGGACGGTGTTGCCCACTATGACGTTCTCGTGGCTCCGGAAGGGGGCACCCTGGGGCGGCCGGACGATGATCTCGCCGCCACACATCCCCTTGCCCACGTAGTCGTTGGCCTCCCCCTCCAGGACGAGGCGCATCCCGTTGATGCACCAGGCGCCGAAGCTCTGGCCGGCCGTCCCCCGGTAGACGATCTCGATGGTCCCCTCGGGGAGGCCCGGCAGGCGGTAGCGGCGGGCGATCTCGCCGGCGATGCGGGCGCCGGCCGTCAGGTCGCTGTTGCGGATGGTGGTCTCCACCCGCACCGGCCGCCCTTCCTCGATGGCCGGCCGCACCTGCTCCCAGATCCTGTCGTCGGCGCAGGGGTGGGGGCGGTCGTTGCGGGGCTGGACGCAGCGGCGCGGGAGGACGCGGCCGGGGTCCACGTCAGCCAGGATGGCATCGAAGTTGAGGGTGCGTCCGCGGTGCCCCTCCGGCAGCTCCCGCGGGGCCAGCAGGTCCACCCGGCCTATGATCTCCTCCAGCCGACGATAGCCTAGGAAGGCCAAGATCTCCCGCACCTCCTCGGCCACGAAAGTGAAATAGTTGACCACCCACTCCACCTGACCCACGAAGCGCTTCTCTATGAGGTCCGGCCGCTGGGTGGCGATGCCGGTGGGGCAGGTGTTCAGGTGGCACTGACGGGCCATGTCGCAGCCGATGGCCACCAAGGCGGCGGTGCCGAAGCCGTACTCGTCCGCCCCCAGGAGGGCAGCCATCACCACGTCCCGTCCCGTCTTGAGGCCGCCATCGGTGCGCAGGCGGACGCGGCCCCTCAGGCCGTTCAACACCAGCACCTGCTGCGTCTCGGCCAGCCCCAGCTCCCAGGGGCAGCCAGCGTTCTTGATGGAGGAAAGGGGTGAGGCGCCGGTGCCGCCCTCCGCCCCCGAGATCTGGATGTAATCGGCGTAGGCCTTGGCCACCCCGGCGGCGATGGTCCCCACGCCGCTCTCGGCCACCAGCTTCACCCCCACCCGGCCCTGCGGGTTGGCCTGCTTCAGGTCGTAGATGAGCTGGGCGATGTCCTCGATGCTGTAGATGTCGTGGTGCGGGGGCGGCGAGATGAGCGGTATCCCCGGGATGGCGTGTCGCACCGAGGCGATGAACTCGTTCACCTTGTGGCCGGGTAGCTGGCCCCCCTCGCCCGGCTTGGAGCCCTGGGCGATCTTGATCTCCATCTCCTCGCCCATCACCAGGTACTCGGTGGTGACGCCGAAGCGGCCGGAGGCTACCTGCTTGATCTTGCTGGAGGCGGAGTCGCCGTTGGGCATGGGTGTGTACCAGTCCCGGTCCTCGCCCCCTTCGCCGGTGTTGCTCTTGCCCCCCAGCCGGTTCATGGCGATGGCCAGTGTCTTGTGGGCCTGGGGCGAGAGGGCGCCCATGGACATGGCCGCCGTCACGAAGCGCTTGACGATCTCGCTGGCCGGCTCCACCTCGTCGATGGGCACCGGCGGGCGGTCGCTGCGGAATTCCAGCAGGTCCCGCAGGGTGCGGGGCGGCCCTCCGTGGACGAGCCGCGAGAACTCCTTGTAGTCCTCGTAGCTGCCGGACTGGACGGCCTTCTGGAGGGCCGTCACCACCTGGGGGTTGAAGCCGTGGTACTCCCCCTCCCGGCGGAAACGGACGTAGCCCACGTCCGGCAGCCGCCGCGCCTGGGGATAGGTCTGGAAGGCCTCCCGGTGCCAGTGCAGGACGTCCTCGGCGATCTCCCGCAGGCCGATGCCCCCCAGCCGGGCGGGAGTGCCGGTGAAGTAGCGGTCCACCACCTCCTGGCTGAGGCCAATGATCTCGAATATCTGGGCGCCGCGGTAGCTCCGCACCGCCGAGATCCCCATCTTGGACATGACCTTGAGGAGGCCCCGCTCCACCGCCTGGCGGAAGTTGTCCAGCACCTCCTCGATGTCGGCCTCCTGCATGTCCCTCTCCTGGAGGAAGGAGCGCAGGGTGGCCAGGGCCAGATAGGGATAGATGCCGTTGGCCCCGTAGCCCAGCAGCAGAGCGAAGTGGTGCACGTCCCAGGCGGCCCCCGTCTCCACCACGATGTCCGCCTTCATCCGCTTCCCCTCGCGGATGAGGCCGTGGTGGACGGCGCCCACCGCCAGGAGCATGGGTATGGCGGCGTGGCCCTCGTCCACGCCGCGGTCGCTCAGGAGGAGGATGTTGTAGCCCTCGTCCACCGCCTGGCTGGCCTCGCGGCAGACCCGCTCCAGCGCCTCCGCCAGGCCGTCCGGGCCGCGCTCCACGGGGAAGAGGACGGAGACCTCCCGCAGGCGGAAGGCGGGGTTGTCCAGGCGACGCAGCGCCTCCAGGCCGCCGGCCGTCAGGATGGGCGTCTCCAGGTGGATAACGCGGGCGTGCTCCGGCGTCTCCTCGAAGATGCTCCCCCGCGGGCCCAGGTAGCAGTCCAGGGACATGACCAGCTCCTCCCGCAGGGGATCGATGGCCGGGTTCGTCACCTGGGCGAAGCGCTGCTTGAAGTAAAAGGGGAGGGGACGCCGCATCTGGGAGAGGACGGCCAGGGGGATGTCGTCCCCCATGGAGAAGACGGGGTCGTGGCCCTTGGCAGCCATCTCCCGCAGGATCATGCGCACGTCCTCGTTAGTGCAGGCGAAGGCGGCCTGGAGCTGCCCCAGGTCGACGCCGTCCAGACCCTCCCGACTGTGGCCATCGATGGAGAAGGGCTCCGGGAGGCGCACCATGTGGCGACGCACCCACTCCCCGTAGGGGCGGCGCCCCGTGACCTCGGCCATCACCTCCGCCTTTTTGAGGAGGCGGCCGCGCTCGGTGTCCACCACCAGCATCTCGCCGGGGCCCAGGCGGCCCTTCTCTACGATGTGGGCGTCGTCCATCTCCACGATGCCCACCTCGGAGCCGGCCACCACCAGCCCGTCATCGGCTATCTTGTAGCGGAGGGGGCGCAGGCCGTTACGGTCCAGGGTGGCCCCCACCTTGGCGCCGTCGGTGAAGGCCAGGGCGGCGGGGCCGTCCCAGGGCTCCATGAGGCAGGCATGGTACTCGTAGAACTCCCGCCAGACGGGGTCCAGGTCGGGCATGCGCTCCCAGGCCTCCGGCACCAGCATCAGCATGGCGTGGAGGATGTCCCGCCCGGAGAGGACCAGCGCCTCCAGGGCGTTGTCCAGCATGGCCGAGTCCGACCCACCGGGGACGATGATGGGCTTGAGGCTCTCTATCTCCTCGCCCCAGAGGCTGGAGTGGAGCTCCGGCTCCCGGGCCCGCATCCAGTTGTAGTTCCCCTGCAGGGTGTTGATCTCGCCATTGTGGGCCAGCATGCGGAAGGGCTGGGCCAGGGGCCAAGTAGGGAAGGTGTTGGTGGAGTAGCGCTGGTGGAAGATGGCCAGCGCCGACTCGAACAGGGGGTCCTGCAGATCCAGGTAGAAGCCCCGGAGCTGCCGGGCCACCAGGAGCCCCTTGTAGACCACCGTGCGGTGGGAGAAGGAGGGTATGTAGCAGTCCCTGAGCCCCTCCTGCCGGAGGGCGGCCTCCGCCTCCTTGCGCACCAGGTAAAGGGCACGCTCGTACTCGTCGCCGGCCAGGGGGCGGGCAGGCACGACGAGGGCCTGCTGGACGTCCGGGCAGGTAGAGAGAGCCTTGTCCCCCAGGACTCCGCGGTCCACCGGGACGGGACGCCAGGCCAGGAGCCGCAGCCCCCGCGCCGTCAGCCGCCCTTCGATGATGCGGCGGGCCCGCTCCCCTTCCTCAGGAGAAGGGGGCAGGAAGACCATCCCCACGGCCAGCTCCTGGGGCCGCTCCAGCCGCAGGCCCAGTCGCTCCAGCTCGCGGGCGAAGAAGCGCCGGGGCACCTGAACCAGTATGCCGGCGCCGTCCCCCGTCTTGGCATCGGCGTCCAGGGCGCCGCGGTGAGTGAGGTTCACCACCGCCTCCAGCGCCTTCTCGACGATGTCGCGGCTCGGCTCCGCCGAGGGGCGGGCCAGGAATCCCACCCCGCAGGCGTCCTGCTCGAAAGACGGGTCGTAAAGGCTCTTGGGGAATGGACGCGCCGTCATTAGCTCCCGTCCTTAGGCCTCGTCATACCTGACTGCCAAAAAGTATAAAGCCCCCGCCCTATGCCGGCCTAGAGGCAACGTCCAGGTAACGGGACGGTATTCGTTAGGTTCTTATGGAATTTAACACAGCCTCCAGTCAGCGTCAACGGTCGCACGGGCCTGCCGCCGACCCCTTGCCAGCCCTACCTGCGGCGGCTAGAATATAGCACAAGTGTTCTGAGAGGGGGCCGGGTAGACCATCGGCCGCGGAGGCCTTACCTTGTGGATTGGCGTCGAAAGGTTCTGGAGAAGAGCCGGCCCCCCGCCCATGGCAGCGGGCGAGGCGGCCCCAGTACAGTAGAGCGGAGGCAGGTCATGAAGGTCGTCTTCCTGGAGGACGTGGAGGGCAAGGCCCGCGTGGGCGATGTCAAAGAGGTGGCCGACGGTTACGCCCGCAACTACCTCTTCCCCCGCCGGCTGGCCGCCCCGGCCACCCCTCACTACCTGAGCATCGCCCGGGCCAAGGCGGAGAAGGAGGCGCGGCGCCAGGCCAGGCTGGACCAGGAGGCCCAGGAGCGGCTCCTGCCGCGGCTGGCGGGCAAAAGCTTCACCGTTCAGGTGCGGGTAGGGCAGCAGGGGCGCATGTTCGGCGCCGTCACCAGCCAGGACATCGCCGAGGTGGTGCGCCAGGAGACCGGCGTGGAGCTGGACCACCGTCAGGTGGCCCTGGGGGAGCCCATCCGGGAGACCGGCACCTACACGGTGACGCTGCGCCTCACCCGCAACGTCCACGCCCAGATAGAGGTGCAGGTGGTGCCGCTGGGCGGCGAGCCGGCCGCCCCGGCGGAGGAGGCCCCGGCCGAGGAGGCCGGGCCCGAGACGGAGGGTTGAACCCGCGTGGGGGGTGGGGCCGTTGATCGTAACCGAGAAGCTGCCGCCCCATGACATAGAGGCAGAGAAGGCGGTGGTGGCCTCCCTCCTGGTGGACCCGGAGGCCATCTACAAGGTCGCTCCCCTCCTGAAGGGCGAGGACTTCTTCCGGGAGGAGCACCGCTGGATCTACGAAGCCTGCCGGGAGCTCTGGCAGCGGGGCGAGGCCATAAACCAGGTCACCGTAGCCCACGAGCTGGCCCGCCGCGGCCTCCTGGAGCAGACGGGGGGGGTCGCCTATCTCTCCCAGCTCGTGGCCGAGCTGCCCACCCCCCTGGTGGCCGAGCACTACGCCCGCATCGTCCAGCGGGACGCCATCTACCGTAGCCTCCTCCAGGCCGCCCAAGAGATAGCCCAGTTCGCCTACCGGGCGGAGGACCCGGACGTAGGGCGGGTGCTGGCCCGCGCCGAGGCTCTCATCGCCGCCGTCCGCCAGACGCAGGAGGTGCGGGACTTCCAGCACCTGCGGGAGGTGCTGGAGGAGTACCAGCGCAGCCAGGCCGCCCTCACCAGTCCCGTAGCGGCGGAGGCCCGTGCCATCACCACCGGCTACATGGACCTGGACACCCTCCTCCTGGGGGGCCTGAAGCGGGCCGAGCTCATCATCGTCGCTGCCCGCACCGGCCTGGGCAAGACCTCCCTCCTCCTCAACTTCGCCCGCAACGCCGCCCTGCGACAGAAGGCCACCGTGGCCATCTTCAGCCTGGAGATGGCGGCGGAGCAGCTGGCCCAACGCCTCCTGGCCATGGAGTCCGGCGTGGACTCCGCCCGCATCGGCACCGGCGTCCTCAACGACCGCGAGGAGCGACTCATCTCACGCGCCATCGGCCGCCTGGCCGACGCCTCCATCTACATAGACGACTCCCCCGTCCTCACCATGGCGGAGATAAGGGCCAAGGCCCGCCGCCTCCAGGTGGAGCGGGGGCTGGACCTGGTGCTGGTGGACTACCTGCAACTGGTGCGGCCCGACCTGCGGCTGGAGAACCGCGTCCAGGAGGTGAGCTACATATCCCGCTCTCTCAAAGCGCTGGCCCGCGACCTGGACGTGCCGGTGGTGGCCGCCGCCCAGCTCTCCCGTGCCGCCGACACCCGGGCCAGCCACATACCTCAGCTCTCCGACCTGAGAGAGTCCGGCTCCATCGAGCAGGACGCCGACGTGGTCATGTTCGTCTACCGGGAGGCCGCCTACATCCGCAAGGAGGAGTGGGAGGAGATGCACAAGGACAAGCCCTCCCAGGCCTACCCGGCGGAGGACGCCCAGATCATCGTCGCCAAGCACCGCAACGGCCCCACCTCCACCATCCACCTGCGCTTCCGCCAGAAGATAGCCCGCTTCGAGGACCTGCTGGTCCAGGAGGCGGAGGCCTGGGAGCCCCAGGGCTGACGGCCCCAGGCCCGGAAAGGAGCGAGGGCTTGCAGGCAGAAGAGACGACGCCGGCCTTCCCCGGCTTCCCCCCGGGCGACAGGGCTGCCCCCGTCCCCTACAGCTTCTTCACTGCCGTCCTCCCCCAGATAGAGCGGCCGGAGGAGCTGCTGGTCTCCGTCTACTTCTTCTTCGCCCAGGCGCGCAAGCGTCGGCAGCCCCGCTGCCTCAGCCAGGCAGAGCTCCTGGCCGACCCGGCCCTCCTCCAGGCCCTCTCCCGTCACTGCCCGGACCCCGCCCGCGGCGTCCGCGAGGGGCTGGAGCTGGCCGCCCGCCGGGGCACCCTCCTCCGCCTGCTGGACGGGCAGGGCCGCCCCCACTACGCCCTGAACACCTCGGCCAACCGTCGCGCCCTGGCCCCCCCGGAGGGGAGCGGAGCGCCCGTCCCTGCCCTGGCCCTGCCCAACATCTTCCGCCTCTATGAGGACAACATCGGCACCATAACCCCCCTCATCGCCGAAGAGTTGCAGGAGGCGGAGGAGCGCTACCCCTGGGCCTGGATAGAGGCCGCCTTCCGCGAGGCGGCCGAGCTCAACCGGCGCAACTGGCGCTACATCAAGGCCATCCTGAGACGGTGGGAAGTGGAGGGGCCACCCCATGAAAAGGCTAGACGAGATCCTGAAGCAGAGTGGCTTGCCGAGCGCTACCGGCGAGGAAAGGGCGGCGCCGCCCCCTGAGGCGGAGGCGGAGACCCCTGTCTGCCCGCACTGCGGCGGCGCCGGCCTCGTCCGGCGGGCCGTTCCCCTGGGCCACCCCGACTTCGGCAAGGCCTTCCCCTGCCGCTGCACCCTCTCCGAGGACGAGGCAGCCCGCCGGGCGCGCCTCCAGCGCTTCAGCAACCTCCGCTTCTACCTCCGCCTCACCTTCGACAACCTGGAGCCCGCCGGCCGCAGCCTGGGCCCCCTGGCCCAGCAGGCCTACGCCCAGGCCGTGGAGGAAGCGCGCCGCTTCGCCGAGTCCCCCCAGGGGTTCTTCGTCCTGAGCGGCCCCAGCGGCAGCGGCAAGACCCACCTGGCCGCCGCCATCGCCAACCGCTGCATAGAGCGGGGCACCATCACTCTCTTCATGGCCGTCCCCGACCTGCTGGACCACCTGCGGGCCGCCTACCGCCCGGAGGCCGATACCCCCTACGACGACCTGTTCGAGCAGCTCCGCAGCGTCCCCCTCCTGGTCCTGGACGACCTGGGCAGCCACTCCGGCACCCCCTGGGCGGAGGAGAAGCTCTATCAGCTCGTCAACCACCGCTTCGCCGCCCAGTTGCCCACCGTCTTCACCCTGGCTGTCCCCTTGGAGCGGCTGGACCCCAAGCTACGCACCCGCCTCAGTGACCCCACCCTCTCTCGCATCTATCACCTGGGGAGCGACAGCCCCGCCGACCTGTCCCGCCTGGACAGCCTCTCCCATCCCCTCCTGCGGGCCATGACCTTCGACAGCTTCGACCCCTCCCTCATCACCCGGGACGCCGAGGAGCTGCGGATGCTGCGGCACGCCTGGCGCCAGGCCCGCGAGTTCGCCAAGGAGCCCCGCTACTGGCTGGTGCTGGCCGGCCACCCGGGCAAGGGAAAGACGCGGCTGGCAGCGGCCATCGCCAACCACTGTCGTCAGCAGGGGCGGCAGGTGCTCTTCGTGGTGGTGCCTGACCTGCTGGACCACCTGCGCTCCAGCTTCGACCCTCGCCACCTCATCCCCTACGACGACATATTCGAGATGGTGCGCACGGTCCCCATCCTCGTCCTGGACGACCTGGGCTCCCACAGCTCCACCCCCTGGGCGGAGGAGAAGCTCTTCCAGATCATCAACTACCGCTACAACAACCTCCTGCCCACGGTGGTCACCACCAACCTCACGGTCTCCGCCCTGGACCCCAAGCTGCGGGCCCGCCTCACCGACCCCCAGGTGAGCACCATCCTCCTCATGGGCCGGTTCGACTTCTGGGAGCAGGGGAGGGAGGCGCCGTCCCTTCGCCGGCCAGGGTGGCGTCCCTAGTCAGCAGCAGCGGCGCGGCGACTGGGCCCTCTGCTGCAGGTAGGCCTCCAGGGCCCAGCGGGTGGTATCGTAGGCCAGCTCGTCCCAGGGGAGCTCGTCCGGGGCGAAGAAGCGGGCCTCCAGCACCTCCCGGCTGGGACCCGGCTCGCCCTCTTGCAGCCGCCCCCGGAAGACGATGGAGACTATGCCCGGGCCCTCCGGGGCCGGACGCGAGAAGATCCCCACCAGACCTTCCAGCTCCACCGTGATCCCCGCCTCCTCGCGGGTCTCCCGCAGGACGCACTCCTCCACCGACTCATCGATCTCCATGTAGCCGCCGGGGAAGGTCCAGTAGCCTCGCCGCGGCTCGATGGCCCGCCGCAGCAGCAGGACGCGCCCGTCCCGCTCCACGATAACGCTGACGATGAGCTTGGGGTTCAGGTAGTAGATGTGGCCCTGGGGACAGACGAGGCGCTCCCGCTCCTCCGTATCCAGCCAGCGCTCCGCCAGGGGGCTGCCGCACAGAGGACAGAAGCGAGGGGGCGGCGGGGGGTGGTGGAAGGCCATGGCGCTCTAAGGGCCCGGCCTGGCCTCCGGCGCCGGCAGCTCCCCCTCGATCCACTCCTCCCCGCCCTCGAAGACCTCCTTCTTCCACACCGGCACCCGCTCCTTGACGCGGTCCACCAGCCACTGCCCCGCCTCGAAGGCCTCCCGGCGGTGGGGAGAGGAGACGGCCACCAGGAGGGAGGTCTCCCCTATCTCCAGCCGCCCCACGCGGTGGAGGATGACCACATCCGTGAGGGGCCAGCGGGCCTTTGCCTCCTCCGCCAGGGCCCGCATCACCCGGCAGGCCATCTCCGGGTAGGCATCGTACTCCAGGTGGAGGACGCGGCGCCCCAGGTTGTGGTCTCGCACCGTCCCCAGGAAGACGACGACGGCGCCGCTGGCGTCCCGGCGCACCTCCCCGGCAGCGGCTGCCACGTCCAGGGGCTCGCGGGTCACCTCAAAGCGCATGGCCGCCTCCGCTCACCGGGGGGATGAAGGCCACCTCGTCCCCCTCTCTCACCGGGTGGTGGGCGGGGACGTATTCGGCGTTGACGGCGTAGGCCACGGGGGCCTGGTAGCGGGCCAGGCCGGGATAGCGTCCCTGGAGGAGGCGGAACAGCTCGCTCACCGTGAGCCCCTCGCCGATCTCCACCTCGGCCTCCCCTTGCCCTGCCAGCTCGCGCAGCCGGGCGAAGAAGCGTACCTTAGCTCTCATGGCCAAGTCCAGTGTATGCCACCGCCCCCGGGCCGACAAGACGAGCTTGTTGCCGCCCCTGGCCAGCCCGTATCATGGGCCCATGCCGACGGGCCTCCTGGAGCGACTGGCCGGCCTGGCCCTGGACGCCCTCTTCCCGCCCCGGTGCGCCGTCTGCGGAGGGGGCGGCGCCCTCCTCTGCCGCCGCTGCCAGGAGGCGATGCTCCCCGCCGCCCCGCCCCGCTGTGACGGGTGCTGGCTGCCCCGGGAGGGCGAGGGGCGCTGCCGGCGCTGTCGCCAGGCCCCGCCCGCCTTCGTGGCCGCCCGCGCCCCTTTCGTCTATCAGGGAGCCGCCCGGGAGGCCGTCCACGCCCTGAAGTTCGGCGGCCTGTCGGCCATCGCCCCCCTCATGGCGCGGCCCATGGCCTCCCTCCTGGAGGAATGGGCGCCACCCGTGGACGCCATCGTCCCTGTGCCTCTGCCGGGCCTGCGGGAGCGGCTGCGGGGCTTCAACCAGGCGGCCCTCCTGGCCCGAGAGGTGGGCCGCCGAGCGGGCCTCCCGGTGCTGAAGGGGGCGCTCCGCCGGCGTTGGACGCCGCCCCAGACGGAGGCGACGGGAGAGACGGCCCGCCGCGCCAACGTCCGGGACGCCTTCCACGCCAGCGGCCGTCGTCTGGCTGGCCGGCACCTCCTCCTGGTGGACGACGTCCTCACCACCGGCGCCACCCTGGACGCCGCCGCCCGCGCCCTGCTGGCCACCGGGGCGGAGGCCGTCTGGGCGATGACCTTCGCCCGGGAGGACTGAGGAAAGAGAGGCCCGTGGCCCTTGACGCCCTCTCCACCCGGCCTATGCTAGAGAGAAAGGCGGGGCCGATGGGCCCCAGGAGCCGGAGATGGAGCGTACGGAGGGAGAGTCCGCAGCGTTAGGCCGTCGCCTCCGGCTTCCTCTGTCGGGCCTGTTCTACGGCTGGGTCATCGTCCTCGGCGGCTTCGTCCTCCTCTACAGCGGCTACGGCGTCCAGTTCAGCTTCGGCGTCTTCCTGTCCGATATGGAGGCGTCGCTGGCGCCCGGCCATCGGGCCGCCCTCACGCTGGGGTTCTCCATCTACGCCGCCATGTACAGCGTCTTCAGCCTGGCCACCGGCATCGCCACCGACCGCTGGGGGCCGCGGCCGGTGGTCCTGCTGGGGGCCCTGCTCTTCGGTGGCAGCCTCCTCTGGGTCTCCCGCGCCGGGAGCCTCTGGGAGTTCTACGTGGCCTACGGACTGCTGGCCGCCCTGGCCATGAGCACCTGCATCATCCCCGCCACCAGCACCGTCGTGAAGTGGTTCGTGGCCCGCCGCGGACTGGCGGTGGGGATCGTCACCGCTGGGGTGGGCGCCGGCCAGCTCACAGTGCCCATCCTCTCGGCGCTGGCCCTGGTGCCCCTGGGCTGGCGGACGGCCTACCTAGTCTACGCTGTGGCCCTCTTCGTTATCTTCGCCGCGGTGGGCCTCCTCATGGAGCGAGACCCCGAGTCCAGGGGTCTCCTGCCCTACGGGGCGGAACGGACGCCCCCGCCAGCCAATATCAGCGGCCCGGCGCCGGCCCAGGACGACTCCTTCACCCTGGGCGAGACGCTGCGCTCCCTCCCCTTCTGGATGGCGACCGTCTCCCTGGGGATGGTCTGGTCCATGGTCTTCCTGCCCTTCGTCCACCTGCCGCCCTTCGCCCAGGAGGAGCTGGGGCTCTCCGCCCAGGCAGCCTCCCTGACCATTACCACGATGGCGGTGGGCTCCCTCCTGAGCCGTCTGTTCGGCGGCCTGGTGTCGGACATGATCGGCCTGCGGGCCACCATGGGGCTCTCCATCTTCTTCCAGGGTGTGAGCTTCGCCGTGCTCTGGTGGACGGCGCTGGCGGGCAGTCCCGCCCTCCTCTACCTGGGGGCCCTCGTCTTCGGGCTGGGGTACGGGGCGGTGGCCGGCCTCTACGCCGTCCTCCTGGCCGACCTCTTCGGCCGGCGTTTCGCCTCCTCCATATCGGGGGCCCTCTTCGCCCTGGCGGGGAGCGCCTCGGGCATCGGCGTCTACATGGCCGGCCTCTTCTACGAGAGCACCGGCGGCTACCAGGGCGCCTTCGCCCTGGGCGCCCTGGTGAGCTTCCTGGCCCTTCCCCTCTTCCTCATGGTGCGCAGGCCACAGCGGCGCCACGCCCCCGCAGCCGTCCCCTCCTGACCTCCGTCCTCAGAGGCCGCGACGGGGAACGGCCTCCCCCCTCAGGGCCGGCATCACCCGCCGGGCGAAGAGCTCCATGGCCCGCAGCACCTCCTCGTGGGCCATGTCCCCCACCTCGAACCAGGCGATGAAGTGGGAGACCTGGAACTGGTCCCGAAGGAGCCGCAGCTTCTCGGCCACCTGCTCCGGCGTGCCGAAGGCGGCCCCCAGGGACGAGGCTATCTCCTGGAACTCCACGGAGGCCAGGTGCTCCTTGGACCTGGCGTAGAGACGGTAGCTGCTGGCCACCCGCTCCCGGGAGTCGGGGGCGATCTGCCTGGAGAGGGTGCGGTGGAACCAGATGGTGTGGCGCTCCATGCGGCGGAGGGCCGCCTCCCCGTCCTCGTCCACGTGGACCTGGGCCAGGGCGCCCACCTCGCGGGGCGTGGCATCGTGGCCGCCCTCCTGCAGCCCCTGCCGATAGCCCTCCAGGTTGGCCCGCATCTTGTCTGTCGGCGTGATGCTAGGGTTGATGAGGAGGTTAGCCCCCCGCAGACCCGCCTTGCGGAAGCTCTCCGGGCTGATGGCGGCCATCCAGAGGGGCGGATGCGGCTGCTGCACCGGCCGCAGACGCACCGGTATGTCCCGCAGGTTGTAGAAGCGCCCCTGGAAGTCCACCCGGCCCTCCCTCCAGGCCTGTAGGAGGACCTCCACGCCTTCGTCGAAGCGGGCCACTGTCTCCTCGGGGTCCAGCTCGAAGCCGGCCATCTCCAGGGGCTGGTAGCCGCGGCCCAGGCCCAGCTCCAGCCGTCCGTGGCTGAGGATGTCCACCATGGTCGCCTCGGTTACCGCCCGCATGGGATGATAGAAGGGTAGGAGCACCACCGCCGTGCCCAGGCGCACCCGCTGCGTGACCCGGGCGGCGGCCGCCGCCATCACGTAGGTGGACGGGATATTGCCGTAGGCGGTGAAGTGGTGCTCGGCGAACCAGACGCTGTCGAAGCCCAGCTCCTCCGCCCAGCGTACCTGCTCCAGGGCCTGGTCGTACCGCTGGACATCGCTGCGACTGGAGAACTCCGGCGTGGAGATGACGAACATGACGCCGAACTTCATGGGGAGCGCACCTCCTCTCTGCACGGGGCCGCCGATGCCTAGAGTTGTAGCACCGGGGCCGGCGCACTGTCAAAGCGGACGGGCCGCTAGTCCCGGAAGCGGCGGAGGAAGTCGCTGACGGCCCGGTTGAAGCCCGGCGCGTCCTCGATGTTGACAGAGTGGCCGGCGTCCAGCGCCGCTACCTCCAGACAGGGCATGTGGGCCTCGGCGTAGCGGCGCGACTCCTGGAACCGCTCCTCCCGCTCACCCACCACCAGGAGTGTGGGGACGCGGTTCTCCCCCAGGCGGGACCGCACGGAGACGCGGGGGACCGTGTAGAGGCCGGTATAGGCGATGCCGGCCGGGTCGTGCAGGGAGAGGTCCCTCACCAGCGCCTCCTTGGCCTCCCGGGGGAAGCGAGAGGCGCGCAGAGGGCTCAGAAAATGGTCCCGCAGGGCGCGCCGGCCGTCCCGCAGGAGGCGCTCCGCCTCTCGCTCCATTACAGGACGGATGGAGCGGTCCCAACCCTCCGGCGCCAGGGCGGAGGTGGAGTTGGTGAAGACCTGGGCCAGCACCCGCTCTGGATAGGCGAGGGCATAGCGCAGGGTCAGCCCCGCCCCCAGGGACTGCCCGCACAGGAACCAGCGCTCCGCCCCCAGGGCGCGTCGCAGCGCCTCCAGTTGCTCCACGTAGCTATCGGGCAGGTAGGGGCCCGGCGGCTGCGGCGTCGGCGAGCGACCGTGCCCCAGCAGCTCTATGACCACCGGGCGGGCCACCCGGGAGAGGGCCTCCAGGTTCAGGAGCCACTGGGCGCGGCTGGATAGGTAGCCGTGGACCAGCACCAGGTAGGGGCCCTGGCCCTCGTGCACCTCGTAATAGAAGAGCGGGCCGTTGCCGTTCACCCTCTCCCCCCGCTGCGATTAGATACTACGGGAAAGGCGGAGCAGGCGCTACAGGCTAGACGAGGAGGGCCACCAGGAGGCGGCCCGGGCCATGGACGCCCAGCGTCAGCTCCAGCTCGATATCGGAGGAGCGGCTGGGGCCGGTGATGAGGACGAGGCTGGCGGGGAGGGCCGCCGCGTCCAGGGAGCGCAGGAGGGCGCCGTGGTCGGGCAGGAGGGCAGTGGCTGGCAGGAGGGCCAGGTGGACCGGCGGCAGGAGGGAGACGGTGCGAGATCCGGCGCGGGAGGAGTCCACCACCAGCGTCCCCGTCCGGGCGAGGCCGGCCACGGCGCCGGTTATCCCCAGGCAGGCGCCGGCCACCGCCCGCGGCCCCTGGGAAGGACGGATCACCTCCCGGCCACGGGTCTTCAGCAGCCCCTCCAGGCCCGCCATCTCCGGCTCCTCCGTCAGGGCCACCGGGCCGGGGCCGGCCAGGGCCAGCGCCTCGTCCAGCACCTCCGGGAGACCGTCCCGGCCCGTCCGGCGCACCAGCGCCCCCAACTGGGCGGCCGCCTGACAGAATGCCATCGTCAGGTCGTCCATGGGGGTAGCGTAGGCCACAGGGGGAGGCTCCCCCTCCAAGCGAAGGACGGGCCGGCCGTGGGGGTGGGCCGGCCGGCGGCCCAGCCGCTCCCGCAGCCTCCCCAGGAAGCGAGCGCGGTCGCCGGACTCCCTCTGGGGCGTCATCCGTTCTCCCTCCACCAGTCCCGGAAGCCGCGCGAGGGAAGGGGCGGCAGGGCCCGTCCCGTCGCCCAGCGGGAGACGAGGGGGAGGCGTCCCACCCCCGGCAGCCGGGCCAGGGGAGCCAGGGCGTGCAGGGCCCGCAGGCTCCAGCGGTATAGGCGCGGGGAGGCCCAGAGGCGGGCCCAGGCCCTCCACGCCAGCCTCTCCGTCGCGCCCTCGGGAGGGCGACGGCGCCGCAAAGCCAGTAGGAGGTCTTGCAGCGGTATGCCGACGGGGCAGGCCTGCCAGCAAGCGCCGCAGAGGGAGGAGGCGCTGGGAAGCTCCTGTGCCGCCGCCGAGGCGGGGAGCAACAGGGGCGTCAGCACAGCGCCGATGGGCCCCGAGTATACCCAGCCGTAGGCGTGGCCCCCTATCTGGCGGTAGACAGGGCAGACGTTGAGACAGGCGCCGCAGCGGATGCAGTGCAGCGCCTCCTGGAACTCGCTGCCCAGAAGGGCGGAGCGGCCGTTGTCCAGGATGACCACGTGCAGCTCCTCGGGGCCATCCGCCTCCTCAGGGCGGCGGGGCCCGGTGATGATGGAGGTGTAACAGCTCAGGGGCTGGCCGGTGGCGGAGCGGGCCAGCAGGGCCAGCAGCACGTCCAGCTCGGCGAGGTCGGCCACCAAGCGCTCCATCCCCATCACCGCCACGTGGACGCGGGGGAGGGAGGTGACCAGCCGACCGTTGCCCTCGTTGGTCACCAGCACCAGGCTCCCCGAGGCAGCCACGCCGAAGTTGACGCCGCTTATCCCCATATCGGCGCTCAGGAACTCCTCCCGCAGGCGGGCGCGGGCGAAGGCGGTGAGGCGGGCAGGCTCCTCCGGCAGGGGGGAGCCGGCCACCTGCCCGAAGAGGGCCGCTATCTGCCGACGGTCCTTGTGGATGGCCGGCGCCAGGATGTGGGATGGCATCTCGTCCGCTAGCTGGATGATCCACTCGCCCAGGTCGGTCTCCACCACCTGGACGCCCAGCCCCTCCAGGTAGCGGTTGAGGCCGATCTCCTCAGAGGCCATGGACTTGGACTTGACCACCTTGCGGGCGCCGTGGCGGGCCGCCACCTGGCCGATGTAGCGGCGGGCGGAGGCGGCATCGCTGGCCCAGTGGACGTGGGCGCCGCTGGCCAGGAGACGGTCGGCGAACTGCTCCAGAAGCTCGGGCAGGCGGGCCAGGGTGCGGGCCCGCAGGGCCCGCGCGGTGGCCCGTAGCGCCTCGGCGTCGGCCAGCTGAGCGAAGGCGGCGGCCCGCACCTGCATGAAGCGGTCGGTGACGCGGCGCAGGTTCTGGCGCAGGAGGGGCTGGGCCAGGGCCGCCCGCGTCCGCGCTCGCAGGGGGGTCCGCTCCAGGGTGAACTCAGCCATGCGCCGCCTCCGCCTTGTCCAGAAGCTCCGCCAGGTGGGCCGTGGCGAGGGGCCGCCCCCGCGCCCGGGCCCGGCCGGCCAGGTGCAGCAGACAGGAGGTATCGCAGCCCACGAGGAGCTGGGGGGCTAGGTCGTCCAGCTCCTGGAGCTTCTCTTCGGCCATGGCCACCGATAGTTCCGGCAGCTTGACGCTGAAGGTGCCACCGAAGCCGCAGCAGCGCTCCGCCCCCGCCCAGGGCACGATGCTGCAGCCGGCCCGCTCCGCCAGGAGAGCCGGCTGGCGTCGGATGCCCAGCTCACGCAACATGTGGCAGGAGAAGTGGAGGGCGATGCGCCGGCCGTCCGGCCGGGCAGGCAGGGCGGGGAGGCGGGCCATCAACTCCGAGAACTCCAGCAGACGCTCGCCCACGCGGCGGGCCTCGTCCACCTCGGCCGCCCGGCCGGCGGCGGCGAAGAGCTCCGGCCAGTAGACGCGGCACATGGTGGCGCAGGAGCCGGCGGGGCAGACGATGGCCTCCGCCCCCCGGTCCAGGGCCGAGGCCAGCGCCCGCAGGGTGGGGCGGGCCACCATGGCCGCCTCCCGGACCAACCCGGAGTTCCAGGCCGGCTGACCACAGCAGCCCTGCCCCTCCGGGAAGAGCACCTGGATATCCCTCCGCCGCAGCAGCCTCACCACCGCCGCCCCGGTGTCGGGGGCCAGAGCGTCCACCACACAGGTGACGAAGAGCGCTACCTTGCGGGGGCCTCCCTCCACGGCTCCGTCCTTCGCTGGCGATGCCAGCCTAGCACCGGCCAGGGGCCCTGTCCAGGCGCCGTTGACGGGCGCCGATGCCCTGGCTAGAATGGGGCAGCCTTCCTCGGGGGTGACGTCATGGAGCTGGGCATCCTCCTGCCCCACGCCGGCATGGCCGCCGACCCGGCCAGCATCCGGGAGGTGGCCCAGGCATCCGAGAGGCTGGGCCTGGCCTCCGTCTGGGCTGGCGACCATATCCTCCTGCCCCAGGAGCAGCGCTCCCACTACCCCTACGCCGAGGAGCCTCAGTACCCAGTGCCGGCGGAGCGCAACTTCCTGGAGCCCTTCACCACCCTGGCCTTCGCCGCCTGCGCCACGGAGCGGGTGCGCCTGGGAGTATCGGTCTGCGTGGTGCCCTACCGCCACCCGCTGGCGCTGGCCAAGGTGGTGGCCACCCTGGACTTCCTCTCCTTCGGGCGGGCCGTCCTGGGCATCGGTGAGGGCTGGCTGGCCGAGGAGTTCGCCGCCCTGGGCGTCCCCTTCGAGGAGCGGGCGGCCCGCACCGACGAGGCGCTGGCCCTGCTACAGGGCGCCTGGTTCCAGGACGGGGCCTTCAGCTTCCAGGGCCGCTTCTACAGATGCGAGGGCGTGCTGGTGCGGCCACAGCCGGTGCAGCGACCCCTGCCCCTCTGGGTGGGAGGGAACGGGCGGCGGGCCCGGGAGCGGGCGGCCCGCTACGGGACGGCCTGGCACCCCACCATCTGGCACCTGTGCCCCGCTGACCTGGCCCGCCGCTACCGGGAGGTGCAGGAGCTGGCCGAGAGGGCGGGCCGCGACCCGGCCTCGGTTGGCCTCACCCTCTTCGCCCCGGCGGAGGTGGCGGAGGAGCCGCCGGGGCGGCCGCCCTGGGAGACGGGAGGCATCGTGGGGCCGCCAGCTTACATAGCGACGGTGCTCCGCCAGTACGAGGAGGCGGGAGTGGAGCACGTCGTCCTGGCGCTGGGACGGAGCGGCCGCCGCCGCATCGAGAACATGGCCGCCATAGCGGAAGAGCTACGAAGAGTATAGACCCGCCTCCCCTGAGGGAGAGGACGGCCCGCTCACGGGCCGCTCCCTGGGGCCACTTCGGCGCCCGGGACGAACCCGCCGGCGGGGAACCCCGCCATGTCCGTGCCGGAGCTTTGAGCTAGCGCCCCGGCAGGTCGTAGAATGGGGAGAAGTCGCCACGGAGGAGCGAAGCCCTGGCCGCTCTCCGGGGCCTCGTAGCGGAGGGCGCGCCCTCCGACCACAGAGCCGATGCGAGACGAAGCGGAGCGAGCAGGAAGGGCCAGGAGGGGGAAGGTCGGCCCTCTGGCGGGCGTCTACTACGGCTGGATAGTCCTGGCCGCTGGTTCCCTGGTCTTCTACTGCGCCTATGGCGTCCAGTTCAGCTTCGGCCTCTTCCTGCCCGATATCGAGGCAGCCCTCGCCCCAGGCCAGCGCTCCCTCCTGACCCTGGGCTTCGGCCTCTACTTCTCCCTCATGGCGGCGGTGAGCCTCTTCAGCGGCATGGCGACGGACCGCTGGGGACCGCGGCCGGTCGTCCTCCTGGGGGCGGTCCTGCTGGGCGGCGGCCTCTTCTGGGTCTCCCAGGCCCGTCACTTGTGGGAGTTCTTCCTGGGCTACGGCGTGGTGGCCGCCCTGGGGATGAGCAGCACCTGGGTGCCCATTCTCACCACGGCGGCCAAGTAGTTCGTCGCCCGGCGGGGGCTGGCCCTGGGCATCGTCGCCTCCGCCATCGGCCTGGGGCAGTTGACAGTCCCCTTCCTGTCCGGCCTGTTCCTGGCCCCCCACGTGGACTGGCGTACCGCCTACGTCGTCTACAGCGTCCTCATCCTGGTCACCTTCGCCCTGGCCTCCCTCTTGCTGGAGAAAGACCCCGAGAGCCTGGGCCTGGCCCCCGATGCCTCCCCTGCGCGGGCTGCCGCGGGCGCCGACCCTTACGCTGGCGAGACCTACTTCACGGTGGGGGAGGCCGTCCGCACCTCCGCCCTCTGGCTGGTGACGCTGACGCTGGCCCTCTTCTGGTCGGTGGTCTTCCTCCCCTCCGTCCACCTGCCGCCGTTCGTGGAGGAGGAGCTCGGCCGGTCCACCCAGGCGGCCTCCCTCACCATCACCGTCGTCGGCCTCGGCTCAATAGTGGCCCGCCTGCTGGGAGGCGTGCTGGCGGACGCCATCGGCCCCCGTCCCTCCACCCTGCTCAGCATCGCCTGTCAGGTGCTGGCCTTCGCTGCCATGTGGCTATCGGCCCTGTTGCGGGACCTCCCCCTGGCCTATGTGGGAGCCTTCCTCTCAGGTATGGGCTACGGTGGGCTGGCCACCCTCTGGGCAGTGGTGCTGGCGGACCTGTTCGGGAGGCGCTTCGCCTCCTCCATCGGCGGGGTGGTCTTCGCCGTGGCGGCCAGCTTCTCCGGCCTCGGCATCTACCTGGGTGGCCTTCTCTACGATATCAGCGGCGGCTACGAGGGGGCCTTCGCCCTGGCCGCCCTCATCAGCCTGGTCAGCGCGGCGCCCTTCCTGGCGGTGCGACGGCCCAGCAAGCCAGCGCCCCGGGCCGCGGCCGGGGACGGCCGCCCGCAGCCCGGGGCCGGGCGGGTTTGAGGGCAAGAAACGGGATTGCCGGCCCGCTGGCCAGCGTCCCACGCTGACGACAGTACACGTAACGCTGAGGAGATGGCGCCCAGAAGCGAGGACGCTGCGGGCCAGAACGACAGGGCGAGGGCGGCGCCGCCCGGCGGGGAGAGTCGGCCCGGACGGCGGCCAGGCTTCTACTACGGCTGGGTCATCCTCCTGGCCGGCTTCCTCCTGCTCTACAGCGGCTTCGGCGTCCAGTTCAGCTTCGGCCTCTTCCTGCCCGACATTGAGGCGGCCCTGGCGCCGGGCCGACGCGCCGTCCTCTCTCTGGCCTTCGCCCTCTACCTGGGGCTGGCCGGGGGCTTCAGCGTGGTCAGCGGCATCGCCACCGACCGCTGGGGGCCGCGGCCTACCGTCTTCGCGGGCGCCTTGCTGGCCGCCGGGGGGCTCCTCTGGGCCTCTCAGGCACGGGCGCTGTGGGAGTTCTTCCTGGGCTACGGCGTCATCTTCGCCCTGGGCATGAGCGTCACCTGGGTGCCGGCCACCTCCACGGTGGTCAAGTGGTTCATGGCGCGGCGGGGGCTGGCGGCCGGGGTGGTGACGGCGGGGGTGGGGGCGGGCCAGCTCACCGTCCCCCCGCTCTCCGCCCTGGCCCTGGAGCCCCTGGGCTGGCGCACCGCGCACCTAGTCTACGCCCTGGGACTGCTGGCCGTCTTCTCCCTGGCCGCCCTCCTGCTGGAGCGGGACCCGGAGTCGCGGGGGCTGCGAGTGGAGGGGGCCGCCCCCTCCCCGGGGGCTGACCCGCAGGACGACTCCTTCACCCTGCGCGAGGCGCTGCGCACCCTCCCCTTCTGGCAGTTCGCGGTGGCCCTGAGCATGCTGTGGGCCGTGGTCTATCTCCCGGCCGTCCACCTGCCGCCCTTCGCCAAGGAAACGCTGGGCCTCTCCTCTCAGGCGGCCTCCTTCATCCTCACCGCCATCGCCGTGGGCTCCATCAGCAGCCGCCTCCTGGGCGGCGCCGTCTCCGACCTGGCTGGGCACTACCGGACGCTGGTGACCGCCATCGCTCTGGAAGTGCTGGCCTATCTGGGGATGTGGGCCACAGCGGTGTTCGAGGTGACGCCCCTGCTCTACATCTCCGCCTTCCTGTTCGGCATCGGCTACGGGACGGTGGCCGCCCTCTACGCCGTCATCCTGGCCGACCTCTTCGGCCGGCGATACGCTTCGTCCATATCGGGCGCTGTCTACGCCATGGCTGGCGGGGCCACCGGGCTAGGGGTCCTCCTGGCCGGCGTCCTCTACCAGCTCACGGACGGCTACGCCGGCGCCTTCCTCTTGGGCGGCCTCTTCGTCATCTCGTCCCTTCCCCTCTTCCTCATGGTGCGCCGCCCGCGGCGAAGGGCGACGACGCGCCGTCAGACGGCCATCCCCTGAGGCCCCGTCCTGTCTTGACGTTTTGGAGTTTCCACTTATTCTGAAAGAAAGGCGCGGGCTTCCCTAGCCTGGGAGCGATGGAACGAGCGGAAGGCGAACCGGTAGGGGTAGGGCGGCGGCTGCTCCCGCGGGCCGGCTTCTATTACGGCTGGGTCATCCTGCTGGGCGGTTTCCTAGTCCTCTACTTCTCCTACGGCGTCCAGTTCAGCTTCGGCCTCTTCCTGCCCGATATCGAGGCCTCCCTCGCCCCAGGCCAGCGGGCCCTCATCACCCTCGCCTTCACCATCCAGGCCTCCATCTACGGCTTCGCCAGCGTCGTCACGGGCCTGGCCACGGACCGCTGGGGGCCGCGGCCCGTCTTCCTGGCCGGCGCCCTCCTCATCGCCGCCGGCCTCCTCTGGATGTCCCAGGCCCGCAGCCTCTGGGAGCTCTACCTCTCCTACGGCCTGGCGGGAGGCCTGGCCATGGGCACCACCTGGGTGCCCATCACCTCCACCGCCGTCAAGTGGTTCGTCGCCCGCCGCGGCACCGCCCTGGGACTGGTGGCCAGCGGCGTGGCGGCCGGGCAGCTCACGGTGCCCCTCTTCGCCGGGGCGGTGCTGGTGCCCCTGGGCTGGCGCACTGCCTACCTGGTCTACGGCCTCGTCCTCTTCGTCGTCTTCGCCCTGGTCGCCCTCTTCATGGAGCGAGACCCCGAGTCCAAGGGCCTCCTCCCCGATGCCGGCCGCCAGGCGACGCACGCTGGCTTCGTGGAGACTGAGGAGAACTTCACCCTGCAAGAGGCGGCCCGCTCCTCCGCCATGTGGCTGGTCACCGTCACCCTGACCCTGGTGTGGTCGGTGGTCTATCTCCCCTCCATCCACCTGCCGCCCTTCCTGCGGGACGAGCTGGGGGGCTCCGCCCAGTTGGGGTCGTTGACCCTGAGCGCCATCGCCGTGGGCTCCATCCTGGCCCGCACCGTGGGCGGCCCCCTGTCCGACCGGACGGGGCACCAGCGCACCATGCTGGTGGCCATCGCCGTGCAGGCCCTGGCCTTCGCCATCATGGCCCTCTCGGCCTTCCTGGCCAGCCTGCCCCTGGCCTACCTGGG